>Ga0070739_10005835_pt1 | contig 13830 bp, 12 predicted proteins | sample Coa_R1_7_FD_66445 | JGI IMG/M metagenome (GOLD analysis project Ga0070739, IMG submission 66445) | Surface soil microbial communities from Centralia Pennsylvania, which are recovering from an underground coalmine fire - Coalmine... | ecosystem: Environmental > Terrestrial > Soil > Unclassified ... | reverse complement strand
ACCGGGGGCGCGACGACCTTCGCTTTCGCCCGGTCTTCGACAGACCCAAGGAGGACCGGCCTGTCGCGCCCCGTTCACCAGTAGACGTCACCACTAGCCAAGATACAAGGAGACCACATGCTCGAGGTCGACGTGCCTGGCTGGCGGTCGCTGCGGCTGGCGCATCTGGTGCTGGATGTCAACGGGACCGTGGCGCTCGACGGCGCGCTGTTGCCCGACATGGCGGAGCGGCTGCGGGCACTTCGGCCGCGGCTCGACGCTTACCTGGTCTCTGCCGACACGCACGGCGGGCTGGACGCGGTCGCCGCGGCGCTCGGCGTGCAGGCGCGGCGCCTCCAGGCCGGCGGCGAGGCCGAGCAGAAGGCGGCCTTCGTCCGCGCGCTGGGCGCGGCCGGCGTGGTGGCGATCGGCAACGGCGCCAACGACGCCGCGATGCTCGCCGAGGCGGCCGTGGGGATCGCGGTGCTGGGGCCCGAGGGGCTGGCGACGGCGGCGCTCGGCGCGGCCGACGTCCTGGTCCGCTCGATCGCCGACGCGCTCGACCTGCTGTTGCAGCCGCGGCGCCTGCTGGCGACCTTGCGCCGATGAGGCTTCGATGGTGTTGGCCGCTTCCGCCGCGTGCTAGCATACCCGGGAGTGGCACAGGCCTGCCGCGCCCGGGCGGTGCGGGCAAGGGGAGTGAGGCGATGCGCGATCTCGGCTTGCTGCTGTTACGGCTCATCCTCGGCGGGATCTTCGTCGTGCACGGCTACCCCAAGGTGTTCGGCGGGCCGGGCAAGACGGCGCCCGCTCCGCTGCGCCGCTACCTCGGGCCCGGCTTCGACCAGGCGATGGAGCGGGGCGGCATCGAGAACTTCCGCAAGGTCGTCGCGGGCCTGGGGACGCCGCTGCCCGGCGTGATGGCCTGGGTGGCCGCGCTGGCCGAGCTGGCGGGCGGCGCGCTGCTCATGCTCGGCTGGCTCACCCGTCCGGCGGCGCTCGCCCTCTGCGGCGATATGGCCATGGCGATCAGCCGCGTCCACTGGAAGAACGGCCTGGTGGGCCAGGGGGGCTACGAGTTCGCGCTGGCCTGCCTGGCCGGCCTGCTGGCGCTGTTGTTCGGCGGCCCGGGCGCTATCTCCATCGACGGCGACGACCAGTCCGGATGACCTGCCCCATCTGCCAGGCGCCGAACCCGCGAACCGCGCGCTACTGCCAGCAGTGCGGCGCGCGGTTCGGGCCACCGTGCGTTCAGTGCGGCGCGGCCACCTGGCCCGGCGCCCGCTACTGCACCGAGTGCGGCACGGTCGTCGCCGCGCCCGCGGCGATCGGCAACCCGCTCGTCGCCGCGCCGCCTCCCGTCGACGCCGCCGTGCCGGCCGGCCTCGCGCCCGGCCCGCTGGGCGTGCTGCCGGAGGAGCGCCGGCTGGTCACGGTGCTCTTCGCCGACGTCGTCGGCTTCACGCCGCTCTCGGAGCGCCTTGATCCGGAGGAGGTGCGCGACCTGATGCTGCGCACCTTCCGCGAGCTGGCACGGCTGGTGCGCCAGCACGGCGGGCGCGTCGAGAAGTACATCGGCGACGCCCTGTTCGGCCTGTTCGGGGCGCCGGTGGCGCGCGAGGACGACGTGGAGCGGGCGCTGCACTGCGCCCTGGCCCTACACGCTGCGACGGCCGCGCTGTCGGCCGACCTGCCCCTGCCGCCCGACGCGCCGCTGCGCCTGCGCATCGGCGTGAACACGGGCCTGGCCGTGGTCGGCACCATCGGCGACGAGAGCGAGTACGGCGTGATGGGCGATACGGTGAACACTGCCGCTCGCCTGCAGGCCGCCGCCGACCCGGGCGCGACCCTCGCCGGCGAGTCCACCTGGCGGGTCGCCCAGCGCCACTTCGCCTTCGACAGCCCGCGCCTGCTCCAGCTCAAGGGCAAGGCGGTGCCGGTCCTCGGCTACGCGCTGCGCGGGCCGCGCAGCGCGGTGGCGCCCGAGGAGATGCTCGGCCCGCTGTTCGGCCGCGAGCAAGAGATCACGACGCTCGACGCCTGCCTCACCGCCCTGGCCGCTGGCCAGGGGCGCATCGTGGCCGTGGTCGGCGAGACGGGCATGGGCAAGAGCCGCCTGCTGGCGGAGGCCCAGGCCCGCGCCGTCGCCCTCGGGCTGGCCTGGGTCCAGACCCACGGTCAGCCGCACCGCCAGCAGGTGCCGGGCGGGGTCTTCGACGAGGCGGCGCGCACGCTGCTCGAGCAGTGGGCGCCCGACGCGGGCGACGATCCGACCGTTGGCGAGACGCGGCTGCGCGCCTGGCTGGCCGAGCTGGACGCGGTGGAGGCGCTGCCGTTCGTCGCCCGCCGCCTCGGGCTGCCGGTCGATCCCCGCTTACAGGCGGAGATCGGGGCGCTGAGCCCCGCCGCGCGCGTGACGCGGGTGGCAAACGCCATCGAGCGCCTGTGGGCCGGGCTGGCAGCGCGCGAGCGGCTCGTCGTGGCGGTCGACGACGCCCACTGGGCCGACCCCTACTCGCTGGCGGTGCTGGAGCGGCTGCTCTGGCTCGTCGACCGCCTGCCGCTGGGGGTGATCTACACCATGCGGCCCGACCCGGACGCGCCGTGCGCGCGCCTCCACGCGCAGGCGGCCCACGAGCTGCCCCACCGCTTCGTCGAGCTGACGCTCGGCCCCCTCTCGTGCGAGGCTAGCCAGCGCCTGGTGGCGCGGCTGCTCGGCGGCGACGTCGCACCCGAGGCAGCGGCGCTGGTCCTCGAGCGCGGCGACGGCAACCCGCTGTTCCTCGAGGAGGTCGCCCGCGGCCTCGTCGCCAGCGGCGCCCTGGTGCGCGGCGAAGACGGCTGGATCCTGGCCGGCGCGCAGGAGGCGGACATCCCGACTACCCTCCACGCCACGCTGCTCGCCCGCCTCGATCGCCTCGCCGAGCCGACCCGCCACCTGCTCCAGGCGGCGAGCGTGCTCGGCCGCCAGTTCACCCTGCCGATCCTCCTCCAGCTCGTCGACGCGGACCTCGACGTGGAGGCCGCTCTGCTCGAGGCGCAGCGCACCGACCTGATCGAAGCGGTGGCGGGCGGCGGCGAGCGCCGCTACCAATTCCGGCATGGCCTGCTGCAGGAGGTGGCCTACAGCACGCTCTTGCTGCGGCGGCGGCGCGAGCTGCACGCGGCGGCCGCCGCCGCGCTGCGCGCCAGCACCGACGACCCGGAGCTGATCCCCTGGGAGGCGCTGGCCGAGCACTACGCGCACGCCGAGCAGTGGGCCGAGGCCGAGGCGGCCGCCGTGCATGCCGCCGAGCGCGCCGAGCGGCTGCACGCCTACCGGGAAGCGGCGGCACACTGGCAGGGCGCCTGGCAGGCCGCCGTGGCGCGTGGGACGGCCGTGGCGCCCGGCGAGCGCGCCACCTACGCCGAGCGACAGGGCAATGCCCTCGCCCACCTCGGCGAGCGGGCGCTGGCGCGAGGGGCCTACGAGGCCGCGCTGGCGGCCTGGATGGAGGAGCCGCCGGCGGCGCGGCGGGTGGCCCGCGGCCGCCTGCACGTTTCCCTCGCCCGCCTGGCGCTGGCCGACGGCGACCCGGAGCGCGCGGCGGCGGCGCTTGCGGTCGCCGTGCCGGGCCTGACCCACGAGCAGCCCGAGCTGAGCACCGCGCTTAGCCTGGAAGCGCAGGTCTGCCTGCAGCGGGGGCAGCTCGTCTCGGCAGCGACGCAGGCCAAGCGTGCCCTCGAGCTGGCGCTGGCCGTGGGCGGCGCGGCCGAGCAGTGCGAGGCCTACGCGGCGCTCACCAACCCGGCGGTGCTCGGGATCGTCGGCGAGCAGGGGCGCGCCTACAGCCAGCAGTGGGTGGCGCTGGCGCGGGCGCAGGGCGACCCGTCGGAGCTGGTCCGCGCCCTCCAGTCGCAGCTCGGCACCCTGATCTTCCTGCAGGGCCTGGCCGATACGAGCATGCAGGCCGACGCCGAGGAGGCGCTGGCCGTGGCGCAGGAGCTGCGGGCGCCCGCGCTGGTCCGCGCCGCCCGCGCGCAGCTCGGCGTCGTCTACTACCTGCGCGGCGACTGGCAGGCGGCGGCGCGCGAGCTGGCCAGCGGCGTCGGCGCGCGGCCTGAGGACGGCGGCATACTGGCCGACATGACCCGCTGCTGGCTGGGCTGGCTGCACACCGGCCGCGGCGAGCTGGCCGTCGGCCGCGGCTGGTTCGAGGAAGGGCTGGCGCGCACGCGCTTCGCCCACGCGCCGACCTGGCTGACGGGCGGCCTGGCGGCGAACTTACGCCTGGCCGGCGACCCGGCCGCCGCGCGCGACGCCCTGGCGCGCGCCGGCGCGCTCGTCGCGGAGCTCGACTGTCTTGGCTGCCGCGTGCTGTACCAGGCGCTGGCCGCCGAGGAGTACGCCGCGCTGGGCGAGGCCGCGGCGGCGCGGGCGGCCGCCGCCGAGTCGATCCAGTACGGCCAGGCGCTCGACCGCGTGCCGTCGCGGGTGGCCGGCCACCGTGCCCTGGCCGCGGTCGACCTGGCCGAGGGGCGGCTGGCGGAGGCGCTGGCCGAGGCGAACGCGGCGCTGGGGCTGGCCGAGCGCCTCGAGAACCCCTACGAGTATGCGCGGACGGAGTTGCTGGCGGCGCGCATCCGCCTGGCGCGCGGCTCACGCCACGACCGGACCGTCGCCCGCGGGCTGCTCGGCCGCGCGCTGGCGGTCTTCGACCGCCTGGCCGCCGTGCCGGACGCCGACGCCTGCCGCGCCCTCCTCGCGCCGCGGGAGCGCGCCCGCCCCCGCCGCCTGACCGCTCCCACCCCGCGGCCCCCGGCTTTGTCGACAGAGCGCGCCGTCGGCGGGTAGCTCGCCTCACCAGTGCTGCCGGCATGGTGGTCGCGGACGCGCGTAGTACAATGCAGTGCAGCCAACCACCAACGAGGTCGAGCGGTGGCCAAGCTCCTAGACGAGGCGTTTTCCGAGGCATCCAAGCTCCCTGAATCAGAGCAGGAGGTACTGGCGGCCTGGATACTCGAAGAGCTCGCCTCCGAGCGACGGTGGAGCAAAGCATTTGCCGACTCAGCAGATGCGCTCGCCGGTCTGGCTGACGAGGCGCTAGCCGAGCATCGTGCACAACGCACCCGGCGGCTGAAACCAGACCGCTTGTGAGATCGCGCACCACTAGCCGCTTTCGCGACGTCTTCGAAGCCCTGCCAGAACACGTGCGACATCAGGCCAGAGAAGCCTACAGGCTCTTCGAGCGCAGCCCGCGGCACCCTAGCCTACGTTTCAAGCAGGTACATCCGACGAGGCCGATCTATTCAGCACGGATCAGTGCCGGCTACCGAGCGCTCGGCATTCGGGACGGCGACGAGATCATCCGGTTCTGGATCGGCTCGCACACAGACTACCATCATCTGCTCGATCGTCTGTAGTGAGTTGCCGAGGGAGGAAGCGGTGGTCGTCGACGTCCACACCCATTTCGTGCCAGAGGTCTTCCCGGACATGGGCGGCCCCGCTGGGGGCGATCGCTGGCCGCGGCTCCAGCGCCTCGACGCCCACACCGGCCAGGTGATGATCGCCGGCCGCAACTTCCGCACCGTGACCGACGACTGCTGGAGCGCCGAGCAGCGCCTGGCCGTGATGGCCGAGGACGGCGTGAGCCGCCAGGCGATCTCCCCGATGCCCGAGCTGCTCTCCTATTGGGCCGACCCGCTCGCCACGCGCGACTTCGGCCGCGCCATCAACGCCGGCATCGCCGCCCTCGTCGAGGCCGCGCCGGATCGCTTCAGCGGCCTGGGAATGGTCCCCCTCCAGGACCCCGACCTGGCTGCCCGCGAGCTGGGCGAACTGAAGGCGCTGGGCCTGGCCGGCGTCGAGGTGGGCTCCAACGTCGGCGGCCGCTCCATCGGCGACCCGGTCTTCCTCCCCCTCTTCGCCGAGGCCGCCGCCCTCGACCTGGCCGTCTTCGTCCATTCCTTCCATCCCCTGGGGCTGGATCGCCTGGTCGGTCCGGCCGGGCTGGACAACCTCGTCGGCTTCCCGCTCGAGCAGGGGTTCGCCATCGCCTCCCTGGTCACCGGCGGCGTGCTGGAGCGCTATCCGGGCGTCCGCATCGCCTGCAGCCACGGCGGCGGCGGCTTCAGCATCGTCCTGCCCCGCCTGGTCCACGGCTGGCAGGGCAGCGAGGCGCTCCGCGCGGCCTTGCCCCGCTCCCCGCTCGACTACGCGCGCCAGCTCTACTACGACACGCTGGTCTACGACCCGCGCCCCATCCGCTACCTCCGGGACCTATTTGGCGCCGACCGCCTCCTGGTCGGCTCCGATTACCCCTTCGCCGTGGCCGAGAAGCCGCCCGGCAAGGCCCTCGCCGCGCTCGCCGACCTGCCGCCGGCCGAGCTGGAGGCAATCCGGACGGACAACGCCGCGCGCTTCCTGCGCCTCTGACCGCGCCGACTTCGTCGCCGCAGGGGCTATGCGCCGCGCTGCGATCGTGGTACGATCGGCACCAGCCAATTGGGGCTTTGGGATGCTCGAGGGAGGGAGCATATGGCCACAGGTGCCACGAGCCCAGTCCCTGGCGCGCCCGCCGCCGTCGCCGCGCCCCGCGCCCGAGCGCCTGCCTGGCGCGCTCCCTGGTGGCTGCAGCCGCTCCTGGTCGTCGTGGTGCTGACGGGGTTCGGCCTCTACGCTACCTGGGCGGCGTTCCAGGGCCACGGACACCGCGTCGGGCCCTACCTCTCCCCGTTCTACTCCCCGGTGATCGGGGACGTCGGACCGATCTCCCCCGCGCTCTGGATCCTCTGGATCCCCCTCCTCTTCCGCGCCACCTGCTACTACTACCGCAAGGCGTACTACCGCTCCTTCTTCTGGGACCCTCCGGCTTGCGCGGTCGGCGAGCGCCGCAGGGGCGGCTACCACGGCGAGACGGTCTTCCCCTTCCTGCTCAGCAACCTCCACCGCTTCTTCCTCTATCTCTCGATCGTGGTGCTGGCCTTTCTCTGGTACGACGCCGTCGAGGCATTCCTGGACAACGGCCAGCTTCGCATCGGTCTGGGCTCGGTGATCCTGCTGGTCAACGTCACCCTGCTCACGCTGTACGCCCTCTCCTGCCACTCGCTGCGCCACCTGCTCGGGGGCAACGTCGACTGCTACTCCTGCGCGGTCGCGGGCAACGCCCGCCACGGGCTCTGGAAGCGCCTGAGCGTGCTCAACAAGCGGCACGCCCTGTATGCCTGGCTGAGCCTGTTCTCGGTGCTCATTGCCGACGTGTACGTGCGATTCTTCGCCGCCGCCGTCGAGGGGTTGAGGGTGTTGCGCTGATGCTGGAGCGGTTCGAGAACTACGAGTACGACGTGCTGATCGTCGGCGCGGGCGGCGCCGGACTGCGCGCGGCGATCGCCGCCTCCGCCGCGGGCGCGCGCGTGGCGCTGGTCACCAAGTCGCTGCTGGGCAAGGCGCACACCGTGATGGCCGAGGGCGGCATCGCCGCCGCGCTCGGCAACGTCGATCCAGCCGACAACTGGCAGGTGCACTTCTGCGACACGATGCGCGGTGGCCAGATGATCAACGACTGGCGGATGGTTGAGCTGTTCGCCACGGAAGCGCCCGAGCGCGTCTACGAGCTGGAGCGCTGGGGCGCCCTGTTCGACCGCACGCCCGAGGGCAAGATCATGCAGCGCCCGTTCGGGGCGCACACCTGGCGCCGGCTCTGCCACGTCGGCGACCGCACCGGCCTGGAGCTGATCCGCACGCTCCAGGAGCGCGGCGTCCACCAGGGGCTGGACGTGCACATGGAGGTCACTCTGACCCGCCTGCTCAAGGACGGCGAGCGGATCGCGGGCGCCTTCGGCTACCGGCGCGAGAACGGGCGCTTCATCGTCTTCCGAGCCAAGGCGATCGTGCTCGCCACCGGCGGCTGGGGGCGCGTGTACAAGGTCACCTCCAATTCCTGGGAGTGTACCGGCGACGGCGTGGCCATGGCCTACGAAGCCGGCGCCGAGCTGATGGACATGGAGATGGTCCAGTTCCACCCCACCGGGATGGTCTGGCCGCCGGGCGTGCGCGGCATCCTAGTGACCGAAGGGGTGCGCGGCGAGGGCGGCATCCTGCTGAACAGCGAGGGCGAGCGCTTCATGGAGCGCTACGACCCGGTGAAGAAGGACCTCTCGTCGCGGGACGTGGTGGCCCGCGCAATCTACCGCGAGGTGGAGGAGGGCCGCGGCACGCCGCACGGCGGCGCCTACCTGGACATCACCCATCGCGGCCCCGACTTCATCAAGCAGAAGCTCCCCAGCATGTACGACCAGTTCCTGTCGCTGGCCGACGTGGACATCACCCGCGAGAAGATGGAGGTCGGCCCGACGATCCACTACGCGATGGGCGGCGTCCGCGTCGCGCCGGAGACGGGCGCGACCAGCCTGCCTGGGCTGTACGGGGCCGGCGAGGTGACGGCCGGGCTGCACGGCGCCAACCGGCTAGGCGGCAACTCGCTGTCCGACTTGCTCGTCTTCGGCAAGCGGGCGGGGGAGGCCGCCGCCGCCTACGCTAACGGCCTGGCGACGACGCCGTCGCTCGACGAAGCCGAGATCGAGGCGGAGAGCCAGCGCGTGGTGCAGCCCTTCGAGAGCGGGGGCAGCGAGAACCCCTACCTGCTCCACGAGGCGCTCCAGGAGACGATGCAGGAGAAGGCCGGCATCGCCCGCACCGGCGAGCTGCTCGAGCAGGGGCTGCAGGAGATCCTCCAGCTCCGCGAGCGCGCGGGGCGGATGGGCGTCTCGGGCTCGCGCCTGTTCAACCCCGGCTGGCACATGTCGATCGACGTGCCGTTCATGCTCACCGTCTGCGAGGGCATCGTGCGTGCCGCGATCGCCCGCCGCGAGAGCCGCGGCGGCCACTGGCGGCTCGACTGTCCGACCCAGGACCCCGAGCTGGGCCGCCTGAACTACATCGTGCGCAAGACCCCGGACGGCATGGAGGTGACAACGGCGCCCATCCCGCCGATGCGCGAGGACCTGGCCGCGCTACTGACCGCCAAGTGACGTGATCGCCAGGACCGGCTGCCACCGGCCCGTTCCGCTGGTCTGCTCGCCGCTCGCCAGGCGAGGCCGAGACTGGAGTGGAGAGATGGCTGAAGTCGTCCTGCAGGTGTTTCGCGGCGACGCGAGCGGCGGCACGGAGAAGGCCTACCACGTGCCACTGGTCACCGGGATGGTCGTACTCGACGCGATCCACTACATCCAGGCGCACTACGACGGCGACCTGGCCTGTCGCTGGAACTGCAAGGCCGCCCGCTGCGGCTCCTGCAGCGCGGAGATCAACGGACGGCCGCGCCTGATGTGCAAGGCGCGCCTGGACGAGTTCCCCGACGGCCCGATCACCGTGCGCCCGATGAAAGCCTTCCCGCTAATCAAAGACCTGGTCACCGACGTCTCCTGGAACTACAAGGTGGCCCAGCAGATTCCGGCCTTCACGCCGGCCGACGGCGAGGGCCCCTTCATCATGTACCAGCAGGACGTCGAGCGGGCGCAGGAATTCCGCAAGTGCATCGAGTGCTTCCTCTGCCAGAACGTCTGCCACGTCCTGCGCGACCACGCCGGCAAGGACGCCTATTTCGGGCCGCGCTCGATGGTCCGGATCGCGGCGTACGAGATGCACCCGATGGACACCCGCTCGCGCACCGCCCTGCTGCGGGGCGCTGCCGGGGTCGGCTACTGCAACATCACCAAGTGCTGCGAGGAGCTGTGCCCCGAGCACATCCACATTACCGACAACGCCATTATCCCCCTCAAGGAACGCATGGCCGACGAGTACTTCGACCCGCTCCGCGCGGTGCTGCGGTTGTTCGCGAAGCGATAGGGGTTGGGAGTAGCGCCATGTTGCGTACCGTGCACGCGTTCGACATCTCCCCGGGCGTGGACGAGCAGAGCTTCATCGAGTGGCTGGACGGCATGCTCTGGGAGCACTCGCGGGGCTTCGGCTGTCGCCAGCGCCAGACCTGGGTGTTCCTGGACGGGATCGAGGGCGACTACGACTCCGGGCAGGCGGTCCGCCAGCGCCCGCGCTACCTGAACGAGGCGTTCTGGCCCGACCAGCAGTGCGTGGAGAACTTCCGTGCCTGGCTGCGCTCGGCCGACGCGCGCGACTTCCGCCGGCGCTGGTTCGCCGGCATCCGCAACCACACCGTGCTGCGCTACGTCGACTACGAGGCGCGCCGGCAGCTCGGCGACGATTGAGCAACCGACCGCGCTCTACTTCACGAACTCCATATCGATCAGCTCGTCGTAGCTGTAGGTGCCCTGGAAGACGCCGGTCTTCAGCACGACGTCCATGTTCTTATCCAGGGCGTCCCTGGCGATGAAGCCGTCTCGACTCCAGATGTTGTCGGCGTAGGCTCGGTCGAGCGAGTCCTTGATGCCGGTCTCATCCATGGACGGGAACTCCGACTTGACTACGTCCAGCACCAACCCCCGGTCGTCCTGGAAGGCGGCTAGAGCCTTGACGACGGCTTTGGTGAAGCCCCGCGCCACCTCGGGCTCCTTCCTGATGCTGGAGTTCAGCACGCTGACCACGGAGAAGGCATAGTCCCCGAGGTCGACGAAGGAGTAAAACGGCTCATCCCAGACTCCCTGCCGGATGCCGGCGCTCAGCCCGGGCTCCTGGGTCACGGACATGTCCACGGCGCCCTGCTGGACCATGGTGAGCCCCGCCGCGAAGTCGGCGTTGGCCTCGATGCGGACATCCTTTTCTGGATCCAGGCCGATGTCGATCAGCCACCAGCGCGTCAGCAAGTTCGGCGTCCCGCCGTGGCGGCTGGCAGCAATGCTCTTACCCCTCACGAAGTTCGCGTACTCCTGCTTGGACCGCCCGGTCGGCTGGGTCCCCTTCTTGGCATTCAGGTAGACGTTGGCACGGTTGACGATGTTGACGATGGAGACCAGCTTGTCATCAGGCTTCTGCTGCGCGGCCATGGCGTTGGATTCCGGTCCGCCGACGAAGCCCCAGGCCTCTCCACTCAGCACGGCCGTCACATGCGCCCCGCCAGTCGCGGTCAGCATATCCACCTTGAGGCCGTTCTCCGCGAAGTAGCCCTTTCGTATCGCAGCGTAGATCGGCGCGTAGCCCACGCTGTGGACCGGCTCCGCGATGACCAGGCTGCGCAATTGTTTTGCTTGTCCCGGGCTGCCAGCACCCCCGCAGGCCGAGAGCAGGGCTCCCAGGGCCATGATCCCCGCGACACTCGCCACGGCGACCGACTTCCGAACGAGAATTGCCATGGCCGGGCCTCCTCCGTCTGGATGCTTCCCCGCGTCCCGCCATCAGGCTCCGCCCGTCTCGAACCCTTTCAACAGCCACTTCTCGATGGCCGCCACGGCCATGTACATCAGCATCGCGAGGACGCCCAGGACGACGACACCCACCCAGACCAGGTTGTGATCGAGCACCTGGCCCGCATAGAGGATCATCCGGCCCACTCCCTGGCGCGAGGCGATGAACTCGCCAACGATGGCCCCGGCCAGGGCGAGGGCGATGTTGATCCGAAAGCTGTTCACGATCCAGGGCATCGACCACGGCACCACGACCTTGCTGAACACCTGCCAGCGACTGGCTCCCAGCGAATAGAGCAGCCCCTCGAGATCGCGATCGACGCTGCGCACCCCCCCGTAGGCGGAGAGGGCGGTAACGATCACCGTCAGCGCAAAGGCCAGCGCCACCTTGGAACCAAAGCCGATACCCAGTAGCACCACCAGGATCGGCGCCAGGCCCAGCTTCGGCAACGCGTTCAGCATCACCAGGTAGGGTTCCGCCACCCAGGCGTACAGGCGAGACCACCAGAAGGAGAGCCCGATGGCCGCTCCCACGGTGACTCCCAGGATGAACCCGAGAATGGTGGCGCCAGAGGTGAAGGCGATGTCCAGGAGCAGCGTGCCATGCCACAGCACGTTCCAGCCCGTGGCGACGATGCTGCTCGGCTTGCTCCAGTAGAAGGGGTCGATCAAATGCACGCTGCTGAACAGCTCCCAGCAGCCAATAAAGAGGAGACCGACGAGTACGCGCCCCGCGATCGTCCGCGTTCTCAGCCGCCGCGCGGTCAACTCCTCCTCGTCTGCACCGATCTGGGAGCTGGCTCCCGGACCCGGGGCCGGCGCGGTCAGGGCGTCGTCAGAACCAGGGGCCACCCGAGTCGTCATGCGTGCAGGCCTCCCTGAGCACCAACACCACCGTCGACGGAGTCCGCCTGGGGCTCCCCCTCGCTGAGCAGAGTCAGCAGCTCGTGCTTGAGCTTCATGAACTGGCTGGATGTCATCACGAGCTGGCTGCGAGGGCGTTCGATGTCCACCGCGACGACGGCCTTGACCCGGCCCGGGCGGCCGGACAGCACGTAGACCACGTCCGAGAGGTAGATCGATTCGTCGATGTCATGGGTGACGAACAGCACGGTCTTGTGAAAGTCGGCCCAGATCTGCAGCAGCCACCCCTGCATGGTGAGCCGCGTTTGGGCGTCCAGGGCTCCAAATGGCTCGTCCAGCAAGAGCAGGTCTCGATCGTACAGGAGCGTGCGCAAGAGCGCCGCCCGCTGCCGCATCCCGCCGGACAGCTCGCGGGGATAGCTGTGCTCGAAGCCACCAAGGCCATAGCGCTGCATCAAGGGGAGGGCACGCTCCGCGGCCTGCTTGGCGCCATAGCCACGAATCTCCAGGCCGAGGTTGATGTTCTTTAGAGTCGTCCGCCAGGGGAGCAGCAGATCTTTCTGCAGCATGTATCCGACGTGGCCTCTTTGCCCGGTGATATCCTTGCCATCCTCTAAGATGCACCCTGACGACGGCTTGATGAGCCCCGCAATGATGTTAAAGAGTGTAGATTTTCCGCAGCCGCTCGGCCCAATAATGCTGATGAATCTCCCTTTCGGAATCTCCAGAGATATATCTTCCAGAGCGGTGACTTGAGTGCCACTCTTCGTGAACACTTTGCTCACCTGGACGACTTCGAGCTTATCCTGCACCGTGGAGTCTCCACCGCCTTGCTCAGCCCTGAGCCTGTTCCACTGCCTCCCCGACGGAGAACAGTAGGGTCTCCTCCCAGTGGCGACCGACAAGCTGCAGACCGACCGGCAACCCATCGCTGAAGCCGCACGGCACGGTCAGGGCGGGATGGCCGGTGAGGTCGAAGGCCGAGGTATTGACGGTCATGTCTCGCGCCCGACCGACAACCCGCTTCAGGTCCGGATCGTCGACCAGCTTGAGCGGCTTCTGGGGCGTCGTGGGCATGGCCAGGACATCGACGCGCTCGAGCGCCTGGTCGACCTGGTCGCGCAGGAGCATCCGGAGGTTCTGCGCCTTGGAGTAGTACGTGCTCATGTACTTGCTCTGCAGGTATCTGCCGAGCACCAGACGCGTCTTGGTGAACAGTTGCAGGTCGTCGGCACTGGCGCGCCGGAACTTGCCGAACGCTTCCTGCCAGCCGACGTTGTAGTAGCCGCCGCGCCAGTACCCCTCGGCGTCGGATTGGAACAGGGCGGTCATGCCGTGGGTGACCACTCCGGTCCAGATGGCATCGGCGTATCGGAACAGAGGGATGGAGATTTCCTCGACCGCCACGCCGAGCTCACCCAGCCGTCTCACAGCGGTCCGTACCCGCTCGCTGACGTCTGGCTCGGAGACCTGCCATTCGAACGCCTCCTTGAGCAGGCCGATCCGGACGCTACTGAGCGGGCGGTCCACGCCCACGGGGTGGCGGCCTACGCTGGCAGGCGCCTGGCTCACTTGCGGGTCCCGCCGGTCCGGGCCAGCAATCACCTCCAGCGTCAGCGCGACTTCCTGCACCGTCTTCGCGATCGGACAGACATAGTCGAGCGAGTGGTCCATGTAGACGATGCCGAACGT
>Ga0070739_10005834_pt1 | contig 13831 bp, 14 predicted proteins | sample Coa_R1_7_FD_66445 | JGI IMG/M metagenome (GOLD analysis project Ga0070739, IMG submission 66445) | Surface soil microbial communities from Centralia Pennsylvania, which are recovering from an underground coalmine fire - Coalmine... | ecosystem: Environmental > Terrestrial > Soil > Unclassified ... | reverse complement strand
CAACACGAATTTATGCGGGCAGGTGTCTCAAAGTCATTGACAAATTCCGAAATCGGTTCTAAATTAGACGCGACCAGGGATGCCAAAATCAATTCGCTTGCAGCTCTCGCGAGCTTCCCATCAGTTCCGCGCTGGTTGTCATCGCCCCGCCGCGGGCCATGAACTCCGTCAAGAATGCCTCGCAGGCGGCATCATTCAAGCTGCGGACCGCGTCGGCCACTATCGTAACCGGGCGGCCGATCTTCAGCAACCCCAGCGCGGCGTTTTTGACGCAGATCTCGGTGACCACGCCGTAGACCACATAGCGATCGGCGGCCAAGCGTTCCAGGAGCGCCGGAAGATTCACGTTGGTGAAGCAGTCCACCGACTGCTTTTCCAGCACGAACTGGTGCGCGCCCTCCAGGGGCGGCAGCCCGGGACGGTTCGGAATCACCACTCGTTTTTCGAGCAGCGTGGACGCGGGCTTCGCTTGGCTAGCCGTGCCCGCGACGCAGTGCGGAGGCCAGTCGCGGAATTCGGGATCGTTTTCCGTGTGTGCGTCCACGGTCGAAACCACGGGGATTCCCCGCGAGGCCGCGAACCGGTTCAGCGCCGCGATCTGTTGCACAATTTTCTCTGCTCCAGGGACATAGAGCGCGCCAGCCGGGAACAGAAAATCGATCTGCGTATCGACGTCGAAAAATACTGTCTTCATAACTCTACGCTTGGACAAACGCGCCCGGCTCTCATGACACGCGTTGGCGAACGCTCTCAGCCAGGCTCTTCAACTCCGAGCTGAGCTCCACTCGCCAGGCATGCGATTCGAAAAGGCTATGGCAGGGCGCAGGGAGCATAGCCAACGAATCCGCGGCGTGGTGACGAGCTTCCGAGACCGCGGGGAGGGGCTCCGCCAGTTCACCGCCGAGGATTACTGGTCGCAGCAAGGCTTCCACCGCACCTCCCTCGGGGCAGCCGACGCACTCGCCCGCGCGGCCCACCACGTCGTGATCGGCGAAGCGGAAGATCTGCTTGGCTCCGGGCAGGGTGGCCTTGTCTTCGCTGAGCTTGAGGGTGTAGCGGCGGTCCGATTCGGAAGTCTCGAGTTCGACCATCTTATAGACCACGCCGAGCGAGGGCGCGTCGGCGGAGGTGGATAGCTCGGTACCCACTCCGAACAGATCGATGGGCGCACGCGCGGCGATGAGCTCGTGAATTTTGTATTCATTCAAATCGCCGGTGGCCATAATCTTGGCGTCGCTCAAGCCGGCATCGTCCAGAATCTTGCGCACCGCGGGCACCAGCTCCACCAGGTTGCCGCTATCCAGACGCACGCCCCACAGCGGCCGTCCCAGCTCCGCGGCGCGGCGGGCGCCTTCGAGTGTGTCGTAGCTGTCAATCAGGTAAACCGTGTTTTCGCCGAGCAAGCGCTGCAACTGCTCAAAGGAGGCGCGTTCGGTGGCGAAGGACATGACCCAGGAGTGCGCGGCGGTGCCGAACACCGGGACGCCGTAGCGCATGCCTGCCTCCGCGTTGCTGGTGCCGGCGCATCCGCCGATATACGCCGCGCGGCCTGCCAGAACGCCGGCCTCGGGCGAGTGCGCGCGCCGCGTCCCGAACTCCACCACTTGCCGGCCCAGCGCGGCCTTTACCACGCGCGCGGCTTTGGTGGCGATCATGGATTGAAATCCGATCATCGCCAGCAGATACGTCTCCACGATCTGTGCTTCGATCAGCGGAGCGCGCACCGTCAGCAAGGGTTCGCCCGCGAAAACGGGCGTGCCTTCGGGCACCGCGAACAGGTCCCCGGTGAATCGCAACCCGGCGAGCATTTCGAAAAATTCCGGCCGCGTCTGCTTGAATTGCGGCAGCCCCCGGAGGTACTCGATTTCTTCGGAGCTGAAGCGCAGGTTCAGAAGATACTCCACGGCTTGCGCCAGGCCGGCGGCGAGGATGAAATTCCGGTTCCAGGGCAGCTTGCGAATGAACAACTCAAAGACGGCGCGCTCGCCCGCCTTGCCGGCCTCAAAATAACCCGCCGCCATGGTGAGCTGATAGAAGTCGGTGGAGAGGCCGTGAGACATTTTTCTCAGTATGACAAGCTGATGACAGCTCCCGTGCAGGTGCCCAGCCCGATTCGCGCGGTACCGGGCGCCTCGGCCCAGCCATTCAACGTCACGACGTCGCCGTCCTTGAGGAAGGGTCCGCCGGTTTCGAGCAGGCAGCCGTGCGCGCCCTCGCCCGGACCGGAAACCGTGCCGCTGCCCATCAGGTCGCCGGGCCGCAGCAAGCAGCCGTTGGAGGTATGATGCGCGAGCATTTGCTCGAGCGTCCAGTACATATCCAAGAAGCTGGACCGGCACATGCGTGTCGGCCCGGGCGAGCCCGCTCGCTGTACCCACACTTCCAGCGTGATATCGAACGCTGCGTCCGGACGGCCGCGGAGATACTCGAGAGGCCGGGGATCGTGGGTGGGCGTGGGCCGGCGGAACGGCTCCAGCGCTTCCATCGGGATCACCCACGGCGAAATGCTGGTGGCGAAGCTCTTCGAGAGAAACGGCCCCAAGGGCTGCGATTCCCAGCGCTGGATATCGCGAGCGGACCAGTCGTTCAAAAGGCACACGCCGAAGAGGTGATCGTCAGCGTGTGCAATCGGGACCGGTTCTCCCGGTGTGTTTCCGGGGCCAACAAAAACGCCGAGCTCCAGTTCGTAATCAAGCTGTTCCGTGGGGCCGAATCGCGGAGGGCCTTCGGCCGAATCGCTGATTTGCCCGCTGGGGCGGCGAATCGGCGTTCCGCTGAGCACGATGGACGATGCGCGGCCGTGATAGGCAACCGGAAGATATTTGTAATTGGGCAGGACCGGCTTAGCCGGGCGGAACAATCTTCCTGTATTCGCCGCGTGATGGAGCGACGCGAAGAAATCGGTGAAATCGCCGATCTCCGCGGGCAGGTGCAGGCGCGCCTGGCTCATCGGCGCCAGATCGCATTTGTAGACCGGGTCGGAGAGACGCCGGCTGATCTGGCGCCGCAGATCCTCGCGCTGGCTCTTGGGGAGCGCCATGAGCGGGTTCAGACTCGCGGCCGGGAAGATCGGGCGCAGATCGTAAATGAAATCGCCGATGGCCACCCCGGCGCGAGGCTGAGGATCGTCCGGGGTCGAAAAAACCCCATACGGCAGGTTCTGAATCGGAAAATCATGCCCGGGCTGGTTCGCCGTCGGCTCCCAACTGCGCAGCGAGGGATCGTGGGTTTCGTTCACGGTGCATCCGCAGAGGGCGCCGCGCGGGAACTTTCGAGCCGCTCGGCGCGTAATTCAAGACAGCGCATGATCGCCTTTCTACTGTGGTGCATTCTCTTCGTGTTGTGCTGGCCGCTGGCTCTGCTCGCGCTGGCGCTGTATCCGATCGTGTGGCTGATTCTATTGCCGTTCCGCATCGTGGGGATTGCGGTGGAAGGCGCGCTGGGCCTGATTTGGGCGATCGTTACTCTGCCGTTTCGGGTCATCCGCCGCATCGCTTAACGTGCCAATATGGTGAGCCGGACCGGGCTGCCGTAGGCGGTCACGGATAGCTCTGTTCCTTTGGGCAGCGCGGCGGGATTCCTGAGGATGTACGGCGTGGGCCAATCCACGGGGATGTCCTTTGCAAAGAGGAGGACTTGAGTGCTGCCGTCGGGCTTGCGCGCGGCGACCTCGATGGTCTTGATTCCCGGTGGAAACTCGGGGCGCAGAGCGAACACCTGGGTGGCCGCGGCCAGCTTGGTCTCCGCGCGAAATTTCACCCTGGCGGGTTTGGACTCGAGCACGACCTGTAAGACCGGAGCGGGCGCAGGGCCAGCCCCGAAAAACAGGCCGAGCGTACTCTGGTCCGTAACTCGCTCCTTCGCGCTACGATAGTGAACTTCGGCGGCGATGTGCGCTCCTGCCGGAAGTTTATAGGCCGAGCCCTGGGGGAAACTCAGGTAGCCGTACCACGGCGTCCAGCTTCCGATCCACTGCCCGGTTTCCTGTACGGTGAAAAACGCCGCGCACACTACCCTGCGATCCCCCGGCAGAAATTCCACGGCGCGGAGCGGGCGATCGGCCGTCAAGCCTGAGTTAATAACCACGCGCTTTACTTGATCCGGCTGATGCGGTTCGATCGCGTTTGGCGGGAGCGGCCGCGTGAGATCGGGCGGCCCGAGCGGCCAGCGGCCGAAATCGGCTCTCGCGCGAATTTCTTTGAAGGGCGCGCCGGCTTCCGCCGTGTTGGTGAACACCGTGCCCGAGTTTCGTGGCCCTAGCCCTTCCACCCAGGACACGATGAACTGCGTCTCGCGCAGGGTGAGGTTGTTGGCGTTGGCGAATTCTCCGTAGCCCGCCACCGCGGCCCATGGCGGCATATGGCGCGAGATGGTTTCGGCGTGAATTCTGCGGCGCGCCAGCCAGGTCTGCTCATAGGTGGCGAGCGGGAAGGAAGGCCCGTTCTCCGCATGGCACATCACGCAATGCCGGTTCAGGATGCGCACGATCTCGCGGTCGAACAGCACCGTGGTGGTCAGCGTTTCGTGCGGGGCCGCCAGCCGCGGGGACAAGCCCGCGATCAGCCCGGCAACCAGTGCGGCCTTTCTCATTCCGAAGGCCGCGGCACGGCGTCGAAGGTATACGCGAAGGTGTAGATTTTATCGTGGCGCCGGAACTGCGTCCACGCGCGGTAATGGCCGGGCTTGGGCATCAGCCCCTCGAAGGTGACGTCCGGCCCGCCCCGCAGCTTTTCAAGATCCGCTCCCGGCGGAATCAGGAACACCGGCGGACCGCCGTCGTCGTCCGGCATCGCCAGAATGTCCAGCGGATGCGAATGGACGTACTCCACCATGTCCTCGCTCATGATCAGCGTGTGGCCGAACGCGCCGAGATACGTTTGCAGATCCGTGATCGGGCGTCCCGTGGCCGTGTCCCGCAGATGGTAATTGAGGTGGCAGTACAACCCCACGATGCAGGTCTGCGGATCGTAATCGAGCGTCGAAGTGATGTCGTCCACGGTTTTCGTGAGGTTCGTGTCTGGAACCAGGTGGGCGCTTTCGGCTTCCAGATCGCCCGGATAGCCCGCGGTGACCAGCGGCCGCGCGATGAACTGCGAAGATCCGCCCGCCGGCAAAAAATCCGAGAGCACCTTGTAGTAGCCCGGCTTGGGCAGCGTCACCTCGACGGTCCACGTGCCGTCGGCTTGCTCTTCCGGATGGATGTGCGCGAAGAACTCCATGTCCTGGCTGATGACGAAAAGATGATACTGGCGCTCATGCACCACCTCGAATTTTTTGATCACTTCGCCCGAGCCGGGATGCCGGATCTTGAAAGATAGAATCGTCTTCTCGCCGGGCTTCACCGGCGCGGGCATGGTATGAAAGTCCAGATCGTAATCGCGCACGTCGAAGGGCGCGGCGCGCACCAGATCCATGCCGCAGCGCGGGCATTTGCCTGGCACATCCATCGTGTAATCGGTGTGCATGGGGCAGACCCACGCGGTCTCTTCATCCAGAGCCGCAGCCGCCTCCGGCGCGGGGCTCTGGAAAAACGCGATTCCCGTGGCCGCCGCCACCATCAGCAGCGCGGCGATCAGAAGGGCCGGAAACGTTTTGCCCCGCAGCATTGTTCGCATCGTATCACGTTAGCCGAGTGGTTATAATCGCCTTTTCCCATGGAAACTGTCGAAACCCGGGTCCGCGTCCGCTACGCGGAAACCGACCAGATGGGCATTGTCTATCACGCCAATTACCTGGTCTGGATGGAAGTGGGCCGCGTCGAATTCTGCCGGGCGCGCGGCGTTCGTTATCGTGACCTGGAGCAGGAGGGCGTTTTGCTCGCTGTCGTGGAGGCGAATTGCCGGTACCTATCTTCCGCCCTGTACGATCAGGAGGTGACCATCCAGACGCGAATCGTCGAAGCGAGCCCGCGAATGGTCCGGTTCGGCTACAAGATCGTGTCTGAAGAGCGGCGAGTGCTGGCCGAAGGATTCACCGTGCATGTCTTCCTGGGCCCGGACCGCAAACCACGCAAACTCCCCGAACCATATTTCCCTATATTCGGCATTGCTAAGCGGAGCTAGCCCGCTCGGACTAGGTTTACTAAGTAATAGCCGGAATTAAATTGAATCTAAATCCGGACAGCAATGGCAACTTTTTCAGCGTAATCTAAAGTTGCTGGGAGCGCGAGCGGTACAGGGGCACTCGATAACACGGTGTCCCATGTAGGCTCCGACTCGCCTCCCAGCGACCTAATAGTACACTTCAATTCGGAGTTTTAAAACAGTACAATTGTTCTACGACCGTGCCGCGGTTCCTAGACCGAGCATCGACCTCTGGGCGGCTAGCCGTTGCTCGCGTTCCAACGCAAACCGTTGGATTCCAAGGCGAATCGATTCCGGGTCCAGGTGCGCTTCGGCGATGACATCGGCCTCGAGGCCCCCAGTGAGCCACTGGTTGTCCCAATCCGAGGTCATCGAGTAGGCGTCGGTGAGCGGGCCCACGTCCCGGATCGGCCACATCCGGCGCGTTCCGGTGCTGACGATCATGAGGTCGTAGAGAGCCTCCCGCGGCAGCACGGAGTCGCGGTATTCCGCGGATTGACGATCGAAAAGGTCTTCGCTTATTGCGGAAATAACCTTTACGTTAATGCCGGATTCCTCAAGGCGCGGCAGGATTTTTAGGAGATTTACCGTGGAACTCGCGCCCTGTACCACCACATAGCCATGGCGCGGCCGATCCGGCGCGAAGTCGCGAATCACGTAGAGTCCTTTGGCGGCAGCCTTGAGGTCGGAGTCTGCGAACCGGCTGCGGTCGGCGACGGGGAAATCGGGACGCGCCACCTCAATGGTGATGATGCTGACGCGGGGATCGCGCGCGGCGATCTCGGCTGCGGCGAAGTACCCGGCGGCGACGTCATTATAGTCCCAAAAGTTCAGAGTGATGGCGCGGCCTCTCGGAAACAGCTTCCAGACCTGCGGTGAGAAGATTCCAAAGTGCGTGCGAGCATCGGCAGCGGTCTCCGGGCCCGAGTGCGCGGACAGGATGTGCAGCACGCCGAGCCGGAAGCGGCTGTCCTGGCTCTGCTGGCTCCAGACTCGCGCGGGCAGATACATCAACGGCGTGAACGCGCCATACGTGCCGCTAATCGCCCACACCCCCGCGAATTTCTCCGGATCGAGCGAGGCGTTCTGGCTTACCAGCCCGATCGCCGTCGAGACGTTGCCGGCTTCCTGAATCGCGGCCTTGAGCCGGGTGCCCGCCGGATTCGACTCGGGATCGTAATGGCCCCAGAAACTGCCATGTTCCAGATTAACGGATTCGGAGAGATCCGCGGCAATCGTGAAAAAGCGGTTTCCCGTGACGTAGTTCATCCACTTGACAATCTCGGAAATCGCGCGGCGCGCGCCCGCGACTTCGCCCGGCTTGCGGAACAGAGCGATGTTGACATCCTTAAATTTTCCGGACAGAGGATTCGTCAGGTGGAGTTTCTGCGGCTCGGTGGGCAGATTCGCCACGCGCAGCCGCTCATCCAAAAACGGATTTTCCCGCACGTCGATGCGCAGCGGGAAATCGTCGCGCAGCGTGTCGCCGATCTCCACCAGCCGGTCGGCGAGCCAGTCGCCCAAGCCGTCCCGATCGAGCACCGACATCACCACGTCGATGTTGGTCTTGTACTGAATCAGCCGCTCACGGGGATCGCTGACGGGGCCGTTGCGAATACCGTGAAACTCAACGCCGTAGTGGCGTTCGAAAGTTCGCGCCAGCGCGACGAAATAGTCCGAGTTCATCTTCATCGCATAGGGGTGGCTGGGATAGCCGGTCACCTGGTCGCCGTAATCGGGGATTTGGTGCTGGATGGCGCCCGGCCAGTAGCCCTTGGTGGTCTTGCCGATGACGATCATGGGGCGCCGATCGGAGGGATCGCCCTCTTCCATGGTTTTGAGCGCGGAGACGATCTGATCGTAGTCATTGCCGTTGTCCAGCGTGAAGACGTTCCAACCGTAGGAGGTCCACTGATCCACCAGGCGGTAGGCATCGAAGTTTGCGGGTACGACGCCGCCGATGAGAGAGTCATCGATGCCGGCGTTGTTGTCGGAGAAGAGAATGCGCAGGCGCTTGCCCACCTGTAGAGCCAGCGCCTGGGTCTTGAGTTCCTGGGCGTGGCCCTCGGTCATGGCGAACTCGCCTTCGAAAGCGATCACTTTGGGACGATCGATCGGCGCGCCCACGATGTCCCAGAACGCAGCCTTGCCCGCGGCGGTCGCGATACCGACGCCGGACGGCCCGCCGTTGACGTCGTTGGTGACATCGGTGCTTTCGGCGTGGCCTTGCAGCGCGCGGATGCCGCGAGGCTTTCCTTGGACCAACTGGCGCGCTTGGGCGAACAGGGGGTGATCGGTGAGGCCGTGATCCTGAAGCAGCGTCGCCAGCGCGCCCGCGCCCCGGCGGAAGCCCAGGGCATCGATGGGCAGCATCGCGACTCTTGGATCAACCCAATACCGCTGATCCCCGGTGGTCTCGAATTTGCGCGCCATGGCTTGGCCCATGATCATCCAGAGCGCATAGCAGGTCGGGATGCAGTGCCCGCCGGCGAGCATGAATTTGTCGCAGTAGGGATGCTTGGGCCGCCGGTAATCGAAGCGCAGGCCGCCGAATTCCGGGCCCGCCAGGTGCGTCGCCACGTTATACGGCGTGTAGGCCAGCGGTCCCCCAAAGTGGCCGGTTTGGGAATAGTTGCCTAGCAGGACCAGCGTCATGCAGGTGAGGTATCCGACGTCCTCCAGACGTTCGCGGTCATAATCGAGCTTTTGCGGTTCCAGGGGGAGAATTTGCGCGGCCAATGCCAAGTGGGTGGCTCCTCTGACTTAGAAATGCAATCACCAATATTAGCAGCGGCGCGAGCGGGCCGGGCGCGCAATATAAGTCCTACCGGACAAACAGGCGAATTCCGGCATACGGGCCGCTCAGCGTCCCGACAATGTATTCTTCGGCCTTGGGCGAGGTCTTTAGATGGTACGCTTTGTCACCCGCGAAGATTTCGACATGCCAGAAGCGGACTACGGCCTTCAACTCCGCGTCCCAGACCACGGACCGGTGCGGGAAAGCGAACCCGGACGCCTGCCCTTCAAAATAAAAGTGCCTGGACGGAACGAACTCGCCGCCGATGCCAAACGACGGGTAGTAAATGCTGTGGGTAAACACCGGCGTGGAACTTAACGTGTAATCGTAGGGGGCGTCGATGACTGTCTGGACCCCCGTGTATTGAAAGCCCCACATGGTGCGGATGCGGAACTTCGCGGTCTCGGGCGGGTCCGGCCAGGTCAGGTAATTCCAGGTGACCTTGGCCATACGAATTCGGAAGCTCGATGAGATGTAATCGCCCGCCGGGATGTTGATGGAGTTGAACGTCAAATTTTGCGGAGCGACGGAGTTGCCATTCCCCTGCGTCTGGAACACCGTGATGTCGAGGCGATTGTATTTGCCTGCGGGGAAGGTGATCTCGAGTCCCGGCGTGTGCTTGTTGGCGTCGCCCAGCGTAGGCAGGAAGGATGTTCCCGGAGTTGTGTAGTAGATGCCGGTAAACTGATCCTGATACGTCTGGTTGGCGCTCTTCAGGTTGAAATTGCCCTTGCTGATCCAATAGAACGGCTGCACGGAGTAGGTGAGGTGGTCAGGATCGTCTTCCGGTGTCGTATCGACCGGCGCGTTGGTCTGGAGCGGCTGCGGCTTGGGCGGCGGAGGCACGGGGGGCTGCCCGGTCGGGGCTGGCGTCGCCGGCGTCGCGGGCTGTTGAGTGGGCGGCGCCTGAGCGGGCAGACGCAGCGCGCAAGGCAGGCACAAGAGTCCCGCCAGAGTGATGGACTTCACGATTCCCTCATTTGTATGGTTGGAATTACCTTAAGAGACCCAAACTTAGAGGATAAGCCGCGCGTTCGGGGCGGTTCAAGTCATTCATATCGTTTTTGTCGCTCCGGAATCCATGTCGATCAGCGATCCGTGCAGCAGCCGCCCCTCGGGACTTGCAATGAAGGCCACCAGGGCAGCGATATCCTCGGGCTCGCCAATCCGTAGGATATTCTCTTCTTTGACGTACTCCTGTTCGGCGGCGGATACATCGATTTTCCGTTCGGCCGCGAATGCCGCCAGGCGCGCCTGGAATCTCGCCGTGCGGATCGTACCCGGGTTGACCGCGTTGACCTGGACCCGGTCGCGAATCCCGGCTTCGGCCATCGCCTTGGTGAAGGAAAGCAGCGCGGCGTTGACGGAGCCGCCAATCGTGAAGTGGGCTCCGGGGGTCCGCCCGCCGATGCCCGAGATGAAAATCAGCGATCCCGACGCGGCTTTCAGATGCGGCCAGGCGGCGCGGGTGAGGCGCACGGAGCCGAAAAACTTCAGCGCGAAGCCCTCCGCCCAATCGGCCTCGGTAAGGTCCAGAAATTCGCCGCGCTTGGTCGCGCCGGCGTTGTTGACCACGATGTCGATGCCACCGAAGCTGCTGATGGCGTAATCGGCCAGGCGCGCGGGGTTGCCGGGGTCGCGCAGGTCCAGCGCCAGGGCGCGCGCCGCGCCTCCTCCGGCTTCGATCTCGGAGACGAGCTGATTCAGCGCGGCCGAGTCGCGCGCGCAGGCTACCACCCGGGCGCCTTCGCGCGCCAGCCGCATGGCGATCGCGCGGCCGATGCCTTTGCTCGCGCCGGTGACGATGGCGGTTTTGTTCTGAAGTTTCATATCTCAATGGGGCAGGCGCCCAGAATCGAGCAGTAATATTCGAGATAGCGCGCCACGCTTTTCTCGGCGGAAAAATCCTCACGCGCCCGCTGGCCGGCCGCCGCGCCCATGGATGCGGCGAGAGCGGGGTCCGACGCGAGCCGGCGGACATCCTGAGCCATTCGCTTGCACTCGCCGAGCTTTTCCAGAAAACCCGTTTTGCCGTGCTGCATGATCTCGGTTACGCCGCCGACGCTGGTGGCGATCACGGGTTTGCCGAAACTCATCGTCTCCAGGACGCCCATCCCGAAGCTCTCCTTTTCCGAAGCATAGAGTCCCGCATCGGCTGCATTCAAGTAATTCTCGATATCTACGACGCTGTTACGGACGATCAGACGGCGCTCGATGCCCAGTTCTCCGGCGAGGGGCAGGAAGGCGTCGAAGGAGTCCCCGGCGAGAATCAGCAGCTTGATCCGTGGATCGTCGGCCAGCGCGAGCACGCGGAGGATATCAGGGATGCGCTTCACCGGCCGCAGATTGGACATATGAATCAGCAGAAAGTCGCGATCCCTTACTTTCAGCCCCGCGCGCACTTCCTCGCGGCTGCGGCGCGGAGGCGTCGGGCGGTAGAAATTGTGGACCACGTGGATCGGCTTGCGGGTGCGCAGCACCTGCACAGTCTCCCGACGAAGGCTCTCGGAGACGGCCGTCACCCCGCACGAATTCTCGATCGAATACTTGATGATCGGCCGCAGATTGGGGTCCCGGCCAAGCAGCGTGATATCGGTGCCGTGCAGCGTGGTGATCACGTGCGGCGTGCGCTGGCGTTCTTTCCGCGCGATTTCGGTGGCCAGCAGTGCGGCGGTCGCGTGGGGCACCGCGTAGTGGACGTGCAGCAGATCGAGTTTCTGGCGCTGCGCGACTTCCACCATTTTCACCGCCAGCGGCAGTGTGTAATCCGGGTACTTGAAAAGCTGATATTCGCTGATCTGGACCGGGTGAAACTCGATGTTGGGCTGGGCGAGATCCAGGCGGAACGGCGGCTCGTAACTGATGAAGTGGACGCGGTGCCCCAGCCGCGCCAGCTCGCTCCCCAGTTGCGAGGCGACGATCCCGCTGCCACCGATGGAGGGGTAACACGTAATCCCGATCGACAGCTTCTTCATGAGTCAGAAGTTTCGCGAGCTGAGATCGAGATCCGACAAGCGCCGGACGCGAATGGGATCGTTCACCCACAGCCCCACCGCCGCCTCGACGCCGATGGCCGCCCCCAGCGCCCGCGCCCGCGTCTGCACCAGGCGTAAGTAGCTCTTGGCGCGCATCTGAGTCTGATGGCACTTCATGGCCGCTTCCCATTCAGTTTCAACTTCGCTCACGTCGATCACCAGATCGGGCCGGGCGTCCACGGTGTGCGTGATCGAAAAGTAGTACAGGCTGCGGATGCTGTGGGGCGGGAGTCCACGCAGCTCGTCCAGCCCGCCGTAGCGCGCCAGGCGCGAGGCGTCACGCACCATCGCCGCCACCGCCGAGTGGTCCGGATGCTGGTTCTCCTCCGGATGCGGCGCCAGCACAATGTCGGGTTGAAAGCGGCGGATCTCGCCGGCCAGCGCGATCGCGCGTTCCGGTGTGCTCTGGAGGTGGCAGTCGCCGCCGAAATCCAGAAACTCGACCGTTGCTCCGATGATCGCCGCCGCGTTGCGGGCTTCCTGTGCGCGCTCCTCGGGAGCGCCGGAAGTCCCCGCCTCGCCTTTGGATAACACCAGGATGCGTACGTCGTGGCCCTCGCGTGCCTCCTGGATCAACAGCGGCGCGCACCCGAACTCTACGTCGTCGGGATGCGGACCCACGGCCAGAATCTTCATCACGCTTCGGTGATCGTCACGGATTCGAGCTTATCGCCTTGCTTGACTGCGTTGACGACGTCCTGGCCCTTGACTACCTGGCCGAAAACGGTGTGTTTGGGATCGAGGTAATCGGTGACGACGTGTGTGATGAAAAACTGGCTGCCGTTGGTATTGGGCCCGGCGTTCGCCATCGAGAGCGAGCCTACCTTGTGATGATTGGGCCGGCCCGCAATCTCGTCTTCGAAGCGATAGCCCGGGCCCCCGCGGCCCGTGCCGGTAGGATCCCCGCCTTGGATCATAAAGTTCGCGATCACACGGTGGAAGGTGGTGTTGTCGTAAAACTTTTCGCGCGCGAGAAAGACGAAATTGTTCACGGTTTTCGGCTTATCTTGGGCGAACAGCTCGCAGACGATTTCGCCCTTGGAGGTTTTGAAGGTGGCCGTGTATTTCTTGTTGGGGTCGATGGCCAGGGCAGGAGGGGCGGGGTATTGATTCGGCATGTCCATTTCAGGATAACGGACAGCCGAAGCTGGATCCCGGACTCCGGCTCATTGACCACATTAGAGGATTTGAGAGGATTTGGCGGGAAACCGCATTGGGCGGCCGTTCGATGCCGATCTGCTGGACCGTCCCGCGAAACGGATCGAAAGACGGACGGTTTCCTTGACGATACACGTTCGCTGAGACCTCGGTGTTCTGCTCCAGCGTCTTTGAGCCAAAGCGCTTTTGAGCCGCCGCAATCGCCTGAACCGGCCGTCCTGTAACGTTGGCGGCGTGGCGGAAGTCTTCTGGACGAGTATGAGAAGGGAAGCGAAGCTCAAGCCGCAAGCAAACCCTCATCCGGTGGGTGCGCGGGCGGAAGAGCCGGAAGGCAGGCCCGCGGCTCTCATTCAAGTGCCAGACTCGATCCGCTGGATCGCGAAACCGGAGCGGTATTCCCAGGCAAGGAACGAGCTTCTGGAGCCTGTGCGGGAAGCGCTGGCAGAACTCCGTGAAGCCAGCCTTTCCGTGCTCACCAGCCGCGAGCGGGAGGTGCTCCGGCTGATCGCGGCAGGTTACAGCACCAAGCAGATCGCGGCCGAGCTGGATATCGCCTTCAAGACCGCGGTCACGCACCGTACCCGGCTCATGAGCAAGCTCGACCTGCATGAAACCGCGAGCCTCACCCGGTATGCAATCCGGCACGGCCAGCTCCCGGCCTAGGCGCTCTCCTTCCAATCGCGAGCGGATTCGCGATCCAGATAAACCATCGCTTGCGGGTGAAGACGGACTGCCGAAGCCGGAGCCATGGGCCCGAT
>Ga0070739_10005833_pt1 | contig 13831 bp, 11 predicted proteins | sample Coa_R1_7_FD_66445 | JGI IMG/M metagenome (GOLD analysis project Ga0070739, IMG submission 66445) | Surface soil microbial communities from Centralia Pennsylvania, which are recovering from an underground coalmine fire - Coalmine... | ecosystem: Environmental > Terrestrial > Soil > Unclassified ... | reverse complement strand
ATCCAGACCGACGGCAGCGGCGCCGGGACGACGACCGTGACGATCCCTGAATCGGTCAACGGCTGGCACGACTACACCGGCTACGGCCGCTCGAGCGGCATACGGGCCTGGGGCGCGATCTACGTCCAGGCGAGCCTGTCGCTCAACGTGAGCAGCGCTACGCCGGGGAACTGGGTCATCGCTCAAATGCGCGGCTTCGCGGCGAGCAGCTCGGCGGCCGTGGCATGGGGCGGCACCGGCGGGACCGCCGTCTGCACCGGTACCACCTCCCCCCACGGCAGCCTTTCCTGCCCATTCACCGTCCCGGCCGGCGCCACGAACGGCGCGAATACCGTCGCCGCCAGCGCCGGCCACGCGACCGCGCAGGCGTCGCTCAACATCACCGGCGGCGCCAGCATCTACGGGGCGCCGCAGATGGCGCAGCAGATCGCGCCGAACCCGGCGCCCGTTCCCACGCCGACCGGCAATCCGACCGCGACCCCGACGCCGGTCGCGAACGGGACCGCGCCAGCGGCAGGCAACGCCGCCGCGGCCTTGCGGCCGCTACCCAACCTGCCGCCATCGCCGACGCCGACGCCCACCGCGACGCCGAGCCCGACGCCAACGCCGGCGCCGACCGTGGCGACGGAGGCGACGGCCTCGGCCGCCGCGCAGCCGGCAACCGCGGCCCCGGGCAACGGGCGGTCGGCAACCTCCGCCTCGAACGCCGCGGCACCGGCGGCCACAACGGCACCGGCGCCGGCAGCAACCGATGTCGCGACCGCGGAGGCGACGGCCCCGGCGACCGCCGCCGCAGCGACCGTGGCTCCCGCCACCGCGGCCGCGGCGACGCAAGCGCCGGCGGAGGTCCCTGCCCAGGAGCCAACGGCGGTACCGGCCGAGGAAGCCACGGCCCCGCCGCCGGTCGCGGCGACGGCGCCGCCGGCGGTAGTAGCGACGGCGCCGCCAGCAGTCGTCGCAACGGCCCCGCCGCAGATCCAAACGCTCGACGTTGCGGCGACGGCAAGCGGCAGCGTCAGCCAGGCGAACCCCGACGACGTGCAATCGGGTGCGCTGCTGGCCGGCGGGGCCGACGGCAACATCGCCTACATCACGTTCGACATCGGCAACGTGCCGGACGGCGCCCGCGTCGCGGCCGCCAAGCTCGTGCTGACCGGCGCCGGCGGTGGCGGCGCCGGCGGCAACGTCAGCATCCTCCCCGGCGTCGGCATCGACCCCGGCAGCCTGACCTACGACAGCGCGCCCGCGCACCAAGGCAACACGGTGGGCTGGATCTCGTGGCTCGATCCGGGCGGTCAGGTGGTGATCAACGTCAGCGGGTTCGTCGTCGGCAACGGCACGGTCACCTTCATCGTCGGCGGCACGCCGGGCGCGGCCGTCGCCCTCGCCGGCGCCGGCAGCGGCAGCCCGCCGATCTTGGAGCTGACGGTCGTGTCGGGGTAGCCCGGCCGATCCACCGAAAGATCAGGCTCCTTTTACGTGTCATCCCGCGCCGGGGCGAGGGATCTCGGGCCGCCGAGACCCCTCGCTGCGGCGCGGGATGACAGGGAAGGGGCGACGCGGGATGACACGTAAAGGGGAGGCGGCGCGGAGGGTGACAAGGGCAGGGTCGGCGCGGGATGATCCTGATGCGACGCGCGTGGCCGCGCCGGTGAAGCACGAGGGCCAGGCCACACCGCGGACCTCGACCAGGGCGGAAACGCCGGTCCGCCCCCCCACAAGGTTCCGTGGGCCGGTGCGACTGGAAATCCGCAGCCGTTCGCGCGTCGGCCGGTCGGGACGGTCCCCCTCACCGCTCGTGCCCGGTCGCCCGCCGCACGACCAGGCGTTGCCACCACTCCTCGAGCACGGGGCAGGCGGCCAGGGCGCGGGCGGCGGCCACGTCCCGGTTGCGGAAATGCCCGAAGTCGTTGGTCAAGGCGACGGTCCAGCGCGGGTAGGGGCGCGCGAGGAGGACGATCGATTGGCCCGGCGCGACCAGGCCTTCCCGCACGACGCGGCAAAACCAGCCCGTGCGGCCGGTCGCGATGACGCGCGCGGTCAGTCCCGGCTGCCGCCAGCGGCGCTCGATCTTCCAACAGGGGTAGCGTGGTTCCTTCACCTCGATCTGGGCATCGCCGATGGCGTAGACATCGCCCAGGCAAACCGTCTCCTCGCTCAGTCCGGCGACCGTGAAATTCTCGCCGAAGCCACCGGGGCCGATCTCCCGGCGACCGAGCTCGGCGCGCCAGAGCGGGTAGTGGGCACCCGCGTAGAGGAGCACGGCCTGATGGGGTCGCCCGTGGTTGGCCGTGTCGGCTTGCGCATTGCCTTCCAGATGGGTGGTAAACAGCCAGCGCGATTCGGGGCTGGGCATGCGGCAGAACGAGGTCTCCCAGGGCCGATCCAGGGGATCCTCGGCACCGGGCGTGCCGTAGCGCCGCGGCGTGCCAACTTGCACGGACTGCAGGATACCGACCGGGATCATGGGCACACTCCTGGCGCGAGGGCGACATCGTCGGTCACCGTGGAGCTTAGCAGGATTCCCGGGGTGAGCTGGCGTTTTCGGCCGAGCTGGGACGCACCTTCGGCGCTCGGCCGTCACGCCTCCGCAAGCTCCAGACAGCGCACACCGGTCAGGTCGAGCCAGTAGCGGCCGCCGCCGTGCACCAGCCGCAGCAGGACCGCGCCGCAGGCGGCGCAGCGGAGGACGAGGCCAGGCGCGTCCATGTAGGCGGGATCGGCCCCGAAGGCGCGGGTGGTGCCGCAGCCGGCGCAGGTGAGTCGCGCCGCCGTGAGCTCCAGCGCGAAGATCTCCTGCAGCGGCCCAGCCGCCGCGTTGCCGTCCAGCCGCACGGCGGCGTCGTCACTCGTGTCCATGGCTCAGCTCCCCGTCGGTCCGAAGCGCTCGGTCTTGACCCGCGCTGGCGCATACCCCAGCGACAGGAGGTCGCTCGCGACATTCTCGACCAGCCGCGTCGGGCCGCAGACGTAGGCGAGGGCGCCCGGCGCGGGCAGCCCGGAGACCTCCTCCAGCATGGCGGCGTCAATCCGCCGCCGGTAGCCGGTCCAACCGGTCGGTTGCGACCGCGTCAGCGTGTAGACGACCCGCGGCCCGTTGGCGGCCGTGGCGAGGCGGTCGAGCTCGGCCCGGTAGATGATCTCGGCATCGGAGCGCGCGGAATAGAGCAGGCAGGCCGGGACGTCGCTGCCGGTTGCGGCGCGGTGGCGCAGCATCGCCATCAGCGGCACGACGCCCGAGCCGCCGCCGACGAGCAGCAGCGGTCCGCCGGCCGCGGCGGTCCACGTGAAGTAGCCGCCGATCGGCCCCCGCAGCTCCAGGCGGTCGCCTGCACGCACCTCGTCCGTGAGGTACGGCGAGACCTCCCCGTCGCCCAGGCGCTCGACCGTCAGCGCCAGCCGCTCGCCGTCTTCCGGCGGGGACGCGAGCGAGTAGCTGCGCACCGCCTGGTAGCCGTCGTCGGCGGTGAGCCGCACGTCGACGTGCTGGCCCGCCCGGTGGCCCGGCCAGCCGGGCACCGCGAGCAGCAGGGTCGTCGCGCGCGGGGTCTCGGGGTGGGTCGCGACGACCTCCGCGACCCACCACGGCGAGGCCGTTCGCCGCCCGAGGCGGGACGTGCCAATGGGTTGGGCCATTTCAGTCCCCCCAGTAGCGCTGCTCGTGCCAGGGGTCGCCGTGGTTGTGGTAGCCGAGGGACTCCCAGAAGCCGGGGCGGTCGTCGCTGACCAGCTCCAGGCCGCGCACCCATTTGGCGCTCTTCCAGAAGTAGAGATGCGGCACGAGCAGGCGGGCGGGGCCGCCGTGCTCCGGCGCGAGCGGCGCGCCGTCGTACGCGAAGGCGACCCAGGCTTGGCCGGCGGTGAGGTCGGCCAGCGGCAGGTTGGTCGTGTAGCCACCGTCGCAAAACGCGACGACGTAGTCGGCGGCGGTCCCGACGCCTGCAAGCAGGGTATCGAGCGCGACCCCCTCCCAGACGGTGTCGAGCTTGGACCACCGCGTCACGCAATGGATGTCGGTCGTGATCCGCTCGCTCGGCAGCGCCCGGAACTCCTGCCAGGTCCACCGCCGCGGCGCCGCGACTTCGCCTTTGATGACGAAGTCCCAGCGATCGAGCGGGGGATGGGGGGTTGGGCCGGCCGACAGCACCGGAAAGTCGCGGGTAAGGTACTGCCCCGGCGGCAAGCGCGACGCTTCGGCTGGCGGTCGCCGCCGGCCGTGGAAGCCGCGCGAGATGATCCCTCCGGCCATGCTGCGCTCCCTTCTGCTCGCGGCCACCGCCGGCGCCGGGTGGCGTGGCGAGCGTTGGATCGGCGTCCGCGTCATTTCCCGTTGACCGCCTCGCGATGGCGCCCGACCGACAGCAAGAACGGTACCCCGCTGATTCCGTACGTCCCCGCCTCGATCCTGGCCAGCGCGCTCTCCGCCTGGGCCAGCTCGGCCCAGGCGAAGGCACGCTGGTCCAGCTCCTCGTCCTGGGCCTCGAGGCGGATGGCGTCGTCGCCGCGGTCTTGCGCGGTCGCGTCGTTCTGGTCCGACTCGGCCAACGCCCGTTCCAGGGAGGCGATACGCTCCTGGAGCGCCGCCCGCTGGGCCTCGATGCGTCGCTTGACGTGAGCGATGCCCGCGGGCGTGAGCATGGCACCACCGTTATCAGTCGAGGCCCGGCTTTTTCAGACTGCCCGGCGCACTCGTCCGGCATGCCCCCGCGCGTCGCCGCGAAGCGGTGCGGAGGGCGGACATCAGCCAAACGCTGAGACGATGCGCTGGGCATAGTAGGCGGGCCAGGTTTCCGGCGGCCGGTCCCGCCGGTAGTCCGCGTCGAGCCGCGCGAGGACGGCACCGAGATCGGCGGCGGTGGGTGGCCGCGCACCGCCGAGGAGCCCCGGCAGACCGTGCTCCAGGAGATACGCGGCATACCAGGTGGCCCAATCGTCGTCGCGCCGGCCGCCGAGCTCGCGCGCCTCGTACGCGCCGTGCGCCGTCTCGGTTTGCGCGAGCAACGCGGCGAGGTCGGCTTCGGTAGACGGTGCCATCGCGGCGATCCTTCCGGTCGAGCGATCTGTCGTGCGCCGCGAAGCGGGGGTCAATGCCTCGCCCAGCTTCGGATGGGCGGGATGATACCGCAGCCAGGGGCCCTGCGGCCGAGGGGTGGGGGCGCGTCACGCGGCGGCGGTCGCCCGGTTTGCGCCGGATTGGCGGCGCTTCCTCCTCCTGCAGGCCTCGAAGGGGCCGGGGCGGCGGCCTGTCCAGCGCCACCCCGGCGCACGCCGCTCGCGGCGAGACTTCAGGGCATCTCGACGATGCGCGTCCGCGGCGATCCTCCTAGCCGCGATCGTGGGCGCGGCCGCGTGCCCGCGAGAACGCCCCGACGGCTCACGGGCCGGCGGCCGCCGGGGTACCCGCCGGGAGCCGGACCGGGATGCTCTGCGGGGAGCGAAACAGGTTGTCCGGATCCCAGGCCCCCTTGACCCGCACCAGCCGCTCCAGGTTGGCCCCGTAGTAGGCGCGCTGCCAATCGGCGAGGCCGCGATCCGGGAAATTCTGGTAGGCGCCGCCCGAAACGTAGGGCTGCATCGCCGCGTAGAAGTGCTCCAGCCAGTCGAGGTTTGCCTGGATCACATCTGGCGCGTCCTCCGGCTCCCAGAGCGCCTCGCACACGAACAGGAAGTCCTCGCGTCGGTGGACGAACGCGGTCGCATCCGGGGCGACGTCGTTCACCTTGCCGCCGAAACCGAAGATCGCGACCGAGGCCTCCGGCACCCGGGAAGGAACGCCCGGCATCTTGCGGATCCAGTCGAGCATCGTGGCGATGCCCTGGGACGGCAGGGTGCCCTGGAAGAACGCGGACTTGATCTGGTAGGTGCCGATGGGGGTGGTATTCGCGAGGAACTCGCGGCCGGCGGCGAAACTGACCTGCTCGACGGTGCGCGACGCCGGCGCCTGGACCCGTTCGACCGGCGCGAGCAACGCCGTCGCCGCCGCCGCCGGCCCCCAGTAGAGCCCGAGCACGCTGACGGCGAGCGGGGCGGGTTGGGACAGCGGCATCCGCGATTGGGATCCCACGCCGATGCGGAGCCCGAGCTCGCGCGGGCCGTTCGCTTGCAGATGGAGGAGGGCCGCGACCAGCGCGGCCGTGTCGCCGCCGGACCAGGCGAGCTGGAAGACCGTGACATCGATCGTCGGCACGACCCGGTACGTGAACGAGGTGTGCACGCCAAAGTTACCGCCAGCGCCCCCGCGCACGGCCCAGAAAAGATCGGGGTTGTCCTTCTCCGAGGCGGTGACGATGGCCCCGCTCGCCGTGACGAGCTCGGTCGCCAGCAGGCTGTCGCAGGTCATCCCGAGGTGCCGGCAACTGAATCCCCAGCCACCGCCGAGCGTCAAGCCGGAAACCCCAACCGTCGGACAGCGGCCGCCCGGAAAGTAGACACCGTGCGGCGTCAGGTCGGCCGCGACGTCGTCGTTGCTCGCGCCCGCCGCGACGACGACCGTGCCCGCCGCCCGATCAACCGTCACCGCCCGCATCCCTTTGACGTCGATCACCAGACCGTCCGAATTGGAAAAACCGCCGTAGGAGTGACCGCCCGAGCGCACCGCGAAGGCCACGCCGGTGGTGCGGGCCCAGTCGACGCAGGTGGCGGCATCTTGCGGCGACCCGCAGACGGCAATCCCGGCGGGGCGCACCGCCATGTACCGCGTGGCGTTGATGATGGTCGCCGGCGCGTACATGGCGTCGCCGGGCCGCAGGAGCCGGCCCCGGAGCCGCTTCGCCAGGTCATCCCACGCGGCGGCTCCGACGGCGGGCTCCGGCGTGGCCGCGTCCTGGGCAGCCGCGACGCGCCCGAGCCAGGGAACGGCGGCCAGCCCCGCCGTCGCGCCGCCGGTCGCGCGGAGGAGGGTGCGGCGGCTCACGCGCCGCGACGTTCCGGTGGCGAGAGGGTGACGATCGCCGAGCATACGAGCCTCTCCTTGGCAGAGCGCCGAAACCCGAACCTGTGCCACGCCCGAGCGACCCGAGAATTGGGCCTATTCTACACCCGGCCCGGTGAGGGGGCGGCGGGGCTGCCACGCGAGCGACCGCGGACATGGACCGGTCTGCGGTGCGCCGGGCCGACCCCCTGCAGACCGTATGGACAGCGGCAAGAAACGCTGGTTGACTATCGCACCGTCACGCGAGCGACCGACCGCCCGTCGCGGCCGGCGCCAGCGTCGCGTCTTCGGGGATGGCCGCGGCCGTGATTGCGCCACGGCCGAGGGGAAAGGAGCGTGACGTCATGCCACGGCTGCGCCTTGTCGGCGCCATCGTCTGTCTCATGCTGCTCGGCGCGCTCGTGCCGATGCCCGTCGGCACGACGCTCGCCCAGGCCCCGCCGGCGGTCGGATCGCCCGTTGCCGGCACGCCGGTCCCGACCACCGCGGTGGGCAAGCAACTCTCGTGGCTGCTCGGCGTGCTCGACGGCGGCATCGCCACTTTGACGCCGGACGAGGCGCAGGCGCACCTCGCGCCATCGTTCCAACAGAGCGTGCCGCCGGATAAGTTCGTCATCAGCCTTCAGTTGCTGTTCGAGGACGGGCTTCTCGCCACCCCGGTGACGCTCACCGGCTTCGCGGGCACCCCCACCGCGACGACGGCGACGGCGTTGGTCTCGTCGCCGGCTGGCATGGCGATCGCGATCCCGATCGCGGTCCAAGCGATCGCTCCTTACCTCGTCACCAGCGTCGCCATCAGACCCCAATCCGCTCCTCCGCTCGCGGCCGCGAGCCCGGCGGCGAGTCCGGCGGCCACGTCCCCGGCCGCCGCCCAGACGTGGGATCAGCTCGACGCGCGGGCCAAGACCGTGGCGCCGGAAGTGGGAATTCTGGCAGCGGAGCTGGTCAACGGCCAGTGCCAGCCGATCCACGCCCTCAACGCCGACCAGCCGCTGGCGCTCGGCTCCGAGTTCAAGCTCTACGTGCTGGGTGAGTTGGCCCACCAGATTCAGGAAGGGAAGCTGTCGTGGGACCAGCCGCTCGCGATCCACGAGGACTGGAAGAGCCTACCCGGCGGCTTCATGCAGTTCCAGCCGGCGGGGGCGACCTTCCCGCTCTGGTGGTACGCCGAGGAGATGATCGCCATCAGCGACAACACCGCGGCCGATCACCTCATCCACACCCTGGGCGCCAATAATGTCGAGGCGTACCAGACGGCGATGGGCAACAGCCACGCCGCGCTCAACGACCCGTTCCCCACCACGCGGGAGGTCTTCACGCTCGACGTCGCGGTTCGTCCGTTTCAGACCGCGGCCTACATCAACGCCACCCCCGCGGAGCGCGCCAACCTGCTGGCGACGGTCGTGGACAAGACGCCGCTGACGCTGCAAGACGCCGCGGGGTGGACCAACCCCGCCTTTGTCGGCGAGATCGGCTGGTTTGCCAGCCCGGACGACATCTGCCACGCCATGGCGCACCTGCAGTCGCTCTCGGCGCAGCCGGGGCTGGCGCGACTCAAAGACGTCCTGTCGATCAATCCGGGCCTGCCGTTGAGCCCGAAGACGTGGACCTACGTCGGCTACAAGGGCGGCGAGCTGAATGGCGTGCTGACGCTGGCTTTTCTCCTGCAGCGCAACGATGGGCGGTGGTTCGTGCTCTCGCTCATGTTCAACAACCCGAAGGAGCCTATAAGCGAGGAACCCGCGCTCCTGGCAGGCCTCCAAGCGATCAACCTGCTCGCCGCCGGTAAGTAGCCAGTAGCCAGCAGCCAGTAGCCGGTAGTTTGTAGTTTGTAGTTAGTGGTCGGACGCCGGAAACCCGTTGCGATCCGCGTCGCCGCCATCGTTCACCACTGGCTACTGGCTACTGGCTACTGGCTACCGGCTACCGGCTACTCACCGGCGGCGCGGCCCGGTCGGACGTGCGACAATACGCAGCCGAGTTGGGGGATCGCGCCAGCGCGTCCGCGAGGGGGCGGCACGCCGGCGGGACAGACCGATCGGTTACCGGCCCATGGCGCGCGCCAAGGCGCTGGTGCCGACGCCAGGCGTGGTGCCGCGACCCAATCCCGGGCCGCGGTTGCCGCAGGGCTTGTCGGCATTCCGGCACCGCAATTACCGCCTCTACTTCATCGGCCAGAGCATCTCCGTCACCGGGACGTGGATGCAGTCGCTGGCGCAGTCGTGGCTGGTCCTCACCCTCACCCCCTCGGCCTTCAAGCTCGGGCTCGTCGGTGCCTTCCAGTTCGCCCCAGTGCTGGTGCTCGGGCTTTTCGGCGGTGTCATCGCCGACCGCTTCTCCAAGCGCAACCTGCTCGTCATGACGCAGAGCACGATGGGCATCCTCGCCGGCATCCTGGCCGTGCTGGTCTGGACCGGCGTTGTACGCCTCTGGCACGTCTACGCCCTGGCGCTGGCGCTGGGCGTCGTCAATAGTCTCGACATGCCGACCCGCCAGGCGTTTGTCACCGAGATGGTCGGCACCGACGATCTGCTCAACGCCATTGCGCTGAACTCGGCGCTGTTCAACGCGGCGCGCATCCTCGGCCCGGCCATCGCCGGGGCGCTGCTGGCGGCATTCGGGCCGGCGATCTGCTTCGGCCTGAACGCGATCAGCTACATCGCGGTGGTGACTTGCCTCCTCATGATGCGGCTCAAGCCGCACGTCCGGACGATCTCGGGCAAGGGGCTAGAGCAGCTCCGCGAGGGGCTCGCCTACGTGCGCGCCAAACCGGAGATCCTGCGCCCGATCATCCTAGTCGGGCTGGTCTCGACGTTTGGAATGAACTTCAGCGTCTGGATCGCGCTGCTGGCCAAGAAGGACCTCAACGCCGGCGCCAGCGGCTTCGGTCTGCTGCTGGCGGCGCTCGGCGTGGGTTCACTCTTCGGCGCGCTGCTGCTCGCCTTCTCCGGCCGGCGGGCGCGCCCCCGCCTGATGCTCTTCGGCTCGATGGCGCTCGGCGTCAGCGAGGTCCTGCTCGCCGTGGCCGGGGCGATCCCGCTCTCGCTCGCCATCGCCATGATCGTGCTCGCGGCGGTCGGCTTTACCGCCAGCCTGACGACCGCCACCGCGAACACGACCGTGCAATCGAACTCGCCGGACGAGCTGCGCGGGCGGGTGATGAGCGTCTACATGACGGTCTTCGCCGGTTCCGGCCCCTTCGGCGCGCTGATCTCGGGGGCGAGCGCGGGTTGGGCGGGAACGCCCGCATCGCTTACGCTTGGCGGTGTGGTCACGCTCCTAGCCGGGCTCGGTTTGCTCGTCACCGGCAAACGCCCCGCACGTCACAACCGGCCGCGCGGCGCGGCAGTCGAAAGCACGGCGCCGCCCGGCAGCGAACCAACTCGACTCTCACCCACCCCTCACGCGGAGGATTGAGACCCCGCCATGTTCAACGCGTTCATCCTGATCAGCCTCTTCTACTGCTTCATCGGCCTGCGCGTCGTCCACCAGCTCGTCACGCACTGGCGCGCCACCTGGGACCGCACGTTTACGCCGAGCGATCGCGGCCTGGTGGATCAGGCGGCCTTCTTCATTCTGCTGCCGATCTCGGTCGCGCTGCACGAGCTGGGGCACGCGACCGCGATCTGGAGCTTCGGCGGCCATGTCACCGACTTCGGCTTCTTCGTCTTCGCGGGTTATGTCAGCTACGACTCCCCCTTCACCAACGTGCAGCACATCCTCGTCGCCTTCGCCGGCCCCTTCGTGAGCTGGCTGCTGGCGGTGCTTGCCGTCGCGTTCGTGCTGCTGAAGCGACCGCCGATGCGCGCCGCGTACAACGAGCTGCTGCTCCAGTTCGCGGTACTCGACATCGTCAACGTGCTGATCTTCTACCCGTTGCTCGACTTTGCGACCGGGCTTGAAGGGGATTGGAGTCAGATGTACTTCGGCCACGTGCCGGCGTTGAGCGCCGCCATCCTCGTCTGGCACCTCGGCACCCTGGCGGTCGGGTATTGGGCGTGGAAGAATCCCGGCATGCGCGCGCGCTTCGCGGCGCTGACGGGCAGCCCGACCGGCGCGCAGCGGGCAGTGTTCGGCGGCTTCCGGCGCGGCCCGCTGCCGGAGGTCTCCCTCTCCGCCAGCGAGCAGGCACTGCGGGAGGCGGCCAGCCGCGTTGCCAGCGGCTGGCCGCAGCCGGTCAGCGGCCAGCTTCAGCGACGCGGCAACGAGTCGGTCCTCATCCTCGCCTGGGAGGACAACGGTCTCCGCCGCGCCGTGCTCGCCTGGATCCAACCGGACGACATTGACCTCTGGGGCACGGTCGAGCCGCTCGCGACCGCCGCTCGCGCGCCCACCGCCGTTCCGCTCGACCACCACCGCCTGGCCGCGGTCGGCGAGATCGAGCCGCTGCGCCGCCACATCTCGCGCCTGCCCGCGACCGCGTCCGCGGACGAGCTGACGCTGGCCCTGCGCGTCGCCATGGAGGAGGTCAGCGCCTGGCAGCCGGCCGCCCGCGTGGGTGATGGGGGATAGGGGATGGGGTGGGCACGCGCGGGCGGGTCGTGTCGGCGCATCGGCCTGCGCGTTCGTTCTGACACAACGGGATTGGGGGCCGGTGTCGCGCAGGAATGAATTCCCGCGCTCACTCCGCCGGAAGCTGGTTTGAAACCGGCTGGTAGCGCGTGACACCGTCTGTAGAGGCGGACCTCCGTGTCCGCCCGTTCACGGGGAAGCGCCGTCGCCGGGGTACAGTATTAAGTCGGCGATTGCCACATTTCGGGGAACATTCCGCCGGTGGGACTCAAGGATAGCGTCGGCCGCGACCACGCTCCCGCGTCCCGTTCCCACGTTGCGGCGCACCGGCCCCTGCCACGCCGGTCCACGGCCAACCAGCGCCGCTGCCGGCCCCCCGAACACTCCAGTGTTTCTTAGCCCGGCAAGTAGACAGACGTGTCGCCCCGTCTACGTCCTAATCCTGTAACGATATAGCGGAAAAAAGACAGCGCCGGCCGGTATGCCCGGTTGAGGAGAGACGGGCTCGGGTCTGCGGGCGGGGCGATCTCGGAGTACTGCGGCGGCGGGGACACGGTTAGCAGAGGGCCAGACACGCGGCACCGGCCAGCTTCGTCCCCACGCAAGACAGTAGAGTAGAATGGTGGCAGCCGGCGCCGACAGAAGCGGGTTTGAGTGGATAGCGGGATCGTGGAAGACCAGGAACACGACAAATATCAGGGCCCGTATTGGAGAAGTAATAGTTCTATGTTTGTTGTTATCAAGTCACTAGCCGAAGTGCATCGCCTGCTGGGGAGGTTGTTAAAAGAGGAGCGAAGTGCTGCGCCCAAACTCGAAGAATTCTACTCGCGGCATCCTGAGGATGAGTTGTCGGAAGAATTTTTCGATGAATTCGCCGATATCATGGACCGAATTTGGGGAGTGGAAGCGATAATTGGGTGGTCTTCCTCTACGGCCATTCTGATGTCAGCAATAGATCTTGAATCCACCATCAATCGGTTTTGTTTCTTTGATTTGGGTGAGACGACGACAGAAGCTATCGAGAGCCTTCCCATGTGGGCAAAGCTAGAAGTAGCCCATCGAGTCATGGGACTCTCTGAATTCAAGGGTTCGAAGGCGTTTCAGTATGTCCGTGAGCTTGCGACGTGGCGCAACAAGTTCTCGCATGGAAAGAATACTGATATGCCCATAAGAACGCTGCGAGATAATCACCTTCAGGAGCCAAAGATCCTGCCAGAGGTCGAACAGGTAATAGGAGAGCTAGTCAAATTAGTGCGCGGTTACATCTTTGTTGATCGGTACCTGTCAAACATTGCTCGCCACCCCTATGGGAAGGGCTACAGTTTGGACCTAGACGACGCCGAGGAATGGGTTAGGCTTATAAGTCTGTACCGCTTCCGGGACGGCCGGATTATGGGCAAGGCCCCTGAGAGGCCGAGAAGGCGGTTCCATACCTCGTTCGCATTAGACGTCTGAGGACCGCCCTGCGGCCTACCACCATTGTGTGCTTACCCGATCATGGCACTGCGAGGAACAGCGCCGGCGTCCGCGCTCCCTGCGGTCAATAACGGAGCAATCTGCGGAGAGGCGAGATCGCGGTGGGACGCCCATGAGCCGCGGCCGACGGCCCCGGCACCCGCACCGGCCGCGTGCGGTCCAAACAGGAGCAATCTCGCGGGTAAGCCAGCCGCCAACGGGCCGATGCGACGCGGGGAGGCGGTGAGGACAGCCGACACCATGCTTGAGTCAAGGCGGCTCAATATTCCCGACGAGCGCCCCTGTGCGCGTATTGCCAAAGGCCACCGCCCTTGCGTCCGACGGGCGCGGCCCATGCCGATGGAAGTGGTACGCGGCGCCGATCACCCCCCATCCCCTACCGTAGGTAGTCGCTGGCGACGTAGCCGGTGGCGCCGGTGGACGTGTCCTTGACGGGGTACCAGGTGTAGCCGTTGGCCTGCTGGGGCGCGCCGGTGATTTGCAGCTTCGTGCCCTGGTTGAGCGTCTCCACCACCGCGCCGTCAATCGAGGGCTGGTTGCGCAGGTGGACGCCCGAATCGGTGACCGTCACCGTCGTGCCCTGGGAAAAGTTCTTGGCGGGCGCGGTGCCGGCGACGGCCGTCGAGGGAGCGGATGCCTGGCCGAAGGACAAATAGCGCGGGTCGTGGTCGGTCAGGAACGGGAGGAAGCGGACGACGCTGCCGCCGTAGCCGGACGGCACCTCGAAGACGACCCAACCGTCGCGCGAGGCGCCGGGGTAGTACCAGCCCGCGATGTCCGGATCGGGCGGGGTTAGCCACTCGACGTCGGGGACGACGTTGCCCTTCTCGTCGGTGAGCATGAAGGCGGTCGCCGGGAAGTAGGCGGCCTGGCCGCCGGTACGGACGTTGGTCGCCTTGATCTGGAGCGCCA
>Ga0070739_10005832_pt1 | contig 13832 bp, 9 predicted proteins | sample Coa_R1_7_FD_66445 | JGI IMG/M metagenome (GOLD analysis project Ga0070739, IMG submission 66445) | Surface soil microbial communities from Centralia Pennsylvania, which are recovering from an underground coalmine fire - Coalmine... | ecosystem: Environmental > Terrestrial > Soil > Unclassified ... | reverse complement strand
CGTACTTGATGACCTTGCCATCCACCATCACCGTATGCACGTCTGCACGCCCGGCTTGGAACACGACGTGTCCGTATGGGTGGAGCAGAGGGAACATCACCGGCGACTGATCATTCTTAATCAGGACGAGATCGGCCTTTTTGCCTGGGGTGATGCTGCCGATGATGCTGTCCATCCCCAACGCTTGAGCTCCGCCAAGTGTCGCCCAGGTCACGACCTGCTCAGCACGCAGATGGCTGAGCATGACGGTTTCGTTGCGCTTGTGCGCTTCCAGGTGCTCACGGGAGCGGTCTGAGCTGAGTGTTGCACGCATCGCAGAGAACAGGTCAGCGCTCCACCACACGCTGGTGTCCATCGACAGGGAAACCGGGATGTTATGCCGCCGGAGCAGCCATGTGGGTGGGTAACCTTGACCAGCGTTATGCTCACTCTCGGCAGACACAGAGGCAGAGCCGCCTGTGGCCGCTATGCGCTGGTAGGAGTCATCGGAAAGTGTTGCTGCATGCACATAGATGGTGGAAGGGGTCATGAAGCCATGTTCGTGCATCAAACGAATGCCATTATCGTTGGTAGCGCCCCAAACACCAGCGTGGGTCGTCACCGGTAGGTTGAAATCACGGGCAACCTCGAACGCGGCTTTTTCGGGGAAGGCCGGGTCGCCAGTGACGTCGAAGGCGAGTTGCATGCGCAACATATCTCCGCGCCCGTCAATGCGACGTCGAATGAAGTCGGCAAACTCAGGAGCTTTTGTCCACTGCCAGGGAGCACCGAGCAGGTTACCATAAGCGAGGACGAACCGACCCGGAACTGCTTCAAGCGCATCGACTGCCGCATCGGCATATTCGACCGTTTGCAAGCCATGAGACCAGTCGACCGTTGTGGTGACGCCAGCGTCTACGGCCTCAATCGCGGCCAGGAGGTTGCCAGCATAAATATCCTCAGGACGGAAGATCTTGCCCCAGTTCAGGTAGTAGAAATAGAAGTAGTTCGTGAGGGTCCAATCGGCACCGAACCCACGGAGAGCTGTCTGCCACATGTGGCGGTGCGTGTCAACCATACCTGGCATGAGAATGCCCTCGCTCGCGTCGATTTCCACTGTGCTATCCGGTACGGTGAGTTGTCGTCCAACGGCGGCGACACGGTTATCGACGACGAGCACATCGCCGCCTCGGATCATGCCAAGCGATGGATCAATAGTCAGTACAGTGGCGTTACGAAATACCACCGGACGACCTGGCGGGAAAGAATTGCTGTTCACTGCTGCGTTCTGACTCATGTTGCTCACCTCGTTGTGTTTAGCTGCAAGGGTACGAAGGAGCCTACACGACACCTTATAGAGACGGATTGTCTAGGGCCTTTTCCCCCGCTTTTGCAGCTGTGTTGCGATACCAACCTTCAAAGGGCTGTTGCTGGTGTCTACATAATGGATGTTTGTCTACTAATCACATAGTACTCAATTGACGAGTTCATGTCAAGAATATCGTTGAGATTGACAGGCACCGACTCATCTTGACATCGTTTTCAGTGTCATCTATACTTATTTGAGCGGACAATCATCCGCAGGGGACAAGCAAGAGCGCGAAATGCCGTTGGACACAACGAATCGTGTATGAGCACACCTCTTCTCTGTTGCTCACCACCATGGACCGGAGGCGTGAACCCTTATGCCAGAGCAAGACAACGAGAAAACCGTGCAGGGAGCCGACCAGCGACTTGGCCCGCTTGACGGCTTGCTGATCGCCGACTTCTCGCGGGTACTGGCTGGCCCGTATTGCACGATGCTGCTTGGTGACCTCGGTGCAACGGTGATTAAGGTCGAGAGCCCGGCAGGGGATGATACCCGGAGTTGGATACCACCGGAGCGCGATGGGGTGGGGACTTACTACCTGGCTATTAACCGCAACAAGCGCTCGATTATGCTCGATTTCAATGATTCGGCAGACCTGCGACTGGCCCATGAACTGGCTGCTCGTGCCGATATCTTCGTCGAGAATTTCAAGCATGGTGGCCTCAAGCGCTTCGGTCTAGATTACGACACGGTCCAGCAGCAGAACCCGGGAGTCATCTATGCGTCCATCAGTGGTTTCGGCACGGCTCAAGGAGCATCCCTGCCTGGCTACGACCTCATCGTGCAGGCGATGTCGGGGCTAATGAGCCTCACTGGTGGCCCTGATGGTCCGGCCTATCGGTCTGGCATCTCGGTATTTGATGTGATGGCCGGGCTACATACGACTATTGGTATCCTGGCTGCCCTCAACCATCGCAATCGCACTGGTGAAGGTCAGCATGTGGAAGTGAGCCTATACGCTTCGGCGCTCTCAGGGATGGTCAATCAGACGTCTGCTTATGTGGCTGGTGGCGTTATTCCAACGCGCATGGGCAATGCCCATCCTAGCCTGTACCCATACGAACCGCTGCCGACAGCGGACCTGGATCTTATTATCGCTGCTGGGAACAACGGGCAGTTTGCCAAGCTTTGTGAGGTCCTTGAACTTCCCGAACTGCCGCATGATCCCAGGTTTGCGAACGCCAAAGATCGCAACTTCAACCGCGATGTCCTGCGTCCGCTGCTGGTTGAGCGGCTGCGCACGAGAACAGCCAATGAATGGTTTCGCAGGTTGAGCGCCGTCGGTGTACCGTGCGGTCCTATCAACAGCGTCGAAGGGGGAGTCGCGTTCGCTCGCGAAATCGGACTTAATCCCGTTGTCGAGGTTGGCACCGGAGATGAGGCCGTGCCAATGATTCGTCACCCAATATCGTTCTCACTGACGCCTCCGCGCCATAAGCTACCTCCTCCGGCGCTCGGCCAGGATAACGAGCAGATTCGTGCCTGGCTCAGCCAGACGGAAGCTAGAGACCCGGAGCAACTCACAACGGCTAGGACCCCCTCAGAGCAAGGCTGAGCAACGAGAGGGGTCCACTTTAGCCAGGATGCCCTGGCTGTCGCCCTGCATCGAGAGGGGAGAGAACTATTTTAGCGTAGGAGGGGGAAACATGGAATATCCTACCGGTATCGGGACATCGGATGCCACCAGCATTCGTCTGCTTGGTCACGATCTTGCTCGTGAGCTGCTTGGTCACATTGGGTTTGGCGAACTGGCCCTCTGGCTCGCCACGCAGCAGAGACCGACACCGCAGCAGGTGCGTGTATTCGAGGCGGTGCTTGTCTCGCTGGCTGACCACGGCTTTACCCCAACCGCGATCGCGGCCCGCCTGACCCTGTACAGTGCCCCGGATGCGCTCCAGGGTGCGATGGCAGCGGGTCTGCTGGGTGGTGGCTCCAGGTTCCTTGGCGTCACAGAAGACACTGGCCGCTTTCTCGCTGGGGTGCTGGCAACTGTCGGGGGACAGCTTCCTACGACAGATGAGCAATGGGACGCGCTTGCCCGCCGAGCGGTCACTGAGCAGCGGGCTGCTGGCCGCTTTGTGCCTGGATTGGGCCACCCAGTGCATAAACACGTTGATCCTCGGACCGCCGTGATCATCGCGATTGCTGACCAGGAGGGCCTGCGTGGACCACACCTGCGCTTGTTCGAGGCCATTGGTCGAGTGCATCCAGAGGTGCTTGGCCGCACGCTGCCGCTCAACGGCGCTGGCGTGGCTGGTGCCGCTCTTGCCGACATTGGACTGCCACCAGAGTTGCTGCGCGGTGTAGCCTTGCTTGCACGTGCGGCGGGATTGCTTGGTCACATTGCTGAAGAGCTGCGTCATCCCATCGCACCCGCCATCTACTCAGCGATTGATCGCAATGCTGTCTATCGACCGACGACATCACAGGACAACGCTAGCCCAAATCATCCAAAAGGAGAAAATGCGTGACTGAGAGGCTTTTGACGACGGTTGTGGGCAGCTATCCTCAACCCGAGTGGCTGGTTGATCATAAGAACTTACAGAGTCGATTACCCCCTCGCGTGCGGGCGCGTGAAATCTGGCGCATCCCGGAGCCTTTGCTGCAACAGGCTCAGGACGATGCCACCCTGCTCGCCATTCGTGATATGGAGCGTGCAGGCATCGATATTATTTCTGATGGGGAGATACGAAGGGAGAGTTACTCTAACCGCTTCACCACTGCGTTAGAAGGCATGGACCTCGATAACCCAGGGCTAGCTCTGGGTCGCACAGGCCGTCCCAACCCTGTTCCACGGGTCGTTGGCTCGATCCGCCGCTTACACCCGATTGAAGTACGCGACGTGGAGTTTTTGCGACGCAACACCGACCGCCGGATCAAAATCACCGTGCCAGGCCCTTTCACGGTCACCCAGCAGGCACAGAATGACTATTACCGCGATGAGAAAGCCCTGGCATTGGATATCGCGGCAGCCGTTAACGAGGAGATCAAAAGCTTGCAAGCAGCAGGAGCCGATGTGGTACAACTTGATGAGCCGTATCTGCAAGCGAGGCCAGAGAAGGCCAGGGCCTATGGGGTAGAGGTCATCAATCGGGCGCTGGAAGGAATTGAAGGAACAACGGCACTGCACCTCTGCTTTGGGTATGCTGCTATCGTTCATGATCGACCGCCCCAGTACGCCTTCCTCACGGAGCTCCGTGATTGTGTCGTCAGGCAGATTTCGATTGAAGCGGCTCAACCACGCCTCGATCTCTCGGTTCTTCGTCAATTAGCACACAAAACCATCATTGTAGGCGTCTTGAATCTGGGCGATATGGAGGTGGAGACGCCAGAGATAGTGGCTGGGAGAATACGTTCAGCTTTGCAGTATGTAGAGCCGGAGCGCCTGATCCTGGCACCGGATTGCGGCATGAAATACTTGCCACGGGAAGTCGCCTTTGGCAAGCTCTGTGCGTTGGTCGAAGGAGCCAGGATGGTTCGACAGGAATTGTAAGAATGCTCATCAAAGCTGTCACAAACAAGCTTGAATTGAGAAGTATAATTGACTAAAAAGATGTAATTCTTCTAGCAAAGAGGACACTGACGACTATGGCCAACCCGGTTCTATTGATGGCAAGACCTTTTGCTGTCAGCAGCGCCTACCTGGAAAGCGACACCACCATTATTGTGAAGCTCACAGACCCGCTCACCTTCCCGGTTGCTACAAGCGAGATCATAGTGACGGACAGGACGGAGGGGAAGACCATCCCTGTGACTACTGTCAACCTGCCTCAAGCCGCTTTTAAACTCCTTTTTAAGAATGTGCAACCGTCATCGGCAACGCCAACGGAGCCATCCCTAACTACATTTGCTGGCATTCAGACCGATCTGGTGGAAGTGATGCTGGCCGCTGCTCCCGATGTAACCCATAGTCTGTCTATCGACGTGGAAGGATACACGACAGGTCCCGTAACTCCGCACCTTGTCTTAAGTGAAGAGAAGTACTTCTATCGTGGAGACGACCTGGGCAATACCTATGGTCCACATGCTACCGCGTTCCGCTTATGGGCACCTACGGCCTCCGATGTTCAGATCCTGCTGTATGACAGCGAAACGGGTCCCTTACAACAACAGGTAGCCATGCATCCGAGCGATAATGGAACCTGGTACGTTCAGGTTTCCGGCGACTTAAAGAACTGGTATTACCTCTATGAGGTAACAGTCCATGGTACGACGCAGTACGCTGTGGACCCCTACGTCAAGGCGATTGCTGCAAATGCGGCCCGCGGCATGATTGTTGATTTGCCAGAGAGTAATCCTCCTGAATGGCACGAAGATCAATCTGTCGTCCTTGCCCACCCTGAAGATGCGATCATCTACGAGGTACACGTGCGCGATTTCTCCATCGATCCCAACTCAGGAATGGTGAACAAGGGGAAATATCTGGCCTTTACAGAACGGGGAACTAGAGGCCCCAACAATGTTACGACAGGGCTGGAGAGCCTCAAAGAACTGGGCATTACTCATGTGCAACTCCAGCCTATCGAGGCGTTTGCTAGCGTTGATGAGAATGATCCGGTTCAGTACAACTGGGGCTATGACCCGCGCAACTATAATGTTCCCACCAGCGCTTATGCAACGAAGCCCTCTGGGATAACTCGTATTACCGAATGCAAGGAAATGATCCAGAGCCTGCATAAGGAGGGGATCGGGGTGATTATGGATGTGGTGTACAATCACACCTTCGCTATCCAGGATTCCGACTTTGACAAGATTGTGCCTCAGTACTATTACCGCACTGATTACTCTGGTAGCTATACCAATGGCTCCGGGGTCGGGAATGAGCTGGCCACAGAACGACCAATGGTCCGAAAGTTTATGCTCGACTCTCTTACCTACTGGGTCAAGGAGTATCACGTGGATGGCTTCCGCTTCGACTTGATGGCGCTGCAAGGTGTTGAGACGATGAAGCAGGTGGCAGAGACGCTGCACGCCATCAATCCTCATCTGCTACTGTATGGGGAGCCGTGGGCTGGCGGAACTTCGGGTTTAGCGGCTACCGAACTCCTCTTCAAAGGACGGCAGCAGGGACTGGGATTGGCCGTCTTCAACGACGAACTCCGCAATGGCCTGGTTGGAAACGCCTTTGACAGGACGACGAAAGGGTTCGCGACAGGGGCAGGAGGGCTGATTGGGGTGATGCGCAGGGCTGTAGAGGGCAGCATCGACGATTTCGCGGCCTCTCCCAGTGAGACCATCAACTATGTGACGAGCCATGACAACTATACTCTCTGGGACAAAATCGCATTCAGTAATTCCTCTGATAGCGAGGGAGATCGTATAAAGATGGACGAACTGGCCCAGGCAGTGATTCTGACTGCTCAAGGAGTAGCGTTTCTTCATGGCGGCGAGGAGATGCTACGCACGAAAGGCGGCAGCGACAACAGCTACAATGCAGGTGATGCCGTCAATCAGTTTGACTGGTCGCGCAAAGCATGCTACTGGAAAGTCTTCAATTACTACGCGGGCTTGATTCACCTGCGCCGAGCCCATCCCGCGTTCCGCATGACCTCGTCGAATGATATTCGCGCCCATCTCTCATTTCTTGAAAGTCCTGAGAACACGCTGATGTTCAGTATAGCAGGACACGCCAATGGTGATAGCTGGGAAAACATTCTCGTCATCTACAATCCCACGAGTGCTGCTGTTGTGTGTCCCTTACCTGCTGGACAGTGGACTATCGTAGTCATGCAAGATCGGGTGAGCGACGAGTTCCTGGGCCACGCTTCTGAAGGGGTGATTGTACCAGCCATCTCGTGCATGGCGCTGTATCAGTAGATCAAGATGGCCACAAGGGAAAGGGTACAGAAAGGCTTCGATGTCCATAACATATCCCTTATGCGGATTGATCTGCTTTCCAATGGAACTTTGCTCGATCTGCGTGACGCCGGATGAAGGCCAGAGTTTTCTCGAAGACCTCTTCGCGGTCGTGGTCCTTCATGATAACATGATATGAACGATAGAACGTCACAAGGTGCTTTTCCTGGGAACCGAGCAAGCGGTAAATCTCGCGACCATCGCGAGCGGGGACGACATGATCGTGAAGGGAGGTCATGATGAGTGCAGGAGCGATCACTTGTGGCAATTCGGCACGTAGTTGGGGCAAAAATGCTAGCATACTTTCTACCGGAGCCATTGGCGTCCAGCGATAGACATCTCGTGTATAGCGACGCCGTGCCTCCGGGTCACGCACATCTTCGCGGATCGTTGGGAGCAAGGGTGTAAAGCGCTTTGCCAGACGGACGGCAGCCTTTGTCCATGGATGCATATGTAAGGGAGCACACATCGTGACGATACCGGTAACCTCCTCGTGGGCCGCAACATGGAGACAGAGCGCACCCCCAAGCGAATGCCCGATCAGAAACACAATATCACACCGTTGCTTGAGTTGCTGCAACTCCCGATGCACCGCCTGTGTCCACTCCGGCCAGCCGAGAGACAGCATGTCGCGCACATTCGTCCCATGACCCGGAAGCACCATGTTCTCAGCGATCATACCATGACTTTGTAGTACAGCCGTTAACTCAGCCATGTCCCGCCTGCTGCCGTTCAACCCATGTACTAGTAGAACTCCAATAATGGGCTGTTCTCTAGCCGAGATACGGCTTTGATGCTGTGGTGTGGGAGATGTATTCACGGCTGTCATACTTTGATCCTCTCATGATGTATTTAAGTATTTCTATATTGCTTTCAGTATATCACATAAACGGCTAGACAGGTAGAAAGTTGCAATCTCCTCAACATAATCTCAAGCACAATGAAACCATGTCAGGGTTTCAGATCGCTCCTGCGCGGATATGTGTCAACTACCTCTGACCTGAAACCCTATTGTTACTTATGAAGGGTAGTTTAAGCTAGCAGTGATAATAGCGCGTGGGGCAGATGTCCTGGAGTGCTAGCATCGTCCTGCTGGTTGTACTACAGCTGAAGTCACGGCATTTGGGGTTGCTGACGTAAATGTCACTGCGGACGGTGCAACATGGGCAGTCAGGTTGCTGAACGTCCTGGAAAAAGTAAGATTTTGCACTGTCGTCCCTGGCGAGAAGGATACACTGCCGCTACGATGGTTATTGTTGCTATCAGTCATGTACACGACGACAGTTCCGCCATTACTATTCGCCGCGATAGTCACTGTGACAGTATAGACCAGAGTTATAGCGCCACAAGGAATACCCGTCAATGATGCAGGACTTACGGACGCACTCACTCCAGTGACCATAAAGGGACCGGCGAATGTGCAATTCCCGGTGGGTTTGATGGGAGCCGAGGTCATAGTATGACCGTTATTGTTGACTGTAAGCGTGACAGACGGATTGGCCGCTGAGTTATACTGAATAGGCACATTGTTGAGAGTGTATGTCAGGGTCTTACTTGTATCACCCGGAGCAAAAGTGACGCTGCCAGGGGTAGTCGTGCCATTGGCATTCCATGTGAAGGTTACCGGTCCACCAGAGCTTCCTGTATTGACGAAGATAGCTGCTGCGTAAACGAGGTCCGTCGTCACTCCACACGTCAGATGGGAGAAAGAACTAGGATTGACGGTCACCGACAGACCTGTTACCTGCATGGGAGCAGGCGTTGCTGTTGGGGAAACAGATACATCGGGAGAAGGTACGGTGGTTACAGTGGGTGAAGCATCCAAAGGAGTCGAATCGGAGGATGAGCTTGCTGGGCCACCGCTACTACATGCCACTATGATCATCGCTATGAGATAGAGAGAGACAAGCATTACTAAACGCTTTATCATATAAAGTCCTCCTACACCATAAAAAGGAATAGCTATAAGCCGCACTACGACGAACAACAACGAAACCGTCTCGGAGACTCACCTACCATAACGAGAGTTCCTGTCTCTGTGTATTCGTGTATGTCCTTGAATAGTACTTATTCACCTATCGGTGTCGGTCCCAGTACCATACAAGCGACGAAAGAGGCATGTTACGCAACATGCCTCTTTCGTCGCTTGTATGGTACTCAGTTTAGGATGATTACACTGTGGTGCCTAGCGCACGCTTCAAGTGCTCCAACGATGTGTTGCCGCCAGAGCATACAATGCCGACTTTCTTGCTGTGTAATTCATCACGGAGACGATAGGCGGCAGCGAGAGATGAGGCTCCTGCGGCCTCGGCGAGTGTGTGGGCCCGTTCGATCATCCATACCATTGCTTGTCTGATCTCGGTGTCGCTGACCAGCAGAAAATCATTCAGTTCCTTCCATAAAATCGTTTGCGGCAACTCAAAGGCAACCCCTGTTGCTAATCCTTCCGCGAAAGTACGGTTGGGAGCTGTTACCAGACGCTGTTGTCGCCAGGACTCGTAAGCGGCAGGAGAGGCTTCCGATTGCACACCGATGACGCGAATAGTTGGATTAACTGTGTGGGCAACGATGCACACACCCGCTGCCCCACTTCCGCCGCCAATCGGCACAATAATGACCTCTATCCCCGGCTCATCCTCTAACATCTCCAGCGTACCTGTTGCCACACCGGCAATCAGCAAGGGCTCATCGCCCGAATGAATATAGCGATAGCCGTGTTCCTGGGCCAGCGACTCGCAATACAGTTTGGCATCATCAAATGTTGCCCCATGAAAAATCACCTCGGCCCCCATCCCTTGCATTGCCGCAACTTTGCCAGGATTCGCCTTCTCCGGCACAACAATTCGCGCCTTGACACCAAAGACGTGAGCGGCATAAGCCACCGACTGCCCGTGATTACCCGTGGAAGCAGCGATCACACCCCGCTCTCGCTCCCCTTGACTGAGTTGTGAAATAAGGTTGATGCCCCCACGTACCTTGAATGCACCGACAGGTTGATAATTCTCGTGCTTGATGTAGACGGTGGTACCAATCAGGGCGTTAATGGCAGGATAGCTATACAGAGGTGTACGTGACAGGTATGGGCGTATCTGGCGTTGTGCCAGCAGAACGTCCTGAAAACGTGGGATATACATGGCTTGTCTCTTTCTGTTTGTTGCTCGTCTGCATGTCTTTCTCACATGATGAAAACGCGAATCTGGGCGTTTACACTGTAGTGTTATACTAAGGCATGCAATCCATTAGTCTATCTCATATCTGTTTGCACCAACAAAGTCAAGAGCCAAAGAGGGAGTCATAAAAAACATGGCTGATATCCTCCAGTACGAACTCTTTTCTACCTGCAAACGGTTGTATGCAGAACCAATCGTCGATGCCAGAACAGTAAAGAATGTCGTGTTTCGCCTCTGTGACCTCGTGGAGAACTCGCCGTTTCCCTCTCAACGTGCCGAGGTGCTTGAACATCTTCAAGCCCTCATACACACTCCACACTCTGCTGACCTGGCACGCACGGCGCTCATTTCACTGCTTACTCACGATACGCTGGCAGACACACATACAAGGATTCAACTGGTACTCACCCTCTATGCCACGAGTTCTACCGCATCAAATGAGCGGCACCTGGCCCAACAAGCATTCGTTCGTCTAGTGCAACTGCCTGATTTTGCCTTTGAGCAGGTTATCAAAGCCGCACAAACGCTCTTTGAAGACGACAGACATGCAGCAGAAGCTCTGCAACAGGTGACACAGCTGATACTGGACATAGCCGAACAAGGCGACCTCTCTATTGAGCAATTGCTCGACGCCCTCTGGATGCTCTATGACAACCAGCTCAGTACCCCTAAAATACGGAAAAAGATCAACGCAATACTTTTCGCCATTGCCCAACGCGCTACTACGAGCAGCGAAGATGCGATAAACATTGCGGAGATACTCTATCAAACGAATGCCAGGAACGCGAAAGTTAGGCAGCAAGCTATCCACCTGTTCATGGATATCGCCCAGCAACGCGATATCCCTTTCAGATGGGCAGTGCAAGCAGCTTTCCAATTGTATGGGAACAGCTCGCCAACGTCGAGAGAAAGACAGCAAGCGGCCCAGATGCTTCTGGAGCAGGCTCATTGGCCTGATATCACTGTTGAACAGTCGGCAGAGGCAGCTCTGGCCCTGAGCAATGTCAGCCAGGGAGGCTGGGGGCAGGAAGTGGTTGAGATATTGCTTGAATTGGCGCGGCGCCCTGATCTTTCGGTGAAGGAAACGGTAGAACTGGCTGAGGACCTCTCTCTGCTCGGTTTTATACGGCTTGAAGAGCGGTTACAAACCATTCGGCAGATACTCCGAAAAGCATTGGAACGTCCTGCTCTCACGTTAGAGCAAAAACACACGCTAGCACAGATGCTGGGGTGGTACAGCGATGTTTCTTCAGAAGAGTGGCAACTATCAACTCTGATGCTCCTGGAGCTGGCAGGACGCTCTGATCTCTCACCTGAACAGGTTGCAAAATTTGTAGAGTTGCAACCACTCCCTCCTCGAGTTCTAGAAGCGCTCACACAACGTTCCGACCTCACAGTTGAACAGCACGTGTCGCTTACCAGAGTCCTTTGTAAGGGACGATCAGTGAAAGCCCCAGAGACACAACAGGCTATCTCGATGCTCTCCGCACTGGCTCAGCAACCGGATCTTTCTATCGAGGAAAGGACAGCGATTGCAAAGGGATTGTACCAATGCAGCCGATCTCTAAAAGTGAGACAGCAGGCCACACAAATGATCCTGGAGCTAGCCCAACGTGCTGATCTCAGCGTCGAACAAGTGATGCAAATCCATCAAGCCTTCTCCTGGAAAACTCTTTCGGCCGGACAATCAGTAGCCGTACACATGCTGCTTAATCTGGCACAGCGGGAACATCTTGCTATGGAGGATGCGGAGAAGATTGCTCATGCTCTCTACCAATACTGTCAGGCTAAGCAGGGCAAAGCGCAAGAACTGCAAAAGCTAATAACCTCATTTGAGTATTTCTTTTTGTACATGGCTACGAGCATTCTTGAGGCAGATGACGCAAGCTATTGGGAAAAAGCCGAAGCTGTACGCATGGTACGTAGCATGCTTCAAGCAGAGGTGGCAAGACACTACTTCAAAGAGAGCTGGCGACCAACAAACAAGGATGCCGATATCTTGCACAAACTTTATATTGAAGAGCTTGCCACACAGGAAACGTTACCAATAGCAGTGCGAGATGAGATGTATAGAATATTGCGCCTGCTCAGTTTGAACGAAATAACACAGGATTGAGGAGTTAGCGCAATTACCTGCAAGGGCAAGCAGGAGCATATCAGAGTGGTGGAGTATACAGTTTCTCTCCTGAAACGTGCCTTGTATAGAACTTGAAGACAACAAGCAATGTAGCAGATAACATCTTGAACTGGAAAGAGGATATATCTTATGGCAAAGCAGCAAAAAAATCAGCGGGACGCTGCTCAACAGAAGCGAGACGCCCTGGCTGGAACGAATATCCGACAGGATACTATAGCAAAGCAGCAAATTGATACTACAGACGAACGAGCTATGCCTAGAACCAATGATGCCGGTGGCGGGATCAGTGAGGGATCACTTTATGATGCCAGTGGTGCGGCCACAGGGGGTGGAGTTGATACGCCTACTGATGTAGAGCAGAGTACTGAGGATGAGGTTAGAGAACAGAAGCCCATTGATCAGGGGAATAGCGCCTACACCGGCGGAGGTGCCGATAATGGATCAGATTTGTAGCGTACGCAATTCTGTCTACTAGCTCATCGGTTTCAATGCTGCAGTTCATGTTGTACAATATGTACATAGAGGCAGAGTATCCATAACATACAAGAAACTGAAGCCATGCAAGCCATACGCTGTCCAAATTGTCAGACGATCAATCCGGCCAACGCGAAGTTTTGCCTTGAATGCGGCAGACGCCTGCTGGTATGTCCGAATTGTGGAACGGTGAACCCCCCCGTTGCAAAATTTTGTATCGAGTGTGGTACATCCTTACGTCCGAAAAGTGAGCATACGTCACCTCTGCCCGTCCAGCAACCTGCCCAGGTGGAGACCCCGCAGCCGCTTCCTGAAACACACTCGGCGACCGCTCCTTTGCTTCCACCGGAGGAACGGCGCGTGGTGACGGTGATGTTTGCTGATATTACTGGATCGACGACAATGGCAGATCGTATGGACCCGGAGGATATGCGGGCCATTCTTACGTGGTACTTCAACTTGATGACCACACAGATACGTAGACATGGCGGTACAGTTGAGAAGTACATTGGTGATGCAGTAATGGCCGTCTTCGGCGTTCCAGTTGCTCACGAGGATGACCCGGACCGCGCAATTCGGGCGGCACTGGATATGCAGAGTGCCCTTAGCACCTTTAATGAGGAACGGCAGGCACAGGACTCTGGGGCGACGCGATTGCAGATGCGTATCGGCATTAATACCGGGGAGGTGGCTATCCCTGGCACACAGCATCGGCGACAGGATTTTTTAATTACGGGCGATGCGGTCAATGTAGCGGCCAGACTACAACAGGTCGCTACGCCCGATACCATTCTTGTGGGAGAACGCACCTACCTGGCGACACGGGAGGTTTTTGACTTTAGTGCTA
>Ga0070739_10005831_pt1 | contig 13838 bp, 18 predicted proteins | sample Coa_R1_7_FD_66445 | JGI IMG/M metagenome (GOLD analysis project Ga0070739, IMG submission 66445) | Surface soil microbial communities from Centralia Pennsylvania, which are recovering from an underground coalmine fire - Coalmine... | ecosystem: Environmental > Terrestrial > Soil > Unclassified ... | reverse complement strand
GTCAACCGCAACCTGGTGCTCACCGATGGTGCGCGCGCCGACTCGGTGCCCAACTTGGAGATCGAGACCGGCGAGATCGTCGGCGCTGGGCATGCCAGCGCCACCGGACGATTCGACGACGAGCAACTGTTCTACCTGCGTTCTCGCGGCATCTCCGAAGAGCAAGCGCGCCGGCTGGTGGTGCGCGGTTTCTTCGGCGAAATCATCGCCAAGATCGCAGTGCCCGAGGTGCGCGAGCGCCTAACCGCAGCCATCGAACACGAACTGGCCATCACGGAAAAGACTACAGCCTCATGACCACTCTGGAAATCAAAGATCTGCACGTCAGCGTCACCGACCTGTCGGATGGCGACCGCGAGATCCCGATCCTCAACGGGGTCAACTTGACCGTGAGTTCCGGCGAAACCCATGCGGTGATGGGCCCCAACGGCTCCGGCAAGTCCACGCTGTCATACGCCATTGCCGGTCACCCGAAGTACAAGGTGACGTCCGGGTCCATCACGCTCGATGGTCAGAACGTGCTGGACATGAGCATTGATGAACGTGCGCGAGCGGGCCTCTTTTTGGCCATGCAGTACCCGGTCGAGGTGCCAGGCGTGTCGATGTCGAATTTTCTGCGCAGCGCTGCCACCGCGGTCCGCGGCGAGGCGCCCAAGCTGCGGCACTGGGTCAAAGAAGTGAAGACCGCGATGGATGCCCTCGACATCGACCCGGCATTCGCCGAACGCAGTGTCAACGAAGGCTTTTCCGGTGGCGAGAAGAAGCGGCACGAGATCCTGCAACTCGGCTTGCTCAAGCCCAAGATCGCGATCCTCGACGAAACCGACTCCGGTCTGGACGTCGACGCACTGCGCGTGGTCAGCGAAGGCGTGAACCGCTACGCCGAAGAGGCGCATGGCGGCATCCTCTTGATCACCCATTACACCCGGATCCTGCGCTACATCCACCCGCAATTCGTCCACGTCTTCGTCGGCGGCAAGATCATCGAGTCGGGTGGACCGGAGCTGGCCGACGAACTCGAAGAGCAGGGTTACGTTCGCTTCACCCAGACGACGGCGGCCACGGGGGCCTGACCGTGGCTCCCCTGGACCTGACCGCGATCCGCGCCGACTTTCCGATCCTCAAGCGCGTGATGCGAGGCGGAAAACAGCTGGCCTACCTGGATTCCGGCGCTACGTCGCAGCGGCCCGTGCAGGTGCTCGACGCCGAGCGGGAGTTCGTGACCACCTCCAACGGCGCCGTGCACCGCGGCGCGCACCAGCTGATGGAGGAGGCCACCGACGCCTACGAGCAGGGCCGCGCCGACATCGCCGCGTTCGTCGGGGCCGACGCCGACGAGCTGGTGTTCACCAAGAACGCCACCGAGGCGCTCAACCTGGTGTCGTACACATTGGGTGACAAGCGCTTCGAGCACGCCGTGGGGCCAGGAGATGTCATCGTCACCACCGAGCTCGAACACCACGCCAACCTAGTGCCGTGGCAGGAACTGGCCCGGCGCACCGGCGCTACGCTGCGCTGGTACGGCATTACTTCTGAGGAAGGTGAAGCCGGTCGTATCGATCTCGCCTCGCTAAATCTCGACAAAAACGTCAAAGTAATTGCCTTCAGCCATCACTCGAATGTCACCGGCGCGCGGGCACCGGTATCCGAATTGGTCGCGCAAGCCCGCGACGTGGGTGCGCTGACCGTGCTGGACGCCTGCCAATCGGTGCCGCACGAGCCGGTCGACTTTCACAGGCTCGATGTCGACTTCGCTGCGTTCTCCGGACACAAGATGCTGGGGCCCAACGGCGTCGGTGTGCTCTACGGTCGCCGCGAACTGCTCGCCGCGATGCCGCCGTTTCTGACCGGCGGGTCGATGATCGAGAACGTGGCGATGGAGGCATCCACCTACGCCCCCCCGCCGCAACGCTTCGAGGCCGGCACTCCGATGACTTCGCAGGTCGTCGGATTGGCCGCGGCCGCACGCTACCTCGGCAACATCGGCATGGACGCCGTGGAAAACCACGAACGCCAGTTGACCGCCGCCGCGATCGAGGGTCTCTCCGGCATCGACGGCGTGCGGATCATCGGGCCGACATCGATGCACGACCGCGGATCACCGGTGTCTTTCGTGGTCGAGGGCGTCCACGCCCATGACGTCGGCCAGGTACTCGACGACGAGGGCATCGCCGTACGGGTCGGGCACCACTGTGCGCTGCCGCTGCACCGCCGCTTCGGCTTGGCAGCCACGGCCCGGGCATCATTTGCGTTGTACAACACCGTCGAAGAGGTCGACCGGTTGGTCGCCGGCGTGCGACGCGCTGTGGAGTTCTTCGGGGGAGCGTGACGGTGCGCCTGGAGCAGATCTATCAGGATGTGATCCTCGATCACTACAAACACCCACAACACCGTGGGCTGCGTGAACCGTTCGCGGCGGAAGTGCATCACGTCAACCCGATATGCGGCGACGAAGTCACGCTGCGCGTTGCGCTGTCCGACGATGGTGAACAGGTCGTCGACGTCTCCTACGACGGGCAAGGCTGTTCGATCAGCCAGGCATCGACCTCGGTGCTCACCGAGCAGGTGATCGGTCAAGACGTGGGCCAGGCGCTGAAGACGGTCACCGCGTTCACCGAAATGGTGTCGTCGCGCGGAACCATCGAGGGAAACCCGGATGTTCTCGGCGACGGTGTCGCGTTCGCCGGCGTGGCGAAATATCCGGCGCGGGTCAAATGCGCACTGCTGGGCTGGATGGCGTTCAAAGACGCGCTGGCACAGGCACTTTCAGACTTAGAGGAGGTTAACGATGAGCGAAACCGCAGCACCGGATAACGAATTGCTCGCCGACGTCGAGGAGGCGATGCGAGACGTCGTCGACCCAGAGTTGGGCATCAACGTTGTCGATTTGGGCCTGGTCTACGGCCTGAACGTCGAACACAGCGACGAGGGGACGGTTGCGCTGATCGACATGACGCTGACCTCACCGGCCTGCCCACTGACCGACGTCATCGAAGACCAGTCGCGCACCGCGCTGATCGGCGCAGGCCTGGTCGACGAGCTGCGCATCAACTGGGTGTGGAATCCCCCGTGGGGACCCGACAAGATCACCGACGACGGCCGCGAGCAACTGCGGGCGCTCGGCTTTACCGTTTAAACAGTGGCAGCCTTTCCACTGACTAAAGTCACCAAAAAGCATTGACATAGCTCACGAGCCGCTCCTACGCTGAGCGAGCGCTCAGCCGTCGTGGTTGCAGTGCGGGCGACCTGGCCCTTGCGCCGGCGTGATGTGTGCCGGTGGGAACGGCGCATTTGCCACACCGCAGCCACTGAAACGCGAGGAAGTGGCAGATGCCGTTCAAACCGCCGCCCGACCGCAGGTATCGCGTCATCCAGTGGGGCATCGGCAACGTCGGTACGGTCGCGCTCCCACCTTGAAGTACCTGGAGGAGATGGGCATGTGCAGCGATCCGGACACATTTCTGGCGGGCCCGAACCTCCTTGGCAACGCATGGCCGTTGTTCGCACAGTCGATGGCGATGGTCGTCGAAGGATTCGGCAAGACAGTGGACAGATACACCACGGCGGTGGAGTTGGGGACGGCGAAGCGAGACATCCCCTACGAAGGAGGGGAGACCAGCGACATGCCGGGCCTGAAAGGCGTGATCAAGAAGGGCACCGTCGCATCACAGCACCATACGTGGACGACGTGGGTAGACGATAAGCCCTTCATCACCTTCCACGAGATGTACACGATGGACCAATACGATGCCATCGAGCCGAAGCCGGACTGGGGCGGTCACTATCACTACCGTGTAGTGATCGAGGGCGATGAGCCTACGGAACTGATCCTGCAAGCGCCGCCGGACCCACAGGGCAACTACAGAAAGCCCGGTTACACCTGGACCGCAATGGGCCCGGCCAACACGATTCCAGCCGTCTGCGATGCCCCGCCGGGGGTTATCACCCACGTCGAGCTCGGGCTCATGCAGCTGCGCGGCGTCGTGCGCTCGTAGTCACGCTGCTGACTGCGGTCAAGAAGCTCCGATGCTGCGCAACGTCCTGGCCACGTAGTCCTCGAGCATGGCATCGCGGGTAGGCCACGCGTACGTGGTCGTCAACAGCGCGTACAGGCCCAGCAAGAAGAACACCGCGCTGTTCATCGGGTTGACGTCTGCAGCCACTACACCGTCTTCTTTCGCGCGCTCGATTTCGCGGGCGACCAAGACGATCACCGGGTGGTCTTTGCCCTCCTCTGCAGGCGGACGCGACTGCGAGAAATGCAGTGCCAGAAAGTCCTTGAACAACAACACACCGAGGCGACGTTCTAGGGCCAACACGAGCCGTACAGCTTCCTTGAGCACCGAACGAAGATCGCGCTGCGATTCGAGATAACGGCCGAGCTGGCTCGCAATACGGTGCTCTTCGCGTCGCTCCAATTCCAAGAGCACGTGTTCCTTCGTTGGAAAGTGAAAGAAGAACGTGCCGTGTGCGACTCCTGCGGCAGTCACAATCGCGCCTACATCGGCATCGGCCATTCCGGAGCGTTTGAACTCAGCGATGGCTGCGCCCAAGAGTCGCTCTCGCGTACGCAAACGCTTAGCGTCACGTCCCGACAACTTGTCCGTCGCTACCATCCCCGACTCATTTCCGCTGACCTGTTGTGGCCAACTGACGTTTCGACTCGACCACACAACAGTATGGCCCAGTCGAGGCCGATAGCCGCACACTACTCCGATGAGGCCCGTCCGAAACTGATTAGAGTCATTGACAGCGGCTGACCGAGGGTCTAAGAAGTTACGAAGCGATGCGTGCCGCAGCCGCCGGAGGGAAGTCTGAATGGCTCTGGAACAGTTCAAGCTGGATGGTCAGGTTGCCATCGTGACTCGCGCCGGGCGCGGCGTGGGTGCAGGTATCGCAAAAGTATTGGCGGAGGCCGGCGCTACCGTTGTCGGAACCGCGCGCACCTCCGAACAACTGGCACAGACGATCAAGGAAATCAAAGACGCCGGAGGCGACGGCCGCGCTATCACGGCCGACGCGATAAAGCGGTCGGACGGTGAGCGCGTCGTACAGACAACGATGGATGAATTCGGCCGGATCGACATCTTGGTCAACAACGTCGGCGGGTCAACCTACGCGCCGTTTCTGCAGATCACCGACGAAGACTTCCGGCACACCTTCGACTGGTGCGTCACCTCAGCGTTCATCATGAGCCAGCTGGCGGTACCCCACATGCTCGGCGTCGGGCAGGGGTCGATCATCAATATCTCCTCCGGCTCAGCGCGTTTCGGTATCCGGGCACTGGCTGCGTACTGCGTCGCGAAGGGCGCCCTGGAATCGCTGACTAGGGCTATGGCACAGGAGTTGGCGCCTAAGATCCGCGTCAACGCCATCGCGCTGGGATCGTTTATGACCGACGGGCTCCAGCAGGCCCTGGACATGGTGCCGGAAGCCGAGGTCAACATGAAAGAGCTCACGCCGCTACACCGATTCGGCGACGTGGCGGACATCGGCAGGCTTGCGGTGTATCTGTGTACGAAAAATTGCTACGCAACCAACGCCACTTTCCACGTCGACGGCGGCCTGCAAGGCAGGAACTCCCCGCTGGTCATTCCCGATCTCTGAAATCGTCGGTAGGTGCCCATGAATCTGCAGTCGCTGGCCGCGCGTCGTCGCCGCGTCGACAGGAACGCACCAAGCGCCGTAACCCCCAGCCCGTCCTACGACGAGCACTTGCAGGAATCACAGAATGCGCAGCGCCGCGCCGATAGGTGGCTCATCTCGGGCAGCCTGCTGATCGGCACTGCCGCCCTGGGTGTCTTTGGACTGCCGCTGTTTCTGCGCGGAGTCTGGCTGCTGCGGCGCGCGCAGCGGGACGGGCTCTCCGTGCGGCCGACGATCGTAACGCTGATCGGTTATCTGGTCATCATCGACGCGGCCATCAACACTGTGGGATGGGCCCTTGACATGGTGGCCAATCACACTTTGCTGGCGCGGGTGCTCCTCAATGGGTGGGGCAACATGTTCGACGCCGGCTATTTCTGGCACTACAACGAGCTGTGGATCGGCGGCGCGGCAGGCCCGGGCGAAAAGAGTTGGGAAATCGGGCTGATACTCACGGTGTTCACAATGCGGATTGCCGCGGGCATCGGGTTCTTGCAGATGAAGCGGTGGGGACACCAGTGGATGGTGATCACATGCTGGATGGGTGTGGTGATCTGGATCGGCTACGTATTCAACATGACGATGTATGCCGATGTGCGCTACGCGGGCGTCGTGTTCCCGGTGATTGGCTGGTGGCTCTACGACATCTTCTACATCACCCCATTCCTCGCAATCCCCTACCTGCACACGGTCAATCGCGAAATCTTCTCCGACTGACGGATTGATGACTGGACTCACTGACAGGTATCCATGCTCATTGTGGTTGCGGCGAGGACTGGCTAGCTGAAAAGCCGGCAGACAGGGCCTATTGCGATGCGGATCTTTAGCCGCGCGCGGCCCACTCGGTTGACTGAAGTCAATATATGGGATAGAAAGAGCGGACCATGACGCAACAGGTCAAGGCCTCGCTGCGGGACGCGCGTCGGCCGCGGACCGGGGAGCGCATCAAATGACTGTCTCGCGGTCGGTCCGCATCCTCACGATTCGTGCGCAAATCGGCGACAAGGAGACCCGGTAATGCTCTGGCTTTGGGAGATCGCTCGCTACGTTGCTGCCTGGGGCGGCACCGCGCTGATCATTTGGTTTTGGTACTGGATGTTCTCCAACATCGGCACGTTCTGACAGGCGACCGTGGTGCGATCCGCCGGCGTGCTGAAGGAGCTGCGGGCCGTGGTTGAGCCGGCCGGCATGTCCGCGATGACGATCGAGCGCAGCTGCGCCTTGACGGCCGTCGCCTTCAGCGAACGGCGCCGTGAAGGTGCGCGCTTGGTGACGGGTGCGAAACGCAGCTTTGGCTTGAACACGAGCCTGTCTATTGTGCACGTTCCCTACCCGCCAGTCGCCCACGACTGGACGCGACGAACCCTGACATGCGGTGTCGCGCTGCAATGCTCGCCGTCGAAGGATCGCCTCGCCGGATACCGGCTCGCTGAATTGACGGCGCGCGAACGGTGTGCGCTGACTCTAATCGAAGCGGGCGTTGCTCTCGGCTGGATTACCTCGAGGTGGCCTGGGCTATTGCCCGAGATGCGGCGCATGCTACCCGATCTCGAGATCGCCGACGTAGACATGGACGCGACAGTGATGCTCGATCGTGCCATCGAACTGGCGCGCACCCGGCAATCCTTGCCCGAACATCCGTTGCTGGGCACATTGCCGTCGACCTTCCGGGCGCCCCGCGGATTGGTCAGCGCGCTGCGCCGCTACGGCAGGATGCCGTGGACCACCACCCAGAAGCGCCGTCCACGTCCATACTCTGTGCCTGTCGGCGGAGACGGCGGGGTCCGCAACCCCAACTTGCCGCCTCCAAGCCGGCCCGACGACAATGACCTTGACATCATCCACAACGCACGCAAGGAATTCCGTATCCGAAGTGGAATGCGTGGACCAAGAGCTTCCTGCCCGATCACGTCGCGGTGGTCGAGCGCAGCCCGAGCGGTCATGCTAACCACTGCGCGCCGTTGTCCGCCGATCTTCGGAAATGGTTCGAAGAGCACACCCATCGCGCGATGACGAACGGACTTGAAGACGGCTGCGACCTTGATGTCGACCACTACGTGCGCCACTACATCGACATGATCACCGGCGAGGCGCGGGAACCACGGATCTTTAGCGAACTCTTACCCAGCAGCCGCGACGTCACCACTGCGCTTCTGCTGGACGGCAGTTCGTCGCTGGGCGTACACGGCGGCAGGATCTTTCAGCTCGAACTTCAGTGCGCTGATGCGTTGTCGCGCGCGATGACGAATGCCCGAGAGCGCCACGGAATCTTCGTCTTCACCGGCAACACCCGCCACTATGTCGAAGTCCGCTGCCTGAAGGACTTCCAGGACCGTCGGTTTGTGGCTCCCAGCGGGCTCGGCTTGACGACCCGCGGCTACACCAGGTTGGGCGCGCCAGTGCGTCACTTGACGAGCCGGCTGCTCGCGCAGCCGTCCGAACGGCGTCTGCTCATCGTGATCGGCGACGGACTGATCTCCGACGAAGGCTACGAGGGCTGCTATGCATGGGCCGATGTGGCGCACGCGGTCGAGGAAGCCAATCAGGCCGGAGTCTCGGTGTTCTACGTCGGCGTAGGGCCGACGCGCGTCGACCCACTGCCGGAAGTTTTCGGTCCACGTCGCTCCAGAAGGATCCGGCGCGTCGACGAACTTCCCCGCGTATTGGCCCACGTTCATCGAGAGTTGGTCGCCGCGTGACCGACTGCGACTTGAGGGACAAAATGACCACCGGTATCTACGTTGCCACCGGCAACGAAGTGCAGTTGTTCGAGCACGCGTATCACCACCGCATACCGGTCATGCTCACGGGCCCGACGGGGTGCGGAAAGACACGTTTCGTCGAGCACATGGGCGTGCGTCTGGAACGCCCGGTAGTGACGATCAGCTGCCACGACGATCTCACCAGCTCCGACCTGGTCGGCCGTTTCATGGTCAAGGGCGGCGACGTGCTATGGACCGACGGGCCACTGACGCGTGCAGTCAAAGCCGGCGCCATCTGCTACCTCGACGAGGTCGTAGAGGCGCGCCACGACTCGCTGGCCATCCTGCACTCACTGACCGATCACCGCCGCGCGCTATACCTGGACCGCTCCGGCGAAGTTGTCAGGGCGCCGGACTCGTTCATGCTCGTCTGTTCCTACAACCCGGCCTACCGCAGCTCACTCAAGGAGCTCAAGCCGTCGTTTCGCCAGCGGTTCGTCACCCTACCGATGCGCTACCTGCATCCGCAGCAGGAGGCGGAGGTGATTGTCGCCGAAGCCGGCATCAGCTGGGTGCCGCCATGCGACTTGTCGGCTGCGCCATCGCAATCCGTAACGCCGATGAAGTCTTCCACTTCGAGCCGCCGTCCACCCGCGTGCTGGTCACCGCGGCAAAGCTCATCGCCTCCGGAGCTGCCGAGATGGAGGCGGCCGAAGCATGCATCCTTGCGCCGCTGTCCACCGATGGAGCCATCAACGACGGGCTGCGTGAGGTCGCGGCCGCCAGCCTGCGCGACACAGATGGACCAAATCCGCCTTTGCTCTAGGGAAGGAAAGCCGATATGGATCAACAGGAACGCAAACGCAAGCGAGCGCTTATCGTCTTCCAATTGTTCATCTACGGCTATCTGCTCACGATGTTTCTGATTCAGCTCTACATGTCATTCGCCCGTGGGTGGTGGGAATTGTGAAGCCGGCCGCGACGACTATCCCTCCAAGCGGCTCTGCGAGTCTCGCGGACCACGAAGACGAATCGCGCCAGGCTCAGCGTCGAGCCGACAAGTGGATGATCGCGGGCGCCGCGTTGATGGGTATGTGGGCTCCTGGCCTACTCGGATTTCCGATTTTCATGCGCGGTGTTTGGCTGCAGCGTCAGGCGCTGCGCGCGGGCTTGTCGGTGCGGCCCATGATCGTGACGTTGATCGGCTATTTGGTCTTGATCGATGGAATGCTCAACAGTCTTGGCTGGGCACTGGACCTGGTTGCCAACCACACCTTGATCAACCGGGTGCTGATGGTGGGCTGGGGCAACATGTTCGACGGGGGTTACTTCTGGCACTACAACGAGCTGTGGGTTGGTGGGGCAGCCGGGCCGGGTGAAAAAGCTTATGTGGCAGGGCTGATCCTCACGGTGTTCTCAATGCGGGTTGCTGCGGCGATCGGGTTCTTGCAGATGAAGCGGTGGGGACACCAATGGATGATCGTCACGTGCTGGATGGGCGCGGTGATCTGGACCGCGTACTTGTTCAACATGACGATGTATGCCGATGTGCGCTACGCGGGTGTCGTGTTCCCGGTGATCGGGTGGTGGCTCTACGACATCTTCTACATCACCCCGTTTCTCGCCATCCCGTATCTGCACACGGTTAACCGCGAAATCTTCTCTGACTGAACACGTTTAAGGAGCAGGGGCAATGACCACGACATCGCCGGCCGCAGACTCGGTCGATGACCTTCCGCCGGGCACGACGCCGTATTACGCGCGAATGCACAAATGGATCAAGCGGGCAGTCTTGGTGTGCCTGGTCGCCCTGGTCATCGAAGGTGCCTTCACGCTGCCCTTCATGGCGATCTACTACGGCTACCCGACGCTGAGTCTCACCCAGATCTGCAGCGAACTGATGAAGATCCGCTACTCCAACGACACCTTGGAGTGCAAGGTCCCGTATCCGATGTTCGGGCCACCGGAGGGCGTGGAGGGCAAGGCCACAGCCCAGGACCAGTGGGGCATTCAGCCGGTGCCGCATTACCACCGCCTCGGTTTCCGTGAACTGGTGCGCATCCACAACGAGCGGCTTGCCCGCCAAGCCGGCCAGCAGCCAGCAGCGGCGAAACCATGACCAACAAACTGCGCGTCATCCAATGGGCGACCGGCAATGTCGGCCGCCACGCCGTCGCGGCCGTGCATGACCATCAGGGCTGCCTGGGCACCACCATGCACACCGTGCATGCGATCGCACCCGTCTGTGCCGCCGCGCCGGGAATCCGCACCTTTCTCGACCTGCCCACCATCGTCGGCCGCGGTGTGCTCACGAAGGGGCGCAGCTGAGGCCGCTATTTGATCGTCACCCCGGCATCGACTTTGAACTGCAGTCCGGTGACGAATCGAGATTCATCCGATATCAGGAACAGCACCGCATTGCTCACGTCACCGGGTTCCACGCATGGTGTGGGCATTGCATTGACAAAGATCGGGATGAGGTCGGGCCGCTCTTTGCCGAGTGTGTCGCCGAAGGACGGTGGGATCATCCCGGTGGGCGCCCCAGTGGGATGCACGGAGTTGACCCGAATGTTCTGTGCCGCCAACTCATTGGCGAGCGCCAGCGTCAAACCGACGACGCCGTGCTTGGCCGCGGTGTAGGGCAGCTGCAGTGGGAAGCCTTTGATCGCACCGGCTGAGCCGATGTTGACCAAGCTGCCGCTGCCCTGTGCGACAAGATGCGGTATCGCCGCCGCGCAGGTGTTCCACACTCCGATGAGGTTGACGTCGACCACTGTGCGCCAGTGCTCGAGCGTCGTTCTGTCCCAAGGAGCAACCGTCAGCACACCGGCGTTGGCAACCGCCCCGTCCAACCCGCCGAGTTCACTGACGCCGTCGTCGACCGCTGAGCGCAACGCAGCCTCGTCGCGGACATCGACGACTCGGCTCACGCACCGGGAGCCGCGATCGGTGACCAGTTGTACGGTTTCGGCTAGGTCTTCCTCGGTGGCTAAGCGGTATTCAATCTGGGGGAGCGACTGGCAGATGTCGACGAGGATGAGGTCCGCACCTTCCTCGGCAAGTCGCACCGCGTGGCTGCGCCCCAGACCGCGTGCAGCGCCGGTAACCAGCACTCGTTTGCCGGCAACTCGTCCCTTGGGAGATGTCGTCACTGTGGCGCTCCTCTGTTCAGGTCGTGACAGGCGACGCCGGCGTAGGGCCCGACAACGATGTGGCGCAGGCGTTGATGTGCTCGTCCATTCGCCGGCGGGACCGGTGCGAGCAACGCGTTCTTTTCTACCTGCCCTCGTTGACTGAAGTCAATTATTGTCTAGCGCGCATCTGATGGACGGGTGCTTAGAGTCCGTGCAGGCGCTCGGCGTTGAGGTGCGCGATTTCCTATGCCCGGAGGCCATTCGCCTTAGAGCCTGTGCCTACCGTAACCGGCCTGCTTCAGTAGCTCGATTCCCGAGGCGGTTGCGTCCTTCTGGTGCTCTTCAGATATGGCCGGCAGCTTGTCTCTTCAAAAGCGATGCCCTTCATGACATCTCCTTGCTCGCTGAGACGGAGGTTGTCGCAATCAGGACGACTCCGCGTCGAGCTGCCGACAGTCGACGTTGGGCAAATCGTCCTTTCCCGAGGACGGCGTCACACATCCCACCTATCATCGCCTCAAATGGGCTCGCGAAACGATGGCGAACTCGGACAAAAATATGGGCCACTGTCAAACGCGACCCGGCGCCTATCGGGCAAGGAGGTCTGCCGATGGGAATACAGTCGAGATCGACCGCTTTCCACCTAGTTGCTAACGGCCGTCAAGGTGTCGTTGGCGCGTAAGCACCACACGAAGGCCCGATCCTGTCACAGAATCCGACGGTCGGCGTCGAGGAAGAGTTTCTCTTGATCGGCGCCGACAACGAACCAGCGCCGGCCAATCGGGCGGTGGCCGATAAGGCGCGGGCGCGTGACGTCGCGTTGCAGCTGGAATTAACCACGTGCCAGGTGGAAACGACGACCGGTGTCTTCGCCACCAGCGGTGAGCTTCGCGACGAACTGCTGCGGCTGCGTCGCGTCGCCACCGATGCGGCCAAGGCGTGCGACGTGCGGCTGTTGGCGATCGGGTTGCCGCCCTACATGTCGCAGGGGTTTCCGGTGACCGACACGCCACGTTATCGCCGGATCGGCGAGAGGTTCGGCATGCTTGCCCGGGAACAGGGCGTGTGCGGATGTCACGTCCATGTCGAGGTGCCCGACCGAGAATCGGCTGTCGAGGTGAGTAACCGGCTGCAACCTTGGCTGCCGCTACTGCTCGCGCTGACCGCCAACTCGGCGGTGTACCACAACGCCGAGACCGGCTATGCCAGCTGGCGCAGCATCTTATGGGGCCGCTGGCCCGCCTCGGGACCTCCGCCGTTTTTTGACTCGGTTGACCACTACGACGACACGGTCCGCATGCTGGTCGATACCGGCACCGTGCTCGACGAGGGGATGATCTATTGGGACGTGCGTCCATCGGCGAAATATCCGACGATCGAGGTGCGGGTCGCCGACGTGCCGTCGACGGTGGCCGAGACGGTGCTGCTGGCCACCGTGGTTCGCGCCGCTGTCATGACCGCATTGGACGAGATGCGGCGTGGGGAACCGGCACTGCGCGTTCCCTCAGACGTATTGCGGGCGGCTTACTGGAAGGCGGCGCACGACGGGCTCGACGGTCAAGCGATCGACCTTGCCGGGAACCGCAGATTGGTACCGACCCGGCGGTTACTGATCGACTTCGTCGAGCGCATAGCACCGGCCCTGCACTCGCTCGGCGAGCATGGGCAAGTGACTTCGGAGCTAGCTCGACTGAGCGAAGAGGGTAACGGCGCCATGCGACAACTGCGGGCTTGGCAGGTTCGCCGCGACCCCGCCGACGTCATTGCCGCCGCCGAGCAGGCGACGCTTGCCTGACGGCGAGTTTGGATCCGCCGCGTCGTTGCCCACGCTCACCGCCTCCGCATGGGGCTGTGCCGAGTTGGGGTTGTGATCACGAGGATTGTGATCCTTCTGCAGATCTCGCCTCGCTGCATACCGTTCACCGGTGGCATCGAACGTTGGCAGTATCCCGGCCCAGGTATCGCGACCCGTATCCGCGACTTTCACCCAGGCACTGTTCGTCGCAGTGACGGCCGGACTGGGCTATGGCTTCGACTCGTATGCGGTGAACATCTACGGCCTGGTCTTGCCGGAGATCAAGAAGACCTTGCATATCACCGAAGCGCGAGCGGGCTATATAGGTTCTATTTTCTTGCTCGGCTACACCATCGGCACCATTGGCTTCGGATTCGCTGCCGACAGGTGGGGACGCAAAACCACACTGGGCGCGTCGATCCTGCTCTACGGCGTGACAACTGCACTGGCCGGACTGACGACGAACATCGCGGCCTTCACCGGACTCCGATTCCTCACCGGCGTGGGCGGAGCCGGCGAACTCGCCGTGGGCGCTCCTTACACTGCCGAAGTTTGGCCTAC
>Ga0070739_10005830_pt1 | contig 13839 bp, 12 predicted proteins | sample Coa_R1_7_FD_66445 | JGI IMG/M metagenome (GOLD analysis project Ga0070739, IMG submission 66445) | Surface soil microbial communities from Centralia Pennsylvania, which are recovering from an underground coalmine fire - Coalmine... | ecosystem: Environmental > Terrestrial > Soil > Unclassified ... | reverse complement strand
CGGTGGAGCCGCCGGTGACGATCGCCTTGCGTCCTTGAAGCAGCATCTGTTCGGTCCTTTCGCTTGTCGTGGTGGCAGGCGGGCGGTCACTCCCGTGCCCGGCGCCCAGGTCGTCGTGGCGCAGGCGCTCGATGTTGATCGCCGCGCTGACCAGCGCCAGGTGGCTGAAGGCCTGCGGGTAGTTGCCCAGCAGCTCGCCCGAGCCGGGATCGATCTCCTCGGCCAGCAACCCGAGCGGCGAGCTGTAGGAGAGCAGGCGCTCGAAGCGCCGCTGGGCCTCCTCGAGCTCGCCGGCGTGAGCGAGGCCATCCGCGAGCCAGAAGCCGCACATCACGAACGAGCCCTCCCCGCCCGCGAGCCCGTCGTCGGTCTGGCCGGTGTCGTAGCGGCGCACGAGCGGTCCCCGGCTCAGCTGCGCGTCGACGGCGTCGATCGTCTGGCGCAGGCGGGCGTCGTCGTGGGGCAGGAAGCCGATCTGCGGCAGGCGCAGGAGCGCGGCGTCGACGGTGTCGCCGTCCAGCGCCTGCGCGAACGAGCGCAGCTTCTCCGACCAGCCGCGCGAGGTCACCGTCTCGTGGATGGCGCGGCGGGCCTGCTCGAAGCGCTCGGCGTCGAGCTCCAGACCGCAGCGCCGGGCGATCTTCAGCGCCCGGTCGACCGCCACCCAGCACATCGCCTTGCTGTAGGTGAAGTGCCGGTTCTCGCCGCGGACCTCCCAGATCGACGCGTCGGGCTCCTGCCAGCGCTCGAGCGCGAGCTCGCCCACGTGGCGCAGCTCCTGCCACAGCTCAGCGCCGATCTCGCCCCCGCTCCTGGCGTAGACGTAGGCGCAGTCGAGGAGCTCGCCGTAGACGTCGAGCTGGAGCTGGCCCGCCGCCTCGTTGCCGATCCGGACCGGCCGCGAGCCGCGGTAACCGGACAGGTGCTCGAGCTCCTGCTCGCTGGCCGACGTGTCGCCGTCGAGCGTGTACAGGTTCTGCACCCGCCTGTCGAGCGCGATCCCGGCCAGCCATCCGAAGAAGGCGTGGGCCTCCTCCTCGTAGCCGAGCCGGAACAGCGAGTAGAGCACGAACGAAGAGTCCCGCAACCAGGTGAAGCGGTAGTCCCAGTTGCGCGGCCCGCCGATCCACTCGGGCAGGCTGGTGGTCGGCGCGGCCACGAGCGCCCCGGTGGGCGCGTAGGTCATCAGCTTCAGCGCGAGCGCCGAGCGCATCACGTGCTCGGTGTAGGGGCCGTCGTAGCGACAGCGTCCCGCCCACTGCCACCAGAACTCCTGCGCGGTGCGCTCGAGCGCGCGCGCCGACTCGAGATCGCCGATGCCGTGGCCGCAGTCGCCTGGGGTGTTGACGGTGAGCGCGAGGGCGAGCGAGTCCCCCGGGCCGAGCTCGAACTCCTGCTCGGCGGACTCGAGCGGAACGCTGGCCGTGATGCACCAGTGGTGCGTGGCGGCGTCGCCGTGCAGCCGGCCCCCGTCGGCGCGCAGGGGGTCGCCGGCGCGCGCATAGTCGGGAGCCAGCGCGACGCGCTGGCGCATCGTCACCCGCCCGGCCAGCCCGGTGAGGATGCGGACCACGCGCGGGCGCTCGTGGGGGCGGGCGTGCTCGCGCACCGTTTCGACGTCGATCGGCATGAAGTCGCGCGTGACAACCCGCCCGTCGGCGCACTCGAAGACGGTCTCGAGCAGGTTCGTCTTCTCGGCGTAGCGCTGCCAGGAGGTGTATTCGCCCGCGGGGTGGAGCTCCCATGCGCCGCCCTGGCGGGCGTCGAGCAGCCGGCCGAACGCGCTCGGGCTGTCGAAGCGCGGGAGCGAGCACCAGTCGATGCTGCCATCGACCCCGACCAGCGCCACCGAGCGGCAGTCGCCGATCAGGCCGTAGCCGGCGATGGGCAGGTACCCGTCGCGGCGTGCGCTCATCTGGCCGCGCCGGTGGACGCCGGCTCGTGCGTCGCCCCCTCAGCCCCCTCGCGCGCCGGTTCGGCCGCCGGCTGGTCCGAGGGGCGCAGGATCAGCCGCACGGGTCGGTCGAGCAGCAGGTAGCCGGAGATCCAGTTCGCCAGCACGAGCAGCCGCGTGCGCAGGCCGACGATCCGCGCGATGTGGACGAGGTGCCATGTTAGTCAGCCCGCGAACCCCGAGAGCTTCAGCGGGCCGATCTGGGCCACGGCGTCGTTGCGGCCGATCGTGGCCATGGTGCCCAGGTCGCGGTAGTGGAAGCTCGAGGGCTCGCCTCCGGCGATCAGCGCCGCGATCGAGTCCGCCGCATGGCGGCCGCTCTGGATGCCCACCTGGGCCAGCATCGGCAGTGGCTCGCCGGAGCCGGGGATCTCGGCCAGGTCGCCGACCACGAAGACCTCGCGGCGGCCCGCCGGGCGCAGCGTGGCGTCGACCTTGACCCGGCCGTGCGAGCCGCGCGGGAGCTCCAGGCCGCCCGCCAGGTCCGAGGCGCGCACGCCGGCCGCCCACACGACGGTGCCCGCCTCGATCGTGCGGCCGTCCTTGAGCCGTACGCCGGCGTCGGTGACCTCCCTGGCCTGCCCGCTCACGACCTGGACGCCCTTGCGCGCGAGCGCCCGCGCGGCCGCGCGCTGGAGCCGGGGCGCGAACGGGGGTAGCGGCGCCGACGAGGCCTCGACCAGGACGATGCGTGCCGCCCCGGGCTCGAGCGCGCGGAAGTCGCGGCTCGCCACCTCGCGGGTGAGGACGGCCAGCGCGCCGGCGAGCTCCACGCCCGTGGGGCCGCCGCCCACGACTGCGAAGGTCAGCAGCCGGCGGCGGCGGACCGGATCGCGCTCCCAGGCGGCGCGCTCGAGCTGCTCGAGGATGCGGTTGCGCAGGGCGAGCGCCTCGGGCAGGTCGTTCAGCCCCAGCGAGCGCTGGGCGATGCTCTCGTTGCCGAAGTAGTTGTTGACGCTGCCGGCGGCCAGGATGAGGTAGTCGTAGGGCAGGTCGTCGTGCCCGGCGATGTGCACGCGCCGGGCCGCGAGGTCGACCCCGGTCGCGCGACCGAGGCGGAAGTCGGCGTTGGGGATGCGGCGCAGCAGCCCGCGGACCGGCTCGGCGACCTCGGCCGGCTCGAGCAGCGCCGTGGCCACCTGGTAGAGGAACGGGGTGAACACGTGGTGGTTGTGCTGGTCGACGAGCACCGTCTGCACCGGCACACGACGCAGCCGCCGGGCGGCCTCGAGCCCGGCGAAGCCCGCGCCCACGATCACGACGCGCGGGCGCTCAGCCGCCACGCGTGCCCCGTCTAAGCTCTGTCCCGTGGCCAGCCAGCCGACCAACGCCGGGCGCGACCAGGTCGAAGTTCACAACCGCCTCGACGCGGTGGTCGTGGCGATCCGCGACCGCGCAGGCCACGAGCTCGCCACGCCCATGACCCCGGACGAGGCGCGGGCGCTGGCCGAGCTGCTCCGGGCGGCCGCCGACACCGGGGAGCGCACTCCGGGCAGCTGAGGGACGGGCGCCCGGCCCCGGGCGCACGGGTCCGCGTAGCGTCTGGCTGGCCGGGCACACATCCCGCCACATTCCCCCGCGCGCACCGGTGGGCCATCGGCCTGTCAGGGCGCTTACGTCAGCACGCGAGGGCCGCGGGCGCGGTCGCCAGCCGCTGGGCGGGCTCGGGGCAGTGGGCGGGCGCGAGCGCGAGCGGCAGGCGGCCTCGCCGCGGCGAGCTGAGGCACGGCCGCGGAGTCGCCGCGGGAACGTGGCGGGGAATGGAAGGGCGCTGACCGGGAAGAGCATGATCGTGCTCGACGACACGCATCCCCCCAGTGGCGCGGACCACGTTGCGCTCCCGAGCGAGCCCGAGCCCGTCCCGCTCGGCGACGACCACGTGCTGGAGCCGGTCGGCGCCGACCCCGATCCGGCGGCGACGCCCTGCCCGGTAGTCAGGGACGTGTCAGGGCGGACGTGGCGGCTGCGGCGGCGCTCGCACGGCCGCGAGCTCAACGCGATCCTCCTCGCGCTCGTCGTCGTGATCGCGCTGGCGCTGATCGTCGCCGCGGTCTCGGCGGGCCTCTGAGTCGCCGTCAGGCCGCCGGCGACATCAGCCGTTCTCGGTCGTGATGCCCGGGCGCGCCCATTGGCGCGGGTCGGCGCCGGGCGCCAGGCGCGGGCCGAAGTCGGGACCGGGCCCGGAACCGGGGCGGGCGGCGGGCGGCCGCAGTGCGGCGAGCAGGCTTTCATCGAGAGCCACGTCGATGTACATCTGCTCGAGCTCGATGACGTCGACGGGCTCGCCGAGCTCCTGGATGCGGGCGGCCAGATAGTCGAAGTCCTTGGGCGCGATCTCGGCCACCAGCGCCGCCGCCACCGGTGGGTGCACGCCCACCTGAAGCCAGATGCCGTGGTTCACGGTGGCCACCGTCTCGGTCGAGCCGTCGGAGCGGCCGAACGTCACGCTCACCTCGATGTCGACCAGCGTCGCCTCGCCGCGGTCGTACTCGTCCACCCACTGTCGCCAGTCGGGGTCCCCGTCATCGGCGCGTAGACGCGCCTGGAGGAGCTCCGAGCGAGGATCCCCAAGCCAAGCTCGCGCGGCGACGGCGTGGATCACCATTGCCCGGCTGGGGATACCCAAGCCGCGCCTCGGGGCGGCGCCGGCTGTTCTCGCGCCGACCGCCTGCCGCGGGGCGGGCGCGGCCACCCCGTACACACCCGCGATCCCAGGGTTTCGAAGCGTCGCCTTGAGGGGATGTGCGGGGCATGGCGCTGCTGGGTTGGCTGTGGCTCGGCTCCCCCTTCGCCGTCATCGCCGTGATCCGGCGTGACCTGCGACTGCAGAGCCTCGTCGCCGCGCACCTGGGCTGGTGCCACACGGCCGGCTGCACCGGCGCGCTCATGATGGTCCTCGGCGTCCTGCTCATCCCGTCCGCATTGGGGACGGCTCTGTTCGCGGTGGGCACGCCGCTGGTCGGGCTCGCCGTCTGGCAGCGCGGCAATCGCGACGACGACGGTCACGAGGACGAGCCCGACCCGCCTCCGTTCGATTGGGACGAGTTCGAGCGCGCCTTCTGGGCGCACGTGCGGCGGAGCACCGGACCGCACCGCGGCGCCCGCGCGTGACGGCGCGACGCGGGGCGCCGTGTCACGGAACGGCGCGGGACGGCGGCAGCGCGGCGTCCCGTGCCTCGAGCAGCGCCAGCGCCGTTTCGACGATCGACTCGAGCGGGACGCCGTCGGCCTCGCGCGCGATCGCCTCCAGCCGCTCGCGACCGACGGCGGCGACCAGCGTCGCTTCCGTGCGGGCGAAGCTCTCGGCTTCGAGGCCCTGAAGCGCCGCGCCCATCTGCTCGAGCACGCGCCGAGCGATCGCCTGGAGCCGGGCTGCCGGCTCCGGCGGGCCGCCTGCGAGCAGCGCCAGCTCGGCTGCGGCCTGAACGCAGTTGGCCAGCACCTCGCGATAGCCGAGCTCGAGCGCCCTGTTCAGGCACTCGGCGAGCAGGGGGCCGGCGCGGCCGGGGTCGCCGGCTCGCAGCGCCAGCCGGCCGAGCGTGTGCAGGCCCAGTGCGAGGCTGTCGAGGTCCCCGACCTCGCGCGCGATGGCCACCGCCTCCTCGGCGTGCGCGAGCGCGCTCGGAACGTCGCCTCGGATGGCGGCGATCTCGGCCTGGTTGCCCCTGACGATCCCGAGCCGCATCCGGTCGGCAAGCGCCGCGAAGCCATCCGCCGCACGCTCATACCACGCCGCCGACCCCTCCAGGTCCCCTTCGGAGAAGGCGACGGCGCCGAGCTCGCCCGCGCAGCGTGACGCGCCCGCGAGGTCGTTCTCGGCCTCGAGCAGCGCCAGGGCCTCCTCCCACCACGCCCGGGCGAGCGCCACCTCGCCCTGCCGGTAGAGGAACGGGCCTCCGTGCATCAGCACCTGCGCCCTGAGGCCCGGCGCGGCGCCGGCGGCGGCGTGAACCGCGCGCTCGAAGAACTCGCGTCCCTCCGCCAAGTGCCCGCGCACCAGCCAGAACTGCCGCGCCGCACAGACGAGCCGCACCTCGAGCTCGACCTCCCGCGCCTGCTCCGCCCAGCCGAGCGCCTCGCGAAGGTTGTCGTGCATCGTCTCGAGCTCGGCATACGCCGCTGCCGGATCCTGGCCGGAGATGATCGCCTCGTGGGAGCGTTCGGTGCGCTCGAGGAAGTGTCGGCAGTGACGGCTGCGCACGGCCGCGCTCTCCCCGCCGCGCTCCAGCCATTCCGCGGCGTACTCCCGGATCGTCTGGAGCATCGTGAAACGCCCCGCACGCTCCTGGCGCACGAGGTTGACCTCGACCAGAGAGGGCAGCCGAGCGGCCGACTCGGCCCCGCACACCGCGGCCACGTCGTCGGCATCGAAGCCGCCGGCGAATACCGCCAGCCGCGCGAAGAGCTGGCGCTCGGCGCGCCCGAGCTGCTCGTGGCTCCAGTCGAGCGTCGCGCGCAGGGTGCGGTGGCGAGCCGGCAGGTCGCGCGGGCCCTCGACGAGAAGCTCGAGCGCGCGGTCCAGGCCGGCGGCAACGGCTTCGGGCGCGAGCGCGCGCATGCGGCTGGCGGCGAGCTCGAGGGCCAGCGGCAGCCCGTCGAGACGCCGGCAGATACCGGCGAAGGCAGGCGCCGACGACTCGTTGAGCTCGTATGAGCGGTTGACGGCGCGCGTACGCTCGACCAGCAGCTGCACCGCCTCGCTGCCCGCGATCTGCTCGAACCCGGCGCCAGGGCCAGGCGGCGCCAGCGGCGGCACCGGATACTCGTACTCGGCGCGCAGGCGCAGCGGGGCCCGGCTCGTCGCCAGGATGAGCAGCTCCGGGGCGGCGGCCAGGAGGTCGGCCAGCGCGGTGGCGGCAGGTAGCAGTCGCTCGAGGTTGTCGAGCACGAGCAGCATGCGGTCAGACCGCAGGTGATCGGCGATGGCGTCGAGCGGCGACTGCGCGGCCGGGACGTCGAGCTCGCCGGCGATGATCGGCAGCAGGAGGTCGGGATCGGGCGCGGCGCTGAGGTCGATGAACCGCGCGCCGCCCGGCAGCCGCCGCGCGAGCCTGTCGGCGACGGCCAGCGCCAGACGCGTCTTGCCGATGCCTCCCGGTCCAGTGAGCGTGACGAGCCGGGTCTGCTCTTCTGCGAACAGCGAGTCGACTTCGGCCAGCTCGGCCTCGCGCCCGATCAGCCTGCTGGGCGCCGCGGGCAGCGCCACGCTCCGGAGCTCGACGGTGGCGCCGGCGGGGGCCGGCGGCGCCGGGCCCGGGGCCGCCAGCGCCGACTCCTGGCGCAGGATCGCGGCCTCGAGCTCGCGCAGACGGGGGCCGGGCTCGATCCCGAGCTCGTCGACGAGCACGTTCCTGGCCCCCCGGTAGGCGTCCAGAGCCTCCTTCTGGCGCCCGGCGCGGTAGAGGGCGAGGATCTGCTGCTCGCGCAGGCGCTCGCGGAACGGATGCTCGGCGAGTAGCGGCGCGAGCCGCGCGATCACCCGGTCGTGTTCGCCGCGCTCCAGATCGGCGTCGATCTGCAACTCGAGCGCCGAGAGGCGGAGCTCGTCGAGATGGGCGCGCTCGGCCGCCAGCAGCTCGGGCGGCAGGTCGGCGAGCGCGGCGCCCCGCCACAGCTCCAGCGCCGCCTCGAGCGAGCTCGCGGCGCGGTCGGGGGCACGGCCCGCCAGGGCGCCGCGCGCCTGCTCCACGAGCTCCTCGAAGCACTCGACGTCCAGCTCGCCGGGCTCCAGCCGGATCCGGTAGGCGGTTCCGCGGGCTTCGATCCGTTCGGCGCCGAGCAGCCGCCGCAGGCCGTGGACGTACACGTGCAGCGACCCGACAGCCGATCTGGGCGGCCGCTGGCCCCAGATCGCCTCGATCAACTCTTCGCGCGAGACGAACCGGCCCCGCCGCAGCAGCAGGCATGCGAGCAGCGCGCGCTGCTTGGGCTGCCCCAGCGACAGCGGCGCCCCGTCGCCGAGCACCTGGAGGGGACCGAGGAGTCGGAACTGCATCCGCCTAAGTCGCTCTCAAGCCGATCTTAAGAGCCCTCTCCGATCGTTCTCGCATGTTCGAGCTGAGCCCCGCGGAGCACACCGCCCACACCCTGTCAAAACGCGCACGTCTACTTGCCGCCGGCGGAGCGATCCTCGCCCTCGCCGCCGCGGCCGCGCCGGCCGCCGCGGACACGCTCGTGTACGTGAAGAATGGCAACGTCTACGTATCGCAGCGCGACGGCACCCAGGCGCGGGCGATCACGACTGCCGCAAACGGGTGGGCGTGGCCGTCGGAGACCGACGCGGGGATCATCGCCGTGGCCGGGGGGTTGCCTCGCATCAGCGGGACGTTCAACCCCTCCGGCGGCGACGAGATCTACGAGTTCGACCAGCAGGGCAGGCAGCTGGCCGGGCCGGTGCCCACTCAGGGCAGCTACTCGACCGTGAGCGATCCCGAGTACGTCTCGCACTTCCGCGTGGCGCCGGACAACTCCAACGTCGCGTGGACCGACGTCTCGGGCTACGCCAGCCCGTTCACGTCGTGGCGCAGCCCCAGCGGCGCGGGCTCGTTCTCGACCGCCGAGGACTCCTACGGCGCGCCGCTGCCGTACTCCTCGCCGGAGTGGTGGGGGCCCGGCCATCTCCTGATCGCCCACGACGGGAGCGCCTGGCCGGGGCAGGCCGAGTACGCGATGTACGACGTGGCCGACGGCTCGAGCCCCGGCTGGGCCAACGACGAGGCCATCGGCAGCTCGTCCTCCTACCAGGTCACGGTCGCGCGCAGCGGCCTGACCTGGGCGGTCATGACCGACGACGGGGCCGACAACGGCGGGACGATCCAGAACATCGCGATCACGCTCGAGACGGCGGCGAGCCAGCCGCCGGGCACGAACATCGACGACACCCACTGCACGATCACGCTCCCCGCCGCGCGGTTCACCCACGGCTCATCGCTGGCCAGCATGTCGTTCTCGGCCGACGGCTCGACGCTGGCCTGGGCGCAGGACGACGGCATCTACGAGGCCAACGTGTCCGACCCGACGAACTGTCCGAGCGTGACCGGCTCGGTGCACATGGTCGTGCCGGGCGGCCAGATGCCGTTCCTGGGCGCGGCCGCACTCAGCCCGCCCAGCCCGGGTCCGCGGCCGGTCGCGGGGGCTCCCGGCACGTCGATCACCGTCCTGCACGTCAGCAGGCGCGCACGGACGGCGACGTTGAGGTTCCGCGGCTCGGGCGGATCGGGGCCGCTCTCCTTCCGCTGCAAGCTCGATCGCGGTCCGTGGTCGAGCTGCCGCTCTCCCCGGGTCTACAAGCACCTCAAGAAGGGCAAGCACACGTTTCGCGTCGAGGCGGTGGACCGCCGCGGCAAGGTCGATCCAACACCTGCTACGAGGAGGTTCACGGTCTGATGGCCACCCGCTGTGCAATCACCACGGTGCTGGCCCTGACGGCCGGCGCGCTCGCCCTGCCGGCGACGGCGCCGGCGGCCTATCCCGGCGCCAGCGGAGAGATCGCCTTCACCTCCACGCAGGACGGCGGCGCGCGCCACATCTTCGTCGCGCGGGCGGGCGTCATCACGGACCTCACCGACCTCGCGTCGGCGTCGGAAACCCAGCCGAAGTTCTCACCCGACGGGCGTGAGATCGCGTTCACCCGGATGGCGCCGGGACTGCCCAACAGCGAGATCTTCGTGATGGCGGCGAACGGCACCCAGCGCACTCAGCTCACCCGCACGCCGCAGGGCAACAGCGACCCGACCTGGTCACCCGACGGAACGCAGATCGCGTTCGTCTCCGACCGCAACGGCGGCGCGCCGAACGTGTTCATCATGCGCTCGGACGGGACCGGAGTACGGCAGATCACCCACGATGCGGCCGGCAAGAGCGAGCTGGCGTGGTCGCCGAAAGGCGACCGGATCGCCTTCGTCCGCACGCCGCCCGGCGGCGGCGATCGCGACATCTACTCGATCCGTCCCGATGGATCCGGGCTCGCCGACCTCAGCAACGATCCCGCGAGCTACGACGTCGAGCCCGCCTGGTCGCCCGACGGAACGCGGATCGTGTACTCGGGCCCGCTGCATCAGGGCGAGTCGGTCGGCATGGATCTGTGGATCATGAACGCCGATGGCTCGGGCCAGCACGAACTGCTGCACGAGAACAACGGGTACTCGGACGGGGCGTACCCGGCCTGGTCTCCCGACGGCACGACGATCGCCTTCGCCGCCAACAACGGCAGCGGCTACTACCACGTGTGGTCCGTGCCCGCCACCGGAGGACAGAACTCCGAGCTGGTCACCAACCAGGTGCCGGGGGGAAATCCCGGGGACGAGGAGGTCGACTGGCAACCCCTCTCCGCGGGAGCGTCCCCGCGGACCCACCTGCTGGCGGCGAGGATCGGCAAGCGCACGACCACGTTCGCGTTCGCGGCGACGGGGCCCGCGACGAGCTACCGCTGCCAGCTGCGCCGCAACGGCCATCCTGCGCCGTTCAGGCGCTGTAGCTCGCCGGTGAGCTACCGGCACCTGCGGCCGGGCCACTACTTGTTCTCGGTGATCGCGGGCGCTCCGGGCGAGTCGTACCGCACGCCGGCGAGGCGGAGCTTCACGATCCGCTAGCGGGTCGACCCGGCGCCGATGATCGTCCCCCGGCTCGGTTACGACGTGCGACCGGGGTCACGTCCGGCGGGTGGCCAGGCCGCCGATCGTGCGACGGAGCGCACGGTCGAGCCTGCCGCCGGAACGGCTCAGGCTGGACCCGGCTCGGGCGCGGAGCCGGGTCCAGCCGAAGCCGTCGATGCGAACCCGTCGACGGCCCCGGCGGGTGTGTCGCCGGACACCTAGGCTTGCCGGATGCCGATCGGATCGGGAATGCCGCGCCTGGACGGCTACCCGTTCGAGGTGCGCCACAGCGACGGGGCCCTGGCCCGGACCCGGGCTGCGGCCGACCTCGCCGCCGAGGCCTACTCGTACTTCGGTCGTCTGTTCTCAGCTTCCGAGCCCGACATCCTTCTTGTCGTGGCGGACGAGAAGGACTGGCCGGGAGAGCGGGCGCCGTACGGCCTGGCGTTCTTCAGGGATGAGCCTGGCGAGCTACGCCCAGGAGTGGTGGTGATGCCCGCGGGAGGGGGAGATTTCTGGACCGCGATGGTCGAGGATCTCCGAGCGGCCACACCAGACGGCTACGCGAAGCTGCTCGAGACCTACCCAGACGGCGCGGGAGGCGTGGACCTTCGGCCGTTCTTCGAGCTGGTCACGATCCACGAGCTCGCGCACGCGTTCGAGACGCTCGGAGGCCTGAAGCTGCCGACCACATGGCTCAGCGAGATCTTCGTCAACCTGGCCATGCACGCGTTCGTGGCCGCCAGGCGGCCCGAGGGTCTTGCCACGCTCGAGGTGCTGCCGACCGTCGGAGCCGGGAGCCGCCGGCTGGGCGCGCGAATGCGCGCCGAGGGCTACAGCACACTCGATGAGTTCGAAGCTCACTATCCCGGTCGTGAGGCGTCGATGAGCCCCCTGAACTACGTCTGGTTCCAGTATCGCTTCCAACGGGTCGCCGCGGACATGTTCACCGCGGAGGGCGAGCGCGGGCTTGATCGCTTCTGGGAGTGCTTTCACGCCCCGGATCACGTCCGCCCCGGCGAGGCCACGGCCGCGTCGCTGGCCCCGCTGCTGAGCGCCAAGGTGAGCCCGGTCCTCGGCCGAGCGGTCAGGGACTGGCGGTAGCGGGGGCCCGCACGGATCGCGATCCCGCAGGTTCTGTGACTCGCGCAGGGGCCCGCGCGGGCTGCACGCGAGCGAATGGATTGAGCTTGAGCCAGCGCGGTAGCGCCCGGCAGGTCTCCGGGGCGCCGGTCAGCCTCAGCGCTCCGGCCCGAAGCGCGGAATCCAAAGTCGTGTTCCCCATCCAGACGTCGGTGAGCGTGCGGACATCGCTGCTCAGGCGGACGTCGACCTCGCCGCCGGGATGGGTCAGGCAGACCTGGGCGCCGCCGGGCTCGACGATCAGCCAGTAGGCCCGGTACTTGGGGGGCGCGTCGGAGAAGTGCAGCTCGATCACCGTTCGGGTGGGAATCCGGTCCAGGTGGATGCTGCGATGGATGTCCCAGACGAGCAGGCGCGGGTCGAGATGCTCCTCCCGGTACTCCGTGGGCAGCCAGCGCCGCCCCCAGACCCCGAGCGCCTCGACGACCGTCCGTAGCTCCTGCCCGGCCGGCGTGAGCAGGTAGCGGGTGCCGCCGTCGCCCTCGGATCGCTCGACGATCCCGGCGACCGCGAGCTCGTCGAGCCGGCGGGAGAGGACGGTCGCCGTGATGTTCGGGATCCCACGACGGAGGTCGTTGAAGCGGGTGCTGCCCGCCAGCAGCTCGCGGATGATCACCGGCGTCCAGCGGCGCGCGAACACCTCGGCGGCGAGAGAGACCGGACAGAACTCGCCATACCCATCCACGGCAGCGAGCGTACCGGAGGGCCACGGGGCGGTAGCACTTTGGTACTTGAGGGCTCGCTTGACGGGGTGCACGCTCTGGCCATGAGCACTTCAACTCCCCACAAGCGACCGGCGCCGGCTGAGGTGTGGTCGGCCGGCGACTATGCCGACGTGTGCGACCGGATGATCCCCCGGCTCGGCGAGCGTCTGGTCGAGCTCGCCGGCGTCCGCCCCGGGCAGGCGGTACTCGACGTGGCCACGGGAACCGGGAACGCGGCCGTGCCCGCCGCGCTGGCGGGTGCCCGTGTGACCGGACTGGACATCACGCCGGCTCTGCTCGAGACCGCCGCTGAGCGGGCGGCCGCCGCAGGCGTGAACGTGACTTGGGTGCAGGGCGACGCCCAGGCGCTGCCGCTGCCCGACGCGAGCTTCGACCGCGTGATGTCGTGCGTGGGGGTGCAGTTCTGCGCCGATCACCACGCCGCGGCCGCGGAGCTCCTGCGCGTCTGCCGCCCGGGGGGACGTGTCGCGCTCATCGCGTGGACGCCCGAGGGGTTCATCGGGCAGATCCTGGCCGCCACCGCCAAGGCGACCGGAGCCGCTGGATCGGGCCCCTCACCGCTCGACTGGGGGCGCGAGAGCGCCGTCCGCGACCTGTTTGGCGCGCATGTCGCGAACACGGTGCTCGAGCGAGAACACGTCGACATGCCGGCGCCGTCGCCCGCAGCCTGGGTCGACTACATGGCGAGCGCCTACGGACCCTTGCTCAGGGCGCGCCTGGCGCTCGAGCAGCGGGGCACCTGGGCCACGCTGCGCGATCGACTGATCGAGATCGCGGCCGCGCACGACGCCGGGGACGGCGGGCGGTTCGCGGGGCGCGCCGAATACCTCGTGGTCCTGCTCGAGCGCTGAGCGGAAGCGGAGAGGGAGGGATTCGAACCCTCGATGGACGGAACCGCCCATACCGGTTTTCGAGACCGGCGCATTCAACCGCTCTGCCACCTCTCCGGGTGCCGCGAAACTTAGACCACGGGCGGCGATGGAAGAGGGTAGCGGCGCGGGCGGGCGCGGTTGCGCGGGGGCGGCGGCGCGGGCGGGCGCGGTGATCCGCGGGCGCCCGCGGGTGCCGACCCCCTCGCCGCTGGGAGATTTCTACCGTCAGGCCGTAGTTATCTCCCAGGCCACGCGCCCACCCGGCGCGAGCCGGACGGCCGCGCGCGAGCCGGACGGCCGCGCGCGAGCCGGACCGCCGCGCGCGACGCGGCGCGCCCGGGCGGCCCGGAGCGGCTCGCGCATAGCGTGGCGCGCGCAGCCGGGTCAGCGCCTGGGCGAGAAGAAGGCTCGCAGGAGCGCCGCCGCCTCGTCGGCCAGCAGGCCGGAGGCGACCTCGGGGCGGTGGTTCAGCCGCGGCTCGGCGAGGATGTCGAACACGCTTCCCGCCGCGCCGGCCTTGGGATCGCGGGCGGCGAAGACGACGCGGGGAA
>Ga0070739_10005829_pt1 | contig 13844 bp, 11 predicted proteins | sample Coa_R1_7_FD_66445 | JGI IMG/M metagenome (GOLD analysis project Ga0070739, IMG submission 66445) | Surface soil microbial communities from Centralia Pennsylvania, which are recovering from an underground coalmine fire - Coalmine... | ecosystem: Environmental > Terrestrial > Soil > Unclassified ... | reverse complement strand
CAGGGCGGCCTGGGCGTCGGTTTCGCCGGTCATCGTCGCGGGCCTTCGGGGGCGGTCGAGCTGTGTTCGATCAAGAAGGTGAGCAGCGCCTTCTGGGCGTGCAGGCGGTTTTCGGCCTCGTCCCAGACCACTGATTGCGGACCGTCGATCACCGAGGCGGCGATCTCCTTGCCGCGATACGCGGGCAGGCAGTGCAGCACGATCGCGTCGGGCGCGCCGAGCGCCAGGGCCGCTTCGTCGAGGGCGTATGGCTTGAAGACCTCGGCGCGGTCGCTCTTCTCGGCCTCCTGGCCCATCGACACCCACGTGTCGGTGACCAGCACGTCGGCGTCGGTGGCCGCGGCCTTGGCGTCGTGCAGTACCTGGACGGAGCCGCCGGTCTCGGCCGCGATCCGCCCGGCGTCGGCGACGATCGCGGGGTCGGGCAGGTAGCCGGCGGGGGTGCCGATGCGCACGTGCATGCCGGCGAGCGCACCGCCGAGCAGGTACGAGTGCGCCATGTTGTTGGCGCCGTCGCCGAGGTAGGTCATGGTCAGTCCGGCGAGCCGGCCCTTGTGCTCACGGACGGTTTGCAGGTCGGCGAGGATCTGGCAGGGGTGGAACTGGTCGGTCAGGGCGTTGACCACCGGGACCCGGGAGACCGCGGCCATGGCCTCGATCCGGCCTTGTTCGAAGGTGCGCCAGACGATCGCGGCGACCTGGCGGTCCAGCACCCGGGTGGTGTCCTCGATCGGCTCGCCGCGGCCGAGCTGGCTGCTGCCCGCGTCGATGACGAGGGGATAGCCGCCGAGCTGGGCGATGCCGACCGAGAAGGAGACCCGGGTGCGCGTGGACGGCTTGTCGAAGAGCACCGCGACGGCCTTGGGGCCGTCCAGCACCTTGCGGCCGAGCGGATCGGCCTTCAGCGCGTCGGCGAGGTCGAGTACCTGAGCCTGCTCGGCCGGAGTCAGGTCGTCGTCCCGCAGGAAGTGGCGCACCATCAGTTGCTCCCGGGGGTGAACGGGTCGAGGAGGGCGGGCAGCGCCGCGAGGAATTCGTCGGCTTGCGCGGCGGTGAGGATGAGCGGCGGGGCCAGCCGGATCGCCTGCGGGTTGACCGGGTTCACGATGAATCCGGCGTTCAGCGCGGCGTCGGCGAGCGCGGGGGCGACGGCTTCGTGGAGCTCGACGGCGAGTAGCAGCCCGGCGCCGCGGACGCCGGCTACCGCGGGGTGTCCGAGCGCGAGGATGCCGTCCCGCAGCCTGGCGGCGACGGCGTTGACGTTCTCCAGCAGGCCGTCGCGCTCGATGGCGTAGAGCACGGCCAGTCCGGCGGCGCAGGCGACCGGGTTTCCGCCGAAGGTGGTGCCGTGCGCGCCGGGCGTGAACAGCTCGGCGGCGCGGCCGAGGGCGATGGAGGCGCCGATCGGCAGGCCGCCGCCGAGGCCCTTGGCCAGGGAGATGACGTCGGGCTGCCAGCCGCCGTTCCGGGCGGCCTCGGCCTGGTAGCGGAACCAGGTGCCGGTACGGGCGATGCCGGTCTGAACCTCGTCGAGGATCAGCAGCGCGCCGTGGCGTTCGGTGATGCGGCGGGCCGCGGTGAGGTAGCCGGGCGGTGCGGGCTCGACCCCCTTCTCGCCCTGGATGGGTTCGACGATGAACGCGGCGGTCTCGTCGTCGATCGCTGCTTCGAGCGCGGCGGTGTCGCCGTAGGGGACGAAGGTGACCTCGCCGGGCAGCGGCTCGAACGGCTCGCGGATGGCCGGCTTGCCGGTCAGTGCGAGCGCGCCCATGGTGCGTCCGTGGAAGCCGCCGTCGGTCGCGACCAGCTTCGTGCGGCCGGTGAGCCGGGAGAGCTTGAAGGCCGCCTCGTTCGCCTCGGTGCCGGAATTGCAGAAGTAGACCCGGGCCTGCGGGGCGTCGACGAGCTGGATGAGGCGTTCAGCCAGGGCGATCTGCGGGGCGGTGGCGAAGAAGTTGCCGACGTGGCCGAGCGTGGTCAGCTGGGCGGTGACCGCCTGGACGATGAGCGGGTGCGCATGCCCGAGAGCGTTGACGGCGATGCCCGCGAACAGGTCGAGGTAGCGGTTGCCGTCCGCGTCCCAGAGCTGCGCGCCCTCGCCCCGGACGAACACCCGCTTCGGCGGGCCGAAGGTGTTCATCAGGGAGCTGGTGTAGCGGTCGGTCAAGGCGGCGGACAGGCCGGTGTGCGGGTGCAGGTCGGGCAGTGCCTCGGCGGTCGCGATGGTCATGAGGACACCACCATGGTTCCGATCCCCTCGTCGGTGAAGACTTCGAGCAGCAGGGAGTGCTGGACCCTCCCGTCGAGCACGTGCGCGGCCTTCACTCCGCCGCGCACTGCGCGCAGGCAGGCCTCCATCTTGGGGGCCATGCCGGAGGACAGACTCGGCAGCAGCTTCTCGAGTTCGTCGGCGGACAGCTGGCTGATCACCTCCGCCGCGGTGTCCGATGAGCCGGCTGCGCCGGCGGGGGGCCAGTCGGCGTAGAGGCCCTCGACGTCGGTGAGCACGACCAGCTTTTCCGCGCCGAGGCCGACCGCGAGCGCGGCGGCCGCGGTGTCGGCGTTGACGTTGTAGACGCCGCCGTCCTCGGCGCGCGCGACGCTGGAGACGACCGGGATGCGGCCGTCGTCCAGCAGGGCGTTGATGAGCGTGGCGTCCACCTCGGCCACGTCGCCGACCCGGCCGATGTCGACCTGTTCGCCGTCGACCTCGGCGAGCCGCCGGGTGGCGAGCAGCGTGTTGCCGTCCTCGCCGGAGATGCCGACCGCGAAGGAGCCGTGCGCATTGACCAGGCCGACGATCTCGCGCTGCACCTGCCCGGTGAGCACCATGCGGACCACTTCCATGGCCTCGGGCGTGGTCACCCGCAGTCCGGCGGTGAAGGTGGATTCCAGGCCCGCCTTTTCCAGCTCCCGGCTGATCTGGGGGCCGCCGCCGTGTACGACGACGGGGCGAAGGCCCGCGTAGCGCAGGAAGACCACGTCTTGGGCGAAGGCGGCCTTCAGCGCCTCGTCGATCATCGCGTTGCCGCCGAACTTCACGACCACCGTCGCGCCGTGGAAGCGGGAGAGCCAGGGCAGCGCCTGGGTGAGTACCTGGGCCTTGGACAGGGCCTCGTGGGAGCGGGTGCCGCCCGCCGTGATCTTCATGACGAGTACGCCGAGTTCTCGTGCACGTATTCCTTGGACAGGTCGTTGGTCCACACGGTGGCGGTGCTCTCCCCCGCGTTGAGGTCGACGATCACATGCACCTGACGCGGGGTCAGGTCGCACAGTTCGCGGTCCTCGCCGACTCCTCCGTCCCGGCAGACCCAGACTCCGTTGATCGCGACCGCCAGTTCGTCCGGTTCGAAGCGTGCCGCCGTGGTCCCGACGGCGGAGAGCACCCGGCCCCAGTTCGGGTCCTCGCCGTAGATGGCGCACTTGAACAGGTTGTTGCGGGCGATCGAGCGGGCGACTTCGAGCGCGTCGGCCTCCTCGGCGGCGTGTACGACCTCGATTTGGATCTCCTTGGACGCCCCCTCGGCGTCAGCGATCAGCTGGCGGGCCAGCGAGTCGCAGACCTCGTGCACGGCGGCCTCGAACTGCGCGGCCTCGGGCGTGACGCCGGAGGCGCCGGAGGCCATGAGGATCACGGTGTCGTTGGTGGACATGCAGCCGTCGGAGTCGATCCGGTCGAAGGTACGCGCGACGGCGGCGCGCAAGACCGGATCGAGGATGTCGGCCGGCACGTCGGCGTCGGTGGTGATGACGCACAGCATGGTGGCCAGGCCGGGGGCGAGCATGCCCGCGCCCTTGGCCATGCCACCGACGACGAAGCCTGATGCGTGGGCCACGACCGCCGTCTTCGCGACGGTGTCGGTGGTGCGGATGGCCTCCGCCGCGTCGGCGCCGCCGGTGGCGGAGAGCGCCTCGGCGGCGGCGGTCACGCCGGGCACCAGCTTGTCCATCGGCAGCCGGACGCCGATCAGGCCGGTGGAGCACACGGCGATCTCGCCGGCGGAGGTGTCCAGGAGTTTGGCGGTGTGCTCGGCGGTGGCGTGGGTGTCCTGGAAGCCGAGGGGGCCGGTGCAGGCGTTGGCCCCGCCGGAGTTGAGGATCACGGCGTGCAGCAGGCCGGACTTGGCGACCTCCTGGGACCAGAGCACCGGGGCCGCCTTGACCCGGTTCGAGGTGAACACGGCGGCCGCGGCGCGGGACGGTCCGTCGTTGACGACGAGGGCCACGTCCGGGGCGCCGGTGGTCTTGAGCCCGGCGGCGACGCCGGAGGCGCGGAAGCCGCGCGCCGCGGTCACGCCGACGCCCGGGCCGGGCTGGGGGGTGGGCTGGTCGGTCACGGGGCCACTCCGATCGTGGTGAGACCCGAGCCTTCGGGCCAGCCGAGCGCGAGGTTGAGGCACTGCACGGCCGCTCCCGCGGTGCCCTTGGCGAGGTTGTCCACGGCGCCGATCACGCTCACCCGACCTGCGGCTTCGTCGAGGGCGACTTGGAGGTGCACCGCGTTGGAGCCGACCAGCGCGGCGGTCTGCGGCCAGCGGCCTTCGGGCAGGAGCGTGACGAACGGCTCGTCGGCGTAGGCCTTCTCGTAAGCGGCCCGCAAATCCTGCGCAGTGACCCCCGGCAGCGCCGGAGCCGTACAACTTGCGAGGATCCCCCGCGGCATCGGAGCGAGTACCGGGGTGAAGGAAACCGACACGCGGCCGGAACCGCTACGGCCAGCAGCGGTCCGGTCCGGTCCGTCCTGAGCGAGGGCCAGCTCGGCCGCCACGGCCCGGCCGAGGTTCTGGACGATTTCTGGAATGTGCCGGTGGACCCCGCCGACCTGGTAGGCGGAGGCGTTACCCATGATCTCCGAACCGAGCAGGTGCGGCTTGAGCGAACGGCCGGCGCCCGAAGTGCCGGTGACCGCGGTGATGACGACCTCGGGCGCGGCGAGCCCGGCGGCCAGCGCCGGATACAGCGCGAGCGTGGCGACGGTCGGGAAGCAGCCGGGCACCGCGACTCGCTTCGTACCCTGCAGCGCCGCGCGGGCGCCGGGCAGTTCCGGCAGTCCGTACGGCCAGGTCCCGGCGTGCGAGGTACCGTAGAACCGGTTCCACGCCGCGGCGTCGGCGAGCCGGAAATCGGCGCCGCAGTCGATGATCAGCACGTCCGGGCCGAGCGCCTGTGCCACGGCCCCGGACTGGCCGTGCGGCAGGGCGAGGAAGACGACGTCGTGACCGGCGAGGTTCTCCGGATCGGTCGGGACGAGCACGCGATCGACGAGCGGGCCGAGGTGCGGCTGATGCTCACCGAGCAGCGAACCGGCGTTCGACCAGGCGGTCAGCGCCCCGATCTGTGCGCGCCCGTCGAGCACGGCGGGATGGCCGAGGAGGATCCGCAGAATCTCCCCGCCCGCATAGCCGGTCGCACCGGCGACCGCGATCCGGATCGTCATGTGCATGACAATACAGCCACGCGAATGAATATGCCACCAGAGATCGCGTTCTCATCCGAACGGCAGCGGAACCCGATCTCAGAGACCCGCACCCGCTGGCGGGCGTTTAGCGATCAGCGTGCAGGACGGGTCGGCCGACCGAGGCGGGCACGTGCGAGCGCTGGCTTCGGGCGAGTGCTGCCGCGGCGATGCACTGCAGCGCGGCGATGCCGAGCAGCAGGGCTGAGGGCGGGGCGTGCGAGACAGCACCGACGATGGCCGTGCCGCAGGATCCAGCGAAGATCTTCAGTCCGGCGGCGAGGGTGAAGACCTGGGCACGGGCGTCGTCCGGTGCGTAGTCGGCGCGGATGCGCAGGATCGCGCTCAGCAGTGGTCCGTCACCGAGTCCTGCGATCGCGAACAGCGTCGCGCAGGCGGCGAACGGCCGGACGGCAGCGGCAGCGGCCAGTGCCGCGCCGGTGGTCAGCAGACCGAGCCAGGCGATGGTCACTGCGGACAGCGGCGGCTGCCAGCGCGCCACCGCCAGCGAGCCGGCCAGCGCCGTGCAGGCGAAGACCGAAATCAGGGGCCCTCCCCCACCGGCGTAGCCACGGGAAACAGCGAGCAGGACAGCTGTCGTGCTCAACGCGCCCGTGCCCAGGTACGCCAGACAACTGCCGGCAGTTACGACCCGCAACACGGGCGTGCGCCACAACGCCCTCATGCCGCGCCGAAGGTCGGCGTGCCATCGCCGCGCCGCAGGCTGCTCGTGCTGCGCCGGTCGCCACGTGCCCGCCGACGGCGGCGTGAGCGCGACGAGCACAGTCGCGACCAGGGCGCCGCCTGCCAGCGCGCCGGTGGCCACCGCGGACGAAGATGCCACGGTGATCGCCGTGACGGCAGCCGGGCCGAGCGCCGAGGCGGCGTTGTATACCGCCGCGTCGAGAGCGTAGGCGCGAGCGCGCTGCGGCCCTTGGGGGGCCAGGCCGGCGACCAGGCTGGAGAGCCCTCCGGTCACGATCGGGCCGAACGCTCCGCCCGCCAGCGCCAACGCGAAGACCAGCGCCAACGGCACCCGGCCGAGCAGCAGGCACACGCCGAGGATCGCCGCCCCGACGCCTGCCAGGGCGCTCGCGTAGGACAGCCGTGAATTTCTTGATCGTGCCACGAGGGCGCCAGCCAGTGGGGAGGCGATCAGGTGCGGCGCCGTCCACGCGGTCAGGATGTACGCGCCCTGGGCGGCGCTGCCGGTGCGGTGCACGGCGAGTAGCACGGTTGCCACTGGCACGCCCTCCGCAGCCCACCGCGCTGAGAACGCAGTCGCCAGGTAGAGCCGCAACCCTGCGAGCCCCGACACGACACCTCCCGTGTAACGTATTACTGCCTCTATTACGTTACCCAGCTCGGAGGGGGCGCCTTCGGCTTGACGTGCGCGGCGAGACGACCGGAGAAAGGTGTCATGAAAGACGGCGTGAGCAGGCGTGATCTGGCGGTGGCTCGGCAGGTGGTCGAGTTGGCCGACGCGGTGCGCAAGCAGCCTGACCTGGGGGGCGACGACCTGGCCGCGCTACTGGCCGACTGCGGCCAATCCCCCGAAAGCCTTACCGGTGCGACGTTCACGGCGCACGATGTGGCACGCCTGCGCGCCGCCGTCGAACGCCTCGCCGCGGTCCTGCGGGAAACCGACGCTGACCGCGCCGCCACCGCCCTGAACGGCATCCTCGCCGAATGCGGCGCCTGGCCGCGGCTCTCACGGCACGACGGCAGCACCTGGCATCTGCACGTCGATCGGGCCGACGACGCCCGCTGGGACGAACGGCTCCTGGCCTCGGGCGCGTACGCGCTCGCCCAGATCCTCGGCGAGCACGGCCGACCTGCCTGGGGCGTGTGCCATGCACACGACTGTTCCGCGTACTACCTCGACGTCGGACCCGGGCTCGGCCGCCGCTACTGCTCTTCGACCTGCTCATCGCGCACCCGCGTGGCGGCCCATCGGCAGCGCAGAGCAACGGGCGACAATCCCGGGTGACACCACGACGCCGACCAGCCCGCGAACTTCGGGCCCCGACCCGGCGCGTCATCGACGTGTCAGGCGAACGGCTGTGGCCCTGTCGTCGATCGACGACAGGGCCACAGCGGGTTTGTTCGTGCGCGTTGACGGCGCGTCAGGCGCCGCGCAGTACCGCGCCCGTCTGCTCGGCCGCGAGGCTGACCGCCGCGTCACGGGCCTGCGTGGCCTCCTCGACGGTGAGCGTCCGGTCCGCGGCACGGAAGCGCAGCGAGAAGGCCAGCGACTTCTTGCCCTCTCCGATGCGCTCGCCCTGGTAGACGTCGAACAGGCTGATCGACTCCAGCAGCACGCCCGCGCCGCGGGTCAGCGCGGACTCGACCGTGGCCGCCGGGACGCTCTGGTCGACCACGAGGGCCACGTCCTGCGTGGCCACCGGGAAGGTGGAGACCAGCGGCCCCTGCACCGGAAGGTCGCGGGCCGGCAGCAGCGCGTCGAAGTCGAGCTCCATCGCGCTGGTGCGCGGAGGCAGGCCCAGCTCGTTCAGCACCTTGGGGTGCAACTCGCCCGCGTGGCCCACGACGCGGCCGTCGACCAACAGCCGCGCGCAGCGGCCGGGGTGCCAGGGCTCGTACTGAGCCTGCGTCACCTCCAGCTCGACGCCGCAGGCCCGGGCGACCGTGCGCGCGGCCTCGATCGCGTCAGCCCACAGGGTCGAGCTCGCGTCCGTCGCCGCCGGACGGCCCGGGCCCCACCAGCCGGCCGGTTCGCGCAGGCCGGCGAGCACGACCGCGACATGCGCCGGCTGGTTCGGCAGCGCGGCGTCGAGTGCGGCGAGCTGCTCGTCGCTGGGCCGGTGCGCGGTGGTCAGCCGGGGCGGCGGCGTCGCTCCGGGCTTCGGCGAGAAGATCAGTCCGGTCTCGAACAGTGCCACGTCGTTGAAGCCGCGCCCGATGTTGCGTCGCAGCGTTGCCAAGAGGCCGGGCAGCAGGGTGGTACGCAGCTCGGGCTGCTCGTCGGAGAGCGGGTTAAGCAGGCGCAGCGTGTAGCGTCGCGGGTCGTCCTCAGGCACGCCCAGCTGGTCGAAGTCCTTCTGCCCGACGAACGGGTAGCAGAGCACTTCGACGTATCCCGCACCCGCCAGCTCGCGCCCCACACGGCGGCGGTAACGCTGCTTGATCGTCAAGCCGCGACCCGCCGGGACCTGCGGCATCGTGGAAGGAAGCCGGTCGTAGCCCTCCAGCCGGATGACTTCCTCGGCCAGGTCGTTGGGGTCGGTCAGGTCGGGCCGCCAGGACGGCGGGATGATCCGCAGCACGTCCGCGCCCTCGACCGAGCAGCCGATCTCCTGCAGCCGTCCGGCGACGATCTCGCGCGAGTACTCCAGGCCCGCGACCCGGCTGGGCAGGCTCGCCTCGATGACGATCGGCTCGGCCGTTGCCGGGCGAGTCGACTCGACGGTGACCGCCGGGTCTGCCTCGCCCTGGCCGAGCAGCACCAGCAGGTCCACGGCCCGCTGCACCGCGGCGGCCGCCGCGTTCGGGTCCACGCCACGCTCGAACCGGCGCGAGGCCTCGGACGGCAGCTTGTGGCGTCGGGCGGCGCGGGCGATCACGACCGGGTCGAAGTGCGCGCCTTCGACCAGCACGTCGGTGGTCGTCGGCTGGACTTCGGTGGCGCCGCCGCCCATCACCCCGGCCAGGCCGATCGGGCCGGAGGCGTCGGCGATGACCAGGTCCTCGGGATCCAGCTTGCGGTGCTGGCCGTCGAGGGTCTCCAGGATCTCCCCGGCCTGCGCACGGCGCACGGTGATCGGCCCGGTGAGCCGGTCGGCGGCGTAGGCGTGCAGCGGCTGGCCGATCTCCAGCATCACGTAGTTCGTGATGTCCACGATCAGCGAGATGGGCCGCATCCCGGCGAGCTGAATACGCCGCTGCATCCACAGCGGAGAAGGCGATAGCGGATCGATGTTGCGTACCGCTCGCGCGACGAACAGGTCGCAGCCGGTCGGGTCGAGGAGGCGGACCGGGTGCCCGGTGCGCGTGGGCGCGGGGGTGTCGAGCAGCGCCGGGTCACGCAGAGCGCTGCCGTACGCGATGGCGGCCTCACGCGCGATGCCGCGCATGGACAGGCAGTAGCCGCGGTCGGGGGTGACCGCGATGTCGAGTACTTCGTCGCGCACGCCGAGCAGCTCGGCCGCATCGGCGCCGACCTCGCACTCGTCCGGCAGCACGATGATCCCGGCGTGATCGTCGCCGAGGCCGATCTCGCGGGCCGAGCAGATCATGCCGTCGGAGACGTGGCCGTAGGTCGAGCGAGCGGTGATCTTGAACTCGCCGGGCAGGACCGCGCCGGGCAGGGCGACCACGACCTTGTCGCCGGTGGCGAAGTTGGTGGCGCCGCAGATGATGCCGCGGCTGTCCTGCGGGTTCGGGCCGACCTGGACCTGGCAGAACCGGATCGGCTTCTTGAACCCGGTCAGCTCCTCGATCTCGAGCACGTGGCCGACCAGCAGCGGCCCGGTCAGGCCGAGGCCGGACTGGTGCACGGTCTCGACCTCGAGGCCGGCGCGCACCAGGTGCTCGGCGACCTCGCGGCCGGTGGCCTCGGCGGGCAGCTCGACGTACTCCCGCAGCCAGGAAAGCGGAACGCGCATCAGATCTCCACCCCGAACGGAAGCGTGAACCGGATGTCGCCCTCGACGATGTCGTGCATGTCGGCGACCGAGTGGCGGAACATCAGGGTGCGCTCAAGGCCCATACCGAAGGCGAAGCCGCTGTAGCGGTCGGGGTCCACTCCGGCGGCGAGCAGCACCCGCGGATTGACCACGCCGCAGCCGCCCCACTCGATCCAGCCCTCGGAGTTGCAGGTGCGGCAGGGCCGGTCCGGGTTGCCGACGGACTCGCCGCGGCACACGAAGCAGCGCAGGTCCATCTCGGCGCTCGGCTCGGTGAACGGGAAGTAGCTCGGGCGCAGCCGGGTGTCGATGCCGTCGCCGAACATCACGGTGGCGAAGTGGTCGAGGGTGCCCTTGAGGTCGGCCATGGTGATGCCCTCGTCCACGGCCAGCCCCTCGATCTGGCCAAAGACCGGGGTGTGCGTCGCGTCGAGGGCGTCGCTGCGGAAGACCCGGCCGGGGCAGATGACGTACACCGGCAGCTCACGGGTCAGCAGGGAGCGGATCTGCACCGGGGAGGTATGGGTGCGCAGGACCAGCGTGTCGGTGGCCTCGGTCGCGCCGGGGGTCTCGACGAAGAAGGTGTCCTGCGTGGTGCGCGCCGGGTGGTCGCGGTGGATGTTGAGCGCGTCGAAGTTCATCCACTCCGACTCGACCTCGGGGCCCTCGGCGACCTCCCAGCCGATCGAGACGAACGCGTCGGCGATGCGCTCCTGGAGGGTCGTCAGCGGGTGCCGGGCGCCGCGTGGGGCGCGGTTCCAGGGCAGCGTGACGTCGACGCTCTCCTCCACCAGCACCCGGGCGTCGCGCGCGGCCTCCAGCTCGGACTGCCGGGCGGCGAGCGCGGCGTTGACGGCGGCGCGCGCCTGGCCGACCCGCTTGCCGGCCTCGGCCTTCGCGGCCGGCGGCAGCGCGCCGATCTCGCGGTTGGCCAGGGCGAGGGGTGAGCGGTCCCCGGCGTGGGCGATCTTGGCCTCGTGCAGCGCGGCGAGGTCGGCGGCGGCCGCGAAGGCGGCCAGGGCCTCGTCGCGGGCGCGCTCGACCTCCTCCGGCTTGAGCGCTTCAACCTCGACCGGGTCGAAGGTCTTGTTCGGTGCAGACATCCGGTGCTCTACTTCCGCTCTCCAGCGCCACGCGGGCGCGCTCGATCGGGGACTGTGCGGTACGGCGTCATGGCGGGATGCCTGGCACAGCCGCGCGGGTGCGCTCAGGCAAGCTTAGGCGGTACGAGGGGCAGGTAAGACCCGCCGACCTGATGAGGTGTGAACGAGGCGCGGTGCTCGATCAGGCGGCGGGCACGGTAAATCGGAAGCGTGCGCCACCGGACGGAGCTGGACCAACGGTGATCGTGCCGCCGTGTGCCTCGATAATGCCCTTGACGATGTACAGGCCCAGCCCGGTGCCGCCGCGCCTGTTACCGCGCCAGAATCTCGTGAAAACCCGGCCGAGCATCTCCGGTGGGATGCCGGGGCCTTCGTCGTCGACTGTCACCGTGACCAGGTCGGACGCGCTTTCGGCAGCGGCTGGAGCGGTCGTGGCAGCGGTCGGCTCCGCGGCATCGATCGTGACGGTTACCCGGCCGTCGCCGTGGCGTACCGCATTCTCAAGCAGGTTGGCGAGGACCTGGCGCAGCTTGTCCGGGTCCGCGAAGACCGGCGGCGTCTCGTGCGCCACGACGACGAGCCGGTCCTCCGGCTGTCCGGCCGCGACCATGCCTGAAATCTGGTCGCGGACCAGTTCCTCGATATCCACCGCGTAGCGGGCCAGCTGGAGCCGGCCGGAGTCGATGCGCGCGATGTCGAGCAGTTCGGCAATCAGCCGGGTCACCCGGTCCGCGTCGGCGTCGACGGTTTCGAGCATGAGTTTGCGCTGGTCGTCGGTGAAGCGCTCCCACTTGGCCAGCAGGGTCGCGGTGAAGCCCTTCACGCTGGTGAGTGGGGAGCGAAGTTCGTGGGCGACCGTGGCGATCAGGTCGGCGTGACGGCGCTCGGCGCGGGCTCGCGCGGAGGTGTCACGCAGGCCGACGACGACGCGCTGTACCGCACCGTCTTCGCGCACAAACCGGGCGGTGACCAGCACGTCGCGGCCGCCGGGCAAGAGCAGATGGGTTTCCGGCTGCCCGGTGCGGATAGCGAGGCCACCGTACGGGTCCGTGCCGAGCCACCAATTGCGGCCTTCGAGGTCTTCCAGGGGCAGGGCGTCTGCCAGACGGTTGCCGAGCGCCGATGCGGCCTCGATTCCGGTGATCCGCACGGCGGCACGGTTGAACACGATCACGCGGCCGTCGCGGTCGGCGATGACGACGCCGTCAGGCAGCTCGTCGTAGTCGATTCCGATGCCTTCGTTGCCGAGAATGATGCCGTCCTCCGTGGAGCGCGCTGACGCGACACGGGAGGGGCGCGCAACCGCCGGTGTCACGTCCCGCGGGGCGTAGCCGAATCCGTTGCCGTCTCCGGGCTCCAGCGCCGCGGTGGGGTCGGCCGCTGTCGGATCAGCCGCGCGCTCGACCGCGCTCGCTGCGTCCAACATCCCGCGCCCCTTTCCACGGATGGAACGATTCGCCCCGAGTAAGGAACGTCGCCCGCTGCCCATAGCCTCAGTCACCGCCGCCTACCGTTCGGAGCCGGCAGTCGACGGGATTGGTCCGTCAATTTCGCTGTCCGGTCGCCATCATTGTCGTTCGCGCGCCGTTTCCGCCAGAGTCGCAGCCGATGCGACGTCTATGCGCCTGCGTATGCATACGCACGCGGCGTTCGCTTCGTGCACTACCTGACGGTCACGACTCTCGGCGCTGAGCGCGCGCCGATGCATACAGGCACACGGCCGCGGCGGTGGACAGGTTCAAGCTTTCGGCCCTGCCGTGGATCGGCACTCGGACCACGGCGTCCGCCAGGGTCCGGAGTTCCTCGGGCAGGCCCCAGGCCTCGTTGCCGAAGAGCCAGCAGGTGGGGGCACGTAGCGCGCCGGAGTCGGCTTCGTCGTCGAGGTCGAGCGGACCCGAGCCGTCGGCGGCGAGAACACGCAGGCCGGCGGCGCGGCACTGCTCGATCGCGGACTCGACGGACACGCCGATGACTATCGGGAGGTGGAACAGCGAGCCGACGGACGCGCGCACGGCTTTGGGGTTGTACACGTCAACGGACTCGCCGCTGACTAGAACCGCGTCCGCTCCTGCGGCATCGGCGGCACGGATGACCGAGCCGACGTTTCCGGGGTCACGGACGTGCGCGAGGAGCACAACGAGGCGCGCGGGGGCGCTAAGGGCATCGGAGAGCGCCGTATCGAGATACCGGCACACCGCGACCATGCCCTGCGGATGCACGGTGTCGCTCAGCGAGGCGACGACCTCATCCGTGGTCGGCAGCAGGGCCGCTCCGGCGGCGTACGCGGCATCGATGAGCTCGGGATGCCGGTCGGCGGCGGCCTGCGTGAAATACAGCTCGGCGATGCCCGCCGGGTGCCCGGCCGCCTCGCGCACGGCCTGCGGGCCTTCGGCGAGGAACAGCCGCTGCTTGGCCCGGAACGAGCGAGTGGCGAGCCGCCGCGCGGCCACCACCCGGCTGGAGCGGGGGGAGGTGATCGCGGGGCGGCCCGCCACGTCGGGGGGCGTCAGCCGGTGCGCGGTCAGGCCGCGACCTTCGGCGCGTTCACGTCGGACGGCAGCGCCTTCTGGGCGACCTCGACCAGCGCGGTGAACGCCGCGGCGTCGTTGACGGCCAGGTCGGCGAGGATCTTGCGGTCCA
>Ga0070739_10005828_pt1 | contig 13847 bp, 12 predicted proteins | sample Coa_R1_7_FD_66445 | JGI IMG/M metagenome (GOLD analysis project Ga0070739, IMG submission 66445) | Surface soil microbial communities from Centralia Pennsylvania, which are recovering from an underground coalmine fire - Coalmine... | ecosystem: Environmental > Terrestrial > Soil > Unclassified ... | reverse complement strand
TCCGTCGACCTCGAGGGCGACCCGCTCGCGCTCCCACCAGAAGTCGATCTCCCAGGTGATGCCGCCGGCGCTGATGTGCATGTTGCGCCGGGGCGGCGGGAACGGCGGGTCTGCGGCCGCGATGCGCCTTGCCACGTCGCCTTCGAGGGACGACTTGTCGAACGGCTGGGGCCGGTAGTCGGCGGCGGCGGCTTTGAGGCGGGCGAGGCCGGGGCGCCGGGCGTGGCGAGCGAGCGCGGTCTCGAGCTCGTCGATCCGTAGCGCGCCGCGGCGGATCGCGAGCTCGATCATGCGGGTGAGCTCCTCGCGCGTTTCGGTGGCTGCACTCTCGATCATCGCGCGGACGACGCTGCTGACTCGCAGGCCGTTGCGCACCCGTGTCTCGCCCCGCGCGACCTCGTTCGTGGTGCGGTGGAAGATCAACCCCTCCTGGGCCGTTCTGGCCTTGCCCGCCTTCACCGTGACGTGGATCTCCCACGGGTTGAGCGGCCGGAGACCGTGGATCGCAGCGGCCGTGCGATGGCTGAGAAACGCATCATCGCCTCCGGTCAGCAACGCAGCGAACAGCCGGCCGCGGGCGCTCACCCTGGCACGACCGACCGCATAGACGTTTCGCCAGATCGGATAGAGATACCCGGCGCGCACCAACCGCCGGATCTGCGCCCGGCTCAGGCCGCACGTCACCAGCTGGACCGTTGAGATCACCCCCTCCTGCGCGCCGGCCACACGCGCCACCTGACTTAGAGTCGATTCGTGCTGTCTACGAGCACTTTTCGACTCAGAGTCACCCACGGGACGGACGCTAGCGCCGAATCCCGGCTACGTCTGTGACAACTCTGTGCCAATTCGCTGGAGGGTCCGCCAGGCCGTCCGGACGTCCTCCAACGTGGTCAGCAGTCCGCCGACCGCCAGCCGCAGGCAGTAGCGATCCCCCAGGACGGCATGGGAGAGGAACACCTCGCCCCCCTCGTTGCAAGCAGACAGCAGCTTGCGATTCACGTCGTCGTCCCCCCGCAGACGGAACACGACCAGCGAGAAGTGGCGCTCCACCACAACCTCCCAGGCCGGATCCGCTCGAACCCAGCCCTCGAACTCCTCCGCCAGCGCGACAGAGCGCCGGATGTGCTCCTGCAGCCCCCGCCGTCCCAGGCACCGCAGCACGGCCCACAGCTTCAGCGACCGGAAGCGCCGACCGAGCGCCGGCCCGTACTCACTCAACGACAGCGCCTCCTCGGAATCTGGCGTCCGGAGGTACTCCGGGACCACCGAGAACGCCGCCCGCAGCGCCTCCGGCCGCCGCGACCACAGCAGCGAGCAGTCCATCGGCGTGAGCATCCACTTGTGGGGGTTGACGACGACCGAGTCGGCCCGGTCCACCCCCGCGAACGCCCAGCGGAACTCGGGGCACACCATCGCCGCGCCCGCGTAGGCGGCGTCGACGTGGAGCCAGGCGCCGGCCGCCGAGCACGCCTCGGCGATCTCCGGCACCGGATCGACCGCGGTGCAGGCCGTCGTGCCGACCGTCGCCACCACCATCGCGGCCCCAGAGACCGCCGACCTCAGCCCGTCGACCCGCATCCGGAACGCGTCGTCGCACTCCACCACCCGCAGCTCGAGATCGAGCATCCGCGCCGCCTTCGCGACCGAGGAGTGCGACTGCTCCGAGCACACGATCACCCGCCTCCCCGTGCAACCGCGCGCCGCGATCGCCGCGGCCAGCGTGGCGGTCGAGGCGCTGTCCTCGATGTGCCCGTGCCAGCCCGCCGGCAACCCCAGCAGGTCCGCCACCCAGGCCGCCACGACGCCCTCGAGCTCGGTCGACGCGGGCGCCGTCCGCCACAGCAGCGCGACCGAGTTCAGCACCGCCGCGAGCAGTTCCGCGAGCACGGCCGGCTCGCACGCCGCGGACGGGAAGTAGGCGAAGTAGCGCGGGTGCTGCCAGTGCGTGATCCCCGGCATGAGGATCTCCTCGAGGTCGCGCAGAACGCAGGCGAACGGCTCGCCCTCCTCGGGGGCACATGCGGGCAACCGCGCCGCCACGTCTCCCGGCGCGACCGAGGCGAGCACCGGCAGCTCCCCGACCCGCTCCAGATAGTCCGCCGCCCAGGCGATCACCTCCGGCCCGCTCGAGCGCAGGAGGTCGCCGGGCCTCACGCGCTGGCCACCAGGCTGCGGGGCCTCACGCCGTGGCCACCGCCGGGAGGGCGCGGGGCGTCACGCCGTGGCCACCGCCGGGAAGTCGTAGCTGACCCCGGTGAGCTCTTCGGAGATCTCCCACAGCCTCCGCCACGCCCCCTCGTCGTAGGCGCGCCGGACGGCGGTCACGAGGTGCGGGTAGCCGCGCTGCTCGGCGAACCCGTCGGGTCCGACGAACGAGCCGCCCGGCAGGTCGGGCCCGCATGCGGCGTATAGGGTCGGCAGTGCCCCCATCTCGGCGCTCTGCGCGACGAGCGCGTTCGTGAGCCGCATCAGAGCCGCCTCCCAGGGCCGTGGCCCCGCGAATTGCAGGTTCGTCGCCGAGTAGCCCGGGTGCGCGGCCATGCTGCGCAGCGCCACGCCCGCCGCCGTCGCGCGCCGCTGGAGCTCGAAGCAGAACAACAGGTTCGAGAGCTTCGACTGGCCGTAGGCGAGCCAGTTGTTGTAGTGGCGCTCGCCCTGGAGGTCGTCGAAGCGCATCCACCCGAGCCGGTGGGCACCGCTCGACAGGGTCACGACGCGGGCTCCCTCGCCGGCCGCCACCAGCGCCGGCAGCAGCCGCCCCGTCAGCGCGAAGTGGCCCAGGTGGTTGGTGCCGAACTGGCTCTCGAAGCCATCGACGGTGACCTGGCGCGGCGGCGCCATCACCCCGGCGTTGTTGATCAGCAGGTCCAGCGAGTCGTGCTCGGAGGCGAAGCGCTCGGCGAACGCGCTCACCGACTCGAGGTTGGCGAGGTCGAGCTCGCCGACCGTCACCTTCGCCGCCGGCACGTCGCTCCGGATCGCGCCCGCTGCCGCCTCCCCCTTGCCGAGGTTGCGGCAGGCGACCACGACCTCGGCGCCCGCCCGAGCGAGCTCACGCGCGGTGACGAGGCCCAGGCCGCTGTTGGCACCGGTGACGATCGCCAGGCGGCCCGCCTGGGAGGGGATGTCAGCGGCGGTCCAGCGCGGCTGGCTCATCTACGCGACCCTCCGCGCCACGGACTCGCGGTAGGCAGGGGACCGGAACCGCAGGACGGGGTCATCGGAGCATTCGATCCCCGCGGTCACCCGGGTCGGATCGAAGACAAGCACGTCACCCTCGGTCTCCCGTCCGGTCTCGAGTCCGGTCATCTCGTAGGTCCCGACGGCCACCCGGCTCCGGCCGGCGGGCCACTCACGGCTCGCGTCATCGACCGGATCGCCTGGCTCGGCGATCTGCACCTCCAGCGTGAAGCGCACGGGACCTTCTTCCAGACGTTCACGCAGCTCGTCCTGGAGGTAGTCCGGGCCACGTCGGCGCGCTGCGCGCAGCGGCAGATGGGGCTCGATCCCCACGGCCGGGACGAGCGTGTAGCGGACGAAGCGCTCGGTGCCGTCAGGGGCGATCCACTTGAAGGCATGCTGTCCGTAGTACTGGGCCGCGGCGTAGCTCGAGAGGGGCCGCATGACCGGGAGGTTCTTGACGAGGCCGCGCACCAGCCAGGGATGGCGGCCGATCAGCAGCGGCACCTTGACGAGCGCGCCGGGGCCGGCGCCCTGGACCTCGAGCAGTTCCACGAACACCTCGGGCGTACGGGTGACGAACAGCGGTGCGGTGACCGCGACGAGATCTGTGCGCTCGCCGTCTGGCAGGTAGAACTTGGCCGCCAGTCCGCGCAGGTCGGGCTGGAAGTCCGGACTGCGCGGATGCCCCGACGCATTCGAGAATCGAAACGTGGCCGGGACGGGGCCGCCCTGCATGTGAGCGGCGGTCGTCAGCTCGGCCGCCGCCGGGGTGGCCGTGAAGGTCCCGGCGCAGAGGATGCCCTTGGCGTGCAGCGCACGGGCGCCAGGATGGCGCCCGAAGGCGGCGTTGGCGGCGTCGACGGCTTCCCGGGGCGCGACCGTCACGTCTCCGAGACCACCCGGAAGTTGATCCCCGCCCTCACCAGACGGTCGATCAGGGCGCTGCCCATCGCCGCGGCGGGGGTCACCTGCCCCGCCGTCGCGGGCAGCTCGTCGAACGCGAGGCAGAGCGCGGACTCGGCCAGCATCTTCGAGGTCTCGCCGTAGCCGGGATCGCCGCCGGTGACCTCGGTGACGACGCGCCGGCCGTGCGCCTGGCCGTCCATCCGGACCTTGAACCACGCCTTGGCGCGCTGCTCGGGCGACGGCCCCTCGCCGGGGTCGCGGAACTTGAGGAGCAGGCGGCGCGTGGGCGGGAGTTGAGCGAGCGCGATCACGGACGCAGCGCCGAACCCGAGCCCGGCGGTCATCGGCAGAGTGCCCGTGACGAGGTAGTGGGAGTAGGTGAAGTCGGGTCCGTAGCGGTCGAGCGCGCGAGCCGAGCGGAGCACCGTCTGCGGGTCGATCGTCGGAAACGGGACAACCCATCCGCCGGCTGTGCTGTCATGGTGTGGGGTGCCGGGGGCGCCACGGATCCGGCGGCGGTGGCCGTTCGAGGAGGCGAGGGCCTTCTCGCGCCGGCGGCGCTCGCGACCGACGCGCATCCCCGACCGCAGCCGGCCCATGATGTGCACGGCCGAGTGGTAGGTGCCGCCGGAGAAGGTGCCGCCGGCGCGCACGAACCCGGTGAGACGGATCGGCACGTCCTCGGGCAGGCGCTCGACGGTGAACAGCGCCCCCAGGTCGTAGGGGATCGAGTCGAACCCGCACGAGTGCACGAGCCGCGCCCCCGACGCGACCGCGGCCTCGTGGTGGCGCAGCCACATCAGGTCGACGAACTCCGGCTCGCCGGTCAGATCGACGTAGTCGGTGCCGGCCGCAGCGCACGCAGCCACGAGCGGCTCGCCGTAGTTGATGTAGGGGCCCACGGTCGTGATCACGACGCGCGTCGACTCCGCCACCTGCCGGATCGAGTCGGCGTCCCCGATGTCGGCGATCAGCAGCGGCAGCTCGGGCTTTCCGATCCGCTCGCGTACCTCCTCGAGCTTGGCCCGGCTGCGCCCGGCCAGCGCCCAGCGCAGTGCGTCCGGTCCGTGCTCGGCGAGGTACTCCGCGGTCAGCGCGCCGGTGAAGCCGGTCGCGCCGAACACGACGACGTCGTACGGCCGCCCCGAGCGCTCAGGCATCGTCCCATCCGTCTGGCGGCGAGATCTCCCGCGCCGCCTCGAGCGCCGCCTTCGGCGAGACGCCCGCTCGCGCCGCCACCCAGCACGAAACCGGCGCCGCGACGCGCTCGGACGCATGCGCGGCGACCCCGGCCATGTCGAGCAGCTCTGACCACTCCCCCGCCGTCGGTGGCTCCACGCCCAGCCGCTCGGCGAACGCGTCGATCCAATCCCGAGCGTTCATGCGCCCGCGGACTCTAGTTAATCTCGCGCCTTCACAACTGCGAGCGAAAGGCAACGCATGGGAATCCTCGATGGCAAGGTCGCGATCGTCACGGGCTCCGCGCGCGGCATCGGCCGCGCGACCGCCGAGCTGCTGGCCGAGCAGGGCGCGAAGGTGCTGATCAACGATCTCGACAAGGACGTCGCCAACCAGACGGCCAACGAGATCGCCGGCGACACGCTCGTCTTCGCCGGCGACCTGACCAAGCCGGACGTGCCCGAGCAGCTCGTCCAGCGGGTGATCGACGAGTGGGGCCAGGTCGACATCCTCGTCAACAACGCCGGCTACACCCTCGACGCGCCGATCCACAAGATGAGCGACGAGTGGTTCCAGCGCATGCTCGACATCCATTCGATCGTCCCATTCCGCATGTGCCGCGCGGTCGCGCCCCACATGCGCGAGCCGGCCAAGCAGGAGAAGGCCGAGGGCCGCGAGGTGTTCCGCAAGATCGTCAACGTCAGCTCGATCAGCGGCACGATGGGAAACGCCGGACAGGCCAACTACTCCTCGGGCAAGTCGGCCGTCGTCGGGCTGACGAAGACGCTGGCCAAGGAGTGGGGCCAGTTCAAGATCAACGTCAACGCCGTCGCGTTCGGGTACATCGAGACGCGCCTGACCGCCTCCAAGCAGGAGTCGAACACGATGGAGATCGACGGCGAGAAGGTCCAGCTCGGGATCCCCGACCAGCTCCGCCAGATGGCGCCGATGCTGATCCCGCTCGGGCGCCCCGGCACCACCGAGGAGGCCGCCGGCGGCATCTTCCTGCTGTGCACGCCGTGGTCGAACTACATCCACGGCCAGGTGCTGAACGTGACCGGCGGGCAGTTCGGGGGGATGACCTCGTAGGCAACCGCGGGCCGCGCTTGGCAATTGCGCGGCCCGCGCCCATCGCCCGGGAGCGCCGCGTGTCGGCGCCCGGGCCTCAAGGTTTCCTCGCCGCGTGCCGATACGTGACCCGTGGGGTGGCCCCGCCGTGCGATGGTTGCGCTCAGCGCGTGGTGTCTGCTGGTTTGCGGACCGCTCCTCGTCGCCGCACGGGCCGCTGGTGTGGACGGATGGTCGACCGCCGCGCCGATGCTCATCGCCCGCTCGGGGGGTGTGGCCGCCGAGCTGACCGACGGCCGGGTGCTGGTCAGCGGAGGACGCGACCGCGACGGCACGCTGCTGACTGACGCCGAGATCTACGACCCGGCGACGAACTCCTGGAGCGCCACGGCGCCGGCTCCAGTCGCCTTCGCGAGTGGCGGCGCTGCTCCGCTGCCGGGCGACCGGGTGCTGGTGGTCGGCGGCTTCACCCACGGGTTCGCCCCAGTGCCCCCCGAGATCTTTGACGCGCGCACCGGCCGCTGGACCGCGACGGCACCGCCGCCGATCGACCTCGAGGGCGCGGTCGCCGCTCCGCTCTCCGATGGCCGTGCGCTCGTCTACGCCGGCCAGAGTGCGTTCGCCTATGACCCCAGCACCGACAGCTGGAGCTGGCTGGCGGCCCCCGGCGGGTTCGATGGCGAGGCAACCGGTGCTGCCGCGCTGCCGGACGGCGGCGTGATCGTCACCGGCGACAACGCCTCGTCGTTCACCGAGAACTACGACCCCGCGAGCCAGACCTGGTCATACGGTCAGACTCCTGAGATCTTTTCTCCGGCGCTGTGGTCCGCGCCGGTCGGTCCCCCGGTGGCCCTGCCGGACGGGCACGTCGTGATCGCCGGCGGATACTCCTCTCCCCAGGGCGTGGTCGCCTACGACCCCACCCTGCACGGCTGGGCGGGGCTGGCCGACATGCCGGTGGCTCGCCAGAATGACCAAGCCGCCGCACTGCCCGGAGGACGCATGCTCGTGGCCGGCGGAACGACACCGTCGGGGACCGCGCTGGCCAGTGTGTCGATCTTCACGCCCCCCAGCTCCTATCCGGCCCCCGTGGACGTCACCGAGCCGATGCTCGACGGCCGTGCGGTGGTCGGGGACACCCTGACCGCCACGGGCGGCGCCGGCAAGGCCTTCCTGTACCAGTGGCAGCGTTGCCCGGCCACCGGCGCCTGCACCGACATCGGACCACCTGAAGGTCCCCTCGCCGGAGCTGGGCGCTACACGATCACCCCATCCGACGTCGGCAGCCGCATCGTGGCGGAGATCACCGTCGACGGAGCGACGATCTCCAACTCGACGTACCCGAGCGCCGTCGTCGCCTGGCCCTCGCTCAGCTTCGACGCCGCCCAGACCTGGCAGGTGTCCAGCGACGATCCCACGTTCGTCCTCCGGCGGAACGGAACGGGTGGGGCTGCCAGCGTCGCCTACCAGATCGCGGCTGCCCCCGGCGCAATCGCCACCTTCGCCCCGATCAACGGGCTCCTGCACTTCGCGGCCGGCCAGGCCAGCGCCACCCTGCCGCTCCCATCCACCGACGATCACGGCGCCCCGATCCTCACCCGGGCGATCACCGTCCAGCTGTCGAGCCCCGAGGGCATCGGACTCATACCGCCGTCCCAGACCACCCTCCACGTGTGCAACGGCAGGTATGGCGGCTGCGGCGTCGGGCCCCCGCGCGACCCGGCCAATCCGCTGATGCTGGCGGCCCAGCCACCCGCGTCCGACCCGCTCACCGGCGCGCGCTTCTCCGCCGACTACCTCCAGAGCGCGGCGGCGCGGGCGGCGGCGGCCGTCAAGCGCCGCAACCCCGCCGAGGCGCAGCTGCTGGAGGGCATTGCGCTTCAGCCGAACGTCGCGCGCTTCGGCGCCTGGAACGGGTCCTTCCCCGGGGGTGCGGTCGCGGCGTATCTGGCCCGGATCCATCAGCAGGAGCCGGGAGCGGTGCCGATGCTCTCGACCTACCGCGTCGTCGACGGCCACTGCGGCAGCTGGGCCGACCCGCCGGCCGATCAGGCCGCCTACCACGCCTGGATCACGAGTTTCGCGGAAGGCATCGGGTATTCGCCCGCGGTCGTGTTCCTGGAGATGGACTCGCTGATCACGACCGGCTGCCTCACCCACCACGGCCTCGCGGTGCGGCTCGCCGAGCTGCGCGACGCGGTCGACACGCTGACCAAGCTCCCCCACGTAGTCGTCTACCTGGACGCAGGCGCGGCCGATGCGCTGCCCGCCCGGGAGACGGCCTCGCTCCTGCGGCGGGCCGGCGTCGCGGCCATCCAGGGCTTCTTCCTGAACTCGACCCACTTCGACTGGACCCGCAAGGAGATCGCCTACGGCGAGCGGGTCTCGCGGATGCTCGGCGGCAAGCACTTCGTCGTCAACACGGCCGAGAACGGCCAGGGGCCGCTGATCCCGCGCGACCGCGCCCACCGCGGCAACGAGGTCCTCTGCAACCCGCCCAACCGCGGGCTCGGCCCGCTGCCGACCGCGGACACCGGCTTCAAGAACGTCGACGCGTTCGCGTGGATCGCCAACCCGGGCGTGTCGGGCGGCCAGTGCCGTCCCGGTGCCCCACGGACCGGCCGGTTCTGGCCCGCGCTGGCGATCGAGCTCGCCCGTCACGCGGACTTCAAGGTCCGCTGAGCCCCGGCTAGGTCCCCCACGCGCCGTCGATCCGGGCCGCGACGTCGATGTCACGGGCGCCCCGGACGTGGGGCTTGTCGATCTCCCGGGCCACGTAGCGCGCGACGAACCGCGCGATCTCGCGGTCGACGCCGGCGATCATCTGAAGCAGCGTCCCGCGCCGGCTCGACGCGACCACCTCGACGCTCACGTCTTTGCCGTGCGGGGGCTCGATGTCGATCACCACGCGCAGCGGCGCCGCCGCGCGGGCGGTCAGCGTCAGCCCGACGAGCAGGTCGGCATCGAAGTGGTGCTGGTCGACGCCGAGGTCGACGTCGAGGCGCAGCGAGACGGGGATCGTGAGGCGAAAGCAGACGAGATCACTGGGTAGCCGCTGCGCCGATGCCTCCCCGAGCTCGCCGTGCGCACGCACACGGGCGAGCCTGCCCGGCCCGGCGCCGATCGGCCCGAACTCGATCGGCTCCCCCGCGATGCCCGTGAGCGCGCGGAGGATCCGCTCCTCGGTGACCGCGTGCTCGAAGAATGCGCTTCCGAACTCCGCGTAGCTGATCCAGTTCTCGTCCGCCACGCCGCTGGCCGGGCCTACAACCCGAGCGTCTTGGCGATGATGTCGCGCTGGATCTCGCTGGTGCCGCCGTAGATCGTCGTGACGACCGCGTGCCGGAGCTGGCGCTCCATGTCGTACTCGACCGCGTAGCCGTAGCCGCCCATCATCTGCACGCCCTCGAGCGCCGCGCGCTTCGCGGTCTCGGTCGCCTTGAGCTTGCACATCGAGGCCTCGCGCGGGAACAGCTCGCCGGGGGATGCGTCGACTCGAGCCGCCAAGCCGTAGACGAGCAACCGCGTCGCCTCGATCTCGGTGGCGAGGTCGGCCAGCCGGTGCGAGAGCGCCTGGAATCGCCCGATCGGCCGCCCGAACTGCTTGCGCTCCTTGACGTAGGCGAGCACGTCGTCGAAGGCGCGCTGGGCCATCCCGAGCGCCTGCGCGGCGATGATGAGGCGCTCGTTGTTGAGCCCGGTCATCAGCTGCATCCACGCCTGGTCCTGGGCGCCGACGAGCCGCTCCGCGCCGACCTCGACGTCGGTGAAGAACACGTCGTTGACCTCGCGGCCGCCCATCGTCTCGATCGCCCGCACCTCGAGGCCGTCGATGCCGGTCGGCACCGAGATCATCGACAGGCCCTCGTGCTTGTTCTCACCGCGGGTCGTACGGCAGACGAGCAGAATGTGGTCGGCCGTGTGGGCCCCGGTGATCCACGTCTTCTGACCGTTGATCACGTAGCCGCCGTTCACCCGCTCGGCGCGACACGAGAGCGCGCCGACATCTGATCCCGCCTCGGGCTCGGACATCGCGATCGCCTCGACCCGGCCGCGCACGACGCCGCCGAGGATCTCCTCCTTGAGCTCGTCTGAGCCGGAACCGCTCGACGGCGCCCGAGGTGATCATGCTGACGCCGTAGAAGCCCATCGGGATCTGACCGCGCGCGGACTCCTCGCAGAGCAGGCACATGTCGACGGCACCCCCACCCGCGCCGCCGTAGCGCTCGGGGATCGACACGCCGAGCCAGCCCAGCGATGCGATCCGGTCATACAGCTCCTGGTTGTGCGGCTCGCGGCCGCCATCGGTGAGCGCCTCGCGCTGCTCGCGGGTGCCGCATTCGCGCCGGGCGAAGTCGCGGATCGCCTCGACGAAGGCGCGCTGCTCGTCGGTGAGGGTGTGCATGGGCGCGGACACTACAGTCCGAGGGCGCATGCAGATCCGGCCCGCCGATCCCACTCGCGACGCCGCCGCGATCGCCGCCATCTACGCCCCGTTCGCGTTGCACACGGCGGTGACCTTCGACGAAGCGCCGCCGAGCCCCGAGCAGTTCGCCGCCCGGATCGCCGAGCTGGAGGCGACCCACGCGTACCTGGTGGCCGAGGACGACCGGGGCGTGGCCGGCTACGCCTACGGGGGGCCGCATCGTGAGCGTCCCGCCTACCGCTGGTCGACCGAGGTGAGCGTCTACATCGACGAGCGGGCCCGGCGCCGGGGTGTCGGCCGGGCGCTGTACGGCGTGCTGCTGCCCCGGCTCGCTGAACGCAACTTCTGCCAGGCGCTGGCCGGGGTCACGCTGCCCAACGATGCGAGCGTCGCGCTGCACGAGGCGTGCGGCTTCACCCCCGTCGGCATCTACCGCGGGATCGGCTGGAAGGCCGGGGCGTGGCGCGACGTCGGCTGGTGGCAGAAGCGTCTGCGTCCAGACGACGGCGCCCCCGCCGAGCTCCGCTAGCTATCGCTGGCGGTCCTCGTCGAGGATCAGCGCGAGCGTCGGGCAGGCGTCGGCGGCGCGACGGGCGAGGCCGAGCAGCTCCGGAGGGACCTCGTCGGTCTCGATGATCGGGTAGCCCCAATCGTCGAGGCGGATGATCTCGGGGAGCAGCTCGGCGCACAGGCCGTGCGCCTCGCAGGCGATCGGGTTCACGCGCAGCCTGGCGGTCCTCTGCTCGGCGCTCCTCTCACGGGCGCTCATCGGATCAGCCGCTCCTCTCACCGGCGCTCATCGGATCAGCGCCCCTGTCTGGGGCCCGAGCGGGAGCCCCGCCGGCAACGCCTGGCAGCGGACACGGCGGTGGTCCTCGAGGTCCTCGCCGAACACCTTCAGCGCGCTCTCCACGAACCGCACGGCGCCGTTCGGGTGATGGCAGGCGCCCCGGCCGCGCACCTCCGAGCACCAGCGCAGCACTCGCGAGCGCTCCTGCTCGTGGGCGACGCCGTCGGCGAGCGCGGCCACCGACTCCGCGATCGCGGCGAGCCCGTGGACGCAGGGGCCGCACTGGCCGGCGGACTGTTCGGCCAGGTAGCCGATGATTCGCGCGCTCTCGTGCAGCCCGCAGGCGCTCTGGCCGAGGGCGAAGATCACGCCCGCTCCGAGCGAGCAGCCCGACGCGTTCAGCTCCTCCCGCGCGAGGGTCAGCCCCATCGCACGCGCGGCCCCGATCCAGGTGCCGAAGTACCCGCCGAACAGCAGCGCCCGGAGCGGCTCGACGGGGCCGCCCGCCGCCTGGACGAGGTCGGTCATCGGCGTGCCGAAGGCCAGCTCGTAGACGCCCGGATGCGCCACCGCGCCCGAGATCGTGACCAGCACCGAGCCGGGATCCGCGACCGTCCCGAGCTCGCGGTACCACGCCTCGCCGTGGCGCGCGACGAGCGCGATCTGAGCGAGCGTCTCGGGGTTCTGGATCAGCGTCGGCCGGTTGCGATAGCCCCGCTCGAACGGCCGCGGCGGGACGAACTGAGGCTTCGGCACCCGCCCGTTCAGGAACCGGATGACCGCGCTCTCCTCGCCGGTCACGTAGCCGTCGGGCCCGATCGCGAGGCTGATCGACAGCTCACGCTCGCGGCGTTCGCGAATCGCGTCCTCGAGGGCCGCGATCGCCTCGCGCGCGCTCTCGTCGACCTTGACGATGACCTCCTCGGCGCCGACCGCCTCCGCGGCGAGCAGCGCGCCATCCAGGACCAGGTGGGGCAGGCGGGCCAGCAGCAGATGATCCTTGAGGCTGGCCGGCTCGGTCTCCGAGCCGTTCACGACGACCGCCGAGACCCGGCGTCGTGACGCGACCGCCCGCAGCTTGAGGGCGGCGGGGAAATCGGCGCCGCCGCGTCCGCGCAGGCCGCTGCGCTCCACCTCGTCGATCAGCGCCTCGGGGCGAAGCCTGGGGAGCGGCCCGTGAATGTCGAGATGCCGGCGCAGGTCGATCGCATCGGCCTGTCCGTCGAGTCCGAGCAGCAGCCGCGGCAGCAGGGGCGGGCTCATCTGAGCGCGTCCCCCTCGAGCTCGCCCGTCACCGAGCCCGTCTGGGCGTCGATGTTGAGGGACGCATGGAGCTCGACGCTCCGCCTGCCTGCGCTCACGCGCGCGGTCACGCGGTCGCCGTCGAGCGCCGTCACCTTCCCCTGGAGCGCAGCCGGGTAGCCGGTCGGCACCAGATCGACCTGGCTTCCGGACAGCGACAGCCCACCGCCCCCGGTCGGCTGGCCACCGAGGCGGATGCGCAGCGCGCCCGCGAGCTGGCCGCGAAGCTGGAGCTCGAGGTCGAGAATCGCGCCGTCCGGCTCGCTCGTCTGGCTCAGCGTGCCGCTGAGCCGATCGGTGAACGGCCGGTCGAGCGAAACGGCGGGCGCGACCGGGCGAGACGGCGTGACCGCGCGCGGCGCCAGCGCGGCGAGCAGCCGAGCCGGCGTCCCCGAGCGCTTCGACCAGTGCGGGGCGAGCGGCCCGAGCAGCGCGAACACGGCGAGCAGGATCGGCGTGAGGACGGTCGCGGCGAGGGCGGAGGGGCGCCACTGCGGCGCGACGGCTCGCGTCACCCGGGCGGCGACCGCCAGCGCGACGAGCACCACGCACGCGAACGTGATCAGGAGCGCCCATGCCTCGCGGCTGTCGGACCCGGTGCCCAACCCGTGCAGGACGGTCACCGGCCAGCACGCATAGGCCAGCCAGTGCACGAGCCGCCAGGCCGGATACCCCAGCCGCCGGCGGAGCAGACTCGTCGCGACGAGCGCGAGGATCAGGTCGAAGGCGACGGCCCCGAGGCCGAGCCACAGCGGCCGGTAGGCCGAGTGGAAGGGGATCACCGCGTCGATGAAGCCGATCGGAGCGAATCCGTCGGCCACGGTCGTGACGACGTGCAGCACGATCACGGCGACCGCGAGCAGCGACAGGTCGCGGTGCAGCGAGTCCACCGCGAAGCGGGGCCAGCGGGCGCCGAGCGAGACGCGCAGCGGGCCGTGCACGCCGAGCGCGACGACGGCGGTGAGCAGGATCAGCGCGACGATCCCCGTCGCT
>Ga0070739_10005826_pt1 | contig 13848 bp, 18 predicted proteins | sample Coa_R1_7_FD_66445 | JGI IMG/M metagenome (GOLD analysis project Ga0070739, IMG submission 66445) | Surface soil microbial communities from Centralia Pennsylvania, which are recovering from an underground coalmine fire - Coalmine... | ecosystem: Environmental > Terrestrial > Soil > Unclassified ... | reverse complement strand
CATGTGCCGCCGCCCATCCTGCCTCCGCTCCATTCGCTTCGCCCTTCGCGTTCCGCCTGTTTTTGGCTGTAGGAAGGGTTGCGCTCATACTCGACGGCGTTGTTTTGCTGCAATACAGGCCGCGTTTCCGCTTGCCGAATGACGGCCATGTTCGCCGCGTAATCAATCCGTTCCTTATCGGTCACGGAACCACCCCCGGACCCTCTTTACCGGCCCGCTTTCCCAGATATGCGCCCGTATCAGCCCGCCGAGCCACCGGCTGATTTTGGTCAGCGTCAGGACCAGCCCCACGGCCAGCGCCAAGAGGAACACTGGCGGGCGGGCGCCAGCGTCTAGGTTGTCCATTGCGACGGCACCGGCCAGCAGCACCGCGCCATAGACCAGCCACTTGAGCAGCATTTGCGCAAAGCCCCGCTTGCGGAACAGCGCCACGCTCCAGCAGCCGAACAGAAAGACGCACAGGACACCGGCCACCGGCTTTTGAACCGCCGCCGCTACTCCGATCGACAGGGTGAGAACGAACAGCCGGAATTGCCAGAAGCCCCACGCACGGCGCAACCGCCCCGGCACGTCGATAACGTGTTCCTCGCCGTCCCCGCTTTCGTTCCTGCCGTCCAACGCCTCTTGCAGCCGCGCCACTTCCGCCTGTAATTGCGCATTCTCGCCCTGTAGCCCCTGCACGACCCGCGCCGCTTCCGCCACGTCCTGTTTCATGCGCTCGACTTCCGCCGCATCGACGCCCGCCCCCTTGCCGAAGGCTTCCCCCGCCGCGTCACAAAAGCGCAGGCCGTATTTGCGGCAGAGCAGCACCGCCTTGCGAAAGGCGTTTTCCGCTTCGCCTAACTTGTCGCTGTCAAACAGCGCCACGATTTTGCCGAACTCCTCAACCTCAAAAGCCGTGTCCACCACAATGCACCTCACTTTCCCTTCGGCGCATACGGATTGCGCCCGTACTGGCCCGCGAACTCCCAACCCTTGAAGTAGGGCTTGCGCTTCGCCAAAATCGGCCCCGGCACCTTTTCGCAAAACACAATCATTTGGCCGTCATTCATGCGCCCGACCTCATGCGGCTGCACAAGCTGTTCCCACCCGCAGCCCGCGCTATGCGTCATATCCACGTCATAAAGTTCCCTGCCGTAATCCTTGCTGCGGTCATCGCGCACCGTGGTTGAAACGGTAATCATCGAGCGCCGCCCGCACATGGCCGCGATGTATTCCGCCGTGTCCTTGTCGCCGCTGTCGCCGAAGAAGATTTTTACCGCCGTGTTGCTCAGGAAGGTGCGCCAGCCCTGATTGGGATACATGGTCTGCAATTGCGCCAAATCTTGCAGCACCGGCCATAGCTGAAGGCCCGCGGCCCCCGCCGCCTGGCTCATGGCGGTCTGAAACGCTTTCAGGGGACCAATCGAGAAAAACTCATCGACGATGCACAGCACCGGCAACCCGCCCGGACCCGCTTTCAGCAAATCGCCGATTGCCGCCGCAACCATCAGCCGGAACCATTTGCCGCAGCTTGCCAGCTTGTCGAGAGGCAGCACGACATATACGGTCATGCGTTTGCGCTTGAGATCGGCGAAGCGCAGCCCGTCCGTTGCCGTGAGGGATTGGCTTATCCCTTCCATCGCGAGAAAATCCGTCTGGACAACCGCCGTCGAGATGACGCTGTTCAACTCCCGGCTTTCTTCCGCGCCCTTCATGGCGTAACGCGCCAGAGCTTGCCGCACTACGCTATCGGAGCCGTTGACGTGCTTGCGGGCGAACTCGAAAATGTTGCCGCAGATGGCCTCACGCACGGCGAGCAAATTTGCGTTGCGCCCCCCGTGTTTCACAATCACGCGGATAACGGCAGCCACCAATTGCCTTGCGCTGTCGGTGAAGTGCCGGTCAATGCTGTTGCCTTCGTCCCAGACAATCGCTTCGGCGAGGCTTGCCACATCCCCGCCGAACGACAGCGATTTAGGGTCAAGCGCGGCGAGGGGATTGAAGCCCACCACCTTGACGCCTTTGACGCCCTTCCTTTTCAACTCGCCGAAGGGGTCTACCGCAACCACGTTGCTGAATTGCGCCGCCCGCTCATGCGTGACGGCGCAGAACTCGCCTTTCGGGTCAATGGCGATGCGCGAGGCTTCGCAGCGGTCCAGCATGGCCGGAGCGATAACGGAGACCATCTTGCCCTTACGCGCACCGGCCACCACCAGCAGATGGCCCGGACCCGGATAGCGCAGCACCTTGCCGGATTCCGACGAATAGCCGATGCGCCAGCCCTTGCCCCTGAACAGGCCCGCCGCTTTCAGCAGCCTGTCCGAAGCCCACCGCGCCGAGGATGCGCTGTTAGGGTTTTCGTAAGTGACCGGCTCATGCAGGAGTTTCGCGGCTTCCTTGCGCCGCCTCTTGACCTTTTGCCGTTCCGCGCCGGACACCGCGCATATCCAGAACACCGCGACGATGAAGAACAACGCCGCCCAACCTTGGATGGTGTTGTCCATACATCAGTACCGGCCTTTCTCTGATGCCGCCGCCCATGCCTCCAGCCAGCTATCAGCCGTGGGTATCAGATCATCGACGCCAAGAACCCGCCGCGACTGATACGAGCCGACCACCCACACGAAAGCCCACCAGCACAGGCAAGAAATTGCGCACCAATTGGCGAACCGCTTTACGCGCCCGATCATAGGAGCCAGCCTTTCCCGCGTACAAATGCGCGTTCGCTTTCGGTCAATTCGCATTTGGTGAGGCGTTCTTTCAGATGGCCCGCGAAACTGGTATCCGTTTCCGCCGCGACCAGCAGAGCGCCGCCGATGAGTTTTTTCAGCCGCTCGAAATCGCGGAACTCGCGTTTTTTGCGCTTCACCGTTTCCTTGGCGATTGCCTCTCTTATCTGCCGTTCCCGTTCGCGCAGGGCATCAATCCGCCCGTTGCCGTTGTTGTTGCCGTTCGTGCCGTCAGTCATAAAAGCCCGTGGCATCCGAGCGCCAGTCAGCGCCCGGTGTGTCTCTCCTTTCGTTTCGTTTTCTGATTGGAAGGGAGCGGAGCCGGTTAGCATCCGCCCCCGATGATGGCCGCGCCGGTAAGCGCCGCCGTTGTGACCCGGAACCGCCGCCCCCGGCTTTTCCGTGTCCGATAGACCGCTTGAAAATGATTGGCCCGTTAAGGGCTTGAGAGAGCGCAGAAGTTTCGGCGTGACACGACGCCAGCCACGCGGCAGGATGCCGCGATGCAACCCAAGCTCTATATCGACGAGCAGACCGGCGAGCGTTTTTACAACGTGCAGCAGGCCGCGCAGATTGTTCAGGGTGTTTCCCAAGGAACAATGTGGAATTGGGCCGCGAAGGGCGTTACCAGCTTCGGCTTTGAACTTGACGTGCAACGGGAGCCGATCACGCATCACCGCACTAGCAAGAAACCAGCACCGCTCACCCACCGCGAAAGCCGGATGCTGATTTCGGAAGCAAAGGTCTTTGCGTTGAAAGAGATTTTGGAGGCCGCAGGAAGGAAGCACCCCCGCCCGTGGTCGAGAGGGGAACTTGCCACACTGGAAGCCGTTGCCCGCCGCCGCGCTTCGGGTCCGGCTAGTTTCCATCAACAACGACCTCCCGCCGTTCTGCATCCTTAGATGCCGAAAGACAGCGGTTCGTTCCCGCGTTTCACGAAAATCTGATATTGTTGTTTTATGAAGTTTTCGACAATAACGCCGGAAGGCACCGGAGGCCCATGCCGGTATGCCTAGGCCGAAGAAGACGCCGGACACCGCCGCGATGCTGGAAGCGGCCCGCCTCTATTACGAAAAGGAACTGCCCAAGCAGAAAATAGCCCAACGCCTCGGCATCGACGCCCGCGAGGTGACTTGGCTTCTGAATGAGGCGCGGCGCTTGCGGCTTGTCCGCATCGACATTCTTGCAATGGCCGAAGGCGAGCTTGAGCAGAAGCTACGGGGGAAATTCCCGCACCTTGAAAAAACGCTGATCGTTTCCGGCCCGCCCATCACCACGGCGGACCAGTACAGCCGCATGCTTCGCAAATGGGCGCTTGTCGCCGCCGATTACTTCAATGAACTGGTGGACCACCACGCCCGGAGCAAGCCGCTGCATGTCGGCATCTCGGGCGGCGAAACCCTGCTTGAGTTTGTCAACGCCGTGCCGGAACGGGTGCGGCCCAATGTTTACATCCACACGACCGCGCTTGTCGGACACGGGCGCTTGCACAAAGCCGCCAATCACATTTTGCCCATCGTCAACGCCAGCGTTTTATGGAGCCGTTGCGGGCGCTTGCCGGGAAACCATGTTGAATACGCGACCGTGCCGCCCTATGACGTGGCGAAGCCGGGAGCGGAAGCACGGGCGGCAGTCGAGGCCGAGCTAGACAAGCTGGCCGCGAACCGGCCCATTCGTGAAGTCATCGAGGCGATGAACGGCCTTGACGTTGCTTTCGCCGGTATCGGCATGGTGAACCCGAAGGCAACCCCGGCCCTGCGGAACCGCATCAGCATGACGGGGCTTTTGCATTCCATCGTGACGCCGGACCAGCTTGAGGCCGAAGGAGCCATTGCGGATTTCAGCTACAACCTGATCGACGGCGAAGGCCGCTCGAAAGAGAAATGGCGTTTCTTCCTCACGGCGGGCCACTACACGGACCATCCCGGCCTTGCGTTTTTTCAGCGGATGGTGGCGACCGGCAGGAAGGTTGTCGCCATTGCCGGAGCGCACAAAATACCGGCGATCAAGGCGGCGCTTGCGGCCAAAGCGTTCAACGTCTGGATTACCGACCAGCACAGCGCGGAGGCGCTTGCAACGGCTAGATAAATGCCGCGCCCGTGGTTCTCTATGCTCCAGTGGAAACCAACCAGCAATATTCAGCGCAGCAGCCCCCCGCCAGTGCTCCCGGCAACCGGCAGCGCCGCAGCACCGTCGCCCGCCGTGTTTCATCTTGCATGTTGGTATGGCGGCGGGCAGTGTTCCTCTTGTCAGCAGCACCGCAAGGCGGGACGCTTCGCGTCCGGCCTTGCTCATTCTTTGTTGCCCGTGCGGAATGATCGGCGATCATTCCGCACTCAGGTCAAAAAAGTCTTGCGGCACCGGCTGATTCTAAGATTCCCTGCCGTTATGAACCCCCGCAGTGTGGAACACGGACAAGCTATGTGTTGTGGCCACCGCGCATCCTACGGATGCCCGGTGTCCCCAACACGCTTGCCGGGGCTTCGCCCGCTGGACCCCACAAGGGGAGGCGCTTTCGCCCTCCCCGTTGACCCCTCCCGAGAAACACGAAAGGAGCCGCAGCGATGAGCGATGAGCAGCCCCCGAAGAAGAAAAAACGCAGCGGCAGCGAGAAGCGGAAGCGTGGCGTCATGAACAAATTCCGCAGCACGGTTGAGGAACGCGACGAAATGCGGACCAACGCCAAAGCCGCTGGCCTTCCCTTCGGCGCTTTTATGCGTGGCCTCGGATGCGCCGCGCCGACAACTCGTGTTGTCCGCCGCCGCCTTCCCGAATTGAAGCCCTACATGCAAACCTTCGGCAAGGCCAACATCACAGCCAGCAATCTGGCGCAATTTCTCCGGGCCATGAACCACGGCCAGCTTGAGGACATCCCCGAGCTTCGCCGCTGCGCCGCGAAACTCGATGCCTTCATTGATGAATTGCTGGCGCTCATTCGAGGTTACGCGGCATGATCGTCAACGGCAGTTCCAACCGTTGCGTTGATTGGTGGACGCAGCACTTGGAATCCGACGCTAACGAGAAGGTGGAAGTCATTGCCGTTCATGGACTGCGTGACGGCAGCATCGAGGACATGCTTGAGCAGATGATGAATTTCGCAATCGGGACGAAGTGCGACAACGCTTTTTACCAGATGAATTTCAGCCCCGCGCCCAACGAGCAGCTTACGCAACAGGAATGGCACCGCGTCCGCGAAATCGCCGAAGAGCGCCACGGCTTTGAAGGGCAACCGTATTTCATGGTGATGCACACGAAGCACGGCGAACAGCACATACACACCATCCACAGCCGTATCAATCTCGAAACCGGCACGGCCATATCGGACAGCAACGACGCTCCCAAAAACCATGCGATTGCCCGCCAGATCGAGCGGGAACTCGGCTTGCAAAAAGTTATCGGACCTTACGACCGCGAACCGGGAGCGCCACGACCGGAACGCGCCCCGAAGCGTTGGGAGATGCTGCGCGGCATGAAATCCGGTATCGCTGTTCCGGAACTCAAAGCGGACGTGACTAAACTTCGCGGGTTATGCGCGGACGGCAAAGAATTTGAAGCCGCGATGCAAACACGCGGTTTTATTTTTGCGCGTGGCGACAAGATCATAGCGGGAGAACCCACGTTGATGGTTATCGACGCAGCCGGGGACGCCCACCACTTGCCGCGCCTCATCAAAGGCATGACCAGCAAGAAGGTGAACGAATTTATGCGGCATATCGACCGGGCCAGTTTGCCGACCATTGCACAGGCAAAGCAGATGCAGCAGGACCGCAAAATCACGCAGCTTGAAATGGACCGTGCCGCCGTCACCCGCGAAATCGCATGGCAGGAGGACATAAAGGCTGCGATTGAAAGAGAGAAGATCGAGGCGCGGGGCTTTGCGAAGGAAGAGAGAGGAACACTGCCGGGCGGCGGTAGGGAGAAAGCGCCGCCGGACGCCCGCAGGGACGAAACACAACCTTTGCGCGACTTGCTGCGCGATCTTCGCGCCGACGAAAAGAAGGAGCGGACAGCCGACGCCGGCCGCAGCACGCCGGCACGCCCGATCATTCTTCCCGGCCCGCTACCAGCGGTAGCAATTCCGGCGAAGGCCGCAACCGGGATTGTCCGCACGGCTGGAGCCGCCCTCAACATTATCGGCAAGCCGCTTGCGATGCTGGAAAACCTTTTCGAGGGGCAGAAGTTGACGCCCGCCCAAAAACTTGAAGGCCAGATCAGGGAGCGGGAAGAACAGGCCGATGCACGGCAGGAAATCAGCCGCGCCGCCGCGATTGCCGAGCAAGCCGCGCAGCAGCGCCAACGCGAACAGGAACAGGCCGCACGGGACCGGCAAAGGGAGATCGAGCGAGACAGATAGGAGCCGGGATGAGCGCAATCTACCCCGGCCAACACAAGACCAAGCCCGAAAGACCGGCAGCGTAAGCGGCAAAATTAAGGCGTCATTCCGCGCTATGGCGAAGGCCGTCATTACCAAGCTTGCCCCGAAGCCGAACACGGACACGCACGGGTTATTTCAAAAGGCGGCCTTGCAAGTTCTTGCCGCCGTGAAGAAGGTGACAAAACCAAAATTCCGCGAGCCGGACCCTTGGTTCATGCCGCCCGCCGCGCTCGACAACACCCAACGTTTGCTTATGCGCCAGCGGCACGCGCAGAACGACTACCGCCAGCACCCGACGCCCCAACATCAGACTTTTCATTCAGCCACGGCGCAGCATCTTTCCCCGCGTTTCTGACCGTGCCCTTCTCAACGCCCCGGCACCATGCGTCCCGACGAGCAAGGCCGATGTACGCCGCAGGTTGAAAAAGTGCCGTTCCGTTGCTAGTCTCCCGCCGTTTTCAAACGAAGGGATTTTTTATGACGCCGGACCCCGCTTCTCTCGACCAGTTCGCGCAAGCGATAGCCGCCCTGTTCAACGTTGCTGCCCGTCAAGTCACGAAGCGCCGCCGCTTCCCGTTCCTTGCGCCACCCGATAAAGTAACCCGCGTCAAGCTACCGGAAGGTGGCAGCGTAAAAATCAGTCCCGAGCGTATCAAGATCCCGGCCCGCGCCGATCACCAGAGTTTTGCCGCCGCCATTCGGTTGGCCGGTGCCGCATGGGGCGAAGCCGTTGCCTACGGGAGCAAGAGATTTCAGCGCAAGGCCGTGGCCTACGGTATTTTTCTGGGCATCAATGTTCAGGCTAAAGCGCGACTCAGTTCCCGTGATCGGAAGCTGATCGAAAAGGAAGTTGCAAAACTCGAAGGTATGTCCTCACCCCGGCCCAATCCACAGGCCGCAAACGTCATTCATACATTCTGGCCGCAATTCACCTAACCGCGCCATTTAACGTGGCCGAAGAAGGTTTTTGAAATGGTGGTTGCAGCGATGCCCTAGGAGCAATCGCGTCCTATTTTTTCGCCGCAACCACACGGACTGTAACAAAGCAGCATGGCCGCGCCTAGTAAAACCTTCCGAGCGTTAGGCCCTTAGCTGCTTCGCTTCATACAGCAGCAATTCAAGCCCCTTCTCAATCGTGAAGCCTTCGCCACAAGGGGCGGTTTCGTTCCAGTAGGTTTCGACTTCCCGCAAGACCTGGCGCAGCTTGTCCCGCCGCCGTTCGCGGGCTTCGATCAATTCCGGCATCGGGAACCGGCCCCAATCCAGCAGCGCATCGAGCGCCCCGTTTTCCGCACTCATGCGCCGATTTTACCGGCTTTGCACGTTGCCCCTTCCTCGCCCGTATGCTAAAAAAAGAGCGCCATGAACGACACCGACATGCCAATCACGGTACGCAAATACACGGACTTTGACGAGATCAAGGCCGACGAGTACCGCTATTGGCAGAGCCGCCCCGCCCATGAACGGCTGGATGCGGTTGATGAAATGATCGAAACGGCCTACGAACTCAAGGGATGGAAGATCGAACCGGATGTACCAAGACTACAAAGACCTTTTGTCCGCCTTCCAGTCCCATGGCGTTAAGTACCTCGTTGTGGGCGGCCTCGCGGTGATTTATCACTCGCAGCCGCGCTTCACGAAGGACATGGACCTATTCATCAAAGCGGACCCCGAAAACGCTAAGGCCACCTATGCGGCGCTTGCTCAATTCGGCGCACCTTTGCAGGGCATTCGCCCGGAAGATTTCACCGACCCGAAGATTTTTTTCCGGTTTGGACGCGACCCGCGAGGCTTCGACATTCTCGTTTCCATTCCCGGCGTCGATTTCGATGCAGCATGGCCCCGCCGCGTTGAAGCCGTGATCGACACCGCCAGCGGATTGAAAGCGAATTTCATTTCCGCCGAAGACCTCATAGCGTCGAAACTCGCGGCAGGACGACCGCAAGACCTTGCCGACGCCGCCGCCATACGCAAAGCAGCGGAGAGCAAGCGCCCCGGCGCAAAAAAAAAGCCACCCGAACCGAACGGCCCTAATCAGTGAACTCGCTCAATTCTTCGCAGTCATCCGGCGAACCCAAGCGATAAAGGTAATCCAGTCCGCCATCCACGGCGATAGCGCGGCAGGAGCACTTCACCATATCGTGCCTTGACCGGCTTTCGATAACATCCCCGCATTTCCGGCACCGGGCGGCGTTGCGGATGATGTTCCGGCCCAATGGTCTAGCCGGTTGAGACGAGCGCAAAGCCACATCCGCCGCTGTCAAACGCTCCTTATCCATAATTTGATTGTCGCCCGCCGCTAATCTCAAAATCGGTGAGACCTGGGAAAATAGGAAGATGCAGGACGCCGCCGCCTTTTACAGAAACCGGGCGCGATCATCCTTCCATCGTCGCCGCAAGTACCCGGTGAACTCGGAAGACTGAAAGCATACGGTCAGCGAGGCACGGCGGTTTATTCGGTACTACCGCGAAGCCGCCAAAGTCCAGAGCGATCCTGAATACATCAAAGAACGGCAAGCCTCAGATGAGCGCATCCGACAGAGCCTTGAACGCGAGATCAAATCGAGGCGGTCGGATAATTCTCGAAAAGGTAAAGTTCTGAGAAAACGCGGAATGCCCGTCTTTATCGGGCTTGAAATTCTCAAAAGTCTCTCTCACAATGAGACCATGAAAACCCCGCCCGAAGCCGACCGCATCCTGTGCGAACTCAGCTACAAATGCGGCTGTACGCGCTCAGGCGTCGAGGGTGAAATTCCGCAACTCTGCCCCGCGCACAATCAGCCGCCCTTGACAATCCGATACATTCCCCGGCGAAGCGACGGCCACCCGTGAAATACGGTTATGCCCGCGTCTCGACCGACGACCAGAACGCCGACATGCAACGCGCCGCTTTGAAGAAGGCCGGATGCAGCAAGATTTTTACCGACGAAGGCATATCGGGAGCGACCGCGAACCGGCCCAAGCTGAAACAATGCCTCAAGGCGCTCGACCGTGGCGACAGCTTGACGGTGTGGAAGCTCGACCGGCTAGGCCGCAGCTTGCGCGACCTGATAAACATTCTTGACGACCTGAAACATCGCGGCGTTGCGTTCCGTTCCCTCACGGAAGCCATCGACACGCACACGCCGACAGGCCGCGCCATGTGGCAAATGATAGGCGTCATGGCCGAGTTTGAGCGTAGCCTGATAAGCGAACGGACCCGCGAAGGCGTGAAGGCCGCGAAAGATCGAGGCGTGAAATTCGGGCGCAAGCCCGCCCTCACCCCCGAACAGATCGAACACGCCAAGGAATTGCGCACCCGAAGGAAAGACCCCAAGACGCCGCAGCAAATCGCCCGCATCCTCAAATGCAGCCCCGCGACCGTGTACCGGGCGCTTTCCGCATGACCGCGGTTGTCCTCTACCGCATCGACGCTACGAAGCGCATGAGCCGGTTTTACCGGATGGACGTGCAACCGGATTTATTCGGGCAATGGTGCTTTGTCCGCGAATGGGGACGCATCGGCAGCACCGGCCAGACCCGCAGCGCCCCCTTCCCTACCGCCGACGAAGCACGGGCCGCGCTTGACCGGCAGCGCCGCACCAAGGAACGCCGAGGCTACCGGGCGCTTGCGCGGTTGACATTATAGAAACGTCTTAGTAACGTTATCATAATATCTATTCAACTTCGCACCATCGCAAAGGATTTAGCCATGATTATCACGGTAGGCGGCATTAAAGGCGGTACCGGCAAAACCACCGTTGCAACACATCTTGCCTGTATCGCCGCAGGGCAAAACGCCGATGTTCTTTTAGTGGACGCAGACGACCAAGAAACCGCCGCAGACTTTACCGCCGCCCGCAAAGAGGACCACCCCGAAGCCCCGCGCTTCACCTGTACCAAACTCACAGGCCGCAGCGTGAGGACCGAAATCTTAGAACTTGCCCCGAAGTACGATCACATCATCATCGACACAGGCGGAAGGGATACGACCAGCCAACGCGCAGCCTTGGCCGTTAGTGACATGCTGTTAATCCCATTTGCGCCGCGCAGTTTCGATATATGGACCCTTAACAAAGTCGCCGCGCTTGTCGATGAAATGCGAACGGCCAACCCCGACCTCAGGGCGTATGTCTTTTTGAACCGAACCGACCCGGAAGGGCAGGGAACCGAAAACACTGAAGCAACCGAACTCTTGCAAGACATCAAAAGCCTAACCTTTCTCGACACGCCGCTAGGCACACGTAAGGCTTTCGCCCACGCAGCAAGTCAGGGTTTGGCCGTTACCGAACTCACAGGACCGCAACGCAACCCCAAGGCGACCGACGAAATCATGGCCTTATATCAACATTGCTTTAACGTTGTTTCCATATCACGCCGCAAGGCAGCGAGAAGGTAAGCGATCATGGCTTTACGCGCAAAACCGAAGCAAGCACCGGCCACCGACGACCGGCGCATAACCGCCCTGATCGAGAAAGGGGGAACCGTTCCGACCGAGAACGGCGACACCTCGAAGCAGATGCTCGTCCAACTCCGCTTGCCGCCCGACCTCATACAGCGTATTGACCGGGCCAGAAAAAAGCGTACCGTTCCCCCATCCCGCCATGCGTGGATGCTGGAAGCCTTACTAGAGAAGCTCAAAACCGAGCGATGAAGTGATAATCACGTTGCTATAACGTTACTGTGAGATCAATGAAAAACAGCCAACAAAAGGGCCTTGTCAGAGCAGCGGATATTTTGACGCAGATCATTCCCACGTCTTTATTCGACGAAATTATCAGGCCCGAAGATGTTGGCTACACGCATCCGGTGTTCCTGCAATGCTTCATGCCCACGCGCCACAGCGAACACAACAAGCAGCTTTGGCAAGTCAACTGTGGACGCGCTAGCTTGCTTTTCCGCGCCGGTATCCTTGTAAAGCCCGGAGAACCGGGAACCTTCAAAAACTGCATGGTTCCGGCTGGACCCAAGGCCCGCATCATCAATGCCTACGTCAACGATTACATTTTCCGGCACCGGACGCCGACCGTTGACCTCGGCGGCAGTCTCCGCCAGACGATGGAGCGCATGAACATTGCCATTTGCGGGAAAAACGGAAAGCTCCTGCAACGCGAAGTTGAAAACTTCGCCGCCGCCGAAATTAACCTAGGCGTTTGGGATGAGCAGGGGAACGCGCACCAACACCGCGCTTTCGTTGCGGAAACCATGTCTTTCTGGATCGAAAAAAACCCGGACCAGATGACCATCTGGAACCCCGAAATGACGGTTTCCGGCGCGTACTATCACGCTGTCACCGATGACGACCGCATGGCCCCTTACTACTGGCCCGCCCTCGTTGCCTTGCAGAACGACACCCGCGCAATGGACATTCATTGCTTTCTGGTTTACCGCCTCAGGAACGGCCTCAAGCGCCCTGTTGTCCTTCACGCGAAGGTTCTCCATGCGATGTTCGGCCAAGACATCAAAGACCTAAAGAAATTCTGGCAGGTGTTCAAAAAATCCCTTCTTGCCGCGCACAAGTGGTATCCCAAGGCGCAGATTGAAATCAAAAACGACTGCATCATCCTGAAGGATTCCCCGCCGCTCATTCCCCACCGCAAAATGGCCCGCATCCGTTGAAAAGTTATCCCCAACTCTGTGGATAACTCCTGTGGGTAAGTGGCTTTCGGTGTGTACCTTCGGTACCAATCCGCTTTCAACAATTTCAGCAGCTTACCTCAAAGCGGGTGTGTACCTTTGGTACCAAAGTGTGTACCTTCGGTACCAAAAATCGCGCAAGCTGTTGAACCGTCTTGAGTATTCGGCCCTCTGATATGTTTTTCTGATAAAAAAACAAAACTGATAGGCCCTGTGGAAGCCGTGCAAAACTTCCGAACCCTTGGGCGGCTTCGCTTCGCTACGCCGCTAAAAAGGACTTCCACCCGCATACGCGGGTGTCAGAACCAATTTGCTTGAGCAGGGAAGGGGACAAGCCCCCTTCCCTGAAACCCATCCCCCAAAAAACCCTTCCCATGAAGGCAAAACAGCAAAACCCATTCCAAGCGAAGGAGGAACACTGCCGGCGGGGTAGCATCCAGACGAAGGCCATCAACAGGGAACACTGGCGGGCGGCAGTATTCTTAAAATCGACGCTACACCCCGGTTTTGCCGAGTCGTTTGCGTTTCCCGAAAAGGGGGGATACCAGACTACCACCCACCCCGGCAAAACGCGCCTACGGGCTTCCTATTGCGATTTTTTCTTCCGTTCCGGCCTCAAAACGGGATTTCCGCCGTTTTCATGCCGACCAGCGCCCGCCGAGGCTGACCGGCATAACCCCATGCCCGTTTCGCCTGTCCCGCTGCATGACGCCTTCCCCCCGGCAGCTCGGGCGGCAGCGAAAATACCGGCCCGCCGTGCGACCGAAGCACACTTCCGCCTTGCAGCCCCCGCACAATACCGAGCCATGCCCGCAAGCGCCGCACATGGGGCAGGTTTCCTCCGCTATGTCATCGTTCGGCACACTCGCCGCGTTCCCGTTCCCGGCATACTGGCGCAGATAAAGCGCCTCGGTGACGCCGATCATGCAGCCGAGCCGGAACCGCCCGTCATGCTGGCGCACATACCGCGCCGCATAAGCCTTGTCATGCACGGCGCAGATACGCGGCAAGTCCACAATCTGCCCCGGCCCGCTGGCGGCAAGCACCGACCGTTCCGGCACCATGACCGGCTGGACCGGCCCGCCGTTCCGGGATGCGCCCCGGATAATGCTCACGGATTTTTCGTAATCGGCTTTCGAGACTTGC
>Ga0070739_10005825_pt1 | contig 13849 bp, 8 predicted proteins | sample Coa_R1_7_FD_66445 | JGI IMG/M metagenome (GOLD analysis project Ga0070739, IMG submission 66445) | Surface soil microbial communities from Centralia Pennsylvania, which are recovering from an underground coalmine fire - Coalmine... | ecosystem: Environmental > Terrestrial > Soil > Unclassified ... | reverse complement strand
CGCTGTCTCGCCCTGGTCCGCCTCCACTGTCGCGAGATCGACGGCTTCGTGGCTACATCGGCCTATTATGCCGACTTCATGGCGGAATACCTCTCCATTCCCCGCTCACGCATTCACGTCGTCCTTCCGGGTCTGAACCTCGCCGGGCACGGAGGACCACGCCTTCAACAACAACGTCCCTTCACGATTGGTTATTTCGCTCGCATCTGTCCGGAAAAAGGACTGCACATTCTGACCGAGGCGTTTCACTTGCTCAAGCAAACGCCCGGCGCGGAACAATGTCGGCTGCACGTCGCCGGCTGGCTCGGCGGAAACCACCAGGCCTATTTCGCAGAGATTCGCAAGAAACTCGCTGAGCGAGGTTTGGAGGAGCATTTTCTGCACATTGAAGCGCCGGACCATGAGAGCAAGGTGCGTTTCTTTCACGGCATCGATGTGCTATCCGTGCCGACGACGTATCGGGAACCGAAGGGTTTGTATGTGTTGGAGGCGTTGGCCAACGGTGTGCCGGTGGTGCAGCCACGTCACGGTTCGTTTCCGGAGTTGATTGAAGCGACCGGCGGCGGACTGCTCGTCGCACCGGAAGATCCGCACGATCTGGCCCACGCCTTGCGGCAATTGTACGACAACCCCGCCCATCGTAACGAACTGGGGAGCAAGGGCAAGGAGGCGGTGCATACGCGCTTCCATGCCGACCGCATGGCCGCGGAGACGGCCGCGATTTATGCTCAATACGCATCCTGAAGGATCGAGGTCGGGAAATGTCCGCGCCGTTTCGCACCAGCCGCCGGGTTGATTTCGCCGATACCGACATGGCCGGCATCATTCATTTCAGCAATTATTTCCGCTACATGGAGTTCGCCGAGGTAGCATTTCTTCGTTCACGCGGTCTGTCGGTGTCGATGGCATGGGGCGAGGAGAAGATCGGTTTTCCCCGCGTATCGGCGACATGCGATTTTCTGAACCCGGTTCGCTTCGAGGACGTGATCGATATCGACGTTCGCGTCGAACGGGTCGGTCGAAAGTCGGTCACCTACACGTTCGACTTCACGCATCAGGGCAAGCTGGTGGCCAAGGGCCGCATCAGTTGTGTGTGTTGTCGGATACGGCCAGAGGCTCACGAACTGGAATCGATCGACATTCCCGAGGATATTCGGAGGATCCTGCTCGGCCAGAGCACAACGGAGCCGCGACCGTAAGGGAGCGAGTCTTCGCACTGTTCCCTTACGGTCGCGGCTCAGAATTGCGTTCTTCTTATCACTTCAGATAACTGGGTAGCGCCATATTAGTGGAACTCGTGGATGTCGATGCACTTGAACCGGACATGTTTGATGTCGATTTCAAGCTCACGCTCGGCGGAGGCGCGTTCAGCAAACTCGTGTTGTCATCGCTCGGTGGAGGCGGTGCCGGCGGTACAGACGAGGACGGTGTCGGCTGCGAAATGTCGCTGATCGTCGGTTTCTTCGGCGCGGCAGTGCTGCTGATCCTTCCGCTGGGAGGCGCCGTGTCCGAATTCACCGTGGGCGGTGGCGGAATGACGCGACTCTGGCTCTTCATCGGCAGAGACGTATTACTGTCCGCATCGGCAGAAGGATAAGCAGTATCCGTCTGATGGCTGACTTGTTGGATCGGTGAAGGCGGCAACGAACTCTTGCTGCCGGCGCCGGAATTTGATTGGGAAGACGAGTTATTGCTGCTCATCGAGCCGGAGAGCGCGCTGGAAGTAGGCGAGTTCGCGTTCATCGGCGTCATACTGCCGGAACTGCTGGGTGTTGTCATGCCCACACTGGAGGGGCTGCTGCTCCGCGGCACGAAATCTGTGGCGGGCACAGCCGAGGAGGACGAGCCAATCGACTTCCCGCCCGCGTCATCAAGGGGAGCGGCTACCGGGGAGTTCTGGTTCCTCGGGCGTCCGCTGAGAACCCCCATGCTCGATTCCGCTCGGCCGCCCGCATAGGACGGCCGTTTATTGCAGCAATTGCATCCGGTCAAAACGAGACCGAGACTGCATGCACCGATCAGGCCAGCCAGGGGCATCTTGCCCATTTTAGTATCCTCCCCCGTGTGATTCCCTTCACACCACGCCCCAACCCTAGCGTGTAATGGCTTCGGCCGGCGCGCCTGCGTCGGCAGTGCTCGCTCTTGCCGAGAATAGTGGGCGGAACCTAGTCACGTGGCCTGAGAAAGTCAAGGGCAACTGCCGCACACCCTGTCATCTCGCCTTGCGTGGTTTTCCCCCAGCCACTAAACTGCGCTTTTTGGGCCGTGAAGGCCGCTAGTCGGGCCTTCCCAAAAGGTTGAGATGGAATGCAGTACGACGCCAGTAATCCTCTTATTGTCCAGGGCGATCGCTCTATTTTGGTCGAGGTTGATAATCCCCGCTATGCCGAGGCCCGCGATGCGCTAGCGCCGTTCGCCGAGCTGGAAAAAAGCCCCGAACATATCCACACCTATCGCCTGACGCCCCTCTCCTTGTGGAACGCAGCCGCCGCCGGCATGAGCGCTCAGGCCATGCTCGACGCGCTGAGCAAATATAGCAAGTTCCCCTTGCCGTCCAATCTCGCGGCCGACATCAGCGAGTTGGTCAGTCGATATGGCCGGGTCAAGCTCGAACGCGCCACGAATCAAGCAAGCGAAGGACTGCCGGCGCTGCGACTGGTGTGTGAGGATGTGCCGTTGCTGGAGGAATTGGCCCGCCAGCCGCGCCTGCGCGATTATCTCGGCGAACGGCTCGATAAGCAGAGCTTTCTGATCGAACCCGGCTATCGTGGAGTGCTCAAGCAAGCGCTCATCGCAGTCGGCTATCCGGCCGAGGATCTCGCCGGCTACACGGAAGGTGCTGCTCTGTCAATGAAGCTGCGCGGCCTGACGCGCTCCGGTCTGCCCTTCCAGGTCCGCGATTATCAGCGTGATGCCGCAGACATTTTCTATGCCGGCGGCGACGTTCGCGGCGGCTCTGGCGTCATCGTGCTGCCCTGCGGCGCCGGCAAAACCATCGTCGGCATCGCCGTCATGGCCCTGATGCAGCGCTCGACCCTGGTGCTGACCACCGGCATCACCGCCGTCAAGCAGTGGCACCGCGAGATCCTCGAACGCACCGATCTGACCGACGATCAGGTGGCCGAGTACACTGGCGAAACCAAGGACATCGCACCCGTTACGCTGGCCACCTACCAGATTCTTACCTATCGACCGGACAAGAGCGAGGAGTTTCCGCACTTCCAGCTGTTCGACCAGCGCGATTGGGGCCTAATCATTTACGACGAAGTACATCTGCTGCCGGCGCCCGTCTTCCGCGTGACGGCACACATCCAGGCGCGGCGGCGTCTTGGATTGACGGCGACGCTGGTGCGCGAGGATGGCCGCGAGGCGGACGTGTTCAGTCTCATCGGGCCGAAGAAATATGATGTGCCCTGGCGAGAACTGGAGACGAAAGGCTGGATCGCCGAGGCCACCTGCGCCGAAATCCGCGTGGCCATGCCGGAACCGCTGCGAATGGAATACGCCGTGGCCGAGTGGCGCAACAAGTACCGTATTGCCAGCGAGAACCCCGCCAAAGACGATGTGGTTGCCTGCCTGCTCGACCGCTATTCGGACAGCCGGGTGCTCATCATTGGACAGTATCTCAAACAGTTGCGACAGCTGCGCAAGCGCTTCAACATCCCGCTCATCACCGGCCAAACCAGTAACAGCGAGCGCGAAGACTTATACGACAGGTTTCGTAAAGGTGAGGTGCGTTCGCTGATTCTGTCCAAGGTCGGCAATTTCGCACTTGATTTGCCCGATGCCAACGTGTTGATTCAGGTGTCGGGCACGTTCGGCTCGCGGCAGGAAGAAGCCCAGCGGCTGGGGCGTGTCCTGCGGCCCAAGAGCGGCGGCGAGGTGGCTCATTTTTACACGCTCGTTACCCGCGATACTCGCGAACAGGATTTCGCCCATCATCGCCAATTGTTTTTGACCGAGCAGGGATACAGCTATCAAATTCTCGATGGGGCGGAGTTGTTAGAGGACGCTCGCGCCCCTGGCGAGCCGGCAGCGTAAGCTGCTGGATGGCAGGATAAGTGTTGTGCCACGGCTGTGTCAGCCGTGGGGAGCAGTCACGGCTGACACAGCCGTCGCACAACAGGGATGAGGCCATGTTGAACGACCCCGTTCGCCCGGCTTCGGGCGCTCGCATTCCAGTGAAGCTCCACCGCCGTGTCTGCTTGGTGCAGACGGAGGATGCCGTGTTGGCCGAGGAACTGCTGGCCCGCAAGAAACTAGCGCAAGACGTTGTTGGCCGATTGACCGACCGCGTTCTGCTCATCCGTCCTGGCCGGGTCGAGACGGTGATTCAGGAACTGCAAAAAATGGGACACACTCCGCAAGTAAGTATGAAGGACGAAGGACGAAGGACAAAATAAGTTGGGTGGTTTCTTCGATTTCGTACTTGGGACTTTGTACTTTGTACTTATCTGATCCTTCCTACTGGTCCGAGTTACAGCGGCACACGCTGGCGAGCTACGATGAGGCGCTGTTGCGTCAAGTGGCTGCGCGTCTAGTCAAGCCGCGCAATCAGTGGCCGGTCGCCGATCTCGTCGAACGCGGCGCTGCCGCCATTTCCAACCCTGTTCTCATTGACCGCCGCTTGCAAGATCTGACGCCGCCCGCTCGCCGCGTGCTGGCGCTAATCGGCCATAGCCGGCAACCGTATTGGAACCTCGGCAATCTTGTCGAGCTAACGATCGCGCTGGGACACGGCGACGGTTTGCAGCCGGTTTTGGAATTGCTTGAAGCGGGGCTGCTCTATCCGAGACTGATGGGCGCAACGGAAGCGCCGAACTCCAACGGGGCTTCCGGCAAAAAGCTCAAGAGCTTTGAACAATGGATGGCAGCGCCGGGGCCGACGGGACTGCTGGTGTTCGCGCCTCCGGCGATTGCATCTCGCGCTATGGGCGAAGACCTCGGCTTGCCCGACCTCTCAAAGGATGAAGTACGAGCCGGAAGCGTAAGCGACGGTAAGCCATCCGTCGCTTACGCTTCCGGCTCGTTCCAAGAAGCGGACGGCCTGGAATGGCTGCTTCGCTTGGCCGTGTTATGGCAGCAGGTCGCCGCCGCGCCGTTGCGTCGCACGCTGCAAGGCGACTTCTTCAAGCGCGATTTCGAGCGACTTGCACAAGACGCCTTGCTCAATGCAGCGCCGGCAGACCAATTGTCCGAGGTGCCGGACGTTGCGTTTCTGGCGATCGCGTTGGCCGAACAGGAAGGCATCCTCACGGACAACGAGGGCGAGTTGCGTGCCGGTCCCTTACCGGCCGCGTGGGACAAGAGCTTGGCGGCGGCACTGGAAGCGTTGTGGACCGATCTACCCCGGCTGTCCACCTGGAATCCATTGGACGGTTGGCGCGGCGGCGAAATGCAGGCGGGCAACCCCTTCCCTTCGGCGTACCTTCTCGCCTTCTTGCTGCTAGCGCGTCTGCCTGAAGAAGCTTCGGTACGTCCAGAAACCATCGAACAGTGGATTATCGCGCAGCATCCGTACTGGACGAACGAATCGCTGCGCCCCTCGCGGCAACAGCCGTGGATGGAAAAGTTTCTGCTCGGCGTGGCATACCAGCTGCGGCTGGTGCAGGCGACTCGCGGAGAAGACGGTGCCTGGCGAGTGCGACTATCGCCAACGGGCCGCTGGCTGCTGGGGCTTGGCGAAGCACCCAACCTGGAGACGGTCCACACGCAAACGCTGTTGGTGCAACCGAACTTGCAGATCATCGCCTATCGCCAGGGCTTGACAAGCAGTCTGATCGCTCGACTGACACAGTTCGCCGCCTGGGAGGGACTGGGCGCTGCCTGCACCTTGCAATTGCAACCGGAAACGGTCTATCGCGCCCTCGAAGCGGGCCAATCGTTCGACAGTATCCGCCTGACGCTGGAACAGCACAGCACCCGCGGCGTGCCGCCGGCCGTGCTCGATTCGTTGCGAACCTGGTCGAACAAGCGCGACCGCATCACGGTGTATCCGTCGGCGACGCTCTTGGAGTTTGGCAGCGCCGAGGATCTCAACGAAGCGCTGGCCCGCGGCGTGCCGGCCATTCGGCTATCGGATCGCCTGGCCGTGGCCGCAAGCGAAGAATCTATCGAGTTCCGTCACTTCCGTTTGACCGGTACGCGCGATTACGCGCTGCAGCCGGAAAAATGCGTCCAGGTCGAAGCCGACGGTGTGACCCTATCGGTGGACCTGGCACGTTCGGACTTGCTGCTGGAGACGGAGTTGCCGCGCTTCGCTGAACTGGTCGGCGGCTCCCCGGCGAGTGGTCGCCGTCAGTATCGCCTGACGCCAGCATCGTTGCGCGCGGCGCGGTCAACAGGAATGACGCTGACGGCGCTGGAGATATGGTTCCATCAGCGAGCCGGCCAACCGCTGCCGCCGGCGGCGCGTTTGCTGATGAGCGCCGAGCAGATGCAAGCGCCGCAGTTGCGGCGACATCTGGTGCTGCACATCGTCGATGAGGATCTGGCCGACGGACTCGTGCAATGGCCGCAAACGCGCGAATTGATCGAAGAGCGATTGGGGCCGACGGCGTTGGTGGTAGCTGAGGCGAATACGGCGGCGCTGCGGGAGCAACTACGCAGCATCGGGATCACGCTGTCGGAGCCGTAGTGGCGGAATCAATCCAACTTATGGTTTCTCCCGCGGCTCCACTATCACTGCCGTCGTATAGACCTGAGAAACCCCGCTACGCCCATTGACCCAAAGGCAGTGAAACACACCATCGGCATCGGCCACCAGACCGGCCGTGTGGCCGACTCCTTGAACGCACTTACCAGTTTTCTTGTTCTTGCGCGTGGGTGCATCGCTGACCTGCACGCTTGGCTGCCATGTCTCGCCGCCATCCAGGGAAGCTCGGATACGGACATCCCATCCCGCCTCGCCCGGACGCAGGCCGCGCGTGTCGTACCACGTCACCGCTACGGCACCCGCCTTGTTGACGGCGATGCTGGGCACGAACGCATCCGTATCTCCTGCGTCCTCCGATTGTTCGCTCAGGATCACCGGCTTGGAAAATGTTTTCCCCCGATCTTTCGAGTAGGCGTAGCTGATACAGGACCGCCCGGTGGGAAGGGTTTCCTGCCAGACGACGTAGACACGATCGCGCCAAGGGCTATGGGCTGGCGCTGACGTCGCTTGCGGGTATCCAGCCCCGTAGTATTCCGAAAGAACACACTCTTCCGAGAAGGAATCGCCGCCATCGCGGGAAACACGAGCGGCAAGGTAGTGCTGATTATGAGCAGGATTTCTTCTCTGCTGCTCTACTGTTCTGCGTTCTTGGCTGCTGTTATAGACGGCGATCAACGTGCCATTGGATAGCACTACAGGATTGCAACTCCCGTAGGCAACGTATCCTGAACGCCGCGTCCATGATCGAGCCGGACCGAATGACCGCCCGGCATCGGTGGAAACGAGCAGACCCTTGTGTGTCAAGCAGTAGAGTCGGCCCTGATACTTACCCCCCGTATTATCCATCGTCAAAAACGGACGATCATGGTACGCTTTGATCGTGGTCGTCGGCCCCCACCTTTGGCCGCCGTCTTGCGAGCGGACTACTTGCAAGCAGCCGGCGTCTTCTTGCTTGTCCAGCGACGGCGCCCACATGTTCACGAAGAAAAGAGAATCGCTCGTTCCCCAGACAAACGCGGGATCGGCGAGCGATGCCGGGTTGGCGTCCATCCGCTCCAGCGTCGGCACCCAACTCTTTCCGCCATCCGTCGAGGTGTACACAATGATCTTCGGGGCCGAGGGATCCACCGGCGGGGGGCTGTACATGGACGCCGCTACCAGGCGCTGAGGGTCCGTCGGGTCGGTGGCGAGAACAACTTCGGCATGGAGGATCTCCGCATTGGCTTTACTGACATGTACATTGGGTCCGATGTGGAGAGCGACTTTCTTCTTCGCAGGTTTGACCTCGTCGCGGATCGGTGCCTGCTTAACAGGCTGCGGAGCCGGAACGGCACCGTCGTTCTCTCTCTCTTCCGGAAACCAGCGGCGAGGAAATTGCCGCCCCTCTTCCGCCCTCTTATGATCCGGCTTGCCGGTGGTGGGCGAAACTCGGAAGAAGCTATATTCCTTGTCCAAGATGATCCGATATTCCATCGAATCGCGGCTCAAGACAATGGGAATGTAAACCCAGGCCTCGGGTTTGCCCTGTTCGGGTAGCCGCCGAACGATCAGGTAGTCTCCTTCGACGCGCCACTCGAATTTACTGCCGTCGTAGTTTCGACCCGTACCGTCGGCGTGATACGTCGGTCCCTCGCCCCTGTCCATTTTTCCATGCCAGGTAGCTCCGGCCAATCGCAATGCATCGCCTGCCAGCGGTGATTTCTCTTTGTTCTTCGCCGCGCCCCCTCGCTGAACGAGAATATCCGCTTGCCCCGTCGTCAAGGCGGCATGGCTGACAGAAAGCCCTTCGTAGTGGACTTTGTAGGCACCAAGCTTTCCCCGCACGGTAGGCTTTAGCACTTCCTCCTTGTCCTCCGCCGGCACAAAGGCCAGTTCGGGAGGCCCCAGTGGAGCGACCTCATCTGGCTTCAAGGTTAGCTCGAAGGTCAGTTGACGAGCATCCGGTTTGGACGGCATAACTGCTTTCACCGACTTGTCGGCCTGGACCACGATGGGAGCAGATGTGTAGAACCAATCGGTGTGATAGGTCACCTTCGCCGGTTTGTCGCTGACATTGCGGAACCATACGACGAACTTCACCGATCCTCCGAACCGGCAGACCCGTCCTTCTGTAACTTCCAAACCCGCCTGTATGCCGTCCACCGCTTTGCCCCAGGCGATGCGCTGGATGTTTTTTTCGCCACGAACGCCGTCAGCCCGTGTTATGTTTATCATCTCCAGCGGCTCACTCGTCGCTGATGTCTCGGCATTAGTAGATCCGGAATACCAGGCAGTACCCCCTGCAAGGGCGCTGGTCACAACCAAAGCTACCGCCACGAGACTTAATTTTGTCATCGACATGTGCGGCATCTCCTTTATCATTCCCTTGGCCAAGGCAGCAACCGACTCGGACACCACGCCCACGGTCACCGCCTGATGGGTCAGGGCGGATGCCACGGCCCGGATCGTGGCGTTGAACAACCCTGCCGGAATGGCTGCTGTCGCTTCAGTCGCTGTTAGTGCTAACAAGCCAAGTACCGATCCTAGAGCCACGCCTCGTTCTGTCAGCCGCTGCTTCAACCGCTTGCGTGCCCGGCTCAATGCAACAGCTGCTGCGCCTTCTGTCTTGCCTAGCTCACGAGCGGCATCGGCGAGGCTCTTGCCCTCCATGCAGCACAACACGAAGACAGCCCGATAGGCAGCCGGAAGGCGCTGAACTTCCTCATCGAGCAAGGTCTGCACCTCCTTCCATTCGATGCGTGTCTCAGCCTTGGGTGAGAGAGAATGGGCCTGGCGTTGCTCATGCTTGCGTCGTCGTGCGGCTTTTCGTTTCGCGTTCAGGGCAGTTCGTAACGCAACTCCGTGGAGCCAACTACCCAGAGACTCGGCCCGGTGGACAGAACCGGCTTTGTATGCCAAGACGATAAAGACAACCTGGAAGGCGTCTTCGGCATCGTGCTCATCGCCGAGCGTGCGCCGGCAGACCTCCCAGACCATCCGCCCATGCCGTTTCATCAGCGATGTGAACGCGGCCTGATCCCCCGCGTCCAAGCGCTCAAGTAGTTGTCGATCCGAATGATCGCGGTAGGCGCCGCGAAGCGACAGTTCACGGAGATAGTGGAGGATCGTACCGCTTTGTGTCTCGCTCATCGATTGCTCCGGGGTCATGCGCCGGTTCTTATAGTAGTGGCCTGTCAGTCGTAAAGATTACACTGTGGAGTTGTTTTCTTCGATGCGCCTTCGTAACTTGGCTCTATCGAGGGACAGTCCCCTCGCCTTGCAACTCGCTTTGTTGCTCGACATCAGGGAATCATCATGAACCAGCGAAGCTTTTTGCTCACCCGTCCGCATCTTCTCCTCTCCCTGCTGATCTTGCTGATGACGGCAGGGATCACCCGTTCGGACACGCCGGAAACACCTCTGCCGCGAACCGTCGCGGAGAAGAGCGATTACAAGGCCACTTCGCGCTACGCGGAAGTTGTCGATTTTTGCGAGAGCCTGAAGAAACTCTCGCCGTTGGTCCGTCTGGGCGAACTCGGCAAGAGCGGCGAGGGTCGAACTTTGCCGTTGGTCATCCTCGCCGATCCGCCGGTGTCCACGCCGGAAGAGGCGGCCAAGAGCGGCAAGCTCGTCGTATTGGCAATGGCGAACATCCATGCCGGCGAAGTGGACGGCAAAGAAGCCATGCTTATGCTGGCCCGCGATTTGGCGACGGCGAAGGAGAAACCGTTGCTCAAAGACCTTGTTCTCGTCTTCGCGCCGATCTTCAACGCCGACGGCAACGAGAAAATCTCCAAGGAGCATCGCCGCTCGCAAAACGGACCCGCCGAGGGCGTCGGCATCCGCGAAAATGCCGCTGGTCTCGATCTCAACCGCGATTACATCAAGCTCGACAGCCCCGAAGTGCGCGCTCTCGTCCGCTTCTTCAACAAATGGGATCCCGCCATCTTCATCGATTGCCACACGACCAACGGTTCGCATCACCGCTTCACCATCACGTATGAAGGGCCGGTCTGCCCTGCCGGTGATGATAAGCTCATCGCACTAGTCCGCGACGAGTTGTTCCCGGAAGTTAGCCGGCGACTGGAAAAACGCAGTGGATACCAGTCCTTCTTCTATGGCAATTGTTCGCGCGATCACAGCCGCTGGGAGACTGTGCCGGCGATTCCGCGCTTCGGCACACACTATTTCGGACTACGCAATCGTATCGGCATCCTCTCGGAATCGTACAGCTATGCTCCCTTCCGTGACCGTGTCCTTGGCACGCGCGATTTCGTGCGGAGCATTTTTGAATATGCCGCGGAAAACAAGGAAAAAATCAGCGCTCTGTTGCGCGATGCCCGCAAAGATAAGGATGAGATCGCCCTACGCCACCGCATGAAGCCGCTGCCTCGGAGAGCAACCATTCTTGGCTTTGAGGAGGAACGCAAGGATGGTCGGACGGTGGCGACCAAGACGCCCAAAGATTACACGGTCGAATATCTTGGTGTCGCCGAGCCAACTCTGTCGGTTCGCCGACCTTACGCCTATTTGATGCCGTCCTCGTGGACGAAAGTAGTCGAAAACCTCCGGCGGCACGGCATTGCGGTTGAAGAGCTGCGCGAAGACATTGAGTTGGATGTGGAGACTTACAAGATCGACAAAGTAAATAAGCGAGCAATCTATCAAAAGCACCAACTGATTGAAGCTGATGCGTCGCCGCGGAAGGAAGCCCAGCGGATCGCGGCGGGAACGATTGTTGTGAAGACCCATCAGCCACTGGGCACGCTCGCCGCTTACCTGCTGGAACCGCAGGCGGAAGATGGTTTGTGTACGTGGAGCTTCTTCGAGAATGGCGTCCGGGAAGGTGCTGATTATCCCGTGCTGCGGCTGCCGGACGAGACGCCGTTATTGACGACCCCGGTGCGGCCATTGGCCGAGGACCGCAAGCTCCATAAACGCATCGACTTGGACATGCTGCTTGGCAAGAAGCCGATGCCCAACCTGTCCGGCGCGCCGATCGGTGATGTGACTTGGCTCGACGATGGCGAGCATTTCCTCCAGCGCAAAGACGGGCAAATGCGAAAAGTCCACGCCCTCAGTGGTCGATCTACGCCGCAGCCGGCACCGGATACGAAAAAGATCGAGGCGGCGCTGGCCTCTTTGCCGACCATCGACCGGCAAACGGCGCGGCGGATCGCCTCGCGCGGTGGTGACCCAGCGGCTGGCCGCTTCCGGATGGGGCGGATCACCGGCGGGGCCGACGAGCCATTTGAAGGTAAAAAGGGCCGTGTGTTCCAGCACGGCGACGATTTGTACTACTACTTCCTCGACGGCAGCAAGGCGGTGCGGCTGACGCATTCGACCGGGACCAAGGAACTCGTTTCCCTCAGTCCCAACGAAAAGTATGTCGCCTACGTTCGGGCCAATAATCTCTACGTCGTGGACATCGCCACGCAGACGGAACACGCCTTGACCACCGATGGTTCTGACCTCATTTTCAACGGCAAGATGGACTGGGTTTATTGGGAGGAGATTGGCAATCGCCGCAGCAATGCCTACTGGTGGAGTCCGGATTCCACGCATCTCGCCTTTGTCCGCTACGACGACACGCCCGTCCACAAGTTCGCCGTTCTCGATACGATGCCGGTACGTCAGCAAGTGGAGTTGACGCCGTATCCGAAAGCGGGAGATCCGATACCTACCGTGAAGCTGGGCATTGTGCCGGCGGCAGGCGGTCCTGTTTCCTTCGTCGATCTGTCGGGCTACTCCGAAGGGGCGATGATTTTGACTCGAGGCGGCTGGCTTCCCAGTGGCGACAAGATTTATTTCTACATTCAAGATCGGGCACAGACCTGGCTCGATTTCTGCACCGCGCCGCGTTCAGGCGGCACTCCCACGCGGCTCTTCCGTGACAAGACGCGAGCCTGGGTGGATGATCCTGGACCTCCGCATTTCTTGAAGGATGGCTCATTCTTGCTTGCCAGCGAGCGCAGCGGCTGGCGGCACCTTTATCACTTCGACTCCAACGGCAAGCTCAAGCGAGAGGTGACAGGCGGATCGTGGGAAGTGCGGAACTTGCACCTCGTCGATGAACCGTCGGGATGGGTCTATTTTTCGGCGACGAAGGACAATCCCATCGGCCTGAATCTCTATCGCATCAAGCAAAGCGGCGGCGAGCCACAGCGTCTGACGATGGGACCAGGCCAGCATCGCGTTAGCATCAGTCCCAAGGCGAACCTGTTCGTGGACTATTGCAACAGCTACGATTCGCCGCCTACGGCTCGTCTGTATCGCACCGACGGCACACTGGCCCGCACCCTCGACACCAATCCGGTGTATGCCCTGGAAGAATACGACCTGGGAAAGCAAGAGTTGCTTCAGATCAAGACACCGGACGGATTCGTGCTGGAAGCCGCTCTCTTGAAGCCGCCGGATTTCGATCCCTCGCGGCGCTATCCGGTGTGGTTCACAACCTATGGCGGTCCCCATGCTCCGGTTGTCCATGACGCCTGGCAAGGAGGCCGGCCACGCGATCAAGGCTTGGCGAGTCTCGGCTTCCTCGTCTTTCAGGTCGATCCGCGTAGCGCCAGTGGCAAGGGCATCGTTTCTACTTGGACTGCCTACCGCCAACTTGGCGTTCAGGAATTGGCGGATGTCGAAACAGCCATCCACTGGCTGACGGCACATTCCTTCGTCGATGCCGAGCGCATCGGTATGACCGGGCACAGCTACGGCGGCTTCATGACAGCTTATGCACTGACGCATAGCAAGCTCTTTGCTGCCGGGGTCGCCGGCGCTCCCGTCACGGATTGGCACAATTACGATGCGTTTTATACCGAACGCTACATGAACACGCCGCAGGAGAACCCGGAGGGTTACAAGCGCACGTCCGTCGTCGCTGCAGCCGCGCAGCTGCACGGACGCTTGCTCCTCATCCACGGTATCCGCGACGACAACGTACACATTCAAAACACACTACAGCTCGCCAATGCACTGCAGCGCGCCGACAAGGATTTTGAAATGATGGTCTATCCCAACGACCGCCACGGCATCCGCGGGAGGCACTATCAACGACTGGTCCTCGATTTTATGCGGCGGACCTTAAAGCCGGATTCTCCGCAAGCGACGGCGAGACAGAAGGCATCGTTACCGGCCGATGCGCCGACCACAGATGCAAAACCGCCGGTAGGAAAATGAGCGCGGTCAACATCGAACAGCCAACGCCCAAAGTCA
>Ga0070739_10005823_pt1 | contig 13853 bp, 11 predicted proteins | sample Coa_R1_7_FD_66445 | JGI IMG/M metagenome (GOLD analysis project Ga0070739, IMG submission 66445) | Surface soil microbial communities from Centralia Pennsylvania, which are recovering from an underground coalmine fire - Coalmine... | ecosystem: Environmental > Terrestrial > Soil > Unclassified ... | reverse complement strand
GAGGGCCTTGTGCGTTTGCGAATCCATAGCGAAGCGCGGCAATGTCCGTCCGGAAAGACAACCGCGGTCATCCTTGTTCGCAATCAGCGGCACATCGTCGGGCAAGCTCGCTCCCAGTCCCGGATGACATTCCGCGCAGCGCTTCTGCCGGATTAAAGCCAGGGCAGCGGCGGTTGGATTGTGGGCGCCAAAACGGCGAAGGATCGTCTGGATCTCTTCCCCAGTTGGGGACGGTGGCTGTGGCAGCTCGCTCGGTTTGGACCACATCAAGAGAAACGCCGCGATATCGCGGGCGGCGTCCGGCGAGACTGGCAGACACGGCATCCGGCCATCCGGGTAGCGCCCGCGCGGGTTGCCCAGAAAGGCCGCCAGGTCGTCTTGGCCGAAACGGTCTCCCAAGCCAATCAAAGGAACCCGGCCCAAATCGGCTTGGCTCGCGCGGGCGGCGTCCGGCAAAAAATGGCACGCCGCGCAGCCCAAGCGGATGAAAGTCTGACGACCCACGCGGTGATCGCCGGGCGACCGTGGCTCGGAGTGCTTGCTGTCGCCGGCCGGCTTCCCCAGGTATTCGACAATGAGCCAACGCTCCACGAATCCACTGCGGTTCGCGGCGAAGAGAGCCGGCATACGGGCTTCCGACCGGACTCGGGCCGGGTCTTCCAGCCAGTGCAAGAGCCAGCGGCGGCTGATGCGCTGACCGGCATCCGCCAAAGACGGTCCAGGCGGCGCCTCGGTGATCCCGGGAAATGCGTTGCGATGACAGCGGGCGCAGCCGAGGCGCCCGGCCCCTATTCGGCCCCGCGCAATTAACTCCTCATCACGGATGGCTTGGGAAACTTCCTTGACCTGGTGTTGCAAATGCCAGGCCGGCAGCGGTTCTCGTGCAAAAGTAGGCCCTTGCCAACCAATCTGAAGCCGCGCCGGCACTCCGGCCAGGGAACGATAGGTAATCTTCAAACGGTAAAGGCCGGTAGGACGATGAAGCACTTCGTTGGGGCCGAGTAGAGCGGTGTCATGCTCCCCACGTCCTCGGAGCACCATGACACCGTCCACCTCCATCGTTAGCTCGCCGCCGAGGTAGGCATCAAAAGAAATCGGCGTCTTGTCCTTCAGGATCAGTACCCCGGTCCAGGTCACCATGAAAGGCGCCGGTGGCAGACGTGGGTGTGGGCTGGAATATCCCAGTGTAAAAGCTGGTTTGGCGTCCACACGAGCTAGGACCGCATCCTTATCGACAGCGGAACGATAAACGGCAAGGAGGCCGGGATGCAGATCCTCGACTTCGACATCAAGTGGACTCGCCGCGGCGGCTTGAGATGCTTGCCCTGCGCGAGACACGGCCGCAATAACAAAGAAGAAAAAAGCCATTATCACTCGATCGACAACGCGCTGCTTCAGCATGATTTCCCCTTGCAGCAGGAAAGCCCTAATTCTCAAGCTGGTTGAGAGAATCATATCAGCGGCGCCCACCGGCATACAATTACTTGGAGTCGCTGCGTGCTCCTTTCCGTTCTTGCTCTTGAACGCGACCTTGCCGTCGGCGAACGTCGCTGTGTTGTCCTTGAGTTGCGCGCCATCCTTGCCGCCATTCCTCGTTGCCACAACGACCCAGACGCCGGCCAGCGGATCGTTCCTCTTGACTGTTTACGTTCCGAACGGAATTGGTAACGGCATACTTCCTGATGAGAGCGTCTTCCTATCAATGGTGCCAAGCACGCGACCATCTACGTGTGGTCCGTGATCGTCTGGACGAGTTGGTGCATAAAGCCGCCCGTCTCCGAACCACCTTTCAGCAATACGACGCCAAATGTCCGCTTTTTCCATTTCCATTTCGTCCTTGACAGCCATAATCGTCAGTTGTCTAATTTTCAACAATCAATTTGACTGACCGGACAGCTACTGCAGCTATAGTTATACTTAATGGACACAACGGCCCTCCTGAAAATCTCGGTTCCACGGTCCGGTGTTCAGTGATTGGAGTGCCTCATGCTCGTCGTCGTTTCCAACCTTTTGCCCCATCGCAAGCCTTTGGGCGCCAGCTTGTTGGCCCTGGTCTTTTTCGCGACCGCGCCGCAACTCCTGGCCAAGCCGGCCCATAAGCAAGCCCTGGGCGATTATTTTGGCCCCTTCCTTAGCCAACAACTGAACAACTGTCAAACCTGCCACTTGCCCGACCCGCCGAATCAGCCGGCCGACGTATCGGACAAGCCGCACAATCCGTTCGGGGCGCGACTCAGGGCCGTCCGTCGAACCCTGCGGCAAGCGGGCCGTAAGACCGACATCGAGACGCGGCTGCAATCCATCGCCGATGAAGACAGCGACGGCGACCGCGTCTCCAACCTGGTCGAGATCCTGACCGGCCATGCGCCGGGAGATCCGACCGACAAGCCGTCGGCCGCCGAGATTAAGGAATTCGCGCAGAAGCTGGCCGCGTTTCGCCGCTTCAAGAGCTCCTACCCGTGGCGGCCATTCGAAGTCGTGCGCCGGCCGGCCGTGCCGCAAGTCAAACGTGGAGACTGGGTCCGCAATCCGATCGACGCTTTCATCGCCCAGGAGCATGAAGCCCGCGGACTCCAGCCTCGTCCGCAAGCGGACAAGGCAATTCTCCTGCGCCGCCTCTACCTCGATCTGATCGGCCTGCCGCCGACGCCGCAGGAATTGCACGCCTTCCTGGAGGACACCGCTGCGGATGCCTACGAGCGCGTCGTGGACCGCTTGCTTGCAAGCCCGCAGTATGGCGAGCGCTGGGGCCGGCACTGGATGGACATCTGGCGCTACAGCGATTGGGCCGGCTGGGGCAACCAGGTGCGCGACAGCCAGCCGCACATCTGGCACTGGCGCGACTGGATTATTGAATCCCTGAACAAGGACAAGAGCTATGACCGCATGATTGTCGAAATGCTCGCAGCCGACGAACTGGCGCCCAACGACCCCGACACGCTCCGCGCCACCGGCTACCTGGTCCGGAACTTCAAGCTGCTGAGCCGGGAACAATGGATGCAGGACACGGTCAACCACACGGCCCAGGCGTTCCTTGGCGTCACGCTCGGCTGTGCCCGCTGCCACGATCATATGTACGATCCGATCACGCAAAAGGAATACTACCAGGTGCGGGCGATCTTCGAGCCGCATAATGTCCGCACCGATCGGTTGCCGGGTGTCGCGGATATCACCCAGGACGGCCTGCCCCGCGTATACGATGCCGACCCCCAGGCGAAGACGTTCTTGTTCCTGCGCGGCGACGAACGAAGGCCCGCCAAAGATCCGCTGCCGCCGGACGTGCCGCAAGCACTGGGAGGCAAGCCGTTTCACGCGGAGCCAGTGGCGCTACCATGGTCGAGTTACGCGCCCGACAAGCAGCCCGAGGTGATCCAAGGGTTGCTCGATTCCAGCGCCGCGGCGGTGGCGACCGCCCGGCGAGGCATCGAGCCCACGCGACTACCCGCTGTTCGCGCGGCGGCGTCGGCACTGGCGGCGCGCTCGCTGCTAACCTGGGCGAGCGGCCAACCCGCCCTGGAAACAGCGGCGCTGGCGCAGCTCGATCTCGCCCTGGCAGAGGCCAAAGACCAGGCGCTTCGAGCGGTGCTGCGGGTAGAGAAACTGGAAGACAAGGGCAAGCAAAAGGGCGATGAGTGGCAGCAAGCCGCCCAACAAACCGTGCGGGCGCAAAGGAAGGCCGCGCTACTGGAAGCACGCCGGAAGCTGGCGACGACTCAGCAGAACCTGCGGCAGGCGGGTGGGCGCATCGGCGCCAAGCAAATCGCGGCACGCAAGGCGCTTACAGACGCCGAGCAAGCATTGCTCAAGGCCGAGAGCGACGCCCAGCAACCGGCCGGGACGGCGTACACGAAGCGGCCCCTGAAGATGTACCCGACGACGTCCACCGGCCGGCGCCTGGCGTTTGCCCGCTGGATTGCCGACCGCGACAATCCGCTGACAGCGCGCGTAGCCGTCAACCATATCTGGTTGCGTCACTTCGGCCAGGCATTGGTGCCGACCGTCTTCGATTTCGGGCGCAACGGGAAACCTCCCTCGCATCCTGCGCTGCTCGATTGGCTCGCCGCCGAGTTCATGGACCAGGGCTGGAGCATGAAGGCGCTGCACCGGCTCGTCGTCACCAGCAGTACTTATCGCCAAGCTTCAACCCCCGACCCCGCCAACCTCGCGGTGGACAGCGACAATTGCTATCTCTGGCGCATATCGCCCCGGCGCCTGGAAGCCGAGGTCGTGCGCGATTGCGTGTTCTACGTCGCGGGCCGCTTGGACAAGACCATGGGCGGCCCTGACATCGACTACAATGAGGGGCTGACCAAGCCGCGCCGCAGCCTGTATTTCCGCCATGCCCAGGAAAAGCAGATGGAGTTCCTCAAGCTATTCGATTGTGCTGCGGTGACGGAGTGCTATCAACGCAAGGAAAGCGTGCTGCCGCAGCAGGCCCTCGCCCTGGCCAATAGCGAATTGACTATCAAGCACGCCCGACTCTTGGCCCATGACTTGGCGGCGCGGGTGGGCAGTGATCCGGCAGACTTCACCCGGTCGGCGTTCGAGCAGGTGCTCTCACGGCCGCCGACGGCGCAGGAGCTGCAGACCTGTGTCGAATTCCTGAGCCAGCAGGAACAGCGTTATCGCTTGAGAACGGCGCCCGTGGCGGGTACCGTTACGGAAGGAAAACTTCCCGCATCCGATCCCGTTTTGCGGGCACGCGAGAACCTGGCCCACGTGTTGCTGAATCACCACGATTTTGTGACGATACGCTAACGAGGCAAGTTGTATGTCGTACCCATCCGATTCTTCTCATCGCTGCCCCGGCATTACGCGCCGCTCTTTCCTCGTCGATACCGGTATGGGCTTCACCGGCCTCGCACTCAGCGCCATGTTGTTCCGCGATGGTGTCGCCCGCGCTAACTCCGGATATGTGCCGCCCGATGGCAAGCCGCACCATGCGCCGCGCGCCCGCTCGGTCATCTGGATCTTCCTCTGCGGCGGGGTCAGCCACCTGGAGAGCTTCGATGTCAAGCCGCCCCTCAACCGGTATGCCGGCAAGACCATCGACGATACGCCATTCAAGAGTGTCCTCGACCCGGAACGGTTCAAGATCATCGTGGGCGGCAACCCCTCGCACGGCGGCCGAAAGGTGTTGATGCGCCTCAACACCGGCTATCGGAAATACGGTCAATGCGGCCTGGAGGTGGCCGACTGGTGGCAGCACGTCGGCACCTGCGCCGACGACCTCGCCGTGGTCCGCTCGCTGTGGACGATCCACAACGACCACGGCACCCAGCTCACCTGGCACACTGGCCGGCATCCGCGCGAGGGTGCCTTCCCAACCATCGGCTCGTGGGTGAACTACGGGCTAGGCTCGCTGAACCAGAACCTGCCGGAATATGTGGTCCTGGGCCTGCCCACCGGCGATTGCTGCGGGGGCGAATGGACGCACGGCGCCGGCTACCTGGGCCCGGAATACGCCGGCGTGCGCTTGCACCTCGATGCCAAAGAGCCGCTGCCCTTTGTGCGCCCGGCCGGCGGACTGCAGCGCGACGAGCAAGAAGCCGAGTTCAGCCTGCTCGGCAAGCTCAATCGCCTGGCTGGCATCGACTATCCCGATGACCCGGCCTTGCGGGCGCGGATCAAATCGTACGAGCTGGCCTTCGGCATGCAAACGGCCGTGCCGGAAACGCTTCAACTAGAAAAAGAAAGCGAAGCGACCCGCAAGCTCTACGGCTTGGATCAGGCCGTGACCCGGCCGTTCGGGCAGCAGTGCCTGGCGGCACGGCGGTTGGTGGAGCGCGGCGTGCGCTTCGTGCAGATCTTCCACGGCGGTGGAGGCGGCGGCGCCTGGGACGCGCACTCCGGTATCCAGAAGAATCACAGCCAACTGGCCGCCCAGGTGGACCAACCGATTGCGGGACTGCTCAAAGACCTGAAACAGCGCGGCCTGCTGGACGAAACCATCGTCGTCTGGGGCACCGAGTTCGGACGCACGCCCGGCGCCGAGGGAGATGGCCGGGACCACCACCCGTTTGGCTTCTGCGCCTGGCTGGCGGGCGGCGGCATCAAGGGCGGCGTCGTCCACGGTGCCACCGACGAGCTGGGCTTCCACGCCGTGGAGCACCGCCATTATGTAACCGACATCCATGCCACGGTGCTACACCAGCTCGGGCTCGATCCGCGGCGCCTCGAGATTCCGGGGCGTAAGCGGCTGGAGATTGACTACGGCCAGCCGATTCGCGACATCATCGCTTGATTCTTCTACTTGGCGGCCGCTTCCAGTTGGGCCCGAAAAAGTTGCGTCCTATGTGACCGATGCCCCGCTCATGATGATCTGGACTGTGCCCGAGCCATAACGGATGATGTAGCCTTGCCACAGAGACGAAGAGGACCACGAACGCAATGCATCCTCTGCCTGCTGATGCCGAGCCTCGGGTTCGTGTTCGCCACTTCTGCAATGCGAGTCGGGACGCCTCTTCTTGGGTTGGTCAGGTCACAGGCCCGTAGGGCTTGTCCCATTGTCGCGCCAGCTCCCGCGTCGGCTGGTCCAGCGCTTGTAGCTCCGCCGCGCTGAGCGGCTTGTACGCCTTCAGCCAGGCCAGATTCTGCTTGAGTTCCTCCGCGTCGTGGATACCGACGATGACCACGCTCACCTGTGGCAGGCCCAACGCGTAGCGAAGAGCATCCCGTTTCATCGCATCCGGCATGCGCGCCCCTTTGGGCGTCTTGGTCGATCCCCCAAATACTTTCATGGCTACCAGCCCGATCTCTTTTTCTGCGGCACGCGGCCAGACCTTCTCTTCAAAGTGATAAATGTGCCGGGCCACCAGGCTCACGGCGTTCATCTGCACATCGTAATCCCATTCCCCAAGCGCCTTGAGGAAACGATCCGGTCGGTTGTGGCCACTCACGCCGAGGAAGCGTGTTAGTCCGTCGCGCTGGGCCTTCTCCAGCGTCTTGCACACGCCATCGGCAGCGTAGATCTTCTCCGGACTCATCTTGTCATCGCCGATGCTGTGGGCGTAGACCAGGTCCGCCTGTTCGACCTGGAGTTCGGCGAGATTCTTCTTCAGCAGTTGCAGGGCCTTCTCGCCGTTGGGTTCAAAGCACTTGGTAACCAGAAACACTTCCTTGCGCCGTTCTTTGAGCACGTGGCCGAGGTAAACTTGGGCCTTGCCGTAGCCGGCGAATTCCGGAGCGGTGTCGAGATAGGTTAGCCCGCTGTCGATGCACTGGTGATAAAAGGCGATGGCTTCCTTCTCCGGGCGATGTCCGGCCGGGGCCGTGCCCAGTCCGAGGATGGGCACTTTGGCCTTGGTTCGGCCGAGTACTTTTGTGGGCAAGATGCTCTTCTCCGCCGTGAGGGCATCGTCGGCCACCAGAGCGAGGGCGGTCCCGGCGCTGGCCGTCTTGAGGAAATCCCGTCGCGAAATGTCCGGAGTGGGAGCTTCGTCCATGGTGTACTACCTCAGCGGAGTGAAGATGGATGGAAACCTGACAGAGACACTTCTGACGATACCACGGATTGATGAAGAGGTCAAAGCTCTCGGTGCGGCTTTTTCTGCTTGTGCTTCGGCACCGGATACCTTGTCATCTGACCGCGGATATCGTCCGACGAACGATCAGCACTCCGAAGGGATACTTCGTCAATGGAAGCTTGCCGCCACTGCGACAAGAATGCCGATCAGTAGCGCACACCCCAGCAGGATCGCCACAAATTTGCCCCACGGCCGGGGCGCGCCGGGAGCATAGATCCGCTGCTCGCTGCCGTATATCCACAGCGATTTAGGCGAAGAATTATGGTAGCGATAGCGGACCTCTTGAATACTCACGTACTCGATGTGTAAATGCTGAAAAAGTAATCGAGTCTGACCCTCCGGCACAGATTGTGATTTCTTCAAGAGTTTCGCCGTACGTTCGTCAACCCGAGGGTCTAGCGTCGGACACGCCGCCGCCGGCGCCACGCGGTCATCGACCAGCGTTTCGCCATGTACCTGTTGGAGAAGATGGTCGGGAATTTTCGTATCGTGGATTGCCTCGACCTGGGAATCAACTCGGAAGTGGATCGTGACTTGCTCGAAGGTCTTAACCCGTCCACTGCCCTGGCAATCGCCGCAGACCACGGTACACTGGCCTCCGCACGCCGAGCAGCCGACCTTGCCATTGAAACAGGTGCAGTTGTCGCGCACCTCCACCGGCTGCATGACCGTGTTGCCAAAGGCATCCTTCGTGTTCCGCATTTCCGTGCGCGTGCGGTATCCGGTTCCATTGCACGAAGGGCAGTTGACCTTGCCGAATCCCTGGCACTGCGTGCAGGTCATTCGACCTCGACTGTGGCAGCGCTCGCAGTGGCGGACGCGCTCCGTGTGGGGGATCGGCATTTGCTCCCTACGCTCCTCGAAATCCGTAGGCCGGGTGACAGGCAGATCCCACGGACTGGGAGGTTGGCCCCAGTCATCGACTGCACCGCCGTTGTACGGAACCATCTTGCCCTGAACTGTACGGTCCTCGTATTGCGACCGCAGGCGGACCGTGTAGGACGAACAGGGCACAATGTCCTCTACCGCGATCTTGCCGCCAAGGCCCCGGACACGGAAGAAACCCTTGGAACTCCACTGATTGATGAGGCGGCGCGCCTCGGCACTATTGAGCGGCGGCACCAGTTTGTCGTTGGGTTCCATGATCGACTTTCCTTCAGTAAATCATTACCCGCTTCGGATCGATTTCCATTCCTTTCCAGATCTGGAACCAGCCGTTCTCGCCGTCCATTTCCACGAAGAGGAACTCGCGCTGCGGCTGGCCCGCCTCATCCTTGATCTCGCGCCAGTAGTCCCAGTATTCGACGCGACGCTTCTCGATCTCATCGCGGGTCACGTGCTTATCGAGATTGACGTCGCGGACAATCGTCACCTCTGCCCGATAGGGAGTGCTCAGGTCGTTGATGCGCTCGTACTCCGCTTGCACCGTATCATCTTCGAGAACCTGAAACTTCTTCGTGCCGTCGTTGACGACCTTGTGCAGTCCTTCATCGTAGGGCCGATCGTCGTCGAGTCGCAGCAGCAAGCTGTCGTACCCTATGCCGGCCTGATCGGGATCGTCCACCGGCATCAGTCGCAAGCGGACGAGGATCTTGGCACAACCCAGAGGCCGGGCCAGCAAGGCGTAATCGACAAAGCGGAACTCGTGAGGACCGATGGTCCGCTTGTATTCGTGGATCGACAGGACGAAAAAGTTGAAGTCGCGCCACTCGATATCGTCGAGAGTGACTGCGCTTCCGATGCGGGCATGCAGGGGATTGTAATACTGGAACTCGACCGGGCCTTTGATCTTGTCCAGCAGCATTTCCCAGAGCGTTCGGCCTTTGGCCATGGTGGTATCTCCTCCTCCGGGCGCCGGCCTACCGGGCCGATGTCAATGCACGACCGACGCCACGACGTAGCATACTCCCAGGATGATCGCCGCACAAACGATGGCGACGGCCAGGTTCGCCTTCTCCGTCAGCTCTTTCTGGATGTCCATTTTGGGCGTGATCCAGTCGAACACTTTGAAGCCGAGCACGGCCAGCACGATGCCGAGCGGGCCGTACAGGAGCGCGGCCAGGAAGCCGGGCCAGAACGTCTCAGGCAATTCCATGATGATCGGTCCTTTCAGTCGCCGCCCCAGCGTTTGATGAACACCAGCCACACAAAGAAAGCCATCGCCGCCAGGACCAGAAGGATTCTCCCCACCGTCCTCGCCACCCAGTGAGAGTGTGAAGGAGGAGACGGTGGTTGTGGGTTGATTGCCGCATCCACGAAGCCGTCGTCGTACATCAGATCGGGATCCACTCCAGGCGGTGCGTAAGTCGGATCGCGCGGTTCCTTCTTGGCCTCCAGCTCGTGGATACGTTTCTCTAGTTGCGCGTCCTTCGCCAGAAGATCGCGGTAGCGGGCCGCATCCATGTCGCTTTGATGATGGTACGCCCACAAGGCGCGTGTGTTCAGATCCTGAGCTAGCAGCCACCACCAGAACCAGGTGCTGAAGGGATCTTGATAGATGACCACCGGACGAGGCGGTGGATTGGCAAAGACGGTGCGGCGGCGTTGCTCCCGAGTGGCCCACCGTCCGGGATCGGTGTCTCGTCGGATCTCCTCGACTCGTTTGTCCCTCTCATCGAGCGGATGCGTTTTTCCATCGGAAGTCGTGTACGTCGGCCGGGGCTTGGTTCCGAGCGTGAAAGCAGACTTGCTTTCCTGCCTGCGCTGGGCGGCCGCTGCTGCACTGTCGAAGGAGCCGCTGCTGGATCGTTTCACCGGCCCGGACGGTTGGCTTCTGCTGATCGAATAGCCGCGTCCCACAGGCGAACCGGCGGAATAGCTCCGTCCCTGAGGCGAGGAAGTCCCGCTCGTCGGCCTGCTCCGAGTGTCGAAAAACCTCTTGCTCTCCTGCCTGCGCTGGGCCGCTGCCGCGGCGCTGTCAAAGGAAGGACTAGCCGATCTTCGCACGCTGGGAGGCCTGCTGAAGCTCGGTGTTGACGAACTCCTGGTAGCGGAGGAACGGCCACTGGAATAACTGCGGCCGCTGGAACGAGACGACGAGTTGCCGCGGAAGCTCGATGAACTCCTGCTCGAGGACGATCTGCCGCTGGAGTAGCTGCGGCCCTTGCTCGCCTCGATGTGGCCCGTTAGCGGAGGGGCCAGCGTCAAGCTAAAGGTGAGGAGCAGGATCAAGGGCATTCGCTTCATAAGCGATCCTGTCTATCCACGAAATTGGGTCTTTGGCCGCGCTTGCTGAAGGCTGTGGAACATCTGCATGATGTCGTAAGCCGTCAACTCGCACAACAGTTGCGTGACCTTGGCGTGTACCTCGTCGTTCAGGAGCGGCTCCACTTCCTTCATGAGAGCGATCAGCCGCTCCTCCTGCTCTTTGATCTCGCGGTCCTCCACAATGCCGTCGGCCATCGTCTGGATGAAGGAATCGAGCTGCCGAGCGTAGTTCTCGATCAGCGGTTCGTGGGAGCTTTCGTCGAACCACTTCTGTCGCCCTGCTGGCGCGCCAGGCTTGGCAGCCGTCTCTTTGATCGCTTTCTTCTTGGCCATGGAATGGCTCCTTATATGATTTTGCACGGTTATTGTTGTAACAGCTGCCGGATTGCCGCGAAGCGTTCCTGGAGGCGAGTTCGGCCCTCGGGCTTTTCTACCTTCTCACGCCATTGACGCGGAAGAAAGTTGAGCTGAGTACACTCCAGGACTGCGGACAGCTCCTGCATCTCTTTTTCCAGTCCTTGCGCGGACGGGATGAAGTTAGTCAGTACCTCTTCCAGGTCTTTTTTGCCCACCTTGCTCCGTCCCGCAGCCAGCGAGTTCCGCCACGCGATAATGATGATGCTTTCGATGTCCGACCCGCTGAGATGCTTTTCCACGGTGACAGCAGGGAGCGTCTCGGGCGGCAGCGGCACCTTGTTCTTGCGGGCCATGACGAGGAACATCTCGCGGATTTCCGCCTCGTCTTGCGGGTAGAACAGCGGAATGTGTACCTCGGCGCGCCCTTGGCGTTTGAGGTCGATCGGCAGCAAGTCCGGCCGCGAGGTCATCAACATCCAGACAATACGGCCACGATAGCGCGTGTCGCCCATCTGGCTGGCGATCATCGAGAAGACCCGGCTCGACGTGCCGGAATCGCCCTCGGCCTGCCGTGTTCCTAACGCGGAATCTGCTTCATCGATCAGTACGACGACGGGTCCCAACGAGCGCAGGACCGTCAGCACTTGCTCCAGGTTGCCCTCGGTCTCGCCGACGTATTTGGAGCGAAAGTTGCGCAGCACGACGCAGGGGATTCCGACTGAGCCGGCGTAGCATTCAGCGAGAAAGGTCTTGCCGGTGCCGACAGGGCCGCAGAGCAAGTAGCCCATCGGCGCGGCATCGAGATGGCCGCTCGACAGGAGGGCAGCGTCCTGTTGCAGTCGCTCCTTGGCTGCTTGTTGACCGACGACAAGATCGAGCGTGTGCTTGGGTTCGATAAATTCGAGCAGTCCGCGACACTGCCGTTCGATCAACGACTTCTTGAGTTGGCGAAAGCGGCCGCCATCCACACGCCGTCCCGACAGCTTGCCCTGAGCCAGCAGTACGTTGAGGCTCGACAGGCTCAGACCGTTGGAGAGTTTCGCCAGTTCTGCCGGCGTGAAGTCCATCACCTTGCTCAACTCTTCAGTCTTGTCGGCGGCTTGCTCGCAGAAGCGTTGGCGTTCGTCCGTGTCCGGCAGCGGCAGTTGCAGGGTAGCGACGTGAGGGCTTTGCACCAGGCGCTCGTTGACCTCGGCAAGCTGGTCGGCGAGCAAGCAGAAGGTCATATTGACGCGCTTGATGTAGGGATTTTGCGCCCAACCGAGAAGGCGGACGAGGTTTGTGCTCTGGCCGCGCCCCAGGCTGCCCAGTTCGCCGGCCGGCACGAGGTACTGAGCATAGTCGAAGATAACCGCGAGGCTTGGCCGGGTCTTGTCCTCTTCGAGAAGAATTCGCTCGATGAACTTGTCCAGCAAAAGGAACACCGCGTCAGGGTCGCGCGGCCAGGAAGCGGGTTCTCCCAGCGTGACCGTCAGCCGCCGCACCATGTCTTGCAAGCGCTTGGCGTCGCTGCCGGCCAGCGCGCGCAGGCCTCGCGCCAAGTCGTAGTGCAGCACCAAATCCCACGACCCAAACACCTGCGTGGCCAGGAACTCGGGCAAGTTGCAGTACGAAAGCCGACCATCTTCGGGACTTGGGATCAGGTCGTGAACATTGCCGTGCAGCACGAACAGGCAGGTCGTCCGTGAGAAATACAGGTCCGCCAACTCACGGGCCCACTCGGGATACCAGTCGGGTAGCGTCCCTCCGCCGCCGGGAATGGACGGAGACGGTTTCTGCGCGTCCTGAGGCACGGGCGGTCTCCTGCGCGGTTCACTTCTGCTTGATCGTTTGCTTGCGGGGACCGAGTTCCTTGGCCGCTTCACCTACTTGCGCAACCTCCGGCGTGACCAGGCCGGCCTTGGTTTCGAATTCGCGCAGCGCCTGCTCGGCGAGCGTCTTTTCCATATCTTGCTCGCGCTTGATGTCGGCGATGCCTTCCCCGGACAGATCCGCGGCAACGCGGGCCTTGGCGCGGTTGAGACCGATTTGATCCTGGATGATTTGCTCGGCCTGGCCGAAGTCGGTGGTGACGTCGAAGTTGAAATCCTGGGCCAGTTTGGCCATCTCCGCCTCGGCCCGACTCATTTTCAGATCGGCGTCGTACTTCTGGATCTTCTCGCGCAGCGCCGCCAGCTTCCCACTAGCGTGCTGGATCTTCGTGAGATTGTTGTTGTAGGCCTTTTCGTGCATTTGCAATTGTTCTTCATTCTCGGCCAACTCCTTCTTGGCCTTTTGCAGCTCCAGGGCGTAGCGGGCGGCCGTTTCGCGGTCGCCGCTCTGCAGGTACGCCTTGACCTTGGCCTCCAGAGTGTTCGCAGTGGCCCGATTTCTCTCTACCTGGCGCTGGACGCGCTCGACCAGTGCGCGGTACTGTTCAAGACCTTGCCGGCCCTCGCGCAATTGATCGACCGCTTGGTCGTACTCCAGCTGCATCTGGGCGATGGGATCAGAAGCGTAGAACCAGTTGGCCATCTGGTTGATCTTGGCCTTGAGGGTCCGCCAGAGTTTGCCGATGATCATGGCCAGGTAGACCTTTCCTTGCAGGAAGTTGCACGGTTTTGTGGAAGAGGATACGGCGACTGGCCGCGTTCTGTACATATATCGTTCCGAACTCGGCTGTCAATTCTCCAATGGTGTTTTGGGCTTTGGCAAGGGATGGCTTGACACCGCGCGAGCTTGAACATGACCTGTTGCGCTGTCCCTTGTGTTGCTTCGTTCGTT
>Ga0070739_10005822_pt1 | contig 13854 bp, 13 predicted proteins | sample Coa_R1_7_FD_66445 | JGI IMG/M metagenome (GOLD analysis project Ga0070739, IMG submission 66445) | Surface soil microbial communities from Centralia Pennsylvania, which are recovering from an underground coalmine fire - Coalmine... | ecosystem: Environmental > Terrestrial > Soil > Unclassified ... | reverse complement strand
CCGCACCGAGGTCATGCAGATCTGCGAGATCTTCCGCGCCAAGATCGTCGACGTGACCAAGCGCTCGGTGGTCGTCGAGGTCACCGGGACGTGCGAGAAGATCGACGCCTTCGAGCGGCTGGTGCGGCCGTTCGGGCTGATCGAGATGGCGCGCACCGGCGAGATCGCCATCTCCCGTGGGCGTGGAGAGACCTAACGGTCTCTCGATTGGGAGTTTTCACGGCTCCGCCGCGAAGACGTCCCGGCCTGCGGCACCGTGGCGAGACCTGACGAGAGGAGCGCTCAGCCGGCCAGCAGCGGCAGCAGCGCGCCCAGCTTGACCTCGGTCTCGGCCAGCTCGGCGGCCGGGTCGGAGTCGCGCACGATCCCGCCGCCCGCATAGAGCCGGGCGAGCGGGCCGCGCAGCAGCGCGCAGCGCAGTGCCACGCAGAACTCGCCGTCGCCGGTGGCGTCGACCCAGCCGACGCCACCCGCGTACCAGCCGCGGTCGAGCCCCTCGAGCGCGGGGATCATCTGCGCCGCCAGCGCGCCCGGCTCGCCGCCCACGGCGGGCGTGGGGTGGAGCAGCCCGGCGAGCTCGATGGCGTCCAGCGGCTCGGCGAGCTGGGCCCGCACCGGCCGCGCCAGGTGCTGGATGTTGGCCACCCGCACGAGCGAGGGCTCCTCGGCCGCGGTCACCCAGACCGACAGCGGGCGCAGCACCCGGGCGATCCGGCGCACCACGATCGCGTTCTCCTCGCGATCCTTCGCGCTCTGGCGCAGCTGCTCGCCCAGGTGGTCGTCGACCGCGGGGTCGGCGCTGCGGCGGATCGAGCCCGCCAGGGCGACCGTGCTCGCGCGCTGGCCCTCGCGGCGGATGAGAAGCTCGGGACTGGCGGCCAGGAAGGTCGCCTCGCCGCGACCGACGGCGAACACGAAGCAGCTCGGGTAGGCCTCGCGCAGCACGCCGAGCAGCGCCGCGGGGTCGTAGGCGCGTGGCGCGTGCACCTCCACCTCGCGGGCGAGCACGACCTTCTCGAGCTCGCCGCCGCGGATGCGCTGGACGGCGCGGGCCACCGCCTCCTCGAAGTGCGAGGGCGGCATCGGGCTGAGCACGCGGTGCGTGCCGGTCGGCGAGGGGTCGAACAGCGGCGGGGTCGCGGGGGCGAGCTCGCCGAGGCGCCGCGCTGCGCGTGCTGCGAGATCCTCGGGCGCGTCATCGGGGGCCACCTCGAGGTTGAGCGTCACCCACACCTGGTCGTGGCGGCGGGCCAGCGTGAGCTCGGGGACGTCGACCGAGGCGGGCGCGAAGCCGTCCCAGTGGGGCGAGGCGCCCCCGTCGGGCGCGAAGGCGAAGCCGCCCATGGCCGCCAGTCCGGCGCCGGGCGGGCCGTCGACGGGGTCGGCCACCGCCCGATCCACCAGCTCGCGCCAGGCGCGGGCGAGCGTGCGGAAGCGGTCGGGTCCGCTCGCCTTCAGCGCGGCCGCGCAGCCGACGCCGGCCAGCGCGGTGGCGTCCCGGTCGGGTTGTTCGAGGACGAACCACGGCTCGTCGCCGCGCCGGGCGCGGGCGACGATTGCGGTCGGATCGGCGGCGGCCCACCCCAGCGGTGCGCTGGCGCTGGCGAGCACGGGCCGCCCGCTCGAGCGGGCTCGGCGCAGCGCGGTGCGCAGGCGCGGGCGCAGCTCGGCCTCGACCGTGGTGAGTTCGCCGAGGAGCGGGCGCACGGCCGCTCACCCTAGCGGCTGGACGGCGCGCGGCGCGTCCGCGCGCAGCGCCCGCGCGGCGGCCGCGGCCACCCTGCGGTGCACGGCGAGGTTGTGCTCGCGCCGGCTCGGCACCTCGATGATGCTCGTGCCGCCGGCGGCCAGCGAGCGCTCGAGCGCCGCGCGCAGGTCGTCGAGGTCGCGCACCGGCTCGTGGCGGGCGCCGTAGAGCTCCGCGCTGGCGGCGAAGGGCAGGCCGTGGGGCGTGGCCACGTGCTCCTCGAAGGCGTCGCGCTGGCCGGCGACCGGGAGGAAGTGGAAGATGCCGCCGCCGTCGTTGTTGATCAGGACGATGGTCAGGGCCACGGGCAGCCGCCGCCCCGTCAGCAACCCCCCGATGTCGTGGGCGACGGCCACGTCGCCCGTGAGCAGCACGACCGGGCCCCGGCTCGCGGCGGCCACGCCGTAGGCGGTGGAGACGGTCCCGTCGATGCCGTTGGCCCCGCGGTTGGACACCACCCGGGGGGCGTCCGCGCGGGCGGCCATGAACGTCTCGACGTCGCGGATGGGCATCGAGCTGGCGACGACTAGCGTGGCCTCGGGGCCCAGCCAGGCGGCCAGCGAACGCGCCACCAGCGGCTCGCTCAGCTCCTCTCCGAGGGCCTCGAGGATCGCCCGCTCGGTGGCCTCGTCGGCCGCTCGCCAGCGCTCGAGCCACGAGCCGTCCCCCGGCGGCGGGGGCGCCAGCGCGGCCAGCCCGAGCTCGGGGTCGACGGTGAGGCGCTCCTGCACCACGCTGGCGGGGTCCTGCCAGGCGGCGTCGGGGTCAAAGGCGACCTGGCGCACGTCGCCCAGCGAGGCCAGCCAGCCGCGCAGGGGCTTCGAAGTGGGGAGGTCGCCCACCCGGAGCACGAGCTCGGGCCGAGCCGCGGCCGTGAACGCCTCCTCGCGCAGCAGCAGGTCGTAGTGGGCGACGGCCGCCGGACCATGGCGCGCGCCCGAGAGCGGATCGGCGAGCAGGGGGTACCCGGCGCGCGCGGCGAAGCGGGCCACCGCCGCGCCGGCCCCGGGGCGATCCTCGCGCCCGGCCACCACGACGCCCCGCGCCGGAAGCTAGAGCTCGAGCGGCGCCGCCGGCGCGCGGACGGGGGCGCGCCGCACCCAGGGACGTCCCCCGGGACGCCCGGTCGAGCCGACCGGGAGCGGCTCCTCGAGCACCAGGGGCTCGCGCAGCGGGAAGTTCAGATGCACCGGACCGGCCGGGGCCTCGAGCGCGGTCCAGTAGGCGCGGCAGGCCAGCGCGCGGAACCAGCGTTCGCGCTCCGGGCCGGCGTCGTGCACCCCGACCTCGACCGACCACTTCGCGGCGTCGCCGTAGAGCTTGATCTGGTCGATGGTCTGGCCGGCGCCCACGTCCCGCAGCTCGGGCGGGCGGTCGGCCGTGAGCACGATCAGCGGCACCCGTCCCCAGCGGGCCTCGATCACCGCGGGGGCGAAGTTGGCCGCCGCCGTCCCCGACGTGCAGGCGACCGCGACCGGCCGGCCCGTGGCCCTGGCCGCGCCGAGCGCGAAGAAGCCCGCGCAGCGCTCGTCGATGTGCGACCAGCAGCGCAGCCGAGGCTCGCGCGCCAGCGAGAGGACGATCGGCGTCGAGCGCGATCCGGGCGAGGTGCACGCGTGCTCCATGCCGCAGCGGGCGAGCTCGTCGCAGAACGCGCGCAGGAGCAGGTAGGTGTCGGTCGCGGTCATGATGGGGCGGTGGCGTCGATCGTCCTGCTCCACGGCTTCACGCACACCGGCGCGAGCTGGGAGCCGGTCGTGGCGGCGCTGCCGGAACGCTACCGGGCGCTGGCGCCCGACCTGCGCGGGCACGGGAGCGCCGGCTCGCTCGAGCCCGTCTCGCTGGCCGCGGTCCTGGGCGACATCGCGACGCTGGCGCCCGCGCGCTTCACGCTGGCCGGCTACTCGATGGGCGGGCGCATCGCCCTGCACGCGGCCGCCGCCATGCCCGAGCGCGTGGAGCGCCTGATCCTGATCGGCGCGAGTCCCGGGCTGGCCGACCCCGGCGAGCGCCGCGCCCGGCGCGCCGCCGACGAGCGCCTGGCCGCCGACATCGAGCGCTCCGGCATCGAGGACTTCGCCACCCGCTGGGCGGCCACCCCGGTGCTGGCGGGCGTCGCGCCCGAGGTCGCGGCGCGCGCCCACGCCGACCGCCTGCGCAGCCGCCCCGACGGCCTGGCGCGGGCGCTGCGCGGCCTGGGGACGGGCGCGCTGCCCTCGCTGTGGGATCGACTCGGCGAGCTGGAGCTGCCGGTCGAGCTCGTCGTGGGTGGGCGCGACGCCAAGTTCCGGGCGATCGCCCAGAGCATGGCGGCGGGTTTGCCGAACGCGCGCGTGCACGTCGTCGCCGCCGCCGGCCACGCGGTGCACCTCGAGGCGCCCGCCGCCGTGGCCCGGCTGATCGCCGCCCCTCAAGCCGACCATGAGCGTGGCGATGAAGGCGGATAGGGATGCAGGTCCAGTCGCTGACAACGCAGCTGTCCCCTGGCGCCGCCGACGGAGGACCGGCGTCCAGCCCGCTGCTGCGCGGCTCGCTCGGCTTCATCTCCGAGCAGCTGGGGATGAGCCGCGAGGACCTGGAGTCGGCTCTGCGCAAGGGCGTCTCGGTGAACGACCTGGCCCGGCGCCAGGGCGTCTCGGTCGACGACCTGCGCCAGAAGGTGGCCGCGCACATCGCGCAGGTCCGGGCCGAGCACCACCAGATGCCGATCGCGCCCGAGCGCCTGGAGCAGATGGTGGGGCGCGCGCTGGCCCAGGGCCGACCGGCCGGCGCCGCGGGTCGCGGCGACCCCCGTGCCGCCTACGGCGTCGCCTCGGCGGCGGCGCCGGACGAGCCCGAGTCGCGCGGAATCTCGATCCTGGCCTGAAGCCGATGCGCGGCCTGGCTTCCGACGCCTGGGAGTTCGCCGCCACCGGAACGCGCTGGCGCGTGCACCACGGCGGCACGCTGAAGGCCGCGGCGGCGCGCGAGCTCGCCGCCGCCGTGCGGCGCGACGAGGCGCGCTGGTCGCCCGAGCGGCGGGACAGCGAGCTCTGCGCCCTGAATCGCGCCGCCGGGCGCTGGCACGCGGTGAGCTTCGAGACCTTCGCGCTCGTGCGCGCCTGCGAGCGCTTCCGCGTGGCCACCGCGGGCGTCGTCAACCCGCTGAGCGGCGGGGTGGAGCTCGACGCCGAGCAGTGCCGCGTCCGGCTGAGCCCGGGGGGCGCGCTCGAGCTCGGGGGCGTGGGCAAGGCGTGGATCGCCCAGCGGCTGGCCGCGCTGGCGGCGCGGCTGAGCGACGATCCCGGGCTGCTCATCGACGCGGGCGGCGACCTGCTCGCGGTCAGCGGCCGCCACGTGGTCGCCGTCGAGGACCCCGAGGCGCCGCAGGGCGTCCCGCTCTGCTGGCTGGCGCTCGAGCCCGGCCAGGCCGTGGCCACCTCGCGGCCCGGCGCCCGCCACCGGCTGGCCGGGGACGCCGAGGAGTCCCGCGATCCGTTCGAGGCTGTGGCGGGCTCAGGCGCCGCCCCCGCGCAGGCGACCGTGCTGGCCGGCGACGCGGTCAGCGCGGCCGTGCAGGCACGGGTCCTGGCCCTGCGCCCGGGCCGGATCCACGTCTTCGCCCTGCCGGGGCTCGTGCACGTGCGCGGCAGGGCGCATGCCAGCGCGGCGTGGGGGGACGCGCTCACGGCGGCGCCCCATCCGCTGCGGGCGGCGTGAGCGCGAGCATCCGCGGCTGGCATACTGCGCGCAAGTGCAGGCACCCGGAGCCAAGGCCGGCGAAGCGAAGCGGACGGACGACCCGCAGGCGAAAGCCGCAGAGGACCTCGCGGATCGCGAGGCGGTGCAGGCCCTGGTCGACCGCTTCGACCACAGCGTCTTCGACCTCGGCCGCCCCCGGGCCCGCCTGCGCCTGGAGGCCGGAGGCGAGCCGCTTGGGGAGGTGGCGATCGAGTACGGGCAGGCGCGCCTGCTCGAGCCCGGCCACCGGCGCCCCGACGCGGTCCTCAGCGCCGATTCGGGCCGCTGGCGCGAGGTGGTCGTCGGCGGCGGCCTGCGCGCGTTCCGGGCCGGGCACGTCCGCATCCGCTACGACCTCCATCTCGGCGTCGGCTTCCTCGCCGCCACGGAGCCGCCCCAGGCGCGCAGCCCGCTGCGCATCCGCTCGGTGCGAACGGCTCTCGGTCGCATCTCGATCGCCGAGGCGGGCAGCGGCCCTCCGGCGGTCGCCATTCACGGCCTGGGCGCGACCAAGGCCTCGTTCCTGCCCACGGTCCGCGCGCTTGCCGCCGCGCACCGCACGATCGCCATTGACCTGCCCGGCTTCGGGGACTCCGTGAAGCCGATCGGCGCCCGCTACGACGCCGCCTTCTTCGCCGAGGCGGTGATCGGACTGCTCGACGCCCTCGAGCTCGAGCGCGCCGACCTGATCGGCAACAGCATGGGCGGCCGCGTGGCGCTGGAGGCCGGCCTGCGCTTCCCCGAGCGCGTCGGCCGCCTGGCTCTGCTGGCGCCGTCGCTGGCCTGGCTGCGCGCGCGCCCCTGGGCGCCGCTGCTGCGGCTCGTGCCGACCGAGCTCGGGCTGATCCAGCCCGCGCCGCGGGCGCTCGTCGAGCGCATCGTGCGCCAAGTCGTCCCGCGCTCGGACGAGCAGTGGACGGCGGCCGGCATCGACGAGTTCCTGCGCTCCTACCTGACGCCGCGCGGGCGGGCGGCGTTCTACGCCGCCGCACGCAACATCTACCTCGAGGAGCCCCACGGACCGGACGGGTTCTGGACGCGGCTGGGCTCGCTCGCGGTCCCGGCGCTGTTCGTATGGGGCCGCCACGACACGCTGGTGCCGATCGGCTTCGCGCGCCACGTGCGCCGTGTGCTGCCCGGCGCCGAGCACCTCGAGCTGCGCTGCGGGCACGTGCCCCAGCTGGAGCGCCCGCGCGAGACCCACGACGCCGTGTCGCGCTTCCTGGGCGACCGCTGAGCTGCCTTCAGGCGGCGTCGTACCAGCCGCGCAGCCCGTCGCCCAGCCCGGCTCCCGGAGGGGCGCTCAGCTCAGGGGCCGGGGCGAGCGCCGGCGGGGGCGCGGCCGCGAACAGCCCGAGCGTGGCCAGCCCGCACGGCCGGTCGGGCGCCAGGACGGCGGCGGCGTGCAGCGCCGCCGCGATCCCGAGCGGCCCGTCCAGGGCCGAGGCCACGTACACCTCGTAGCCGGCGCGGCGCGCCCGGGCGCCCGCCTCGAGCAGGCCCGTGAGCCCGCCGCAGCGCCCGAGCTTCAGGCAGACGGCCTGGCAGAGGCGGCGCTCGAGCGCCTGCGGCTCGGCCGTGCTCTCGTCCATGGCCACCGCGACCGGCGCCCGGGCGGCCACGTGCTCGATCGCCGCCGCCCCGCTCACCGGCTCCTCGCACAGCTCGAGGCCCGCCGGGGCCAGCGCGCGCAGCGTCGCCAGCGCCTCGTCCGGCGACCAGGCACCGTTGGCGTCGAGCCGGATCGCCATCGCGGGCCCCGCCGCCGCGCGCACGGCGGCGAGCCGGCCGGCATCGTCGCCGCCGCCGACCTTCAGCTTCAGGCAGCGAAAGCCGGCCGTCCGCGCGGCGTGGGCCGCCCGCGCGGCTCCGGCCCGGTCGGGCTCGTCGATCGTGTAGTTGAGCGCCGTCGCGCCGCCCGCCCCGGCGCCGAGCACCCGCCACACCGGCTCCCCGGACCGCCGGCCGGCCAGGTCCCAGAGGGCCAGATCGACCGCGCACAGCGCGTGGGGGACGGTCGTCGCCCGCGCGCAGCGGGCGCGCAGCTCCGCCGCCGGCACGCCGTCGCCCGCGGCCAGGATCTCGGCGCAGGCGCTCAGCGCGCTCGCCACGTCGGCCGCCGAGACCCCGTCGTAGGCGATAAGCGGTGCCGCCTCGCCGTGACCGGCGGCGCCGTCCTGCGCCTCGAGGTCCAGCAGCACGAGCTCGCGCTCGGCCACCGAGCCCCATGCGGCGGCGAACGGGCGGCGCAGGCGCGCGGACCGGATCTCGATCGAGACCCGCACGGCGGCTCAGCGGCTGAGCAGGAGCCCCGCGCACAGCAGGGCGCAGAACACGAGCTGGAGCATGCCGGTCTGGGCCAGGGCCTGGTTGAGCGAGGCGCCGTCGACGTGCGAGCGCACCACGCGGACGACGCGCGCGGCGAGCGGCAGCGTCAGCCAGGGCAGCAGCAGCCACGCGCTCAGCGGGCCGAACCACCACGTCACGGGCGCCAGGACATAGGCCAGGTAGATGAGCACGGCGAACATCACGCGCGTCCGGGCGCGGCCGAGGCGCACGGCCAGCGTGCGCTTGCGCGCCCGGCGGTCGGAGTCGATGTCGCGCACGTTGTTGACAACGAGGATCCCGCTGGCGATCAGGCCCACCGGCACCGCCAGCGCGAAGGCCTCCCAGTCGAGCTGGCGCACCTGCACGAAGTACGAGCCGGCCACGGCCACGATGCCGAAGAACAGGAACACGAACACCTCGCCGAGCCCCTCGTAGCCGTAGGGGCGCGGCCCGCCGGTGTAGAGCACCCCGGCCAGGATCGAGGCGGCCCCCACAAGCAGGAGCTGCCAGCCCGCGACCACGATCAGGTAGACCCCCGCCAGCACCGCCACGCCGAAGGAGATGTAGGTGGCGGCGAGCACGCGCGAGGGGGGGACGAGGCCGCCCGCGGTCACCCGCACCGGGCCCAGCCGATCCTCGGCGTCGGCGCCGCGGCGGGCGTCGGAGTAGTCGTTGGAGAGGTTCGTGCCCACCTGGATGAAGATCGCGCCGATCAGCGCCGCCACGAAGCGCAGGGGATGGAAGACGCCGCCGAAGCCGGCCAGCGAGGTGCCGACGAGCACCGGCGCCAGGGCGGCCGGCAGCGTGCGCACGCGGGCCGCCATGAGCCAGATGCGCAACCCGCTCGGCGGCGCCACCACGGCCCCGCCGCCGGTGGCGCGCTGGCTGTCGCGCACGGCGGCCATCACGGGCGCCGGGGGAACTGCGAGAAGTCTGGCCGGCGCTTCTCCAGGTACGCGTTGCGCCCCTCCTGCGCCTCCTCGCTCATGTAGAAGAGGAGGTTGGCGTCGTGGGCGAGCTGCTGGATCCCGGCCAGGCCGTCCTCGTCGGCCAGGAAGCTGGCCTTCAGCATGCGCAGGGCGAAGGGGGAGAGGGCGAGCATCTCCCGGCACCACTGAACGGTCTCCTCCTCGAGACGCTCGAGCGGGACGACGGCGTTGACCAGGCCCATCTCGAGCGCCTGCGCGGCGTCGTACTGCCGGCACAGGAACCAGATCTCCTTGGCCTTCTTCAGGCCGATCTGGCGCGCCAGCACGCTGGCGCCGAAGCCGCCGTCGAACGAGCCGACCCTGGGGCCGCTCTGCCCGAAGCGGGCATTGTCGGCGGCGATCGTGAGGTCGCAGATCACGTGCAGGACGTGGCCGCCGCCCACCGCGTAGCCGGCCACCATGGCCACCACGGGCTTGGGCAGGCGGCGGATCTGGACGTGCAGATCGGTCACGTGGAAGCGCCCGACGCCGCTCTGGCGGCCGGCCTGCGAGGGGTCGGCCCCGCTCACGTAACCACCGCCCCGGCCCCCGCGAACGCGCTGATCGCCGCCCGAGCAGAAGGCATCCGGGCCCTCGCCGGTGAGGATGATCACGCCGACCTCGGTGTCCTCGCGGGCCCGGTCGAAGGCGTCCATGAGCTCGATCACGGTCTCGGGCCGGAACGCGTTGCGGACCTCTGGCCGGTCGATGGTGATCTTGGCGATGCCGGCGTCCTCGCCGGTCGAGAGCTCATAGCGGATATCGGTGTAGTTGGCGGCGGGCTGCCAGGCGACTGACAAGGGCGCTCCCTCGATCGAACGGCGCTCCAGACTACCGTTTCGCCGATGACGTCCTGGATTCACCGCGCCGCCGCCCGCCGGCCCGAGGGCCTGGCCATCGAGGGCCCCGAGCGGTCGCTGAGCTACCGGCAGCTGGCCGCCGAGGCCGAGCGCGCGGCGGCGGCCCTGCCGCGGCTGGGAGCGGGCGGGCGCGTCGCGCTGGCCCTGCCGCCGGGGGAGGACTTCGTCATCGCCGTGCACGCCTGCCTGCTCGCCGGGGTGGCCGCGGTGCCGGTGGACCTGCGCCACAGCGCGCAGGAGCGCGCGCGGCGGCTGGCCGGCGCCGAGCTGGTGATCGAGGAGCCGCTGCGCGCAGGCGTCCCGGCCGCGACCGCCCCCGACCCGGCCGGGAGCGGGGCTCGGCAGACCGGTGGCGGGGCCTCGCCGCGCCAGATCGAGGCACCCCCGCCCGGGGGCGCCGCGGCGGCCGTCATGCACACCTCGGGCACGACGGCGGCGCCCAAGCCGGTCGTCCTCACCCAGACGAACTTCCTGTCCAGCGCGCTCGGCTCGGCCGCCATGCTCGGCCTCGACCTGCACGAACGCTGGCTGTGCCCGATGCCGCTCACCCACGTGGGCGGGCTGTCGATCCCCATCCGCAGCGCGATCTACGCCACCACCGCGGTCCTGCACGGGCGCTTCGACACCGAGGCCGTCCTCGCCGAGCTGATGGACCCCGCGCGGCGGATCACGCTCGTCTCGCTCGTGCCCACGATGCTGGCCCGGCTGCTCGACGCCGGGCTCGAGCGCCCGCCGACGCTGCGCTGGGCGCTCCTCGGCGGGGGCCCGCTCCCGCCGGCGCTGCTCGAGCGAGCCCGGGCGGCTGGGGTCCCCGTGGCCCCGACCTACGGGATGACCGAGGCGTGCTCGCAGATCGCCACCTTCGGCCATCCGCTGCCGGGGGTCGAGCTCGAGTTCTCCGCCGAGGGCGAGATCCTCGTCCGCGGCGCCATCGTCTCGCCGGGCGCCGCGGACGCGCACGGGTGGCTGCACACCGGCGATCTCGGCCGCCTGGGCCCCAGCGGACTGGAGATCGTCGGGCGCAAGGCCGACACGATCATCAGCGGCGGCGAGAACGTGGCCCCCAGCGAGGTCGAGGCCGTACTGCTCGAGCACCCCGCGGTGGCCGACGCCGGCGTGCACGGCCGGCCGGATCCCGAGTGGGGGGAGGCCATCGTCGCCGCCGTGGTGTTGCGCGACGGCGCCGGTGCGAGCGCGCAGGAGCTGCGCGAGCACTGCGCCGCGCGGCTGGCGCGCTTCAAGGTGCCCAAGGACGTGCGCTTCGTGGCGGCGCTGCCGCGCACCGGCTCGGGCAAGCTCCTGCGGCGTGAACTGAACGTATGATCGGCGGCATGTCGTCGCTGTCGCGGCTCGAGGACGATGGCGCGCGCGGCCGGCTGACCATCGAGCAGCTGGCCGCCCTGACCGGCATGAGCGTGCGCAACATCCGCGCCCACCAGGCGCGCGGCCTGCTCGCCCCGCCCGAGGTGCGGGCGCGAATCGGCTACTACGGCCCCGAGCACGTCGCGCAGCTGCGGCTGATCCGCGAGCTTCAGAACGACGGCTTCAACCTGAACGGGATCAAGCGGCTGCTCGAGGACAGCGAGGGTACGGCCGAGCGCTTGCTGGCCTTCAAGCAGGCGCTGAGCGCGGCCGCGCGCGGCGAGGTCCCCGAGCGCCTCAGCATCGGCGAGCTCGGGCGGCGCTTTCGCGTCACGCCCGGCGAGGCGCCCGAGGTGCTCGCCCACGCCGAGCGGCTGGGCGTGCTCGTCCCGCTCTCGGAGGATCTGTACGAGGCGCCGAGCCCGTCGCTGCTGGCGCTGGCCCAGGAGGTCGTCGCCCGGGGGATCTCGCTGCGCAGCGCGCTGTCCGTCCTCGAGGTGATCGACGGCCACGTCGACTCGGTCTCGGAGGCCTTCGTCGAGCTGTTCCTGGGCGAGGTCTGGAAGCCGTTCGCCCAGGCCGACATGCCCGCGGAGCGCTGGCCCGAGATCGAGGAGGCGGTGGCCCGCCTGGCCCCGATCGCCTCCGAGGCGCTCATGGCGATCTTCCAGCGCCGGCTCGGGCGCCGCTTCGAGGAGGCCTTCGGCGAGATCGCCCGGCGGATCTCGGAGCGCGCGACGTGAGCGGCCGCGCGGCGGATCCGGAGCGGCTGCGCGCGCAGCTGCGCGAGAGCTGGGAGCAGGCCGCCACCGGCTGGGAGCGGCGCGCCGAGCGCGAGGGCGACTGGGCCATGCCGGTGTCGGCCTGGCTCATCGAGCACCTGCGGCTTCAGCCCGGGGAGACCGTGCTCGAGCTGGCCGCCGGGCCGGGCGCCACCGGCTTTCTGGCCGCCGAGCTCGTGCGCCCCGGCGGCACGCTGATCTGCAGCGACGGCGCCGAGGCGATGCTCGAGGCGGCGCGCCGGCGCGCGGCGAAGCTCGGCCTCGACAACGTCGAGTTCCGCCTGCTCGAGCTCGAATGGATCGACCTGCCGGCCGCTGGCGTCGACGCCGTGATCTGCCGCTGGGGGCTGATGCTGGTCGTCGATCCGGAGGCCGCCGCGCGCGAGATGCGTCGCGTGCTGCGGCCGGGCGGCCGCGTCGCCCTGGCCGTGTGGGACGCGGCGGAGCGCAACGTGTGGGCCACGCTCGCGCAGCGGGCGCTCGTCGAGCTGGGGCACCTCGAGCCGCCCGACCCCTCGGCGCCGGGCATGTTCTCGCTCTCCGACCGGGACCGCCTGCGCGGCCTGCTCGAGGAGGCGGGCTTCGTCGCCCCGGTGCTCGAGACGGTGCCGCTCCCGCGCGAGTACGCGAGCGTCGAGGCCTACCTGACCGACATGGCCGAGGTCTCGGGCGTCTTCCGGGGCGGCTGGGAGCGGCTCGACGCCCGCGGGCGGGCCGAGGTCACCGAGCGTGCGCGGGCCCTCGCTGAGCCGTTCACGGCGCCCGACGGCCGGCTCGCGCTCGAGGGCCGGGCGCTGGTCGTCGCCGCCGAGGCCTGAGCGCCGCGCGCCGCCGCGGTCTCGCGGGCGCCCGGAGCTGAGCGCGCCACTTTCTGGGTTCTCGCAGCAAATCTTGCATTCCGGGCGAAGGATTGCAGCGGTTCACAGCAGCCCCCCGGGGTTGAACACTGATGCCCATGCGTGCGCGAGTCGCAGTTCCCAGCCTCCTCTGTGCCCTGCTCCTGATCCTCCCCGCCGCCGCGCGGGCCGACTATCCACATGTCGTGGCGCCCGGCGAGTCGCTGTACTCCATCGCGGCCACGGATGGGCTCTCGGTGGCCGCCCTGGCCGCCGCCAACGGGCTGCCGCTGGACGCCCAGCTGATCGCCGGCTCGACGATCCTGATCCCGCCCCAGGGCATCACGCCCGCCGGGCCCGCCGTGGCCACCGGATCGACCGTCTCGACCGCCGCCGGCTCGGTAGCCGGGGACGGCGACGCCGACAGCGACGACACCGGTGCGGGCGCTGCCGTGCCCGCGGTCGCCACGACGAGCGCCAGCGGAGGGGCCTACGTCGTCCAGCCGGGCGACACGCTCACGGCCGTGGCCGCTCGCGCCGGCACGAGCGTGGCCGCGCTGGCCGCCGCCAACGGGCTGGACCCGAACGGGATCCTGCCCGCGGGCGCCGTGCTGCGCGTCTCGGGACTCCCCGCGGCCGGGGTCGCGCTGCCGGTCACGACCTCGACCCAGCCCGTCGGAGCGGCGGCCGAGGGGTCGGCGAGCGCGCCGCCCTACCCGACGCCCGAGCGCCTGAGCGCCGGCACCGTCGGCCAGATCGCGGCCGACAACGGCGTTCCGGCCTCGCTGGGGGACGCGATCGCCTGGCAGGAGAGCGGCTTCAACAACGACGTCGTCTCGAGCTCCGACGCGCGCGGCATCATGCAGATCCTGCCCGGCACGTGGGCGTGGATCCAGCACTCGCTGGTCGCCGGGGCGCCCCCGCTGGCACCCGCCTCGGCCTACGACAACGTGCGCGGCGGCGCCCTGCTGCTCCACTGGCTGCTCCAGTCGACGGGGGGAAACCAGGCCATGGCCGCGGCCGGCTACTTCCAGGGCCTCCCCTCGGTGGAGCGCTACGGGATGTTCCAGTCCACCCAGCAGTACGTGAACGACGTCATGGCGCTCCAGCAGCAGTTCGGCGGTGGGTAGCGGTCGGGCGACCGGCAGGCCCCGGACCGGGCCCGGCGGCTACGCTGCCGGGCCATGTTCTACGACGACGACGCGGATCTTCACAAGCTCGACGGCAAGACCGTCGCGATCATCGGCTACG
>Ga0070739_10005819_pt1 | contig 13863 bp, 15 predicted proteins | sample Coa_R1_7_FD_66445 | JGI IMG/M metagenome (GOLD analysis project Ga0070739, IMG submission 66445) | Surface soil microbial communities from Centralia Pennsylvania, which are recovering from an underground coalmine fire - Coalmine... | ecosystem: Environmental > Terrestrial > Soil > Unclassified ... | reverse complement strand
ATCACCTACTCCCCCCGAACACAGGGAGCAATAGAGAAATGAGCGCCGCTCAAGCCACCAGACACCACCCACCCTGACCGCGCTTGACGCCCGGCCCTCCTTCATAGAGAAACAGTTTCCCCCAGGCTCGACTCAGGCAGGCTTGACGAAGAGCCCGGCTGCGGCCTTCTCGCCGATCGCCTGCTCGCGGCCGTCGATGCGCACGCTGAACTGCCCTGCCGCGGGCTGTGCCGCGCGCAGCTCGATCGCCGCCCCGGGGACGAGCCCCTCGTCGTAGAACCAGTGCAGGAGCTCGCCGTCGTGCTCGGCGAGCCGCACGATCGTCGCCCGCGTCCCGGCGGGAAGCGCCGAGAGGGGCTCGAGCTCCCGGTTCTCCGCCTGCTCCACCTCCGGGTCGACCGGCCACCCGTGCGGGCAGCGATCCGGGCGGCCGAGCCGCTGCTCGATCCGCTCCACCATCTCGTCGCTGAACGTGCCGCCGAGCTCGTCGGCGTGGACGTGCGCCTCGGCCGCGGTGTACCCCATGAAGTCGGTGAGGAGCCGTTCGATGATCCGATGTCTCCGCACGACGCGCTCCGCGCGCTCGCGGCCGCTCGGCGTGAGGATCGCCTCCTTGTGCCGCCCGCGCTCGACGAGGCCCTCCGCCGCGAGCCGCTTCAGCATCTCTCCGGCCGACGCGCGCGAGACGCCGAGCATCTCGGCGACCCGCGACGCGAGCGTCGGGGAGCCCGGTGCGCTCGGCCGGTACTCGCCGATCGGGAAGGCGAGGAAGTAGATCGTCTCGAGGTAATCGTCGACCGAATGCCCCTGGGCAGGCACACCGCGAGTGTAGTGCCCCTGGCCGGTCGGCCGGGGACGGCCTCGCCGACCGGGGGATTCCGCGCCCGCGAACTCGGGTAGCTTCTTGTCAGGTGACCCTTACAACCCCCGCGTCCCTCGCGGCCGGAACCGGCTCCGGATGAGCACCGCCCAGACCCTGGGGCTGGGCGCGGTCGCGGGCGCGACGATCCTCGTCGGCCTGCCGATGGGCCGTGTCCGCAGCAACCGACCGGCGCTGCGCGCGTCGCTGAGCGCCGTCGCGACGGGCATCCTCGTCTTCCTCTTCTGGGACGTCGTCTCGCACGGCGTCGACCCGGTCGAGGCGCGCCTCGAGGCGCACCGCTGGGGGTCGTTCGCGGGCTACGCGGCGCTGCTCGGCGTCGGGTTCGCGGCGGGCCTGATGACGCTCGTCTACTACGACGGCTGGCTGAAGCGCCGCCGGGCGACGCCGCTCGTCGGCCCCGGCGCCGCAGCGACCGACGAGTTCGAGCGGCCGGGGATGCTCGCCTCGTTGACGCCCGGGCACCGGCTCGCCCTGCTGATCGCGACGGGGATCGGGCTCCACAACTTCGGCGAGGGCCTCGCGATCGGCCAGTCGGCTGCGGCGGGCGAGCTCTCGCTCGCGCTCGTGCTGATCATCGGCTTCGGCCTCCACAACGCCACGGAGGGGTTCGGGATCGTCGGCCCGATGACCGCGGAGCCGGAGCTGCCGAGCTGGGGGTTCCTCGGGACGATGGGGCTGATCGGCGGCGGGCCGACCTTCGTCGGCACCGTCGTCGGCCAGGCGTGGGTGAGCCCGGCGCTCGAGACGGTGTTCTTCGCCGTCGCCGGCGGCTCGATCCTCTACGTCGTGATCCAGCTGTTCGAGGTGTGCCGGCGCTTCGCGCTGCCGACGCTCGTCGCCTGGATGCTGCTGCTCGGGTTGCTGCTCGGCTTCGGCACGGACTTCGTGCTCACCGCCGCCGGCGCGTAGAGCGGCCACCGCGCCGACTACCCTGGCGGGCCCTTGGCCCATTTCCTGCACGCGGTCGGCGTCTTCTTCCACCACCTCGCCGCGGTGCGCTGGGACATGCTCGGGATCGCCCTCGCCTGCCACGTCGCGAAGCTCGCCTTCCGCAGCTACGCGTGGCGGGCGATCGTGGCGGCCGCGTATCCCGAGGCGCGTCTGAAGCTCCGCTCGGTCTTCGGCGCGTACGTGGCCGGTGTGGGCGTGAACTCGATCGTCCCCGCGCGCGGCGGCGACCTCGTCAAGCTCTACCTCGTCAAGCACAGGATCGAGGGCGGCGCGTACGCGACGCTCGCGCCGACGCTCGTGGTCGAGACGCTCTTCGACTTCGTGACCGGGGCCGCGCTGCTCGCGTGGGCGCTCACCATCGGCGTGCTGCCCGCGCACCAGGTCTACTCGCGCATCCCGGACGTCGACTGGAAGTTCTTCCTGCGACACGAGCGCCTGACGCTGATCCTGCTCGCCGCGCTGGCGCTCGCCGCCCTCGTCGGGTTCGTCTGGGCGCGGCGTCGGTGGACGGAGTTCAAGGAACGTGTCGGCCGCGGCTTCGCGATCCTGCGCGACCGCTCGCGGTTCGCCTGGCGTGTGCTCGTGCCGCAGGCGATCTCGTGGGTGCTCCGCATCGCCTGCGTCTACTTCTTCCTGAAGGCGTTCCACGTCCCGGCGACCATCCACAACGCGCTGCTCGTGCAGGTGGTCGACTCGCTGTCGACGCTCTTCCCGGCCACTCCCGGCGGCGCGGGGACCAAGCAGGGGCTGACGGAGTTCCTGTTCCGTGGGCGCGGCGTCCCGCACACGCTGCTGCTCGCGTTCAGCGTCGGCATGAACATCGCGATCGTGGCCGCGAACCTGGTTCTCGGCCTCGCCTCGATCGCCCTGATGGCGCGGACCCTGTCGTTCAAGCGGCTGCGGGTCGCGTCGCGCGCCGAGCAGGCGACGTAGGAGTTGCGGTACGCGCAGGTGTATCCGCTCGTGACCGCGCGGGCGGTGGCACGGGAGTTCACCTACGGCGTCGAGGACGGCGTGGCGGTCGGCTCGATCGTGCGCGTGCCGTTCGGACGCTCGCGCGCGCGCGGTGTGGTGGTGGCGCTCGCCGACGCGCCTCCGCCCGGGGTGGAGGTGCGGCCGGTCGAGGACGTCGTCGGCGCCGTACCGAAGGCACTCGTCGACCTCGCACGCTGGCTGGCCGACTACTACGGCTCCACGCCCGCCCGCGCGCTGGCGCTGATCGCGCCGGAGCTGCCGAAGCGGCGCAAGGAGCAGCCGCCGCCGGCCGAGCGGCAGTCGCTCGCCGCCGAGCCGCCGCCGGCCGAGCTGTCGCCGGCGCAGCATGCTGCCGTGGCACGTGTGGTCGACGCGCTCGACTCCGGCGGCGGCGCGTTCCTCGTCCACGGCGCCACCGGCTCCGGGAAGACCGAGGTCTACCTGCAGGCGTGCGCCGCGGCGCTCGAGCGCGGGCTCGGCGCGATCGTGCTGGTGCCCGAGATCGCGCTCGCCCCGCAGACGGTCGGGCGCGTCCACGCCCGCTTCGGCGAAAGGGTCGCCGTCCTCCACTCCGGGCTGACGGAGGCGGAGCGGCGCGACGAGCGCGAGCGGATCGCACGCGGCGAGGCGCGGGTGGTGGTCGGTGCGCGCTCGGCGATCTTCGCGCCGCTCGACCGGCTCGGCCTGGTCGTCGTCGACGAGGAGCACGACGCGGCGTACAAGCAGGAGTCGGACCCCCGCTACGACGCGCGCACCGTCGCCGCGAAGCGGGCGGCGCTCGAGAGGGCCGTCGCGCTCTACGGCTCGGCGACGCCGCGACCGGAGAGCTGGTCGGCTCTGGAACGGCTGCCGCTCGGCGGGCGCCTCGGCGCGGACTTGCCGCCGGTGCGGGTGGTCGACCTGCGGCGCGAGGCGGGCTACCCGCTGTCTGCGCCGCTGCTCGACGAGCTGCGCCGCGTCGCCGACGCACGCGGCCGCGCGATCCTGCTGCTCAACCGGCGCGGCGTCGCCCCGGCGCTCCACTGCCGGAGCTGCGGCACGACGCTCCGCTGCCCGAACTGCGACGTCGCGCTGGTCCTGCACCGGGATTCTGCGCTGCGGTGCCACCACTGCGGGCATGCGGAGCCTGCGCCCGAGACCTGCCGCGCCTGCGGGTCGCCCGACCTGGCGAGGATCGGCGCGGGGACGCAGAAGCTCGAGCGGGAGCTCGCCCGCGAGCTCCCGGAGCTCGAGCTGATCCGCATCGACGCGGATGCGGCCGGCAAGCCGGAGGCGCTCGCGGCGTCACTGCGGCGGTTCTCCGAGAGCGAGGGGGTGGTGCTGCTCGGCACGCAGATGGTCGCGCACGGCCATCACTTCGCCGGCGTGCAGCTGGCGGCCGTCGTCGACGCCGACGGCGGGCTCGGTCTTCCCGACTTCCGGGCCGAGGAGCGGACGTTCCAGCTGATCACGCAGCTCGCCGGGCGCAGCGGGCGCGACGCGCCGGGCCGGGTGCTCGTGCAGACGTTCCAGCCGGACGCACGCCCGATCGTCCACGCGGCGCGCCACGACGTCGAGGGCTTCCTCGCCGGCGAGCTCGAGCGGAGGCGCGCGCTCGGCTATCCGCCGTTCGCGCACCTCGTGCGCATCCTCGTCGCCGGGCCCTCGCTCGAGCCGGCGCTGCGGGCGCTCGACGAGCTGAAAGCGGGGATTCGCGGAGCCGAGCTGCTCGGCCCCGCGCCGCTGCACCGGCTGCGCGGCCGCCACCGCGCACAGCTTGTCGCGAAGACCGACCGGCCGCGGCCGCTCGCGGCCCAGGCGGCGCGGCTGCTCTCGGCGGCGGCGCCCGCGATGCGGCGGGCCGGTCTGACCGCCGTCGTCGACGTCGACCCGCAGTCGCTTTGACTTCACGAGCCGCTAACGGTGTCTGACACCTTACGGTGTCAGACACCGTTAAGGGCACCATGGAGCGATGAAGCGGCGGCCGGAGGAGATCCTCGGCGAGTGGGGCGTGCGCGACGTGACGCCGCCGTCGCAGCGCGAGCGACGGCGGCTCGAGGCTGATCGGGACCTCAACCCGCTCCTCGGACGGCCGCTGCGCCGCCGGCTCCGCAACTTCCGCTCCGAGGCGGACACGTACCTCGCGTCGCTCGGCGGGCCGCTGCCCTACATGCGCCGGCTGCGGCAGATCGAGACGGAGACCGCCGAGCACCTCGTGCGGCTCGAGGAGGCGTACGACGAGCATCGCGGCGACACCAAGCGGTGGGGGGCGATCGCGGAGCGGTGGGACTTCGGCTCGGTGAACGAGCTGATCGCGAAGCACAACCGCTGGTATCCGATCGAGGCGCGGCTGCCGATGAACCCGCGCACGCGCGACTTCGTCGACGTCGGCGGACGGCCGTACCGCCTCGAGCCGCTGGACGCCGCGTGGGTCCTCGAGCGGTTCCCGGCGTGACCGCAACTACACTGGCCCGCGATGACCGAGCCCGCGCACGAGCACGTCCACGACGAGGTCGACGAGCAGGCCGAGCGCGAGGCGGAGGCCGAGCTCCGGCGTCGCTTCGCGCTCGCGCAGATCCGCCAGTACGGGGACGTCGCCCTGCGCATGCGGGCCAACGAGATCGCCGAGGTGGACGACGACCTGCGCCGCCTCGTGGAGCGCATGACGTCGGTGATGCAGGACGCGCAGGGAGTCGGCCTCGCGGCGACGCAGGTGGGGATCCTGCGGCGCGTGTTCGTCTTCCAGCCCGACGACAACGGTCCACGCGCGCTCGTCAACCCCGTCGTGGTCGAGCGATCCGACGAGACGTCGGTGGACGACGAGGGCTGTCTGTCGCTGCAGGGAGTGCGCGTGCCGGTCGAGCGCGCGGTGTCGATCGTGCTCGAGGGCCGGGACGAGAACGGCGCCCACGTGCGGCACGAGCTCGACGGCTACGGCGCGCGCGTCGCCCAGCACGAGCTCGACCATCTCGACGGCGTGCTGATCATCGACCGCACCGACGACGAGCACCGCCGGGAGGCGCTCGCCGTCCTGCGGCCCCGCGCCGTCCTCGCCTGACGAGGATGCGGCTCGCCGTCGCGGCGACCGCGCCGTTCGGCGCCGACGTCCTGGAGCGGCTCGCGGCCGCGCACGAGATCGCATTCCTGCTGACCCGCCCCGACGCGCCGCGCGGGCGCGGCCGCAAGCTCGCCGCGCCGCCCGCGAAGGAGACCGCCGAGCGGCTCGGCATCCCGGTGCACCAGCCGGCAAGACCGGCGCTGCCTGAGGAGGCCGACACGGTGGTGGTCTGCGCGTACGGGCTCTACATCCCGCCGCCACTGCTCGAGCGCGCGCTGTGGTTGAACGTGCATCCGTCGCTCCTGCCGCGCTGGCGCGGCGCGGCGCCGGTCGAGCGCGCGATCCTCGCCGGCGACGAGCGCACCGGAGTCACCATCCACCGCACGGTCGAGCAGCTCGACGCGGGGCCGATCGCGGCGCAGGAGGCGTTCCCGATCGACGAGCTGGACGCGGGCGGCGTCTACGAGCGGGCGGCGGAGGTCGCCGTGCGCCTGCTCGAGACGGCGCTTGCCGAGCCGCGCTTCGAGCCGCAGCCCGTGGAGGGTGCGACCTACGCGGAGAAGATCGTGCCGGCCGACCGGCAGCTCGACCTCGCCGATCCGGTCGACGCCGTCCGCCGCGTGCGCGCGCTGTCGCCGCACATCGGCGCCCGCACCGAGCTGGGCGGGCGGCCGGTCACCGTGTGGCGCGCCCGGCTCGACGGCGACGTGTTCGTGCCGGAGCTCGTGCAGCCCGACGGCCGGCGGACGATGACGTACGACGAGTTCCTGCGCGGACTGCGGTGAGCGCTCGTTGATCGCGCCCGCGCGACGCGCCGCCTTCGAGGTCGTGCGGCGCGTCTTCGAGGAGGACGCGTATGCCGACCGCGCGCTCGTGGCCGCGGTGGAGGCCCTCGACGCACGCGATCGCGCGCTTGCGCAGCGGCTGGCATACGGCGCCGTGCAGCGGGTGCGGACGATCGACTTCGGCATCGAGCGGCTCGGCAAGCGACCCGTGCGCAAGCTCGATCCGCCGGTGCGTGCGGCGTTGCGCGTCGCCGGCTACCAGCTCGGCTGGACCGAGCAGCCGGAGTTCGCGGTCGCCGACGACGCCGTCGAGCTCGTCCGGACGGCGGGACGCGAGCGCGCGGTGCCGTTCACGAACGCGGTCGTGCGCAGGCTGGCGCAGGGCTTCCGCGGACTCGTCGCGTCGCTCCCCGACGGGCCGCTCAAGCTCTCGTACCCCGACTGGATCGCCGACGTCTGGGGGCGCGACCTGGGTCGCGACGCCGCCCTCGAGCTGATGCGCGCGCAGAACGGCCCGCCCGCGCTCGAGGTGCACGCGGCGGAGCCGGTCGGCGAGCCGACGGACGTCCCCGGCGCGTACGTCGTCGATCGCGTCGACCTCGCGCGGATGCGTCCGATGAGCCGCGCCTCGCAGCTCGCCGCGCTGGTCGTGGGCTCGCGCGACGGCGAGCGGATCCTCGACGCGTGCGCTGCGCCGGGCGGCAAGACGCGGCTCCTGCACGGCGACGTGACCGCGGTGGAGATCAATCCGGGTCGGGCGCGCGCGCTCGCCGCGGAGGCGCCGCCGAACGTCCGCGTCGTCGCGGCGGACGTGCGCGAGCTCGACGCGAGCGGCTTCGACCGCGCGCTCGTCGACGCGCCATGCTCGGGCCTCGGCGTCCTGGCGCGGCGGCCGGACCTCCGCTGGCGGGCGCGGCCGCTGCCCGAGCTGCAGCTCGAGCTCCTGCGAGCGGCCGCCGAGCGTATCCGGCCGGGCGGCACGATCGTCTACTCGGTCTGCACCATGAACGCCGACGAGAACGAGGCGGTGGTCGACGCGTCCGGGCTCGCGGTCGAGCCGCTCGGCGAGGAGTGGCCGCAGTACGCGCACCCGAGGCGGCCGGAGTTCCTGCTCACGCTGCCGCATCGCGACAATACCGCCGGCTTCTTCGTCGCCCGCCTCCGGGGACACGCGTAGGATCGTCGCGGCGATGCCCTGGAGCGATCGGATGCGCGCCTTCGAGGTGGAGCCGTCGCTGTACGCCGCCGACTTCGCGCGGCTCGGCGCGCAGATCGAGGAGCTGTGCGACGCCGGTTGCCGCGTCTTCCACTTCGACGTCGGCGACGGCCATTTCGTCGAGCCGGTGACGATGGGGCCGATCGTGCTGCAGTCGATCTCGCCGATCGTCCACCGCCACGGTGGCTTCCTCGACGTGCATCTGATGGTCGAGCGACCCGCGAAGTACTTCGCCCCCGTCGCCGCCGCGGGCGGCGACAGCGTCACGTTCCATTTCGAGGCGGTCGACGACGTCGCGGACACCGTGCGCGCTGCGCGCGCCGAAGGTCTGGGCGCCGGCGTCGCCTTCAGCCCGGAGAGCGAGCCGGGCGACGTCGCCGCGGTCGCGGGCGACGCCGACCTCGTCCTGTGCATGGGCATCCATCCGGGCTACTCGGGGCAGGAGTTCCGGCCCGAGACGTACGGCCGGGTCGCGGTTCTGCGCGAAGCGCTGCCCGGTGGGACCGCGATCCAGGTCGACGGCGGCGTCGGGCTCGACAACGCGCGCAGGCTGCGCGAGGAGGGCGTGAGCCTGCTCGTCGCCGGCACGTCGGTGTTCGGCGACGCCTCGCCGGCGAACGCGTACCGCGGACTGGTCGAGGCGCTCTCGTGAGCCTCGAGCGGGCCCTGTCGCTCGCCCGCGCGGCGCACGGTCGCGCGTATCCGAAGCCGACCGTGGGCGCGGTGCTCGTGCGCGACGGCGAGATCGTCGGCGAGGGCGTGACCGAGCCCGGCGGCCGCCACGGCGAGGCGGTCGCGCTCGCCGCCGCCGGTGACCACGCGCGCGGTGCGACGCTCTTCGTCACGCTCGAGCCCTGTGCGCACTTCGGCTCGACGCCGCCGTGCGTCGACGCCGTGATCGAGGCGGGCGTCGCGCGGGTCGTGATCGGGGCGCGCGACCCGAACCCGGAGGCGGCCGGCGGGGCGGAGCGGCTCGCCGGGGCCGGGGTGGAGGTGGAGGTCGTCGACTCGTTCGAGGCGCGCGCGCTGAACGAGGAGTGGCGCACATGGGTCGTGCTCGGGCGGCCGTTCGTGATCTACAAGGCGGCGATGACGGTCGACGGCAGGGTGTCGGTGCCGGGCGCGCGCTGGGTCTCGGGCGACCGGAGCCGGCGGCTCGTGCACGAGCTGAGGGCGACGGTGGATGCCGTCGCGGTCGGCGGCGGCACCGCGCGCGCCGACCGGCCCCGGCTCGACGCCCGCGACGTGGAGACCCCACGCGGACAGCCGCGCCGGCTGGTCTTCTCGCGCGGGCCGCTGCCGGACGGCGTCGATCTCGAGCTGCGCGCCGGTCCGATCGCCGACGAGCTGCAGGCGCTCGCGCGGGAAGGCGTGCAGTCGCTGCTGCTCGAAGGAGGTCCGACGCTGGCGGCGTCGTTCGTCGCCGCGGGCCTCGTCGACAAGCTGCTGCTGTTCGTCGCGCCGACGCTGTCCGGCGAGGGGCCGCCCGTGCTGGGCGACCTGCCCGCACCGCTCCCGCTCTCCCGCTTCTCCGCCCGGCAGATCGGCGACGACGTGCTGCTGGAGGCATACGTCCATGAGCCCTGACGAGCTGCGTTCCGCACGCGCCGACGACCGTATCGTGACGCTGCTGTCGCAGTGGCTCGTCGGCACGCTCGGCAACGACGAGCTGCGCCGCGAGGTCGAGACCGTCGACGGCGACGAGCTCGCGCCCGGCCAGCGGCAGGCGGTCGAGGAGCTGCTCGTCGAGCTGCGCGCCGCGCTTCCCGGCGAGCGGGCGGGTTTGCAGGTCGCCGTCCGCGAGGCGCTCGAGGCGCTCGCGTACGGCGACTGACCTTGAAACTGTTTCGGCCGGGACGGCCGAAACAGTTTCAATGAGGGGATGTTCACGGGGCTGATCCGCGAGGTGGGCGTGGTCGCGGCCGTCGACGGCGGCGAGGACGGCGTGCGGCTCAGCGTGCGCGCGCCGGAGATCTCGGCGGCGGTGGCGATCGGCGACTCGGTCTCGATCGCCGGTGTCTGCCTCACGGTGGTCGCCGCGGACGACGGCACGCTCGCCTTCGACGCGGTGCCCGAGACGCTCGCGCGCTCGTCGCTCGGACGGCTCCAGCCCGGGACGCGCGTCAACCTCGAGCCGGCGCTGCGCGCCGGCGAGCCGCTCGGCGGCCACTACGTGCAGGGACACGTCGACGGCGTCGGCACCGTGCGCAGCGTCGAGCCCGAGGGTGACGGCAGCCGCATCTGGATCGACGCCCCGGACGACGTGCTCCGCTACGCGGTCGAGAAGGGCTCGATCGCGGTCGACGGCACGAGCCTCACCGTCGCCGCCCTCGACGACGCCGGCTTCGCCGTCGCGCTGATTCCGCACACGCTCGCGGCCACGACCCTCGGCGGGCTCGCGCCCGGGGATGCCGTGAACCTCGAGGCCGACGTGCTGGCGAAGTACGTCGAGCGTCTGCTGCCCCGCTAGCCTGTCGCAAATGGCTGCGACCACGGTGTTCGCGTCGATCGACGAGGCGATCGAGGAGATCCGCGAGGGCCGCATGGTGGTGGTCGTCGACGACCCGCAGCGCGAGAACGAGGGCGACCTCGTCGTCGCGGCGCAGTTCGCCTCGCCGGAGGCGATCAACTTCATGGCGACGCACGCGCGGGGGCTCGTCTGCCTCTGCCTCACCGAGGAGCGCGCCGACGAGCTCGCGCTGCATCCGATGACGGAGCACAACGAGGCGCCGCTCGGGACGGCGTTCACCGTCTCGATCGAGGCGCGCGAGGGGGTCACCACCGGCATCTCGGCGGCGGACCGCAGCCGCACGATCCAGGTGGCGATCAACCCGGCCTCGTCGCCTCACGACCTCGTGCATCCCGGGCACGTCTTCCCGCTGCGGGCGAAGCCGGGCGGCGTGCTCGAGCGGATGGGTCAGACGGAGGCGGCCGTCGATCTCGCCCGGCTGGCCGGGCTGAACCCGTCGGGCGTCGTCTGCGAGATCATGAACGAGGACGGGACGATGGCCCGCATCCCGGACCTCGTCCCGTACTGCGAGCGCCACGGGCTGAAGCTGATCACCGTCGCCGACCTCGTCGAGTACCGGCGACGGCACGAGAAGCTGGTGGAGCGCGGCGCAGCGGTGCGGTTGCCGACGGAGTACGGCGAGTTCACGGCGATCGCGTTCCGCGAGAAGCTCACCGGGAAGACGCACGTCGCGCTCGTCCGCGGCGACGTCGACGGCGCGGAGAACGTGCTCGTGCGCGTCCACTCCGAGTGCCTCACCGGCGACGTCTTCCATTCCCTGCGCTGCGACTGCGGCGAGCAGCTCGAGCAGGCGCTGAAGCAGATCGAGGCGGAGGGCCGCGGCGTGCTGCTGTACATGGCGCAGGAGGGACGCGGGATCGGCCTGCTGAACAAGCTGCGTGCGTACGAGCTGCAGGAGCGGGGCCTCGACACGGTCGAGGCCAACGTCGAGCTCGGCTTCCCCGCCGACGCGCGCGACTGGGGCATCGGCAACCAGATCCTCGCCGACCTCGGGCTGACGACGATCCGCATCCTCACGAACAACCCGAAGAAGCTGACCGGGCTCGACGGCTTCGGCCTCACGGTGGTCGAGCAGGTGCCGATCGAGGTGCCGCCGAACGCCGAGAACGCCCGGTACCTCGCCGCCAAGCGGGATAAGCTCGGGCACCGGCTGCACCACCAGGATCTGAAGAACCTCGACTAGCCGAGCCAGGAGGAGGGCGAGTGAGCGAGACCGAGCACGACGAGCCGCAGGCTGTCGCCGACGAGGCGTCCGACGAGGACGCCGAGCCGCCGGCTCCCGACCCGGAGCCGGACGACGGCGCTCTGACGCCCGACCCCACCGATCCGTTCGCGGGGTGGCCGGCAGCCGAGTCGTCGGCCGCGATCGAGGACGCTCCCCCCGACGGCGGCACGGTCGAGCACGTTCGCGGCGAGATCGACGTCCCCGACGGCTACACGGTGCTGGAGGGGACGCCGCGCGGCAAGCGGCGTTCGGTCGGCGTGGTCGTCTCGCGCTTCAACGGCGGCCTCACGAGCCGGATGCTCGAGCGCGCGCTCGAGGCGCTCGAGGAGGGCGGGGTCGCGCAGGACGCGATCACGGTGGTGCCGGTGCCGGGCGCGTTCGAGCTGCCGCTCGCGGCGATGGCGCTCGCCAAGACGCGCCGCTACGCGTGCGTCGTCGCGCTCGGCGCGATCGTCCGCGGCGAGACGGCGCACTTCCAGTACATCGCGTCCGAGTGCGCGTCCGGGCTCCAGCTCGCCGGCATCGAGACGGGAGTGCCGGTGGCGTTCGGCGTGCTCACGGTCGAGAACGTCGCGCAGGCCGAGGCGCGGATCGAGAAAGCGGGCGAGGCGGTGCGGACGGCGCTCGAGATGGCCGACCTGTTCGCACGGCTGCGCGCCAGCGCCCGCACGTAGGCGCCCGGACGTACAGACAGGGCGGCGCGGGCAGGATCTCCCCACCCGCGTCGTTGACCCACGCATGCTCGGAGTGACCCGCGGCGCAGCGCTGTACGTCGGCGCCCTGATCGGCCCAGGCGTCCTGCTCGTCCCGTCGCTCGCGGCGCACGCGGCGGGCCCCGCCTCGCTCGTCGCCTGGGGGCTCCTGCTCCTGCTGTCGATCCCGCTCGCGGTCACGTTCGCGGCGCTCGGCGTCCGCCACCCCGTCGCCGGCGGGGTCTCGACGTACGTGGAGGAGGGCTTCGGCGCGGGCGCGGCGGCGGTGACGGGTGTGTCGTTCCTGACGGCGGTGCTGTTCGGCGCGCCCGCGGTGGCGCTGATCGGCGGCTACTACGTCGCCGACCTCACCGGCTCGGGCACACCGGTCGCGGTCGTCGTCGGCCTCGGGATGATCGCGGCCGTCTTCGCCGCGAACACGTTCGGCTTGCGGATCTCGTCCGGATTCCAGCTCGCGCTCTCCGGCGTGCTCGTCGGCATGATCGCGCTCGCAGTCGCCGTCGCGCTCCCGCAGCGCGCCACCCGGAACTGGACGCCGTTCGCGCCGCACGGCTGGTGGGCGGTCGGTACCGCCGCGAACATCCTGATCTGGCTCTTCATCGGCTGGGAGGCGATGGCACAGCTCGCCGGCGACTTCCGCGATCCGCGGCGAGACCTACCGCGCGCCGTCGCGGCCGCATTCGCTGTCGTCGCCGTGCTCTACGCGGGGCTCGGCGTCGCGACGGTCGTCGTCACCGCGAGCAGCGGCTCGCGCGTGCCGCTCGCGGACCTCGTCGCGGTGGGGTTCGGACGCGGAGGACGCGACGCGACCGCGGTCCTCGCCGTGGCGCTGACGATGGGGACGATGAACGTCTACGTCGCGAGCTCGGCCAAGCTCGCGGCGTCGCTCGCCCGCGCCCGCGCGCTGCCCGGCTGGCTCGCAGGCGACGCCGGGCAAACGGTCCCGCGCCGTCCGCTCGCCGTCCTGGCGCTGACGAGCTGCGCGCTGCTGGGAGCGCTGGCCGCCGGCGCGACCTCCGCCGACGTGCTGGTCCGCGCCACCTCGGCCTGCTTCGTGGCCGTCTACGTGCTCGCGCTCGCCTCCGCGGTCCGGATCGCCTCCGGTGCTCTGCGCGCGGCCGCAGCGACCGCGCTGCTGCTCGTCTGCGTCGTCGGCGTCTTCTCGTCCTGGTACCTGCTCGTGCCCGCGGTCGCGGCGGTGCTCGCAGTCGGCCTCCGCTACCATGCCGCGCGGCATGTCGAAGGTATGCGCGATCTGCGGCAAGAAGCCGGCGTTCGGCCATCACCGGTCGCACTCGATGGTGGCGACGAAGCGGCGCTTCGACCCGAACCTCCAGCGCGTGCGCATCCTCCTCAAGGGCTCGCCGACCCGCGCGTACGTCTGCACCCGCTGCCTGAAGGGCGGCAAGGTGCAGAAGGCCGTCTGAGTTAGACAGGATGGAGCCGTAGCCCCGCGGGTTGCGGCGTCCGATTGGCTGACGAGATTGGTCGGCGCCTACGCATTTGTCGTGGGTTGCCGGGGGTGGCCCGGTAGAGCCACATACGGAG
>Ga0070739_10005818_pt1 | contig 13864 bp, 10 predicted proteins | sample Coa_R1_7_FD_66445 | JGI IMG/M metagenome (GOLD analysis project Ga0070739, IMG submission 66445) | Surface soil microbial communities from Centralia Pennsylvania, which are recovering from an underground coalmine fire - Coalmine... | ecosystem: Environmental > Terrestrial > Soil > Unclassified ... | reverse complement strand
CCGATTATCTCGCATCGATTCGCGAAGGCTTTGCGGAATCGAAAAAATTCGGCACAACCACCATGGGAAACCTTACCGCCCTCCCCGAACTGATTCCCCAGGTTCGCGCGCCGATTCGCGCCTGGTGGTTTGCGGAACTCATCGATGTGCGCGCGCCCGAGCAGGCAAACACGCTCGCGGATTCCGCCGCGCAATGGGCCAGCAAGGCCAAGCACTGGGGCCTGGCGCCGCACGCGCTTTTTAGCGCTTCGGCCGCCGTCTATCGACGATGTGAGCAAATGGCGCAAGCCGAACAGATTCCCCTCACTACGCATCTGGCCGAGTCCCGCGAGGAGATGGAGATGTTCCGCCATGCCTCGGGACCACTCTATGAATTTCTCAAAAACATCGGCCGAGCGATGGATGATTGCGGGCAGGGAACGCCGCTTGAACGCTTTTTCCAAATCACCGAGCTTGGAACTTCAAAATCATGCGGCGCGCGCTGCGAGACTCCCTGGATCGTGGCGCACTTGAATGAACTCATCGAGCGCGATTTCGAGCTGCTCAGAAACAGGCAGGGCAAATTTCACGTGGCGCATTGCCCAAGAAGTCACGCTTACTTTGGGCACAGTCCGTTTGCTTTCGAGCGTTTGAGCGAACTGGGGTTGAATATCTGTCTGGGTACCGACAGCTTGGCAAGTAACGACAACCTGAGCTTGTTCGCGGAAATGCGCGCATTTCAGAGCGCGCAGCCGGGCGTTTCGCCGGAACGAATTGTTGAAATAGCCACGGTGAATGGAGCGCGAGCCTTGGGTGTGCACCAGGTGCTGGGCCGCATTCATCCGGGATTTCGCGCCGATCTCATTGCCATTCCTTGCGCCCCAAAGGGAAATCCGTTTGAACAGATTGTGGCATTCGATGGAACAGTGGACTGGATCATGATCGGCGGGAAAACCTAAAAGCGCAGGAATCGCGCGGGACCAGCCAACGCAAGGCATTTGGACCGTGCTCTCGATTCAGAGGCAGGCAAACCGGGTTGCCGTACGCGAGGCAGGTCAATTCGTCCGTGGAAACGTGAATTGCTCGGGAATGATGGAACCGGCCAAACCGCCAACGCCAACGGGTCACGATTGACGCCAAAAACCTTCGGCTGGCCAAAAACGCATGTTCGGACTAGCCTGCAAACATGAAAATGACACGTAGATCTAGCTGCGGGCTTTGGCTGGTGCTCGTTTTTATTTGCGCCGTGTCAACGAAATCGGCGAGCGCTCAACCTGGCGGGCATCTGCTCGTCCTCAGGTCGCCGAGTTTCGGATGGAATTTGGCGTTTAATCTCAAGATCGACGGCAGGCGCGTGGCGGACATTGCGCAGGGCCACAGTTATCATGCATGGCTACCAGCGGGAGAGCATGTGTTAACCGTGTCCAAAATCCCCTATGTCGGTTATATCGAACCGACTTCGATAACGGTCAACATTCAACCGGGCTGGACCAATGTTTTCACCGCAATGTGGGATTCGGGTCAGGTTTTTCTCCGCCCATCGGGAATGTGGCTGACTCCGGGCGAGCTTTGGCAACTCAGGCCTTGACCCAAGATTTTCTCGACCAGACGCGCGCCCAAATCTCCCAAAAAGCGACGATGTTTGGCGTCTGTGGCCGGCGAAACTCGACGCTGTTCAAGGAGGGCGCCGACGATTAGCATCGGCCCATGAATGCTAAATTTGTCGCGGTTGTTTCAGTGATTCTCGTTTTTGCTTTCCCCGGCCTCGGTTCGCTCGAAGCCGAAAACTCAGCGGGGCGTCTCGTCATCGTGCGGGCCCCAAACTTTGGCTGGAACCTGGTTCTCAACGTCCGAATCGACGGTCGGACCGTAGCCAACGTGGTCCAGGGACGCCGCTACGACCGATTCCTGCCGTCTGGAAATCACACCCTCACCGTGTCGGCCGTGCCAAATCTTTATTATTCGCAGCCCACAACGATCAGATTGTATGTGCGTCCGGGACGCACGTACGCCTTCATGGCAATGTGGCGAGACCAGTATCGCGTCGTCCTTCAGCCAACAACGGTGTCTCCCGCCGATTAGTCCCTTGTCATCGTTCGCGTAACTTTTGCGTTACGCCGGACCTGGCCAGCCAACTCTCTAAACGAGTTAAGGCAAAACGGCTCAATCTTTCGTGGGCGGCCGACCACTAGGAAACGAGCCCTTCCGCCATTCCGCTTTTTTAACCGATTTTCGCCCCGTCATTTCCAAAAATGCAAAAAAAAGCTTGACGTCACATGGCGCTTGCGCACATAACCTCGCCTTCGTGGGGAAACGACTCTCCTGTCTATCGTTTGCAACGGCATCTTTGGTGGTGATTTGCGCGGCCACCCTGCGCGCACAGGCTCTGGCTCCCTCCAGCCTGAGCCTGGCCAGCCCGGGCCATGGCGGCGCGAACGACGTCGTGCAAATCGTCACGGCAAAGTCGCCACAAACGATTGCGAAAACCGCTGAGACGGCAGGAACAAAGGAATTGCCGCGGCCAATTACGAAGGAACGCCCGCGAGTAGCCGGCACAAAGCGGGCGCGAGCGGCGGCGGACGAGGGAACGCCAGCCCGGGCAAAGGAATCAACACGCACGCTGCTGGCGGATCCGGTGCGTCCGATGGATCAGCAGAGCGTGGCCAAAACCACAAAGTCCTTCAGCTTTTTCAGCTTCAAAAACCAGCAGGGCAATCGAGAATCGGTGCCGGTTATCTCCCAGTATTATCCCAAGCAGATCGTCTATCCGTACGCAAAGATCGACCGCCACATCGACAGCAGACTCCTGCGAGCGGCCTCCATCGCCGAGGAACGCGCCCACGCGCATTCCCGTTCGCGGTGCTGGCATTACGTAAAGGAAGCGCTGCTGGCTGCCGGCGTGATTGATTCCCGGCCCAAAAGCGAACTGGCCAGGGACGCTGCGCAGGAACTCGTGAGCAACTACGGATTCAAAAGACTGCCGGTCACCGATCCCTTTGCCGCTCCGGTGGGTTCGGTTCTGGTCTATGGCACGCCGCGTAGCGTGGGACACGTGGAACTGCGCACCCGGGACGGGTTTGTCAGTGATTTCCGGTCCAAAACGCCTTCCCGGCGTCCGTTGCTGGGCGTTTTTGCCAAACTCTAAATTCTGCGATCAGAAATCCGGATCGCAGCTCACTCAATTCCAGCGGATCTCAGTAATCCCAGTGCGCCGCTGACAAGGACCTCGTCCAGGAGTACGATCCCCCCGGCAAATGGAAAATCCCGACTGGGCATTGCTGAGCGATGAGCAGCTGCTCGATCGCCGCATCTCGCAGCTTGGCCTGCGTCTGGAGGGAACCGCGCTCGAGCCGCTGATACAGCGCCTCTATGACGAGCTCTCAGCCAAGGGGCTGGTCTTCCATCCGCCCTGTCACGTCGGCGATGAATGGTTTGTGCCCATCGGCATCCCGGCGATTTTCATTCCGTTTTTCCTTGTGCACGATCGACTCCGCGCGCTGGAGCGCAAAGTGATGCTGGAAGTCGAGGGCGACACTCCGGAGTGGTTCATGAAATTGATGCGACACGAGGCCGGTCACGCCTACATGTATGCGTATCGCCTTGCTCGCAAGAAAAGATGGCAGGAACTGTTCGGCCCCACTTCTGGCGAGGAAACGCCGAGCACCTACAGGCCGCGCCCATTCAGTCGCAGTTATGTCGTGCACCTGGAAGACTGGTACGCGCAGAGTCATCCGGATGAAGACTTCGCCGAGACTTTCGCGGTCTGGCTTACACCCGGGCTTGACTGGCGCAAACGCTATGCGGGCTGGCGAGCGCTGGAAAAACTAGAATACGTCGATCAACTCATGCGCTCGCTGGCCGGAAAGCCGCCCATTCATTTCCCGGCATACCGCGTGACCGATTACGATTGTCTCAACGTCAAGTTGAAAACCTATTACGCGCGCAAACGCAAGCTGAACGAAGATGCCTATCCCGATTTCTACGACGCCGATCTCCGGCAGCTTTTCGCGGCCGCGGCCGGCATCAAGGCCAGCGCATATCTGAGACGGCGCAGGCGGCGCCTTCTGAATGCAGTTTGCCAGTGGACCAACGAGAAAAAGTTCCCGGTAAACCAGCTCCTGGCGCGGCTCACTCGCCGCTGCGACCAGCTGGGGCTTCATGTGTTGAATGACGATCCGCAGCAGGATTTTCACGTCACCGCCTTTCTTACCACACTGGTGATGAACTATCTTTTTACGGGGAAGTTCAAGCGCACCAAATAGGGAACAGTGAAGAAGAAACTCAAAGTCCTGGTGCTCTTCGACGGCACCCGGCCCACCACCATCGATCAAGATTTCACCGAGGAACTCAAAACAAAAGAGTGGAAAACAGAGGCGGACGTCATGAACGCGCTGGGGGAGCTCGGGCACATCGCCGAGCATCTGGCCATCTACGATGACGTCGATCTGCTTAGGCAAAAACTGGAAACGTTTGCGCCTGACGTCTTGTTCAATCTCGTCGAACAATTCAAAAACAAGCCGGAATTCGATCAGAACATCGTTTCCTTCTTTGAAATGCAGGGACTCCCCTTCACGGGCTGCGGCTCTACCGGCTTGACGCTTTGCAAACACAAAGGCATCTCGAAGAAAATTCTTCATTATCATGGCATTCATGTGCCGAACTTTGTCCTCATTCCCCGGGGACAGCGGAGCGCGCGACTGAAGCAGCCCGGCTTTCCGCTCGTGGTGAAGCCGGTCAAAGAAGAGGCTTCTTACGGCATTTCGCAGGCGTCGTTCGTGCAGAATGAGGAGCAGTTTCGAGAACGGGTCGCGTTTATCCATGAAAAGTACAACAGCGACGCCATTGCCGAGGAATACATCGACGGTCGCGAACTGTACGTGAGCCTGATGGGCAACACGCGTCTGAGCGTTTTTCCCATCCGCGAGCTGGTGTTCCGCGAACTGCCGGCCAATGAACCGAAGATCGCCACCTACAAGGCGAAATGGGACGAAGAATATCGTAAACGCCGCGGTTTGGAGAATCAGTTTGCCGAGGATCTCGAGCCATCGCTCGTGACCGAGATCCAGGAAAAATGCAAGGAGATTTACCGTCTGCTGACCATTGACGGCTACGCGCGAATTGATCTGCGGCTCACAGCGGACAACAAAATGTATTTCATCGAGGCCAACCCGAATCCCATTCTGGCAAACGATGAGGATTTCGCCCTCTCCGCCGCAAAAGCCGGCTTGCCGTATCCGCACCTGATCGAACGCATCGTGCGCCAGGGCATGGCGGCCGTGCGCGATTGATTCCCGCAACAAGAAACGGCCGGCTTCGCGATAAGTCTCACCGCGATGGAAGACGCCAGCTGGAGCGCCTGATTAAATCACCTCGCGCTGTGCCCGTACATCGCGCCCACTTCTCCGTGCACTTCGCGCTCGCCCGCCGACTGGCGAAGCATCGGATCCGCAGTTTCTTCAGTGTTTGCGCAGCCCGAAAAAAGCGACCAGCATGCGGCCAGGATTACAAACGCGCGCAAGACCATTTTGGTATCTCGACACGTTGCTCGCATAAGTCAAACTCTCAAAAGAAATGGTTTCCTTTATCGTGCCCGCGTACAATGAGGAGCTGGAGCTTTCCCGAACGCTGGCCGCGATCCGCGATGCCGCATCGGGCGCGGGAGAGCCGTACGAGATCATTGTGGTCGATGACGCATCCACCGACGCGACGCCAAAAATCGCGTCGGATTTTGGAGCGCGAGTCGTTCCGATACGCAGGCGACAAATTGCCGCTGCCCGGAACGCGGGAGCGCGCGTTGCCGGCGGAAAATACTTCGTGTTCGTTGACGCCGATACGCGGATCGGCAGCCACCATGTTGCGCAGGCCGTTCGCGCGCTGGAAAGCGGTTGCGCAGGCGGCGGTGCCCGAATCGCGCTCGATGGATGCATCCCCCTCTGGGGTCGCCTCATGCAGCGACTGTTTTGCGCCATTTACTTCGGACTCAACCTCGGCGCAGGCGCCTTTCTTTTCACCACACGCGAAAATTTCGACGCCATCGGCGGGTTTGACGAGCGCTACTTCGTTGGGGAAGAAGTTTACTTGAGCCTTGCGCTCAGAAAGCTTGGCCGCTTCAAGGTGTTGCGAGCGCCAGTCCTCACCTCCGGACGAAAGCTGCGCCTGTATTCGGCTCGGCAAATCCTGGGCGATTTCTTCACCGTCATTCTCGGCGGGCGCCGTGCCGCGTTTTCCCGGGCCAAATTGCGCCTCTGGTATGACGGCAAACGCGAAAACGTTCCCGCGGAGTTTGAAGACTCGGCCGGCTCGGGTTGCTAAAATCGATTCTTCATCTACAATTGGCATTCCAGTATGGCAGAGAGCAACCGAACGGTGGATCTCAAGGAGTTTCAGTTGCACGAGAAAGATACCGGCAGCGCAGACGTGCAAATCGCGCGTCTGACTCGCCGGATCGAGCACTTGACCGAGCATCTGAAAACCAACCGCAAAGATCATTCGTCGCGGCGCGGCCTGCTCAAGATGGTCGCGCAACGCCGGAGCCTGCTCGATTATCTGAGCAAAACCAAAGCCGATCGCTACAAAAAATTGATCGACAAATTGAATCTGCGGAAATAGATCGAGCCATGCATCGTTCGAGGCGCTTGGGAGCCTGCTGAAACAAACAAATAAACACGCAGTTCCAGAGGCTGTAATCACCTTGGATTTTAGGTTTTAGTTTCGGATCGCGGCGCTTGCGACGGCGAGCGAGCAGCCGGATGCGGGTTTAAAACCTACAGTCAGGGTGACCGGCCTGGAGCTGCACATCCAGGAAATTAAAAATGCATGCAAAGGTCACGGCTCAGATCGGAGCCACTCAGATATCAATCGAAACAGGCAAAATTGCCAGACTCGCCGACGGCGCGGCCCTTGTCACTTGTGGAGACACAATGGTAATCGCCAGCGCGGTCTCGGCCACCGCTGTCAAAGAGGGACAGGACTTTTTCCCGCTCACCGTCGATTACCGCGAAAAGGCGGCAGCAGCGGGAAAATTTCCGGGCGGCTATTTCAAACGCGAAGGCCGTCCGACCGAAAAGGAAACGCTCACTTCACGAATGATTGATCGGCCGCTGAGGCCATTATTTCCTCGAGGCTATTTTTACGATACCCAGATCATTTCCATCCTCTTGAGCGCCGACGGCCAGAACGATCCGGACATTTTGGCAATCAACGGGGCGTCGGCTGCGCTATGCGTCTCGGACATTCCATTTGCCGGCCCGATCGGCGCGGTTCGCGTCGGCCGCGTGAATGGCCAATTTATCGCCAACCCGACCCACACAGAGCGCGCCCAGAGCGATCTCGACCTCATTTACGTGGGCACGGAAAACGACGTGATCATGATCGAAGGTTCGGCTCGGGAATTGCCAGAAAACGAATTTGTCAGCGCCCTTGAATTCGCGCACGGGCACGCCCGTGAAATGATCCGCATTCAAAAAGAACTCGCTGCGAGTGTGAACAAGCCGAAGCGGGAGGTTCAATTGTTTCAGGTGAACCCCGATCTGCTCGATATCGCCTATCGCGTGGCGGGTGACCGGATCGAAGGCGCCCTTTACACCGAGGGCAAAACGGCCCGCGCCAAGGCGGTCGATTCCCTGAAAGCCCAGGTGCAAACGGCAATCTTGGAGAAATATCCCGAAACCGATCCGTTCGCCGTTTCGCAGGCGTTCGATTACGTTCAGAAGCGCGCATTCCGCGAGAGCATTTTGGAAAAGCGCAAACGCGTTGACGGACGCAGCTACGAAGATTTGCGTCCCATTAGTTGCGAAGTAGGCGTGCTGCCGCGCGCCCATGGTTCGGCCCTGTTCCAGCGGGGCGAAACACAGGCGCTGGCCCTTGCCACGCTGGCGCCGACGGAGGAAGCGCAAATGCTCGACGCGTACGGCGGCGGAGAACAATCGAAGCGCTTCATTCTGCATTACAACTTTCCGCCCTTCAGTGTCGGAGAAACCGGACGCACCGGCGCGCCCGGGCGACGGGAGATCGGCCACGGCGCGCTCGCCGAACGCTCTCTTGAAGCCGTGATACCGAGCGAGGAAGACTTTCGCTATGCCATCCGCGTTTCCAGCGAGATTATGGAATCGAACGGATCGACTTCCATGGCCAGCGTGTGCGCAGGCACACTGGCGCTGATGGACGCCGGCGTGCCGATCAAAACGCCCGTGGCCGGCATCTCGGTAGGCCTCGTCACCGATTACGGCGAAGACGGCCAACTCAAGCGCTACGAATTGCTCACCGACATCATCGGTTCGGAAGACCATTTTGGCGACATGGACTTCAAACTTTGCGGAACCGATGCCGGCATTACCGGCTTCCAGTTGGATTTGAAGCTGCCCGGCATCAGCCACAAAATCATGGCCGAAGCGATCGCGCGCGCCAGTCAGGCGCGCAGCAAAATCCTCCAGATCATGCGCGGCGTGCTGGACAAACCACGGCCGCAGCTTTCGCCGTACGCGCCGCGCATTGAAACCATCAAAATTAATCCCGAAAAGATCGGCGCCCTCATCGGCCCCGGCGGCAAAACCATCAAGGGCATCGTCGCCGAAAGCGGAGCGGAGATTAATATCGAGGACGACGGCTCGGTGCACATCTACGCCACGAGCGGCGAAAGCATGGCCCGCGCGAAGGAAATCATAAACAACATGACCCGCGAAATCGAGATTGGACACACCTACAAGGGTCGCGTCGTCTCGACCAAGGAATTCGGGGCCTTTGTGGAAGTTTTCCCCGGAAAGGATGGCCTCGTACATATCTCCGAGCTCGCCGATTTCCGCGTCAAGCGCACCGAAGACGTTGCCAAGGTTGGCGATATCATCTGGGTAAAGTGCATTGGCATCGACGACAAGGGGCGCGTGAAGCTTTCGCGCAAGGCGGCGCTGAAAGAGCGCGCAGAGAAAGAGACCGGCCTTAACTGAGCCCGCCCTGTCACCGGCGGGAGGAGAGCCCCTTCCGCGCGTTGCTGCGTGCAGACCCAGGGACTATCCTCGTTCCGTGCCAGAGCGTTCCGCCTTTCTCACGCCAAGAAACAAGCATTATATCCAAACGCGCTACCCGAACGGTTTCGAGCGCGGCGCGCCGACTACTCACAGCAGGACGCTGCCAAAGCGATCAGCGATGCGGAAGCAATTGTTCAATTCTGTAAAGGTGTTCTCGGTTGACCTCGAGGCAGTGGCGGTATCACCGGTGACGCTGTTCCGTTGCTCGTTTTTCCCGGCGCGACGTCCCGGCAGGCGATTCGCCCTATGGCGGGCACCACGGTTGCGCTACATTCGGGCAACAAGGCGCCGACCATGATCACGCCCACCCGGCTTTCCTACGCTGTGCTTGCCGGCACGATCGTGCTCGCCGGATTTTTGCATCTGGGCGCGCCGCTGCTGGTGGTCTTGTTTTCTTACTTTGCTTTGCGGCAACTTTATCTCGTCACCAGGAGAAAATGGCTGGCCTTGATTCTGTTTTGTTTCCTGGTAGCCGGGATCGCGGCGGCTGCCGTGTTTTTCACCCGCGCGGCCATACTGGCGTTACCGGATGTGGCGGATACGTCGCTGCCCTCCGCCAGCGCCTGGGCGCAAAAGCGCCAGATCGAGCTGCCCTTTACCGATTTCGAAAGCCTGCGACAGGCGGTAATCAACACTCTCGGACAGGAGGCGCATTATCTGCGCAACGTGGCCAATTTTGCCCGCACAGCTACAACCAGCGTCGTCTTCAGCATTTTGGGTATCGTGGCGGCGGCGAGCCTTTTTTATAAGACCGGCCTGGATCCGTATCGGGCCACGCACAAGGTGAAGAACAATCTCTACTCGGTTTGCTGCGATGAAGTCTCCACCCGCTTCCGCGATTTTTACCGCAGTTTTGCCACGGTAATGGGTGCGCAGATTACCATCTCGCTCATCAACACGCTGTTGACGGCGATTTTTGTTCTGGCTGTGCAACTGCCTCACGCGCCCCTGCTGGTGGCCATCACTTTCCTCTGCGGCCTGGTGCCTATCGTCGGCAACCTGGTCAGTAACACCGTCATTGTCTTCGTTGCGCTGACGGTTTCACTGAAGCTGGCGCTCGGCGCGCTCGTTTTTCTGGTCCTGATTCACAAGCTGGAATATCTCCTCAACAGCAAAATCATCGGCGACCGGATTCGAAACCCAGTCTGGCTGACTTTGGTCGCCTTGATCCTCGGGGAACGACTCATGGGCGTCCCGGGACTGATCCTTGCGCCGGTCGTGTTGAATTATTTGCGGGTGGAGATGCTGACGGTGGAAGTGCCCGCTTCGCCGCAGGAAGTTGAAGCGTTGAAACGTTAAAGCATCAGGCCGGCAAGGATGTCTTCCCAGTGCCAACGCAACGAGCGGACGATTGAGCGACGTAACGCTGATCAAACATTATGAAAGCCGGCTTCATCGAAAAACTGATCGAGCGCCTCGGGCGCATTGGGCCGGAACAGGTGCAGAATTATTTTCTGCGTCTGGCCCAGGAAAAAGGATTCCTCGAGACCGTCTTCAACGCCATTCAGGAGGGCATTATCGTGACCGATTCCGCCAGCCGAATCACCTATTTGAACGACGCAGCCTGCAAATTATTTGGGCTGGATCCAAGCGACGCAGTGGGCAAACGCCTCGATGAACGGCTGCGCGGCCTCGACTGGCAATCGCTCACACAGGGCGGCGGCCCGGTGAGTCACGACATGGAAATTTTCTACCCAGAGAACAGGTTCATCAATTTTTATGTCGTGCCGCTGGTGATCGAACATCGCAACGCCGGAACTGGCGCTGGCAGTTCCCGGTCGCCTGAATCGGTCGCCGAGACGGAAATCAGCCGGGAACCGCGATTCAAAAAGGCATCCGATCAAGTCGGCCACGTCATGATTGTTCGCGACATCACCCAGAGCCGGCGCACGGCCCAGCAAACCATCGAGTCGGAACGATTGAATGCGCTGACCCTTTTGGCCGCTGGAGTGGCGCACGAAATCGGCAACCCGCTCAACTCCCTGCACATTCATTTGCAATTGATGCAGCGCAAACTGCGCGAGCTGGATGGCGCGGCGAAAACCGACTTGCAACAGTCGCTGGAAATCGCCCGCTCGGAAGTCAACCGACTCGACTCCATCGTCACTCAATTCCTGCGAGCCATTCGCCCGACACATCCCCAGCTGCGTCCGGAAAATGTGAACGCCATCGTTGAAGAGGCCGTTCGGTTTTTCACACCGGAAATTCACGATCGCGACATCGTGGTGGAACAGGAACTGCGGGCCGATCTGCCGTTGCTTCAGTTGGATCGCGATCAAATGAAACAGGCGTTTTACAACGTGATTAAAAATGCTCTGGAAGCCATCAAACGCCGCGGCACGCTGCGCATCCGCACCGACCTGGATGACACCCACGTGGTGATCCGCTTCCAAGACACCGGCGGCGGCATGTCGGCCGAAAATCTCAGCCGCATCTTTGAACCCTACTTTACGACAAAACCCTCCGGCACCGGCCTCGGCCTGCTCATTGTACGCCGCATCGTGCGCGAGCACGGCGGCGAGCTTTCCATTGAAAGCACGGAAGGCCAGGGCCTTACACTGACGATTCGGCTGCCGTACGTGGAAAAACGGGTTCGAATGCTCGAGGCAGGAGACCCCGCCGACGGCGCATAAACAGCGGTCACTTCCCTGTATCGCTGCAGCCGGGATCCCGAAAGCTTTTGGGACTGCCAATCGCCAAGTTCGGAATGCCAAAAGTTGTGAATAAGTCGGCGAAATTTTTTATCTTTTTCTTTGCAACATTCCGGTCACTTCGCTAAGCTCATGGCCTTTCATGGCTTCTGTTGCCATACCCCTGTCCAGCTTTCGCGATCGCGAAAAGAAAGCGACCCTCTGCCCCGAGTGCGGGTCGGTGTCGCGCGTTGGCCGCGGTCTTTGCCTGAGCTGTCTGCTCGCCGAGGGCATCGGCGAAAATGGAAACGGCAATCGCGCGGATGAAACGCTGGATGACGTGCTTGGCGAAATCAGCGTGCTCGATGCCGATTGGCACATCGGCAACTATCAAATTTTGGAAGAGATCGGGCGCGGCGGGATGGGCGTCATTTACCGGGCGCGACAGAGGCATTCCCGGCGCATCGTCGCGCTGAAACGAATCTTGTCGTACCACGCCGATTCGCACGAAACGCTGGCGCGATTCCGTCGCGAAGCGCAGGCCGCCGCCAGCCTCGATCACCCCAACATCCTGCCCATCTACGAGGTCAGCGAATCGGACGACGGTTTGCCCTACTTCAGCATGAAGTTTGCAGGCGGCGGCAGCCTGCTCGAGGCGGCCCCCACTTTGCGCAGGGAACCGCGGCGCGCAGTGGCGTTAATGGCCAAGGTCGCTCGGGCAATTCAATACGCACACAGCCGCGGAATTTTGCATCGGGACCTCAAACCGGGGAACATTCTGCTCGACGCCCGGGGCGAACCGCTGGTCAGCGATTTCGGCCTGGCCAAATGGCTCGATTCCGCCAGCCACCTCACGCAAACCATCACCATCTTCGGCACGCCCGGTTACATCGCTCCGGAGCAGGTCAACGGTCCATCTTCGAATCTTTCGCCGGCGGCCGACGTGTACAGTCTGGGGGCGATTCTATTTGATCTGTTGAGCGGGCGTCCGCCCTTCCTGGGCGAGAACGCGTTGAAAGTGATCCAGCAGGCGAGCGAGAAAGCTGCGCCCAAACTGCGGAGCCTGGTTCCCGGTCTCGATCGCGACTTGGAAACGATCTGCTCAAAATGTCTGGAGAGAGAGCCGGGCGCGCGTTATCGCTCCGCGGGCGCGCTGGCTGAAGACCTCGAGCGCTGGCTGGAAGGCCGCCACATCATCGCTCGCCCCGTGTCAGTGCCAGTACGAGCCTGCCGCTGGGCCCGGCGAAATCCGCTTGTGGCCGGCATGGCCGCGTTGCTGGTGGCTCTCAGCACCGCTGTGGGGGTGATGATCTGGAACGGCGAAATGAATCCGGCTGCGGCGCCAAGCGGCATTGCCGTTTTGCCCTTCGAAAGCCTGAGCCCGGAGAAAGAAAACGCCTTCTTCGCCGAAGGCGTTTACGACGGCGTTTCAACCAAGCTGGCAAAAGTCGCCAACCTCAAGGTGATCAGCCACAACAGCGTGACCAAATATCGCGGCGCGCCCAACACGAAAGAAATCGGCCGCGCTTTGGGCGTGGCCTACGTGCTGGAGGGCAGCGTGCGCCGCGAAGCCGGCCGAATTCACCTCAACGTCCAGCTCATCGACACCCGCACCGACGCCCATGTCTGGGCAGAAGAATACGACCGCGATTTGAGCGATGTCTTTGCGCTCCAGAGCGAGATGGCACAAAAGATTGCCGACAAACTGGGAGCGAAAACTTCTTCGACGGAAAAATCGGCGATCTCCGAACCGCCCACGACTGATCTACTCGCCTACGATCTCTATCTCCGGGGCAAAAAACTCATCGACGGCATTTCGTTCAGCACCCGGGCCAGGGAAGAATTGTTCGAGGCCGTGCAATTGCTGGAGCAGGCCGTGGCTCGCGACCCGTTCTTTTACATGGCATACTCGCAATTGGCCGGAGCCCACGACCGCATTTATTTCCTCGGATTCGATCACACCGACGCGCGCTTGAAACTGGCGGAAAACGCGATCGACACCGTTCGCCGGCTGCGGCCCGACTCCGGGGAATTGCATCTGGCGCTCGCCCAACACGCCTACTGGGCGTACGCAGATTACGACTGGGCGCGGCGGGAACTGGCCATCGCCCAGAAAACCTTGCCAAACGAATCGCGCATCCCCCTGTTAGCCGCCTACATCGCGCGTCGCCAGGGACATTGGGAAGAATCGCTCCAACAACTGCAACAAGCCTTAACCCTCGATCCCCGCAA
>Ga0070739_10005810_pt1 | contig 13884 bp, 14 predicted proteins | sample Coa_R1_7_FD_66445 | JGI IMG/M metagenome (GOLD analysis project Ga0070739, IMG submission 66445) | Surface soil microbial communities from Centralia Pennsylvania, which are recovering from an underground coalmine fire - Coalmine... | ecosystem: Environmental > Terrestrial > Soil > Unclassified ... | reverse complement strand
GGCCGATCCGGTGCTCGATCCGCATACCCTTGGCGAGCTTCTCGGCGCGCGGCCGGTCAAGCTGCCGTTGCGTCCCATCCGGGCGGCCGTCGCCGCGGCATGGCGGTTGCATTTGCTGCCGGCCAGCCCGACACTCGTCGACCTCGCGTTGAGCCTGCCCATCATGGACACGGCGCGGGCCCGCAGCGAAATGCAATGGAATCCGTCGCGGACGTCGCTGGATGCCATTCGCGAATTTCTCGACGGGCTGCGGCATCGCGGCGGGATGAACACGCCGCCACTGGACCCGAGCGCTGGCGGCAAGATCCGGGAAAAGGAAGTCGCCACCGGCGTCGGCCAGCGCGCGACACCCTAACGGCGCACCCGCTGCAGCCGCGCTTTGGCTTCCTTCACCAACTTCGCGGCGTCGCGGCTGGCTTGCTTGGCCTTGTCATAGGCGTTCTCGGCGGCCGCGAGCGCACGTTCGGCCTCACGCAGTCGGCTGAAGGCTTGGTCATGACGCAACCGCGCCGCGGCCAGCTCGCCTTGTCGCTCGGACAGCGCATCGTCGGCTTCGGCTCTGGCCCGCTCTGCTGCGGCTATCGCTGCCCGCAGTTTGTCTCGCTCGGTCTCAGCCTCATCCTTGGCCCGCGGCGGCGCCGTCTGCTGTGCTTTCTTTTTGTCGCGCCGATCGACCGTGACAAGTGGCGCTGCCTCGCCGAAGTCGGCGAAACCAGACCAGCTTTCCGCCTTGGCCAGCCGACCCAGTCTCGCCGTCACGTCAGGGTCTGCGACAGCCGCCTGAAGCGTCGCGGTGACGTCGTCATGCACGGCCGCCGACGGGTTCTTCAGACCGGCGGCCTCAAAGGCCCTTCGTGCGAGCCCGTCGACGAGCCTGCGTTGCTCCCCCGACAACTCGCGGATGAGCTCGCCGTCCATTGCGGCATGTGCGGCGCGCAGCCGGTCGCCAAGATCGGCGAGGCGCTGTTTGGTTTCCGGGTGACGAAGGGCAAGCCGATTGACCACCCACGCGGCGGTCGTCGGTTTGCGATTCGCCGAGATTCGTCGTGCGGCTGTGGTGTCGCCACGCTGCTTGGCTGCCGACGACAGCTTGGTGCGCAAGGCCGTGAACCGGTCCGGTTCGACCCAATAGAGTTCGTCGAGCTCGTCGCCGGCCATAACGCCATGATCCGCCACGCTTGGACCTGGCCGGCGCCCGAGCTCAGGTGGCTGCCGCGTCGGCCTCTTGGCCTGCGCCGTTGATGGCCAGCGATTCGTCCCACCCGTTCAACTGCGCCTCGCTCGGCTGGGGCTCCTCGAGGTCGTCGGGGCCGGTTATCGCGCGCAGGGTCGCGATTAGCTCCCGGATCTTCTCCGCTTCGGAGTCGGTCGGCGCTGCACCGGCCTCCAGGGCGTCGGGAAGATCGGGGCGAAGCCCCACACCGTTTGCTACCTCCAGAGCCGACAACTTGGCCCGAATGCGGGCGGCATATAGCTGTTGACCCAAACTCGATCCAGATGCTGCCGCCGCCCGGGCCATCAGATCGTCGTAGCGGCGCCGGACTTCGCTGAGGGCCACGATGACCGCGGACGTCGACCTGCTGTGGCTCGCTGCGTCGGTTAATGCCGCGCGCAGTTTTCGAAGCCCGGAAAGAACGATGTCGGCCCGCTTCTGGAACTTCTTGTCCTCCGGAAAGGGCAAAGAATCGATCGCGGCCCGATACATGTGCATCGCCGCTTCGGCGACATCGACAATCACTTGCGCTTCGCCATTGATCGGATCGAATTCACCCATGGATCCTCGATTCTGTGGTGGTGTCGCTTAGCCGCCCGGCGTGCCGAAGTCCCGCTATCACTGTGATGTTGAGAATCTCGGATAACCGGTGCGATGCACATTACATCGAAGCCGTTGGATTAACCGAAGCGGTCCTCGTCAGCCCGTGCTGCTCGGGCCGCTGCCTTTCGCCCGATAAGTCATCTTCTGCACAAAGTGCGAGACAATGGTCCGGTGGCCGATACCGGTGCCAGTCCGCGCGTGATAGCGATCGTCGTCTTCGACGGTGTGACGCTGTTGGACGTCGCCGGTCCGGCCGAGGTTTTCGTCGAGGCCAACCGGTTCGGTGCCAACTACCGGATCGAGATCGCATCAGTCGACGGCCGCGATGTGACGACGACGATCGGAACGGGTTTGGCTGTAACGCAACCTATTTCGTCAATCGAGTCCGCCGATACGGTCTTGGTCGCCGGTGGCGACAACCTGGTCGGACAGCCGATTGATCCGGCGCTGATCGACGCGGTCAAGTCCGTACCCACCAGAACCCGGCGCCTGGCGTCAATTTGCACCGGCTCGTTCATCCTCGCCCAGGCCGGCCTGCTCAGCGGCAAGCGCGCCACCACACATTGGCGAGATGCCCGGTTGTTTGCCCGAGCATTCCCCGATATCGCGGTCGAGCCGGACGCGATTTTCGTCCGCGACGGCAATGTCTTTACCTCGGCCGGGGTCTCGGCGGGTATCGACCTGGCACTGGCCCTCGTCGAACAGGACTACGGAACCAAGTTGGTCCGTGAGGTGGCGCGGTCACTGGTGGTCTATCTGAAACGCGCAGGTGGGCAATCACAATTCTCGGTGCTCGTCGAAAACGATCCACCACCGCAGTCGGCCTTGCGCCCGGTCACCGACGTGATCGCGGCTAATCCCGGGGCAGACCACAGCGTGAAAAGCCTTGCCGCCCAGGCATCGTTGAGTACGCGGCAGCTCACACGGCTGTTTCAGGCCGAGCTTGGGACTACACCGGCCCGCTACGTGGAAATGGTACGCATTGACGCTGCGCGGGCGGCGCTGGATGCCGGCCGCAGCGTCGCCGACACCGCACGCCTGGCCGGCTTCGGCAGCCCGGAAACGCTCAGGCGGGTATTCACCGCCCATCTGGGCGTCTCACCCAAGACCTACCGGGACAGGTTCCGCACCGCGGCGAGGTGAGCTGAAGCAACGTTGCGGCCGGCGCCCGCATGTCGCGCTAGCCGCTTAGCCGCGGGTGACGCTGCGTACCTCGATCTGACCGCCGGCGTCGCGGGCATCGAACGCGGGCTGGCTGACGGTTGCCGGGCCGCGAAGTAGGGTGCCGTCACGAATATCGAATTGGGAGCCGTGACACGAGCAGGTAATGACGTGGCCGTCGAGGTCGCCGTCGCTGAGCATGCAGCCGCGGTGCCCGCAGCGGTCGTGGATCGCATAGACCCGTCCGTCGTAGCGAGCCAGCATCACCGGTGTGCCGTCCGCGTCGGCGGACCGCACTTTCCCATCCGCCAGGTCGGCTCCGGTTCCTACGGCGGTCCAATCCTGCGGGCCACTGTCGAACGCGGTTTGGTTGACGCCGACACCGCGCACGTAGGCCATGTGGCCGCCCAAGTAGCCGCTGCCGCCGAGAACGCCGACGCCGGCCAGGGCGAGTAGCCGACCTTTTGCTCGCGCACCGCGCCAACGGGCGATGAGCGACGCAGAGTAGAGCAGCAACGCGGAGACGTTCGCTTGCGCGTGTACCAAACCGACGCGGCGGACTCCTTCGTCGGACAGCTCGGTGTCGGCCCAGTCGCTGAATCCAGTGACGGCTGTGGGTACCGCTGCTGCGATGCCCAGCATGATCAATCGCTGCGCGGCCCGGGCGCCGGCACGGGGCGCGATTATGTCCAACACCGACGCCGACAGAAATGAGCCGATCACCAGGTCGGTCAACGGCGGGTGCACTGGGTGCCCGAGCCAGGTTCCGCTGATTGCTTCTTTGAGCTTGTTGGCCGCGACGAGTTCGCGCACCTTCTTGGCAAGCGACTGCGCTGGCGCATCGAGGACGTCGGCGTTCTCAAGCGCGTCGATTAACGGTCGACCTGGTGTAGAAACGGACACGCTTCCAGCTGTACCCGTCCCGCTCGCCGTCCACACTTCTTGTCTGTCATGTGCTCAGCCGGCGATGCTTCCGCCGCCATCGATCCGAATGATTTGGCCGGTGATGTATCCAGCGTCCTCATCGAGCAGGAAACAGATCGCATGGGCGATCTCGGCTGGGCTAGCAACTCGTTGCAGCGGAATGCTTTGTAGCAAGCGGGTTTCGCGGTCTGACCCTACCGGGCTGCGTTGCCGATACATTTCTGTTTCGGTGGGCCCGGGCGCCACCGCGTTGACCGTGATGCCGGTTGCGGCCAGTTCCTTCGCCCAGATCCGGGTGCACGTCTCGAGCGCGGCCTTGGCTGCCGCGTACGGCGTGCGCTCGGGAGTGCCCAGCGTGGTCAGGCTTGTGACGTTGACGATGCGCCCCCACCCCTGTGCGCGCATGCCCGGCAAGGCGGCCTGAGCGACCTGCACCGCGGTGCGCACATTCAAGTCGTAGGTGTCAAACAGGTGATCCAGCTCGATCGAGCCGATGACGCCGAAGTGCGCGAAACCTACGTTGTTGACCACCGCATCGACGGTGCCCTCACCGACGATCGTTTCCAGCGTCGCAGCAGTGGCGCCCCGATCGGCGAGGTCAACTTCGTGAAACTCCCCTGGAAAATCCGCGGGAGCGTTCCGGGCAAGGCCAATCGGGTCATACCCGCCGGCGGCCAACCGGTCGGCGACTGTCCGTCCGATTCCTTTGGACGCACCCGTGATCAACACTCGTCGTGACACCATGAGCGTTTCCTTTCAACCACAATGCATTTGGCACATCACTGGCCAAGGTTCGGGCTTTCTATTCCGGCCAGCTGTTGCCCAGGATGAGGTCGACCATGTTGTCGCGGACGAACGTGGGGTCGTAGCGCTCGAGCACGTCGGCGTTCATGGTGCCGAATGTGGTTTGCGGGCGATGCTTCATGCCGTCGGTGAAGGCCTGCAGGATGCGTCGTTTGAAGTCGGGCCGTGGGTGTGCGGCGGTGACGGCTGCAATCACCTCTGGCGACAGCGCGTCACGGCCGATACCCACCACGTCGGTTTCGACACCGGCTGTCACCAAAGCGATTTCGGGCTCGAGGAACTGCGGCACACCCGGAGTGGTGTGCAACGCGATAGCGAGCCAAACCTTGCGGGCGTCGGCTTCTTCGACACCGTGCGCGAGCAGGAAGTCGCGTGCCGCATTGGCACCGTCGACCTCGAAGCGCAGCATCGACGTCCGATAGCGCGCGGTCAAGCCGAGGTCGTGGAACATCGCTGCGGCGTAGAGCAACTCCAGATCGGGCTCTAGCCCCAGGCGGCGGCCCTGCAGTGCGCCGAAAAGAAAAACCCGACGGGAATGGTCGAACAGTAAGTCGTCCTCGGCCTCGCGGATGAAGTCGGTGACGTCACGCACCAGCGGGGTATCGGGAACGACGATACCGGCGATGCTGTTGGTCGTTGGGCTGCTCACTTGCGGCTCCTTCGTTGACTGGCCACTGTGAAGCCAGTTTGCGCTGGGCCGAGGCTTCCCCGGCTGCGTCCGATGAGCCATCTTCCCCACAAAATGCGACACAATGGTTCGGCCAACAATCGCGACTGCAGAACTGAAGGACGCGGTGAGTATCGACTACGTGCGGGACGCCCACATCGTCACGATCACGATCAACCGGCCCGAGACGCGGAACTCGCTCGACATGGCGCATTTCCGCGACCTTGCCCACGCCTGGGCGGCTTTCCGTGATGACCCCGACGCGTGGGTCGCCGTCATCACGGGCGTCGGCCGCGACTTCTGTACCGGAGCCGATCTCAAGAAGTTCATCCCGGAATTGACCGGTGAACTTCCGCAACCCGACGGATGGGACGCGACCGACGCCATTCACGCCGTCTTGCACAGGTTCCCGGTGTACAAGCCGATCGTCGCGGCGGTGAATGGGGTCTGCGTTGCGGGCGGCTTGGAAATGTTGGGCGCCATCGATATTCGCGTCGCCGTGCCCGACGCACGGTTCGGCGTGCTCGAGCCCAAGCGCGGGCTGTTCGCCGGCGGCGGCAGCACAGTGCGGTTGCCGCGCCAGATCCCCTACGCGCTGGCGATGGAGTTACTGCTGACCGCTGACATGGTGGACGCCGAACGTGCGCTTGCGATGGGGCTGATCAACAAGGTCGTGCCTACCGACCAATTGATGGACACCGCCTACGACTACGCCGAGCGCATCGCGACCAACGCGCCGCTCGCCGTTTTTGCGACCAAGCAGTCAGCCGTCGAAGGGCTGGCGCTCGACCTGCAGTCTGCCTACGACAACGAGACCCGGCACAGCGACCGCATCTTCGCGACCGAGGATGCCAAGGAAGGCCCGCGCGCCTTCGCCGAGAAGCGACCACCGCAATGGCGGGCACGCTGAGTTCAGTTGAGCCCGTAGAAGCGCTGAGCGTTCAACCCGCCGATTTTCGCGCGCGCATCCTCGCTGATGTCGGTGCGGGTACGCAGGTGTTTGGTGCTTTCCGGCCACTCGCCGTCCCAGTGCGGGTAGTCGCTGGCGAACATGATGAAGTCCGATCCCAGCACGTCGATGACCCCCGGCAGGATCGGTTCTTCGGGTTCACAGGTCACCCATATGTTGCCGGCCTGCACGTATTCCTGCGGATCGCGCTGCCACCCCTGCTCGATCCAGTTCCCCCGTTTCTCGTAATGCTCGTGCAGCCGGTCGATGAAGAACGGCACCCAGCCCACGCCGGCCTCTAAAAACGCCACCCGCAGCCGGGGATGACGATCGAATACACCGCCGGAAACCAGTGCGGTCATCGCCGTCATCTGGTCGAACGGGAAGCTGATGCAGTGCACCTGGATGTAGTTGGTGAAGCGGTCGACGCCGATCTTCGGCAGATGGATACCGGGCGCGCCGTGAATGCCTAGCGGCATCTCCAGCTCCTCGGCGGCAGCGTAAAACGGGTCGAGGTCCGGATGGTCGAGGTTGCGGGTCTTCAGTGCCGGCGGAACGAGAGTCGCCACCAAGCCGAGCTCCTTCGCCTCCCGCATGACGTCGATCGCCACTTGTCCGTGTTCGATCGGGGTGACGGCGACGCCGCGCAGGCGGCCCTTCGACGGCGCGCAGTAGTCGGCGATCCACTGGTTGTACAGCCGTGCGAACCCGGCGGCGAACTGCGGATCTTCCAGGCTGGGCGCGCATAGGCCCAGGCTCGGATACAGCACCATAGTGTCGATGTGATCGCGATCGGCGTCGGTCAGCACGCCCTCGGTCGACCGGCAGTGGATGTCAGCGGCCTTGCTGATCCCATGCTCGGGCGGGCAACCGGCGCCGGGACCGCGGTCTTCGGGGTAATTGCGACCTTCGATCACCAGCCTCGGCGTCCCATCGTCGCTGGGATGGACATATTGCGGCCAGCGCTTGATCGCTTCCACCGCGAGGGAGGGGTTTTCGGCGACGTGTCCGTCGGCATCGATGATTCGCATCGTGAGCCCTGTCGACATTTCAGAGGTGCAAACGAGTATCTGCCAGTCGAAACACTAACGGGGTGATAAGCAGAAATCACCGAGCACAGTGAAATTCGGCTAGCGGCGACCCAAAGGACCCAAGGCAGGATGCCGAATCCAGCAGCGACCCATGTCAGGGAACCCATGAGTTCCCGCGTCCTGGCGTTACTGGCGGTGTTGGCGGTGCTGGCCGCGGGCTGCTCGGGCCGACCGGGTTCGATCGGTGCACCGGCACTGTCGAGCACCGCAGGAAAGAACACGCCGGCGCTGGCGCCGCCGGCCACACCGCATCAACGATCGGCCACAACCGACCGCCGCAACGTGTACGCCGGCGCCACGGCCGGTACCTTCGCGCCCGGCGTGGCCTCCGACCGTCCGCTGGTGTATGTCCCGCACAACCGCTCCGGCGACGTGTGGGAGATCGACCCGGTGACCTACGAAGTGGTCGGCAAATACCCGGTAGGACGCGAGATCCAGCACGTGGTGCCTGCACACGACATGCGCACCGTGTATGCCACCGACGACGTCGGCAACCAGATGCTGGCGCTCGACCCGCACACCGGGCAGGCGGGTCGCACCATCCCGATCGTCGACCCCTACAACCTGTACTTCACCCCCGACGGCCGCTTCGCGATTTCCGTGGCCGAGCGGCTGCGCTCACTGGTCTGGTACGACCCGGCCACCTGGCAGTTGCTCGATAAGACCCCGATCCCCGACTGTGCAGGCATCAACCACGCCGACTTCTCCGTCGACGGGCACACCGCGGTGTTCAGCTGCGAATTCGCCGGGCGGGTGGCGGTGGTCGACGTCAGTTCGCACCGAATGCTGCGCACGGTGGACATGCCGACACGCCACACCCACATGGGGCCGCAGGACATCCGGCTCGCCCCAGATGGCTCGGTTTACTTCATCGCCGACTGCGACGCGGATGGCGTGTGGGTACTCGACGGCGCCGCCACCAAGGTTCTGCGGTTCATTCCGACCGGCAAGGGGGCCCACGGGCTGTTTTTCTCCCGCGACGCCACTCGGCTCTTCGTGACCAATCGGTCCGACGGCTCGATCTCCGTGCTCGACGCCTACACGGGTGCACCGATCGCGCTGTGGCGCCTGCCGGGCGGCGGCAGCCCCGATATGGGCAACCTCACCGCCGACGGCAGCCAGTTCTGGGTGTCCGGGCGCTACAACAACGTGGTCTACGTCGTGTCGACCACCGATGGAGCATTGCTGCACACGATCAAGGTCGGCAACGAGCCGCACGGGTTGACGGTTTGGCCGCAGCCGGGCCACTACTCGCTGGGCCACACCGGAATCACTCGCTGACCGCTGCCCCGCGGCCACCAAGCATGGCAAAGTCGGCTCGGCCGACGCCTCCTGCGTGAAACACTCACGACATGGTGGTCGCGATTGCACGTCCCAAGCTGGAAGGCAACATCGCCGTCGGCGATGATCGTCAACTCGGGTTCGCCGAGTTCGGCGACCCGCAGGGACGGGCCGTCTTCTGGCTGCACGGCACCCCGGGCGCGCGCCGGCAGATTCCGACCGAGGCGCGGGTCTACGCCGAGGACAACAGCATCCGGCTGATCGGTGTCGACCGACCCGGAATCGGATCGTCGACGCCGTACCAGTACGACACCGTCGTCGCCTTCGCCGACGACCTGCGAACGATGGCCGACACGCTGGGGATCGACAAGATGGCGGTTGTGGGCCTATCCGGCGGTGGACCGTACGCGCTCGCCTGCGGGGCGGCGATGCCCGACCGTGCGGTGGCCGTCGGTGTGCTCGGTGGTGTCGCGCCGACGCAAGGCGCCGATGCTGTCCGTGGCGGAGTGATGACTCTGGGCACGCTGGTCGCACCGCTGCTCGAGCGGGTCGGACTGCCAATCCGATTGGCGGCCATCGCCTTGATCCGGATGATCAGGCCGGTGGCACCGATTGCGCTGCAACTGTATGCACGGATTTCACCCGAGGCTGATCGACGCCTACTGGTCCGCCCGGAGTTCAAAGCGATGTTCCTTGACGATCTGCTCAACGGCAGCCGCAAGCAGCTCGCCGCGCCGTTCGCCGACGTCGTGGTGTTCGCCCGTGACTGGGGGTTCCGGCTCGAGCAAGTCAAGGTGCCCGTGCGGTGGTGGCACGGCGACCGTGACCACATCGTCCCGTTCGCGCATGGTCAACACGTCGTCAGCAGGCTGCCCGACGCCGAGTTGTACCACCTGCCCGGCGAAAGCCATCTCGCCGGTTTGGGCCGCGCCGAGGAGATCCTGCGCACGATGATGGAGGTCTGGGACCATGCCGAACGAAAGTGATTCACGGCCTTCGATCCTGAGGCTACGTCGGCTGGCCACGCTCGCAGCCGTTGTGCCGATTGCCGTTGCCGCCGGTGGCGGTCTCGCCCATGCCCAGGCGCCCGCGCCGGGTGATCCCTGCCCCACCTTGCACGCGACCACCCAAGACGACAACGGCCGAACCATGTGGTGCAATCCGACGATGACCGGTAACCACAGCTTGGTGTGGCAGTACGGCGGACCCGCCTAGACATCTTGACAACCCCATCTCAGATCGGCCGAAGCCAGCGGCTTACCGCCGATCAGCGAAATTCGTTCGTCGCCGCCCTCTTGGGCTGGACTATGGACGCGTTCGACTACTTCGTCGTCGTTCTGGTGTACGCCGACATTGCAAAGACCTTCCACCACAGCAAGACCGAAGTCGCGTTCATCACCACCGCCACATTGATGATGCGGCCGGTGGGCGCCTTGGTGTTCGGGCTGTGGGCCGATCGAGTGGGTCGCCGGCTGCCGCTCATGGTGGATGTGGCGTGCTATTCCCTGGTCGGTTTCCTGTGCGCTTTCGCGCCGAATTTCACCGTGCTCGTGATCCTGCGGTTGCTCTACGGCATCGGGATGGGTGGTGAGTGGGGGCTGGGCGCTGCGTTGGCGATGGAGAAGATTCCAGCCGAGCGCCGTGGCTTTTTCTCCGGCGTGCTGCAGGAGGGCTACCTCTATGGCTATCTGCTGGCGACGCTTGCGTCGCTGCTGGTGATGAACGTTCTGGGACTGTCATGGCGCTGGCTGTTCGGTCTGAGCATCCTTCCCGCCCTGATCAGCCTCGTCATCCGCTACCGGGTGACTGAATCCGAGGTGTGGGAAACCACGCAGGATCGAATGAGACTGAGCCACACCAAGGTTCGCGACGTGCTGCGCGACGTCAAGATGGTTCGCCTGTTCATCTACTTGGTGCTGCTGATGACCGCGTTCAACTGGATGAGCCACGGCACCCAAGACGTCTACCCGACGTTTCTGTCGGCGGCGTCCAACCACGGAGCTGGCCTGGGCAGCGCGACGGCCAAGTGGATCGTGGTGGTCTATAGCATCGGCGGCATTCTCGGCGGGATGGTCTTCGGTACGCTCTCGCAGCGGCTCGGCCGCTGCCGCACCATCGTCTGGTGTGCGCTTCTCGGGCTGCCGATCGTGCCGCTATTCGCCTACTCGCGCACGGCTGCGCTGTTGTGCCTGGGCTCGTTTTTGATGCAAGTCGTCGTGCAAGGGGCGTGGGGCGTTATTCCCGCACACCTGACCGAGATGTCGCCAGACGCCATCCGCGGCCTGTACCCCGGTGTGACGTACCAGCTGGGCAATCTGCTGGCAGCCTTCAATCTGCCTATCCAGGAACGGCTGGCCAGTTCCCACGGCTACCCGTTTGCGTTGGCCGCGACGATCGTGCCGGTGCTGATCGCGGTCGCGTTGCTGTCGCTGATCGGCAAGGACGCCACCGGAATCCGCTTTGGCACCAGGCAAACAGCTTGTGCTCCAACAGCGTTCAAGTAGCGTCAGTAAGCGCTCGCCGCAGCAGATGCAGCGCCACGGTGGTCGAGCGCTCGCGAATGTCCGCCCGGTTGCCGGGAAGCCGTAGCGTGCGGGTGATCGACGGGCCGTCGGCCAGCATCACGCTGAAGCACACGGTCCCGACGGGCTTGTCCTCAGTGCCGCCGCCGGGCCCGGCGATTCCGGTGGTCGCGATCGCAGTGTCTGCGTCGAACTTTCGCAATGCGCCCGCGGCCATCGCCTCGGCCACCGGCTCGGACACCGCCCCGTGCGCCTCGATCAGGCTCGAATCCACGCCCAGCAGCGCGACTTTCGCCTCGTTGGCATAGGCGACAACTCCGCCTGCGACATAGGACGACGAACCGGGCCGATCGGTCAATCGTGCCGCCACCAGGCCGGCGGTGCAGGACTCCGCCGTCGCGATTCGGCGCCCGTTTAGCAGCTGCGCCAGCTGATCATCGACGTTGGAGCCGTCCTCGGAGTAGATGTGATGCCCGTGGCGCTCCCGCAGCAACTCGACCAGCCGCTTGTACACGTCGCCCGCATCGGGCTCGTAGCGGGTGACCATTTCGATCTCGCCGCGCCGCAAGCACGTGGTGATTTCGAGCGCCTCAAAGCGCGGGATGTGCTTCTCGGCGTCGCGCAGCGTCTCGGCGAGCCCCGACTCGGGCAAGCCGAACATCCGCACGGTCTCCTGCGTGTAGGTGGTTCGGCCAGCGATCGCCTCCTGCACGGCGGGAATCTGCATCGCGGTCCGCCACATCGGCTGCAGCTCGCGCGGTGGTCCCGGCAGCACGAGGACGGTCGGTTTCCCGGGCACGATGACGCCGGGCGCGGTGCCGACCGGGTCGATGACCTGTGCTCCAGTCGGGACCATGGCCTGTTTGCGGTTCGCGACGCGGACCGCCTCGAAGTCGAGGTCGGTGAACGTCGAGCTGAGGGATTTGAGGATGGCGGCGATCTTGGCCTCGAGCTCGACGTGGAGCACCAGCTCCCGGCCGCAGAAGCGGGCCACGGTCTCGACGGTCATATCGTCCGCGGTCGGCCCCAGCCCGCCGCTGGTGACGATCAGGTCCACATCCTGGTCGGCCATGAAGCGCAGCTGCGCCTCGATATCGCTGCGCCGGTCACCGCAGATCGTGATGTGCGCCAGTTCGACGCCCAGCTCCAAAAGCCGATCAGCGATCCAGGGACCGTTGCGGTCTTGGACCCGGCCCGTCAAAACCTCGGTTCCGGTAATCACGATGCCTGCGCGTGCGCTCACCGGTATGACATTACGCAGCTGCTGTGTTGATTAGCCTGTGGCAGTGGCGCAGCTTCCGCGGACCCGCTACGCCAAGTGCGGCGATCTGGACATCGCCTACCAGGTGTTTGGCGATGGGCCGGTTGACCTGCTCGTGCTACCGGGTCCGTCGATCCCGATCGACACGATCGACGCAGAGCCGTCGATGTACCGCTTCCATCGGCGCCTGGCCGTGTTCAACCGGGTGATCCGGTTCGATCTGCGCGGTATGGGCCTGTCGTCGCACGTGTCCTCGCTGGACATGCTGGGACCGAAGTTTTGGGCCGAGGATGCGATCGCGGTCATGGACGCCGTCGGCTGTACGCAAGCCGCGATATTCGCGCCGAGCTTCAACGCGATGATCGGACTGGTGCTGGCCGCCGACTATCCCGAGCGGGTGCGCAGCTTGGTGATCGTCAACGGCGCCGCGCGGGTGCTGCGGGCGCCCGACTATCCGATCGGCGCCGATCCGGACAACGCCGCTCAGTTCGGCACGGTCGGGATCGAACCGGATGCAATCGACCAAGGATTTGACGTTTTGCGAATCGTCGCGCCGAGCGTCGCCCGGGACGAGGCGTTCCGCGCATGGTGGGATATGGCCGGCAACCGGGCGGCGTCGCCGAGCATGGCCCGGGCCGCCACCAAGGTGGTGAGCGAAGCCGACGTCCGCGACACGCTCGTACGCATCTCGGCGCCGACGCTGATCCTGCACCGCGCCGACGTCGACTTCATGCCCGTTGGTCACGGTCGGTACCTCGCCGAGCACATCGCCGGGTCACGGTATGTGGAGTTGCCCGGCGTGGATTCGTTGTACTGGGTCGGCGACACCGCGCCGATGCTCGAAGAGATCGAGGAATTCATCACCGGTGTGCGTGGCGGCTACGACGCCGAGCGGGTGCTCACCACCATCGTGTTCACCGACATCGTCGGCTCAACCGAGCGCGCCGCAGCGCTCGGCGACGACCGGTGGCGAGACCTGCTCGACAACCACGACACCATCATCCGCCATCAGCTCGGCCGCTTCGGCGGTCGCGAGGTCAACACTGCCGGCGACGGATTCGTGGCCACATTCAGCAGCCCGAGTGCCGCCATTGAGTGCGCCGACGCGATTGTCGATGCGGTGCGTGTGCTCGGAATCGAGGTGCGCGTGGGTATTCACGCCGGCGAGGTCGAGGTGCGCGGCACTGATGTCGCCGGCTTGGCCGTGCACATCTGTGCCCGGGTCGCGGCACTTGCTGGCCCGAGCGAAGTGCTGGTGTCGTCGACGTTGCGCGACATCGTCACCGGCTCGCGGCGCAGATTCGCCGACCGCGGTGAGCACGAACTCAAAGGCGTGCCGGGCCGTTGGCAGCTGTGTGCGTTAGCGCGCGACGAGGCGACGGTCGGGCGGTAGTCGGAGGCGTCGGCT
>Ga0070739_10005809_pt1:10000-13885 | contig 13885 bp, 9 predicted proteins | sample Coa_R1_7_FD_66445 | JGI IMG/M metagenome (GOLD analysis project Ga0070739, IMG submission 66445) | Surface soil microbial communities from Centralia Pennsylvania, which are recovering from an underground coalmine fire - Coalmine... | ecosystem: Environmental > Terrestrial > Soil >... | reverse complement strand
TCATGGCGCGCCGCAGTTGGAGACGGGTAATTTTAAATTTCCGAATAAGATAGAGAGCATCCTGAATATCCGACTCCCGCATGACGCGGAGCTTGGACATTGCCAGATCGAGCGGCGACAACACCCGCACGGTGACCCTGCCCTTCTTTAAAAACTGCCGGGCGCGACGGCGATATCCTGGAGGTAGATCGATCATTCCCCAGTGGGAGACGTCGCGACTGATGTCGGCCGGAAGGTTGATCTGCGCCAATAAACGGCTTAAGTGCCGGGCGGTCAGGGCGGGAATTTCGGCGTCCAGATCGCGCGTCTTTCGGCGCATTCCGTAGAGGGTCAGCGCGAGACCGCCGAGAAGGATGACATCGACCGGACGCGTCGTCGTTTTTTCAATTGCGCGGACCAACTCGTCAATTGCCTCCTGCGCAACCAGATACTCTCTCGCCATTGCTGCTCTTCAGATCGATCGACTTGGATATCGGGAGTCTCGGACCGTTTTACGTACCATACATGAAAAGGACGGCCCAGGAACATCTCGGTCTGTGTTCGCCACAAGGCGGCCAACTGAGAAGCCTTATGACATTGACGCAAGAACCGGGAGGCAAGCCGGCGGGGCACATGGATCCGTTTCCAGGGAATTTCGTTCACCGCCAAAAATAGCCAAACCAACTCCCGCGTCTCAGGATGGGAGAGGGCGCTTTCCAAAATTTCGGCTCGGTCACCCTGAAAATGAATGCCTGTATAAAGGTGGAAAGAATCGAGATCGGGAAACTTCATTTCACGCAGTATACCGTAATGGGAAAAAGATCGCAAGAAACAGAAACAAAAAGCCCCGCTCACCTTTCGATGAGAGGGGCTTTATATTTAATCCGGCAGCGTCCTACTTTCCCACACCCTCGCGGGTGCAGTATCATCGGCCCTGGAGGGCTTAACTTCCGTGTTCGGGATGGGAACGGGTGTGACCCCTCCGGTATTGCCACCGAAAATCTGCCGGCTGTCGACCAGTTAATGATCGACAACCGGACTAAACTGAATATGGGCTTTCAGTCCTTACTTAAATTTCATCTAACAAGCGCGCAAAGAACCGAATCTATCAGAAGCAAATAATGGTGGTCAAGCCGCACGGTCTATTAGTACGGGTTAGCTCAAAGCCTCACAGCTCTTTCACACCCCGCCTATCTACCCTGTCGTCTACAGGGGACCTTCAGTGCCTTACAGCAGGGAAATCTAATCTTGGGGTAGGTTTCCCGCTTAGATGCTTTCAGCGGTTATCCTTTCCGGACATAGCTACCCGGCACTGCCCCTGGCGGGACAACCGGCACACTAGAGGTCCGTTCAACCCGGTCCTCTCGTACTAGGGTCAACTCCCCTCAAATTTCCTCCGCCCACAACAGATAGGGACCAAACTGTCTCACGACGTTTTGAACCCAACTCTCGTACCGCTTTAACGGGCGAACAGCCCGACCCTTGGGACCTACTTCGGCCCCAGGATGCGATGAGTCGACATCGAGGTGCCAAACCGCGTCGTCGATGTGAACTCTTGGACGCGATAAGCCTGTTATCCCCGGAGTACCTTTTATCCGTTGAGCGATGGCCCTTCCACGAAGAACCACCGGATCACTAAGCCCTACTTTCGTACCTGCTCGACTTGTCGGTCTCGCAGTCAAGCTCCCTTCTGCCTTTACACTCGATGGCTGATTTCCGACCAGCCTGAGGGAACCTTTGGGCGCCTCCGTTACCATTTGGGAGGCGACCGCCCCAGTCAAACTACCCACCAGACATTGTCCCCGATCCCGGTAAGGGATCCAGGTTAGAACGTCGGAAGAGTAAGGGTGGTATTTCAAGGTCGGCTCCACGAGAGCTAGCGCCCCCGCTTCACAGCCTCCCACCTATCCTACACATACCCACCCAACATCCAGTGTCAAGTTGTAGTAAAGGTTCACAGGGTCTTTCCGTCTAGTTGCGGGCACCCGGCTTCTTCACCGGAACAACAATTTCGCTGAGTTGCTCCCCGAGACAGCGCTCCAGTCGTTATGCCATTCATGCAGGTCGGAACTTACCCGACAAGGAATTTCGCTCGGTTCATCTCACTCCGTTTCCGGAGGAGCCGGACTTTCTCTTTTCCAGCCGGTGTTCATCGCTGAAGCGATCGCCCTAATTTGTTCGATTCCTTCCGCCTTCAAATGTATACCGCGCTCCATCAACAGGATCACGTCCCTGAACTTCAGAAAATCCAAGTTCTTCTTCGACTTCAACGGATGTTGTTCAAAGAAGGGAATCACGAATTTTCGAAGATGCTCCACCCCGCGCACACGATAGGCCATTCTCTCCTCATGGTTCGTGCGAACCACGCCGCACCCAAAAAAATCTTTGAGCGCGTGTAGGAGTTGAACGTCCCGCTGGTGTTGCACGACGGTGAATTCAGGTAACACTTGAAAACCGGCAGTCATCTCAGGGTGAGGATTGATTCCGACAAAAAAACAACCTTCGCCGTCCACAAATCCAACCACCCACTGGGCTTCGAGCTTCATTGGCTGGAACCGAACATAAAGTCTCTGAGGGTTCTCCGATTGCTCGGAGCCTTCCCTGCGGATTGTCCCCTTGTCCGCCGGATTTTTACTGCCCGACTTGCGTCGAACGAGTACCGATCGGCTGTGCGAGGAGTTTCCCGCATATGGTTCAGTTTTACTAAGGCTAGCGTTACTAACCTTAGGACCGTTATAGTTACGGCCGCCGTTTACCGGGGCTTCGATTCAAGGCTTCGCCTTGCGGCTGACCTCTCCTGTTAACCTTCCGGCACTGGGCAGGCATCAGACCCTATACATCCTCTCACGAGTTTGCAGAGTCCTGTGTTTTTGGTAAACAGTCGCCAGAGCCTCTTTACTGAGACTCGCATCGGCTCGGATTGTACACCCTCACCTACCGCGAGCACCCCTTATCCCGAAGTTACGGGGCTAACTTGCCTAGTTCCTTAGGGAGCATTCTCTCAAGCGCCTTAGAGTTTTCCTCCTACCTACCTGTGTCGGTTTGCGGTACGGTTTCCCTGATAACTCGTTACGAGGTTTTTCTTGGCAGCATGGGATCAGCCCGTTCATCTCTTACGAGACTCCCCATCACCTCTCGGAGTAATGTCCCGACGGATTTGCCTATCGGAACCTCCTACAGGCTTAGACCCCGAATTCCAACTCGGAGCGGTGCCTACCCTCCTGCGTCCCCCCTTCACTGATAACGTTACCAAGGAAGTACAGGAATATTAACCTGTTGTCCATCGTCTACTTCTTTCGACCTCGACTTAGGGACCGACTAACCCTGGGAGGATTAACCTTCCCCAGGAAACCTTAGGTTTTTGGCGAAGACGTTTCTCACGTCTTTTATCGCTACTTATGCCGGCAGAATCTCTTCCCATACCTCCAGCGATCCTCACGGTTCGCCTTCATCGGCATAGGGAATGCTCCTCTACCATCCAATCCGTCTCACAAAATCCACCTCATTATTTAAATAATGACTTTCACAAAGCGAATTTGGCTCGCCGCCTTCGGCGGTCTCGCGAAATTGAACGCTTCTTCATGCTTGAGATGAATTTTGTGAGACGGATTGAATCCGTAGCTTCGGTAATAGACTTGAGCCCCGTTAAATTTTCGGCGCAAGATCGCTCGACCAGTGAGCTATTACGCACTCTTTAAAGGATGGCTGCTTCTAAGCCAACCTCCTGGCTGTCTGAGCGTTCTCACAACCTTTACCACTTAGTCTATTTTGGGGACCTTAGCTGACGGTCTGGGCTCTTTCCCTTTTGACCACGAATCTTAGCACCCGTAGTCTGACTCCTGCAATAAATGTTTGCGGAATTCGGAGTTTGATTGGGTTTGGTAGCCGGGTAAGGCCCCTAGCCCA
>Ga0070739_10005809_pt1:0-5000 | contig 13885 bp, 9 predicted proteins | sample Coa_R1_7_FD_66445 | JGI IMG/M metagenome (GOLD analysis project Ga0070739, IMG submission 66445) | Surface soil microbial communities from Centralia Pennsylvania, which are recovering from an underground coalmine fire - Coalmine... | ecosystem: Environmental > Terrestrial > Soil >... | reverse complement strand
AGGATGGATGCGTCGCAATGGAGAATAGGCGAGCGGAATCAATCTTAATGCGCCTCTTTTTGAAGAAAAGCATCATACTCGTTCGCCGTCATGAGCTTTTCAACTTCCTTGGGGTCGGTCATTTCAACCATCACCACCCAGCCTTCACCGTATGGATCTTGATTGATCAGTTCCGGTTTTTCTTTCAGCTTCTCATTGACCGCCACAATCTTGCCGCCGACCGGCGCATAAAGAGGTGAGGTGGTCTTCGTCGACTCAATCTCCGTGATCTCATTCCCGTATTTCACTTGGGTTCCGACTTTCGGAATCTCAAGGTAGACAATATCGCCCAGCGCCTCTTGTGCAAAATCGGAGATCCCGATCGTCGCTTTTTTCCCCTCGGCTCGGACCCACTCGTGCTCTTTATGATAACGCAGATTTTCAGGAATCATCGACACGCCTCTCGGTTAGTATAGGGTGTGGGGTAGGACGCACCCGGTGAGAAGATTGAAATCAACCGTCTTCTTCCAGCGCCGGCCCCAGATAAGATAAATGATCGCATAGATATAAACCAGCGATCGTTGTTTTGTCAAGGACTGGGGAGGATTAATCCTTGAAAGGGAGATTTCATGACATCAGAGAGCGATGCACGGTCGATCGATGTCGGCTGAATCCAGACCTCTTGAGGTCGAATCGAATATTTTGAAGCGGTCTCAAGAAGGGGAAGGATGCCGCTTGAGCTTGATTGGGTAAAGATCAGATAAAGAGGACTCTCACTACTTTTTAAATCAAGCAGATCGATGGAAGTTTCGGAAAGCCCTCTCAGCGGTTGGGTCAGGACCATTTCAGGAAGCGCCGCCCCCCACTGCAGATCGGGGCGACGGGCTTGCGTCTCCGTCTGAAGATCTCTTACGAAGCCGCTCAGGAAGCGACTCCTCCAGCCGACCCAATGCCAGAACTGCGGTCCGCGTCCATCTCGATCGGCTCCTTCTCGGGTTCGGTCGATCGATCCGGCGACGATCGATCCGGGGTCGATCGATTCAGAGAACGACCGTTCATAAAGACGCATCGCAAATGGCGTCCACCCTTCTTGAATTCCATACGAGAGATCTCCAATATAAATGCCGTCGATCGGATATTGCGCCAGCTCTCGATAAAGCTGCGATACCATTCCTTTTACTTCCGGGTTGAAGAGATCTACTTTCTCAATCGGCTGGAGGGTTCCCCCCTTTGAATCATATTGGCGATCGCGCCATTCCGGATGGGATCGGGTCGCCCAACGCATCTCTCGGATCGGCATCGCGGCGATCATCCGAAATCCTTTTTGATGGGCGGTCTCGATCCATCCCTGGAGACGATCGGCCAGAACAGGCGCGTTGGACGCTTTAAAATAGACGCCGCTCCTTCCCGGCGTATTGCTGAAAACCGGGATGATCACGGTGTTGGCCTTTCGATGAAAAGATCGAAGGGCATCCTCCAACGATTGGGCTGAGAGAGGAGACCAAATAACCGCGATTGTCTTTTGGTCCGATTGCTCCAATCGAAAAAGGAGAAGGTGCGCCTCCTCGTCATGGGCGCTCTGCGGATAATTTTTCAAAAAGAGTTGAAGCTCACGAATCGCCGCCGGCTTCTCCCCTGCCGCATCGTAGGTCTTTGCCAAAAGCCACTGCGCCTCGCTTAAAAGGGGCGAGCCGGGATAGGATTCGATAATTTTTTGAAATCGGTTGCGGGCCTCCGAGTAGCGGCCCGACTCAAATGAGCGAATCCCTTCGACCAGTTCGGTCCACCCTTTTTCGTTCCCCGGACCCGATCGGGTCGTCGGTTGAATACATCCCGCCAGAAGAATGATGACGATGAGGGAGAACAAAGCCGCTCGAAGATGAATCCTCATTCCTGATCTCGATGAGTGGAAGAAAATGGAAGGATTATAGCCCCTGTTCGATCGTCTGGGCGAGTGATGTTGCCCCAAGAAAGGAAGTACCCCATGCGAGCGGATCAGAGAGATCATCCTTCAGGAGAAAAACGTTCTTCACCTCCTTCGGCTGAAGAAAGCTCCAGGTCCCCTTCGAAATCTCACGCGACTTTCCGCTCCATTGCATCCGAAGCGCATCCAGAGAAGGGGGGAGGTTTTTCTGACCACTTGCAGCAGCGACCTCTTCGATTTGCGATTTTGAAAACGGCATCAGCCAGTGAAGCCGCTCCAGCACCCCTTTCCGAAGGAGTTCGATTCGATCGTTCGTAATCTCGACGCCTGGGCGGAATAGCGCGGTCACCACCAATCCCCGAACACCGGGAGGGAACCCCTCTTCCTCTTCGGGAAGCGTCAGTCGAAGCATCAGCAGGTCCTGAACGTCGGGGGGAATCGCATCGCCCCAGGTCATGAGAAGACTTTCCTTCATCGGCGTCGGAATCGACTCGCTGCGCAATTGAAAATAGAAATGAAAAACGGAACCCGAAGGAGGGAGTGTCATCAAGAGCTGTTTTCCAGAGATCCGCGTTCCATCTTCCAGCACCACCTCGTCGGCCCGCTTCCCTTTCGTTTCGATTTGAGTCACCATCTTATCTTGGATCACCTGACCGCCCCATCCCTTGATGAGTTTTGTAAAGAAGGAAATCAGCGTCGGCGCGCCGCCGACCATTCGAACCCCTCCTTTCGACAGGCTCCAGATCAGCAGAATCAGATCATACGTCGAAATTTCAGCCAGCGGCTTCTGGAATGCAAAAAGCGATTGGACACCAAGATATTCGAGGAATTCATCATCAAATGCGAAGGGGGCTAAGAATTCCATCGCGCTTTTCTTTTTATAGCTTTGAATGGCCCTTTGGAAATCAAACTTCTGCTTCCAGGCATTCAACCGGTCGGCCAATCCATGAATTTCCACCTGAGAGAAGCGGCCGAGATAGGGGGAGAGGACCAGCGTTTCTTTTTCGATCTCTTGAAAAAAAGATTTTATTTTTTGGTGCTGACCGCCGAATTCTCTTTTCAGCTCGTCCAGGTATTCTTCACTTTGGGAAGAGAGATCGATCCGATGTTGGGGTTGGACAATTTGGAGAAAAGGGAGGATGCGCTTGAACGAAAATCCTTCCTTCCTTAAGTTCGGGATCGGGAGGAGAAGATCGGCGAAGAAGCCCTCCATCGCTCCCCCCTCTTCAAAACCGAGGTAGAGGAGCGGGCCCTGCGCAAATCGAAAGAGCGGAGGTGTGGAATCGATTTCAGGCCCGGAGAGGAAGAGAACCGATCTTCCCCGCTTCGCCAATGTGGCGGCTGCTGCCAGAGAGGTGAGGCTGCTGCCGATGAAAACCGCATCATACTTTTTTCGTTCCGTCATAATTTAACGAACGAGCTCAAGTTTGCTAAAGAAAAAAGGGATCTCAAATGCCGCCGACTCCGGCGAATCGGAGCCGTGAACGGCATTGGCCTCGATGCTGTCTGCAAAATCGGCTCGGATCGTTCCTTTGTCGGCCTTCTTCGGATCGGTTGCTCCCATCAGAGCGCGATTTTTGGCAATCGCCCCCTCTCCCTCCAGCACCATCACGACCACCGGCCCCGATGTCATGAAGGTCGTCAGGCTATTAAAGAAGGGCCGCTCCCGATGAACATAGTAAAATCCCTCCGCCTCTTTCTTGGTGAGATGGCGCATCTGTATGGCGACGATTTTCAGTCCGGCCTGTTCGAATCGCCGAATGATCTCTCCGATCACATTTTTCGCTACCGCGTCCGGTTTGATAATAGAAAGTGTTCGCTCGATCACACCGCCTCCTTCTCTTTCGGATATTTGTCAAATCGTTGAAAAGATAACCGAAACCCTACGGTAAGTCAATCCCCGGATGGGACATGGTCGGGACAGAAGCGGCGACGTGCCGCTCTCTTTCGATCGCTTCCGGCGGCGAGACCGCATCAACCAGCATTCCCCTGATAAGCGAGTTACCCGTTTGGTAATAGAATCGCCCGCGCTGCTCTACGCAAATTCCTTTCAGCGTTGGATCAATGAGGTAACGGCACGATCGGGCGAGCGCTTCCTTGAGTCGATGATCTTTTTTGACAAAGACAAGCCCCCCGATGCAGAGCGCCCGGTCGGTCGGATCGCCGCTACCACAAACCCGATTAATCTCCTCTGGTTGCGAGGTGATATAGGAGCGGCTGATGTAGCCGACGATATAAAAGCATCCCTTGCGGACTTTTCCTTCGAGCGTGGCGCACTGGCGGCTGAAGTGGTCAATGTCGTCCGGCTTGCTCGCAGGATCGAGGAGAAAGCGAAGGCAGGAGCTGACGAACTCACTGTTCTGAATGCAGAAGCGAAGGGCAATGTCCCGCTTCGCGGCGGTGCTTAATTCGCCGCTAAAAATTTGCCGCTCCAGCATCGGTCGCAGCTCCATGAAAATCCCGCTCTCGCAGTAATACCGCCGCTCCTCATCCGTAAAGAAGGCGCAGTATCCGCGCGCTTCCGAAAGATTCTTCGACAAACCGGCAAAGCCGTGGCCGACCGCATGGGCGCAATTCCCGATGAAGAAATCGTGAACAATCTTTGAATCTTCTCGGCAGAGGGCAAGGACCTCGCGCCGCAGGCGCCGCTTCCCCCGCTCCGCCCCCGATTCGTCTAAAGGAGAGACCTCCTCTTTGAGCGGCGCCTCCTCTTTTTTCGAGATCACCGAATCGAAATATCGCTTCATCGCGCCATGGACGCAAGCATAGGTGCAGGCGTTCCCACAGAGGGTCATCGACCGTTTCAAATTTTCGGTTCGCTCGATCAGGACCTCTCCAAGTCCATGCAGCAGCCCGTGACAGGAACGGTCCCTCCCTTCCATGTAATCGATGATCCGCTTCACGCCGAGGTGATCGAGAAACGCATTAAAGATCAGGGCCGGCTCTTCCCGACGATTGACCGCCGCCGCAAAATCCTTCAATCGACTGTCGAGCGCTGCGCCGGTTAAACTGCCGCGCCAGAGCGGATCGGCCTCCCGCTCCTCCATCCCCGCTACCTTTAATAACGGGACCTCCTCACCCGGCGAAGCGGCCTTCA
>Ga0070739_10005808_pt1 | contig 13887 bp, 13 predicted proteins | sample Coa_R1_7_FD_66445 | JGI IMG/M metagenome (GOLD analysis project Ga0070739, IMG submission 66445) | Surface soil microbial communities from Centralia Pennsylvania, which are recovering from an underground coalmine fire - Coalmine... | ecosystem: Environmental > Terrestrial > Soil > Unclassified ... | reverse complement strand
CTGGGGGAGCGCTGCGTCTACCTCGCCGACCATCCCGAGCTCGTCCGCGGCTACACCGCCTTCCACTGGTGGCCGCGGGACTCCGCCGTAGCCGAAGCACTCACGGTAACTTGATATCACTCATCCGATTGGCCTCCCCGGGTTCAGAGCGTTCCAGGCAGCCATGATCTCCACGAGATGGTCGCGGAGCAGCCGCCGGGCCTCACGGGGCAGGGGATCGCCCGCGACTAACGACGCGTACCACAGCCTGATTCTAAACTGCGGGATGCATCTGGTGGGCAGCATGCGAGCCAAGCGGCTAGAACGTGTAGCTGGCGAAGTCGTCGGGCACGTCGACGGCGGGGCCGAAGACGGCTGCCGCCTCTTGTTGGCGGGCGGCGAGGTCGCCCTCGGCCTGCGGCGTGTAGTGCACCAGCCAGAGCGCCCGCGCTCCCGCCGCCCGGCCAACCTGGGCCGCCTCGGCGCTCGTGCTGTGGGCGAAGCGCGCCGCGTCGGCGGCCTCGGCCGCGGCGTAGGTCGCCTCGTGGATCAGGAGATTGGCGCCGCTGGCCAGCCGCTCCACGGCGGCGCAGGGCCCCGTGTCGCTGGAGTAGACCACCGCCGCCCCACTCGCCCGCGCCTCGACGCGCACGGCGACCGAGGCCACCGAGTGCCGCGTGGGCGCCGTCCAGACGCGGAAGTCGGGCGTCTCGAGCGCCAGCATCTCGCCCGGCGCGTCCGAGAGGGCCTGGCGCGGCAGCGCGAATGGGGCGCGCTGGCCGAACGGCTCGAAGGCGGCGATGGCGCGGTCGACGAGCCCCTGCACCTCGGGCAAGCCGACGATCGGCAGGTCCACCGTGCGCCCGCCGAGCCAGAGGCTCTGGAGCAGGCCCGGCAGGCCGTGGGTGTGGTCGGTGTGGCGGTGGGTCAGCAGCAGGGAGCTGAGCTGCTCCGGCCCGACGCCGGCCCGGCGGAGCTTGGCGTAGGCGCCGCCCGGGCAGTCCACCAGCAGGGCGCTGCTGGCGCCGACGAAGACCAGGGCCGTGTTGTCGCGGGTCGCGGTCGGGAGCGCGGCCGCGGTGCCCAGCAGCGTGCAAGCGACCATGCCCACCCTCCTGGCTCGTCCCCGAGTGCCGGCCGGCGCTGGACGATCGGCTACCGTCCGGCGAGGAAGTGGGTGACGTCCCCATCCTGCATTGCGTAGTCCTTGCCCGCCTGGCGCAGAGCGCCGGCCGCGCGGGCGGCCGACCAGGACTTCAAGCGCACCAGGTCGTCGTAGGCGACGATCTCGGCGCGGATGAATGCCTTCTGGAAGTCGCTGTGGATCGTGCCCGCGGCCTCCGGCGCCAGCGTGCCGCGCGGCACGGGCCAGGCCCGCACTTCGTCCTCGCCGGCGGTGAGGAAGGAGATCAGGTGGGAGACGGCGTACATCTCTGTGAGCACGCGCTGGGCGGCCGGCTCGGCCAGCCCGAGGGAGTCGCGGAAGGCGTCGGCCTCCTCCGGGTCGAGGTCGGCCAGCTCGGCCTCCCACTGGGCGAGCAGCGACACTACGCCGGTCGCGGCATGGGCGTGCGCCGCGGCGAGGGCCTGCTCGATCTCGGCCCGCTGAGGCCAGCTCGGCTCGTCCAGGTTGGCGACGATCAGCGTCGGCTTGGCCGTGAGCAGGCCGAAGCCACGCAGCAGCCGCTCGTCCTCGGCGCTCAGCGCCAGGTCGCGGACGACGCCGCCGGCGTCGAGCTGGGCCTGGACCTGCCGCAGCGCGGCCTGCTCCCGCTCGCGGACGGCGCGCTCGGCGCCGGGCAGCTTGCGGATCTCACCGTCGAGGCGAGCGAGCCGCCCCTCGACGACGAGCAGGTCGGCCAGCGCGAGCTCGGTGGCGCCTTCCTGCAGCCGCGCGACCATCGTCGCCGGCAGGGCAGCCGGATCGCCCGCGCCAAAGCCGGCCACCACGTGCAGGAGCGCGTCCATGTTGCGGAGCTGCGCCAGATAAGCGGGAGCCTGCCGACCGCCGGCGCCCGCGCCGCCGTCGCCGCGGTCGGCGGCCGCCAAGCGGGGCACGTCATTGTATTCCACCTCCGCCGGCGTCACCTTACGCGGCCGGTACATCTCGGCCAGCACGGCCAGCCGATGGTCGGGCACCTTCACTATCGCCACGCGCGGCGTGAGGCCGGCGAAAGTGCGCCCGGCCTGCTCGTGGGCACCGCTCGCCCGCACCAGTGCATCGAACACCGTGCTCTTGCCCGCGCCAGGCAGCCCCACCAGTCCGACTCGCAGCACGATCGTCTCCCCGCCTCGACTTGCCGAGGAAGCGTCTCGACAATCAATTCTACGGGATGGGCGACGGGCATCGACGCGCGCGGCCGGCCGTCCGCCGCGGCCGGCGGTAGCTCGGGCCAAGGGCGACCGCAGCGTCGTGGCGCGCATCGATGCGCCACTTGATCCGTCAATCCGCGCCCTCTATAGTCTCTTCCAATCTTCGTGTGAACGAGTCCAGGCGGCAAGGCCCGATGGCAGCAGGCGCGCGTCCGCCCTGTCCCCTCCGCTCCGCGCGCTCGGGCGACTCGTCGCCGGTGCGCCGCGCCCCCGCGCGCTCTGACGCGACCAGCGACACGATCGTCGCCGGCACCAGCGGCTCGCCGCCGGTGCGGCGCACCACAGCCCGTCGACGCGTCCGCCCGCCCCGCAGCGAGCCACCGATAGCCAGCAGCCCGCCAGTCGCCGGCGAGGCGGCGGCGCCACCAGCGCTGGCGTCGCGTCCGCGCGACGGCGCGGCCACGCTCCTCGGCGCCGACGTCCCGCCAGCATGCGAGTCGCCGCCAGGCGACAGCGCGGCGGCGCAGGCGCGCCTCGCCGCCTTCGCCTGCGAGGTCGCCGAGTCGCTGAAGTCGCACCGCTCGGCCGCCGTCCGCCTGTCGGCGGCGTTCCTGATGGCCGCGGCCGTCGCCTGCACGCCCGCGGCGCCGCCCCCCACGCCCACGGCGGCGCCGCTCGCGCTCGGGCCCGAAGCGAGCCTCACCCCCGCCACGCCGACGCCCGAGCCCACGCCGCGGCCGCGCGGCGGCGGCTGGTCCTGGCCCCTGTTCATCCCGCTGCCGATCCCGTTCCCCTGGGGTGGCGGCGGCTACAGCGGGCCGGACTACCGCAGTGGGCCCGCGCCGGGGGACTACCGGGCACCAGCGGGCAGCGGCAGTAGCGGCACGTCGAACGGGACGAGCGGCCAGGCCGGCGGCGCCGGCTCGGGCGGGGCCGCGTCCGGCGCGGGCACGGGAGCGAGCGGGCAGGGCGGCGGCGCCGGCAGCGGCTCGGCAGCGAGCGGGCGAGGCGGCGCTGCTAGCGGCCAGTCAGGCGGCACGGGGGCCGGGAGCGCCGCCAGCGGGCGCGGCGGCGCCGCCTCGGGCCAGGCTGGCGGCAGCGGCAGCGGCAGCGGCTCCGCGGCGAGCGGGCGGGGCGGCTCGGTCGGCGCGCCGTCCTCGGGCGGCTTCAGCAGCGGGCGCGGCGGCGGCTCCGCCGGAGGCTCGGGTGGCTGAGGGGCGGCCGGTGAGCGCCCGACGGTCGCGCGCCGCCGCCGCGCCCGGCGAGCCAGGCGGCCGCGCTCCCGCCGCTGCCAGGCCGGCTTCGCCGCGGGCGAGCGAACCCGGCGCGGCGTCCCGCCCGCCGAGCCAGAAGCGCCTGCGCGAGCTGCTGCGCGCGTCCCCGCTGGTGACGCCCGAGCTGCGCGGCCACTGGCTGCGCGTGCTGCCCTACCTGACTGCCGAGCAGCGCGGCGAGCTTGCGGCCCTCCTCGCCGGCGAGGCGCCCGGTGGTCCTGCAACGCGGACCTGACCGAGGGGCGCGGCGATGGCAACCGGCCGATCGCTCAGCCTCCCGGCCGCCGCGCCGCGCGCCCTCAGTCCGCGCGGCGCCTACCGCCGCTGGTACGCCGCGGCGGGACCGTGGGCTGGCTTCTTCCGTGCCGTTCCCCTCGTCGCCGTGGCCCGCGGCGTGCTGGCGCCGCACGCTGGCCCCGCTGAGCGGGCAGCGCGCGCCGAGGCGGCGGCGCTCGCGGCGGCCCTGGCCGACCTCGGGCGGCGGGAGGACTGGCTCGGCCGGCCGGACGTGCTGCTGATGCTCGATCTGCCCGGGCCGCTCGGCGTCGCCATGGCGGCCGCGCTGCGGCCGGCCGGGGTGCGGCCGGTCCTCCTCTCGCTGCTCTGGCCGGAGCCCGCGGCGCTGGTGCCGGCCGCGGCGCTCGCCGACGCGCTGCTGACGCTGGCGCCGGCCGCGGCGCGGCGCGGCCCGGCCCAGTACGCCTTTCTCCTCGGTCGCGAGCGCGATCGGCCGGCCAGCGCCGCTGACCTCGCCACGCACTTCGACAACCGCTACCCTCTCGGCGAGATGGACCTGCCGTCGGCAGCGCGCCTGACGGCCGGCGGGGTGCGCGGGGTCGTCGCCGGCCACGATGCCGCCCTGCCCCTGGCCGCCGATCTCGGGCAGTACCTGGCCGACCTGGCGGCGGCTGGCGTGCCCCTGCGGGGGCTGGCCCTCGGTCGGGCCGGCGGGCCCTAGCTGAGGGAGCGGGTGTGCGCGACGACACTCTACAGCAAGTTGCACGGGGCCGCCCGGCAGGCCGGACCAGGAGACCGGTCCCGGCCGCCCCCCTCAGGGCCGCAGCCGGGCGACCGTGAAATCCGCTCAGATTGCCCCGAGCGGGCATGGGCTGGCGCCTGGCCCCTGCGGCGCACCGGTACTGCGCACGCTGGCCGGCGACTGGCTGGCGGCCGACGAAGCAGCCTACCGCGCCGCCTGGGACGCCTACCTCCGCGAGGCGGCCATCCAGTGCTTGCTGTACGACAACACCGTCGCCGGCGAGCGCTACCTGGGGCTGAACGCGCTCGTCCTCGACCGGCCGCTGCTGGACCGCCTGATGGTGGCGACGGAGGCGCTCGGGCGCGTCTTCGTCCGCGCCGCGCGGGCGGTCCAGCGCGACCGCGCCACGCTGGAGGAGCTAGGCTTCCCCTGGTCGGTCGCGGAGATGCTGGCCAACGAGCCCACCCTCCCGCTGCTCTCGCCCGTCGGGCGGTTCGACTTCCTGCTCGACGCGGCGGGCGAGTGGCGCCTGCTCGAGTACAACAGCGACACGCCGTCCGGCGTGCGGGAAACGATCGGCGCCGAGCGGTTGCTGCACGCGCGCCTGCCGGACCGGGCGCGCTACCGCCGCCTCGGCGCCGGGCTGGCCACCCGGCTGCGGCGGGCCTTCGCCCGGCTGATCGCCGCCGCGCCGCGGCCGGTCCGCCGCCTCGGCCTGGTGACGGACGCCGGCTACGCCGAGGACCTGGCCCAGATCCTGTTTCTGCGGGAGCTGCTGCGCGGGGTAGGCCCCGAGATCGTCGTCGGCGACGTGGACAACCTGGCGGTGCGCCGCGGCCGCGTGCTGCTGCTGGGCCACGAGGTCCAGGCGCTGTACCGCCTGTATCCGGTGGAGCGGCTGTACGGCCAGGCGGTGTTCCCCGGCCTGGTCGAGGCCGCCCTCGCCGGCCGCCTGCTGCTGCTCAACCCGCTGGCGGCGCTGCTGGCCCAGGACAAGGCGCTGCTGGCCTGGATCTGGGCCCATCGGGAGACCGCGCTGTTCCCGCCAGCCGAGCGACAGGCGATCGCGCGGCACCTGCCCGAGACCTACCTCGTCACGCGCGCACCGGCGGACCTGGACCGCGCGGCCTTCGTCGTCAAGGAGTTCTTCGGCCGCGAGGGCGAGGAGGTCTACTTCGGCGCCGGTGTCAGCGACGACGATTGGGCCCGCTGCCGCGAGTGGCGCACGTTCGTGGTCCAGCGCGCCGTGGTCAGCCAGGAGGTCGAGGACGTCATCTCGCGGGGTGACGTCCTGCAGCGGGTGCAGCGCGTCCCGTGTGTCGGCAGCTACCTGGCGGACGGCCGCTGGGGAGGGCTCTACGTGCGCCTCGGCGAACGCATCACCACCAACCGGGCCCAGTACGTGGCAGCGGTGGTCGAGCACGACGTCCGCCGGACCGGAGGTGTTCCCCAGCGCGCCCCCGGCCGGCTAGCGACGTAACGGTGGGAGGCCGGAACCCGACTCGATCTAGCTGCTCGCTGTTACAAGGCCGGTCCACTCGGTGTTAATGAATCGCAGCCGCGATGATGATCGAGAGGCCGATCAGGAACCCACCGACGACGATCGCCGCGGCGACGTTTCCGCGCTCGAAGATCAGCTCGCTCAGGTTGTGTGGCGTAAAGGCGTCGACGAGCCGGTAGGCCACCAGGAGCAGGACGACTCCCAGCGCCGCGTAGACGATCGAGGCCACGAATAGGAAGGTCTCCCGCCCCCAGTCGATCATCGTTGCTCCCCCGCCATCAGAGGTGCTTTCAATAACCGGTGTGAGCATGCTGCTCACACCAGATGTGCCGAGTTCCGTAAGGCGTTCTTAGGCGTGAACGCCCCAGTATAGGAGATGGCGGCGCGGGGCTTACCAGGCCGTCCCGGCCCGCTCGCGCCGGCCTACCGCCGTCGGCGGCGGCCGGCGCGGTTGCACTGGAGTTACTTGAACGAAACATCGAGGTGTGAATATACTAGGGCGCATACAGAAACCGGTCATAAAGCCAGTCCATCCAGGCAGTGGCATGTTTGCTGCTGCGTCTATCATCGGTGGGCCGGAAGTACGCGCCGAGCGCGGAGGAGGATTGCAATGGTCCAGGCTGCCACGCGCCACCACAGCAACGGGCACCGTGCAGCCGGCTCGCCCGAGTCGCTGCCGCTCCTGGAAGCGGACGCAATGCCGCTGCTGACCCGCATCGCCACCGGCCTCCGCGAGCCGGTGCGCCTGCAACTGCTCGCGGCGCTGCTCCCCGGCGAGCGGTCGGTAACGGAGTTGACCCACCTGCTGGCGCGCAGCCAGCCGAGCGTCAGCAAGCACCTGCGCGTGCTGCGCGACCAGGAGCTAGTCCGCACCCGCCGCGACCGCAACCGCGTGTTCTACCGCATCGCCACCGAGGATGCTGCCGGCCAGGCGGTCACGGTAATGGTCAAGTCGCTCGAGGGCTCGGTCGTCGACCGCCCGGGACGCCGCCGCAACTGAGCGCTCGCACGCAGCCGGGCTCGCTGGTGTGACCTGCCCGCTCACACCAGCGGTTGGCAGACGCTTTAGACGGCAGCCCCCGCGCTCAGGCGGTCGAGGAGCGCCAGATAGTCGTCGACGCCGCGCCGCAGGTCGTATTGGGGCTCGTAGCCCAGCTCCCCCCGCGCCCGGCTGATGTCGAACAGACAGTAGCTCGGCTTGCCGGTCTGCATGTAATCGAGGCCCGGGCCGATCTCGGCGTCCACGCTGGGAATCCGCTCGCGCAGGATCGCCACTAGCTCGGGCAGAGTCGTCAGCTCGCCGCTGCTGATGTTGAAGATGCGGTGCTCCAGGCCCTCGGCGAAGCCGGCGAGGACGATTGCTCGCGCCACGTCGCGGTTGTAGATCAGGTCATTACGCTCGTCGGCGCCCTGGGGCAGGCGCGTCGGCCGGCCGTAGTAGGCGTTCTCGATCACCATGCTCGGGATGCCAACCGCGCCGTGGCGCTCCTGCTTCCCCGGCCCGTACGTGCTCGACAGGCGCAGCGCCACGAAGTCCACTCCGTAGGTGCGGTAGTACTCGAGCCCCATGTGCTCCACGGCGAGCTTGGTCGCCCCGTACACGTTGGTCGGGTTCCGCGGGAACTCCTCGTCCAGCGGGCGGTAGGTCGGGTAGCCATACTCGCCGCCGATCGGCCCGTAGGCCGCCTTGCTGCTCATGCAGACGATGCGCCGCGCCCCCAGCAGGCGGGCCGCCTCCAGCATCAGCACTGCCCCGTCCGCGTTCACGCGGAACCCCTGGTACGGATTCGCCTGGCAGGGCGGCGGCATCAGCGCCGCCAGGTGCAGGATCCGATCGACGCCGAACTCCTGGCCCAGCCGCAAGATATGCGGCAGGTCGAGGATGTCGCCGATCCGCAGGTCAATTGCCTCCGCCACGTCCGGGATCAGGCTCAGGTCCGGGCGGTAGTCGTAGACCAACGGTCGCTCGCCCCGCGCCACCAGCTCGCGCAGCACCCACGAACCGATCGCGCCCAGCCCGCCGGTCACCAGCACCGTCATCTTCCGCCTCCTTCGCCGCTCCTGACGAGCCGGGAATGCGTGGTGTGGGCTGCAAGCCCACACCACGCATTGATAACTCCTCCTGCGCTCGTCGCTGGGCCGATTATAGGCAGGTGGCCAGGGCCCGGGTAGGCAGCCGCGCGGCCCGAAGGGCTATACTCGGCTATCATCCGCACTGATGGGAGGGGACCGATGGCCGAGACGACGAAGTACCTGCTCGGAGAGAACGACATCCCGACGGCCTGGTACAACATCATCGCCGACCTGCCGTCCCCGCCGTCGCCGCCCCTCCACCCAGGCACCGGCCAGCCACTCGGGCCGGCCGACCTCGCCCCCCTGTTCCCGATGGCGCTCATCGCCCAGGAGGTGAGCACCGAGCGCTACGTCGACATCCCCGAGCCGATTCGCGACGTCTACCGTCTCTGGCGCCCGTCGCCGCTCTACCGCGCGCGGCGCCTGGAGCGCGCGCTCGATACGCCCGCCCACATCTACTACAAGTACGAGGGCGTCAGCCCGGCCGGCTCGCACAAGCCGAACACCGCCGTCGCCCAGGCGTACTACAACAAGGAGGAGGGCACCCGCCGCCTCAGCACGGAGACCGGCGCCGGCCAGTGGGGCTCGTCGCTCGCCTTCGCCTGCGCCCTGTTCGGCCTCGAGTGCACCGTTTACATGGTGAAAGTGTCCTTCCAGCAGAAGCCCTATCGCCGCTCGATGATCCAGACCTACGGCGCCGAGGTGATCGCCAGCCCAAGCGACCGGACCAACGCCGGCCGCCAGATCCTGAGCGAGGACCCCGAGTCGCCCGGCTCGCTCGGCATCGCCATCTCCGAGGCGGTGGAGGACGCTGCCACCCACGAGGACACCCACTACTCCCTCGGTTCGGTGCTGAACCACGTCTGCCTGCACCAGACCGTGATCGGCCTGGAGGCGCTGAAGCAGATGGAGATGGCCGGCGAGTATCCCGACGAGGTGATCGCCTGCTTCGGCGGCGGCTCGAACTTCGCCGGCCTGGCCCTACCCTTCGTCCGCGACAAGATCCGCGACGGCCGCAAGACGCGCATCCTGGCCGCCGAGCCGGAGTCCTGCCCCAGCCTGACCCGCGGCGAGTACACCTACGACTTCGGCGACACGGTGGGCCTGACGCCGCTGGTGCGGATGCACACCCTCGGCCACACCTTCGTCCCCGCCGGCATCCACGCCGGCGGCCTCCGCTACCACGGCGCCGCGCCGCTGATCTCGCAGCTCCTAGACGAGAAGTTGATCGAGGCGCGCGCCTTCCACCAGCTCGCCTGCTTCGAGTCGGCGGTCCAGTTCGCGCGCCACGAGGGCATCGTCCCCGCGCCCGAGTCGTCGCACGCCATCCGCGCCGTGGTCGAGTCGGCGCTGGCTGCGCGCGAGGCCAGCGAGCGGCGGGTGATCCTGTTCAACCTCAGCGGCCACGGCCATTTCGACATGGCCGCCTACGATGCCTACTTCGCCGGCCAGCTTGAGGACTACGCCTACCCGCGCGAGAAGGTCGAAGAGGCGCTCAAGCACCTGCCGAAGGTGCCAGCGTAGGGAGAACAGACATGGTGCTGTATCTCGACCACACGATCGTCCCGGCCCATGACAAGGAGGCGTCCGCGCGCTTCTTCGCCCGCATCTTCGGACTGGAGTACCGCGGCCCCTGGGCCCACTTCGCCCCGGTGAAGGTCAACGACACCCTGTCCATGGACTTCGACGAGGGCCGCGAGCCGTTCGACCCGCTGCACTACGCGTTCCTCGCCTCTGACGACGAGTTCGACGCCATCCTCCAGCGGGTGAAGGACGAGGGCATCCCCTTCGGCAGCGGCCCGCGCTCGCTGGAGGACGGCCAGATCAATCACCTCTACGGCGGCCGCGGGTTCTACTTCCGCGACCCCAACGGCCACGTCCTGGAGGTCATCACTCACACTTACGTGTAGTTTGTAACTCACGCTGCTAGAGCAGCTTACGCTCGCAATGAGCCACCCTGAAGGTCGCTGCCTGGGTCCGCCCCCCAGGGCGGCGGTTTCAGGCTTGGGCAATCCACTCTACGCCGGGGCCGCGTCGGCCGCCGCGATGATCCGCCGCACGTTCTCCTCGCCATAGAACTCGGCCACCGGCACCGAGCCGGCCAGCACCCCGAAGAAGCGGTCCGTGTCGGCCTGGTTGCCGCGCAGCGCCCCCAGCAGCCGCTGCATCTCGGGCGGGGCCGGCTCCAGGCTGGCGAGCTGGCAGGTGAAGGCGTACAGCGGCATCGCCGCCTCGTTGCGGCGCCGCTCGTAGTCGGCCAACGCCGCGTCGAGCGGCCTGGCCCCCCGCAGCCCCTCGTCGATCGCCTCGGCGAGCAGCTCGGCATCCCGGAACGCGTCGCTGATCCCCAGCCCGGTGTTCGGGTCCTTGTGGTAGCCGGCGTCGCCCACCAGCGCCCACCCCGGGCCGTAGGGCCGGCGGAAGAAGTTCGGCAAGTCGCCCGTGCCGACGAACCGCTCCTCGCGGCGGCCGGCCCGCACTCGCTCGGCGAGCCGGGGCGCTTGCTGCTCGAGCGTTCGGAGGAAGTGGCCCTCGACGTCCGCGCGGATCGCGGCGAACTCACCGTGGGGCCACTGGGCCGCGATGCAGGCGAGGCCGTCGTTGGTCGGAAAGGCGAAGGCAAACCAGCCCTCTCGCGGGTACAGCTCGGCGCCCTCGAGGGGCACGCTGCTCCAGTAGCTGTAGTAGCCGCAGGTCAACGACGGCCGGTCGTGGTAGGTCGGCGTCTCTACGCTTCGGGCGACGATTGACCGCATGCCATCGGCGCCGACGACGATCCGCGCCTCCTCCGCGACCGCCGGGCCGCCCTGCTCGGAGCCGCGGATGCCGCTGACCCGCTCCCCATCCCAGCTCAGCTCCCGCACCGAGAAGCCCTCGCGCAGCTCCGCGCCGGCCGCCACGGCGGCCTCGCCCAGGATTTGGTCGAGCACCGTGCGCCGCGGGCAGTAGGCCTCGCCCGCGCCGTCCACCGGCGGGGCCATGCCGCTGAGGGCAAACGGCCCGACGTCGAACCGCACCCGCGTGATCGGCGGGCAGCTCGTCGCCGCGAGCTTCTCCAGCAGCCCCCAGCGCTCGAGCCGCGCCATCCCGTACAGGTGGATGAAGTGGGTCGACATGATGTCGCTCGGGAACGTCGCCCGGTCCACCAGCAGCACGCGGTAGCCCCGGCGGGCGAGCAGCATTGCGGTCGGCGCTCCGGCACAGCGCGCGCCCACGACGATCGCGTCGTACACGGACAGCCTCCCTACTCTCGCGGCGTGTTGTCGCTCGGGGGCGCCCAGATGCCGGCGTCCTGCATCTTGCGCACTTGCTTGTCGATCACCTCGCGCTTGTACTCGGCGTGCTTGTAGGGCGCGCGGTCGAGGTAGAGGTTCTTCGGGTAGATCGGCTGCTCGTAGATGAGCTGGTAGATCTCGGTGCGCAGGTCCTTCATGAAGTTCGACCAGAGCGCCCGCGCGCGGTGGTCGCGCAGCGCCTCGATGTCGATCGTGCCGGCCACGTAGGATGACCCGCCGCTGTACAGGTGCTGGCCGACGACCTGCCCCTTGTAGTTGACGATCATCGAGCGGCCGCCGAAGCAGTCGATCGGCGTCTTCGAGTCCGGGAACAGGTAGTAGGTGCCGGTGTTCGGCGCCACGATGTACATGTTGTTGTCGAGCGCCCGCGCGCGGTTGCTGATCTCGAAGATCTCGTTGCCGGTGTGCGGGTGCGGGTAGGCGGCGCGGTAGACCACCTCGGCACCGTTCATCGCCAGCCCGCGCGCGTTCTCGGGGTAGGAGCCCTCGTTGGCCATCATGATCCCGAGCCGCCCGATCTCCGTGTCGGCGACCGGGTAGAAGGCGTCTAGGCTGCGGCCGTACAGCTCGATCCACTTGTCCCAGACGTCGTGGGGCGTGACCGAGTGCTCGACGGGATAGAGCGTGGCCAGCTTGTAGTGCTTGAGGATGATCTCGCCCTGTGGGTCGATGATGAAGCCGCAGTTGAAGAAGCGGTCCTCGAACGCCTCGTGGCGCGCCTTGGCCTGGGCCATGATGAACACGTTCCACTGGCGCGCCAGGTCGCTCAGCACGCGCGTCTCGGGACCGGGGATGTCGAGGGCGATGTTGCGGGCGAACTCGACGTGGTCGAGGTCGAGCACCTCGTCGTTGAAGCCCTGCAGCGAGCCCTCCGGGATCGCCACCAGGCGCACCGGCAGGTCGAGGCTGGACAGCCAGGTGGCGGCCACGATCAGGTGGCTGATCTCCTCCAGGTTGTGCTTCACGTCGTCGCGGGTGCGGCAGCCGTAGATCGTGGTCACCAGACCGACGGCGGTGTAGGGCTTGATCATCTGCGCTCCCTTCCTTACAGGTTGACGCCGCAGGTTGACGCCAGGCGGAACCACAGCGGGATCGCTAGGCCGACGGCGTCTCCTTCCCCTCGGGCTCGCTCGCCGTCGCGCCGTTGGCCTCCTCATCGGCCGGCGGCGCGGCCGGCGGCGGCGCCGGCACGAGGGCGTCCGCCGTGTGCAGGTGCGGGCGCAGCTCGGCGCCCCAGGGCTCCCAGAGCTGCTCGCGCAGCCGCTCGTAGGGGCGGTCGGCGGGATTGGCGATCGGGTGCTGGAACCGCGCGCCGGGGAAGTAGGCCGACGGCGGCGTGTACGTGCCGCGCTCCTGCAGGCGGCGGATGTTCGCCCGGAACACCTTGTCCATCGCCTCGTGGCCTAGCGGGGCCTGCTCGAGCCACATGTTCTTCGGATGGATCGGCCGCGCGTACATCGGCTGGAACACCTCGCAGCGCAGGTCCTTCAGCCAGTTGCCGCGCAGCGTGCGCTCGCGGAACAGCCGGAGCTGCTCGACGTCGATCAGCGCCGCCACTACCGTGTCCGCGCCGCTCGCGCTGCGGCAGACTACGTTGCCCATGTAGTCGACGATGTGGCCCATGCCGCCGGCCACGTCGTAGGGGTGCTCCACGCCAGGTGTCAGGTAGTAGGGCCCGATGTTCGGCGCGATGACGTAGACGTTGTTGAACACGGCGTGGGCGCGGTTCTGGATCTCCCAGGTGCCGTTGCCGGTCATCGGCTGCGACATCGACGGCCGGTAGACGACCTCGGCGCCGTTCATCGCCAGCGCGCGCACCGCCTCCGGATAGTGCCCGTCGTTGCAGACGATCGTGCCGATGTTGCCGATCTCGGGGCTGCGGTAGACAGGGTAGAATGCCTCCAGCCCGTCGCCGAATACCTCGACCCAGCGGTCGTAGACGTCGTGCGGCGTGCAGGAGCGCTCGCGGGGGAAGACCTGGTTCTTGGCGTACTTGTGGACGACCTCGCCCCGCGGCGAGACGATGAAGGCGGTGTTGAAGAAGCGGTCCGCCATCACCTCCGGCCAGCGCGCTTTGCACTGGGCGATGATGTAGGTGTCGAACTGCCGCGCCAGCTCGCCGAGGAAGGCGGTCTCCTCGCCGGGGATGTCGATGAACAGCTCGCGCGCGGCGACGACGTGGTCGACGTCGAACGCCTCGTCGGTGAACCCGGTGATCGCGCCTTCCGGCAGCGCGACGAGCTTGATCGGGTGGTTGATGCTGCAGGTGTAGAAAGCGCTGCGGATCATGTTCGCCAGGTGGCGCAGGTTCACCCAGCAGTCGGCGCGGCGACTGATGCCGCGCACGGTGGTCGAGAGGCCGACGGCCAGGTAGGGGGGCACGCGCGGCGGTCGCTCGATGTGGGCGAACACGGCGTCGGCCGGATGCGCCGGCTCGGCGGCGCCGTTGGGCGAGGGCGTCTCGGCCATCAG
>Ga0070739_10005806_pt1 | contig 13888 bp, 15 predicted proteins | sample Coa_R1_7_FD_66445 | JGI IMG/M metagenome (GOLD analysis project Ga0070739, IMG submission 66445) | Surface soil microbial communities from Centralia Pennsylvania, which are recovering from an underground coalmine fire - Coalmine... | ecosystem: Environmental > Terrestrial > Soil > Unclassified ... | reverse complement strand
CTTCCGCATCTTCACGAAATACTCGCGGGCGTCGACGAGCTGGACCTTGCCTTTGCGCTCGGGTGCCTTGCGATTGGTCACCACCCAGAAGTAGGTGGAGATGCCAGTGTTGTAAAAGAGCTGATCGGGCAGCGCTACGATCGCTTCGAGCCAATCGTTCTCGATGATCCAGCGCCGAATCTCGGACTCACCAGAGCCCGCGGTGCCCGTGAAGAGCGGCGAGCCGTTAAAGACAATAGCCAGTCGGGACCCGCCCTCCTCGGGACGCTTCATCTTCGAGATCATGTGTTGGAGGAATAGAAACGAGCCGTCGTTGATTCGCGGTAGCCCGGCGCCGAATCGGCCGGAGAATCCCTTGGTCTCGCCCTCCTTGCGGACCACGTCTTCGACCTTCTTCCATTCGACTCCAAACGGCGGATTGGCGAGCAGATAGTCGAAGCGTTCCCCCTCGTGTTGGTCCTCAGAGAACGAGTTGCCGTAGGCGATGTGGGAAGCGTCCTGACCTTTCAACATCATGTCCGAACGACAGACGGCATAGGTTTCGGCGTTCAATTCCTGGCCAAAGACTTCCAGCCGTGCCTGCGGATTGAGGGCTCGCAGATGGTCTTCGGCAACTGAGAGCATCCCGCCGGTACCGCAAGCAGGGTCATAAAGAGTCTTTACGATGCCAGGTTTCGTGAGCACATCATCCGCGTCGTCAATAAACAGCAGGTTGACCATAAGTCGGATGACCTCGCGGGGAGTGAAATGCTCGCCCGCGGTCTCATTCGACAGCTCTGAGAACCGGCGAATCAGCTCTTCATAGAGGTATCCCATCTCGATGTTGGAGACCGCTTCGGGGTGTAGATCGATCTCGGCAAACTTGCCGATGACCCGATACAGCAGGTTGGCCCGTCTCAGTCGGTCGATCTGGACGCCAAAATCAAACTTCTCGATGACATCCTTTGCGGCCGGAGAGAAGCCACCTATATACAGGTGAAGTGAGTCGGCGATCGTATTGGGGTCATCGAGGAGCTTGGTGAACGTCAATGGGCTCGTGTTGTAGAACTGCTGGCCGGCAACCTCCCGGAGGACGGGCTCCACGTTTTCGATTCGCCCGGCGAGTTGTTTGTGGCGCGCGAGCACAGCTTGCTTGGTCGACTCGAGAACGCAGTCAAGGCGACGAATGACCGTCAACGGGAGGATGACCTTGCCGTACTCAGACTGCTTGTAATCGCCGCGAAGAAGATCGGCAACACTCCAGATGAATGCTGCATGGTTCCGAATTGTTTCTGAGGATCTGCGCGGCTCGTTGGCGATCATTGCCCGATTATCCACTTTGGTGGGTTAAGCGCTGTCCCGGCGTGACATATTCGAGGATGTTGGTGAGGTCTCAGGTCCCGCTGGGCGGGTTATAGGATGATCAACTGGAGCGGGTGCGAACCAAGCTACATGCAAGAGAGGGTCTAAATCTTCGCATCAGTCACACCTGAACGATTACGGCCGCAGGAGTCGGATTCGCAGATTGAGGCCATCAATCATCGGGCAGGCCCTGCTCTCGTGCTGGCCGCACCGGGTAGCGGTAAGACCTACGTTGTAACGAGGCGGTTCATCCGGCTCGTAAGGGATGAAGGCGTCGACCCGCACTCGATCCTTGCCTTGGCGTACAACCGCAAGGCCGCCGACGAGATGCTGGAGCGAGTGGAACTGGAGCTTGGTCCCATCTCGGGTGACCCTCCCCTTACCACGTACCACTCGTGGGCTTTTGCAGTCGTGCGACGTTTTGGGTGGCGTGTTGGTTGGCCGGAGTCTTTCCGCATTCCGTCAGGAGCGGAACGGTCGCTGCACCTTGCCGAGGTCCTGGCGGAGACTAAACCGAGGACGATATACGATCCGGCCCGCCCATACGATTCCATTTCTCAGGTGCGCCGGCTGATCGAGCGTGCCAAGCAAGAGTTGGTCTCACCGCAGCGATACCGTATGCACGTTGAAGCCCAGCTAAGCGGCAGTCCTTCCGGGGAGGAGTTGCTGTACTGGGAACGGCAACTTGATCTGGCGCTGGTGTATGAGGCGCTGGACCAACGGTATCGAGAGCTCCGACTCGTGGATCATGATGACGCGATTGCCATTGCAGCCGAGCTCTTGCGGACTGACGAAGAAGTGCGGGCTGCTTACTCGAACATCAGCTATGTGATGGTCGATGAGTTTCAGGATACCAACAGTGCCCAAGCGGCGATGGTTGAGGCGTTAGTGCAAGACCACCGCAACATCATGGTCGTCGCCGATGACGACCAGGCCATCTATCGCTTCCGTGGGGCTTCACGTCTCAACATTCGGAGGTTCAGGAACGGTTCCCCCGACCTCGTCGAAATCCATCTCAGTATGAATCGAAGGTCAACCCCTGAGATCGTGAACTTCACCAGAGCTGTCATTTCCCTGGCTGAGGAGCGCGAGGCAAAGGCCATTGTGCCACTGCGCGTGTCTGGAAGGGCCGTTCGAATGGTATCGGCGGACTCGTATCGAGATGAGGCCCAAGCGGTGACCGAACAGGTCACCGAGCTATTGGGTAGTGGCGTTCAACCGTCGCACATCGCGATTTTGACGCAAGTCCGCGATGACATGGAGGCGGTAACACGATGTTTGGCTGCTGCCGGGGTTCCATTTCTCGCCGACAAGGGAAAGGAGTTGTTCCGGACGGGCGAGGTCAAGGGAGCGATGGCATTGCTGGAGGCAATCTGTAATCCAGATGATGCCCAAGCAGTTTTGCGCTGCCTTCAGCTTCCGGCATGGCAGCTCAGTCCGAGCGGCCGCCTAGAAATTCTGCGCGCCTGTCGGGAGTCGGAGCGTTCGATATGCGACAGGCTTCGATCTGAGCAGATTGAAGCCTTGGATGAGGCCGATCGCGACCTGGGACGGGCAATGATCGCCGACTTTATGGAAATGCATAGTCTTGCGATGTACGCCGATGCTCGCGAAGTGTTCGAGGAGGCGATGCTCCGTAGTGGCTACCCGGCTTTGGGAGACATGCCAGATGCGTTGGGGCGGGCGCAATTTGCGGCCAACATGTCGCGTCTGTACGAGATCCTCGACGAGTATTGTCGCTATCAGAAGAACGCGCTGTTGGCTGATGCGCTCAATTACCTCAAGCTGGTCCGGGAAACCGGAGAGGAGCGCGAGGCGAGCATCGATCAGGAAGTGGAAGCAGTCCGACTGTCGACGATCCACAGTTCGAAGGGACTCGAATGGGATCACGTGATAGTTGTGGCGGCATGCCAAGGAAAGCTACCGAGGCGCGACAGGAAGGATTCCTTTGCTGTGCCTCCGGATCTGGTGGAAGGCGTCGCGGATGTGCCGGAATCTCACAAGGAGGAGCAACGACGCCTCTTTTACGTGGGGCTCACGCGAGCAAGAGACACCCTTACCGTGACCTGGGCACGCCGGTACATGAATGACTTCCGAGACGCAAAGCGCACCGAATTTCTTGAGGGGGTTGATCATGATCTTTATGAAACAAGTTCAGCCGCCAATGCGCCATTTACAGTAGCGGCGCGCCGGCGCCTACCCGAGCTTTCAAAGGACGGCAAGATCGTTCTGAGTTACTCCGCGATCGATGACTTTCGGGACTGCCCGCGGCGCTTTGAGTATCGGTCGCTCTGGCGCATGCCGCCGATCTTTTCAGCTCAGGGTTGGTTTGGCGACTTGCTCCATCGAACCCTGTTCCGTCTCGGTCAGCTGCGACTTGGTGGCGATGTGATCACGGACGAGGTTGTAGAAGCGATTTGGTCGGCGGAGTGGGAGGCATCCGCAAATCGTGGTCGCGTGGCTAACTTGCAAGACGAAGGCTTGGAAATCATCCGCAACTATGTCGCTTCTCCGCTCTGGGCAGATGCGGTTTTCGATGCCGTGGAACATGGGTTTCGGGTGCCTATTGAACACAAGTGGAACTGGGTTCTGACCGGCAAGATTGACCGCATCGATGTTGGGGAGGATGGCGTGCCCAAGGTCGTCGACTACAAGAGTGGCTCTCCTGGCGATGAGGACGATGCGCGCGCGTCGTTGCAGTTGAAGATATATGGCAAGGTGGCCATGGAGCATTACAAGGTTCAGGAGGTTCGTGCTGAGCTTCATTGGCTACAGACGGCGGAGGCGGCAAGGGTTACCTGGACAGCAGAGGATTTGGAGAAGCTCGATTACCGCCTGTTCCGGACTTACGAGGAAGTGGAGCGATGTCAATTGGATGGCCACTATCCGCCTCGACCCAGTGCCTATCGATGCACGCGTTGTGCGTTCCAGTTGATCTGTCCGGAGAAAGTCGAGACCTGAGGTAGTGGTTAGGCGGTGAAGGGCGGAGGCAGTTTGGATTTGGAGGCGCCGCTATCGCGCGGACCACAGCCACTACATGCCGGAAAAGACCCCGAGTGGGTGAGCAAGACCGATGTCATCCGCTACTCTCGCTGTCCCTACACGTTTTGGCTGATCGACCAGGGAGAACTGAAGCTCGAAGAGACGTTGCCTCCGCAAGTGCTTGAGCTGATCGAGGTGGGAGAAAGATTTCATTCAGCGGTGGAGCGGCAGGCCGAGCCCTTGGAGATCACGCCTGAAGCAGTGCCGACGCTTTTCGATCAGGACATGAGCCTCTACGGCGTGCCGACCATGTACAACCCGGCTTTGCGACTCTATGGGCGTCCCGACGGTATTCGCACGGCGGGTGGGGCGCTTTTCCCAATTGAGATCAAGTCACACGCGGCGATCCAGAGGAGTGATCTGTTAGAGCTTGCCTTCTACTGGCTGCTATTGGAGCCGTTCCGAACCGTCCACAACGTTGAACCGACCGGATACCTGGTGTTCCGGCAAGACGATGAGCCGGCCGAATATGACTTTCCTATTGCGGAACGGCATATTGCGGAGGTGCAACGCCTCATCGCGAAGGTACGGTTTGCGCGCAAGGAGGGTGTCAAACCGAGGATCTGCAACTGCCGCGTGTGCTCGCACCTTCGGCGTGAGGAGGTTGAAGCGGCCGTTGCTCGGCGCAAGGATGTATCCCTTCTCTTTAATGTCGGGCCTTGCTACAGCGAGGTGCTTGATGAGCTGGGAATCAACACGTATGAGCAGCTCGTCGCTGCCGATAGATTTGAAGTCGCTGACGCTATGCGCGAACGCAAGTATTACGCTGCGAATGCTGTCGAGATAGATAGATGGAAGGCGCACGCCCAGAGCTGGATGACCGGCGAGCCCGTGTGCATTGGAGAGGCAGACTGGCCTTTCGGAGACTCGTTCATGGCCCTCGATCTGGAGTACGCCAGCCACATCTGGTGTATCGGCGTCATTGTCGTTTCCGATGGAGTTGCTCAGTCATACCAGCGCTTGTGGGCGGACTCAGATGAGGAAGAGGCGGAGAGCCTTCGAGCTTTGGGGCATCTGCTTGCGCAGCATGGCGATCTGCCGGTTCTAACCTGGGCAGGCGATGGCGCTGACATCCCGGCGCTGGCCAAGGCTTGTTATCGGCATGAGCTTTTCGGCCTCTGGGATGAGATTTGTATTCGCCACTACGACCTTTTTGACTTCGTTAGGAGGTACGTCCGGCTGCCGATTGTCGGCTTGTCGTTGGGGCATGTGGCCGATTACTTCGGCGTTTCGGGTACAAGTCCGATCCAGGACGGTTGGGAGGCGCTGTCTGTATATGGCCAGTATCTTCGGGAAGAGGGGACTGACGTGAAGCGCCGCTTGCGCGACGATCTGATTGCATACAACCGCGATGATGTTGAAGCGCTGGGCGAGGTGGCTGTTCGCATTCGAGGCATAGTTGAAAGTTGGAATGCTGCGGCGTGAGGCTGGCTCCCGAGGAGTACTTTCTCGGCTAGACACCCGGCGACAGGCCGGAGTCTCAGTGCTGGCTAGGCAGAAGTACCGTGATGCAGCCGCTAGATCATTACCGCGCCGCCCCCTCGGCCATCTCATCACTCGGAATGAAAATTCTAATAGATGACTCCGGACCTGGGTCCAAACCTCTGGTGCCAAAGCATCTGCCCACCGTCTCACAGCATTGAGTTCAGCACATAGCTCGGGCGACAGATCTTTTTTTTCGGGGACCGGGTATTTACAAAAAGCGGCGACGAGTTCCTATGCGGTCAAGGGGCGCACCGCTCGCGCACTCATTGCAGCACTTACCGTCCAAGGGCAACCCCGCCTTCGGGCCAGTTTCGTGCCACACTGGCCGGCCCGCGCTCCGTCCTTGCAAATCATGTGACCCCTCAAGAGTATTCCCAATCTCATCGAGCTCTTGAGGGTCATGGCGTTGTGTGTTTGGATTAGCGGGTTCAAGTGATGCCGAAGCTCGCTGCGTGTATCTCGCGTAGCTACACTGAAGAAGCTCCGGAAAGGAGAACTACGCGGAGGCCAAGCTCTTGGACTGGATGACACATGGCTACCATCGAGCGCCCAAACTACACTGACCTTGCGGTATCGACTTTCCGTCTGCACAGCGAAGGCGGAAGTCTTCCGGACCTCCTCGATGTGCTGGAGGGGCTTGAGTCCGCATACGAAGCACTCGTGGTGTTGGACTATTTGGGCTCCAGCGTGGAATCTCAACAGTGGATTCCGAGCGATATAGTGGGCTTCGTTGAATCCGAGCGAAACCGGGTTAGAGCGGAACGGCCTTTGCAACTGGTTGCCGCCTCCATCGAGTCCCCTGGTTGGTTCATCATTGCGGGCGTCGGACGAGCTATAGAGTGGATCGTTTCCCACATCTCTCAGATTTATGGTTTCGTGCTGGAACACTTGGACCCCCGTGACGCCGCACGAAAGGACCTCGAAAACGACGATCGAGTCCTCGACATAGCCATAAAGATGAAGAACCACGAAGGCATCTCGGATGCTCAGTTTCGAGAGGCATGCTCTACCATCCTCGAGGACAGCCTGACCAAAATTGGGCGGGGCCAAGAGGCCGGCGTGATCTCGACCGCAGATCATGCTGAGGCTGCCTAGAGATTGCTACGATGCGTTCCAAAATTTAGGGAGCATCCAAATGCGAACTTTGGAAGTCATGCATATCCGACACGTGGGAGCCAAGCCTCACATCGTGGCTCGCGCGGTGTGGGACAGCTCTCGCACTGGACCTATTCGATGCGCGCGGGCAGGGCCCGATATGTTTTGGATAGTAGACCGCCGATATCAGAGGATTGGCCTAGTCGCCCTCCGAGCAGACGCTGACGGTACCCGGCTAGCGATTGGGCTAGTTCAGGTCCGGCCGAAGGGAGTCGCCGCCCTATCGGAGAAAGTCTGGCAGGGCCGTGTCGAGGCTTTCCTTTCCGCTGTGGAGCGCGCTGCGCACGCGCCCACATGCGATGACATCGAGGCTGCCTGAACCCATCACGCGCGTTTCCAGGCATTGCTGCGGCTCGATTCGACAAGGTAATTGCAAGGAATCCGATGGGCGGTTCGGACGGTGGCATCGGCCCGATGATCTGGCGCCAACGTGCAGCGCAGATTGCCTCAGTGTGGTGCGAGACCAGCCGGAAAAGCTTTCCGGCGCCGCAGCTGTAGGTCCCTCGAAGGGGCACCATGCTCGGGATTAGGGCCGCTTTTGCGGCCAAATCTCGAGTCCGTGGCTCATGGCTTCCAGCGAACCTTGTTCGGCATCGGAGATTCCTGGCCACATAGAAGACAAACCAGGTGCTCCTCGGCCGACTCAACATTGCACGATTCTGGCTGCGACGAGACAACCAAAGTTCCATCGTCGTCCACAGACAAGGTTGAGTCGTAAATGGCGTCAAGCGCGCAGACGCAAACAGCGGTTGCGCCGCAATGGGAACAAGCTGGCGCTTTCATGAAGGAATCTCCCGATTGACTGTTGGTTGTGAGTCGGGATTCAGGTGGGCGGACGGCGTGGGCTCGAACAGTGCGTTCATGCGCTCGGCAGCTTCGCGCCGGATTGGTTGAACGACGTGGGAATATGTGCCCAATGTGAGCATGATGCTGCTGTGTCCCAACATCTCCTGAACAACCTTGGGATTCACGCCTTGCTGTAGGGCGAGCGTGGCCGCAGTGTGCCTTAGATCGTGGACTCGAACCCGACGGAGCCCGGCGGCTTTGACCGTCCGCGCGAACCTGTGATTGACATTGGTCGGGTCGAGCGGGGTCCCGGCTTCGGAGGCAAAGACTGCGTTGGTTCCCGCCCATTCGCCATCGAGGCGTTCACGCTGGCGCAGCCAGTTGTTGCGATGACGGCTGAGGGTTGAGATGGCAATGTCGGTGAGCTCGATGGTTCGGCGGCTGGATGCGCTCTTGGGATCGACGATGACCAAGCCCTTCCCGGAATGCCGTTGGAGGGCTCGGCGGACTGTCAGGGTACCGCGGTCGAGGTCTACATCTTCCCAGCGCAGACCTAGCGCCTCGCCGAGTCGCAGCCCGGTGGTAGCGAGAACGACCCAGAGTGGATGCAACCAATCGTTTTCTGTGGCTCGAAAAAGCTCACGCACATCCTCGATGCTTAGTGTTTCCATTTCCGTGTAGGGCTCACGAGGTGCGGTGACGGCATCGACAACATTTATAGGGACGATTCCGAGACGCACGGCGTCGCGAAGCGCGGCGTGCAACAAGACATGGCATTGCCGAACGCTTCTCGGAGCCAGGCCGGAATGGGATAAGTCAGCATACGCCTGTTGAATGTGCGATGGCCGCAGGGCGTCAAGACGAGTACTGCCGATGTGTGGCGAAAGCCGCCGGCGGTTAAGGTCGTAGCAGACAACGGTTTTCACGGCGAGACCGGGAGCCTTGCTTGCGATCCACGCCTGAAGGTAATCATCGAGGCGCTGCCGGCGATCCTCGGAGAGCCGTCCGGCATCAAGGGCAACCTGCGCCTTTTGGGCAAGCAGGCGCGCCTCTTTCATGGTTGGTACTGTGCCGATGGTCTTGCGGTTGCCGTTGGGTAGGCGCACCTGTACTTGGAAGCCGATCAGGCGTCCGTCGCGCGAGTGGCGCTTGGTGATGCCGCCTTCGTTGCGCCCGCGCTTCACAGCGAGACTCCCGAACGGAGCCCATCGACATACTGCTCAAGCGCTTGCCGAGGTACGCGGCGTAACTTGCCGATGTGGACAGTCTCGATAGCACGTTGCTTGTCAGCGAGGATGTAAAACTGCGCCCGGCTAATGCGCAGCTCAGTGCAAGCCTCGGGAATCGTCAGCAGCATTGACCGCGTTGGCGGCGGCAGCTCATGGTTTGTAGCGCCGTCTGCGGCACCGGCGTTCGCGAAGCCCGGCTGATCTGCCGAGTCGGATATGGCATCGGAACGAAGGTCAAGCTCGTGCCGTAGGCGTTCCAGGGTATCCAGGCGAGTCGCGGTCATTTCAAAGCTCCTGTGGTGTGGACGCAACGCACCCGACAGGAACGCCGTCTGAGCGAGCGGCAAGGCCGCGCGAAGCGCGCCCGGCCTGAGCCTTGAAGCGACAAGCGATGACGGAGTTAGGGTGCGCAGCTTGCACCGCCAATCCACAGGAGGAATGAGATGGGATGAGCCAACCCGGAAGGCTCCGCCACGATGACCACTCAGGCCAGTACCGGCTCGTGACTGACAGGAGTCGATGCGGTTCCGTTGCGGTCCAGCGCGGTGTCAATGCCAAACTCGGTGAGAATCTTCCGAGCGGCGAGGTTGATGCGCTGTGCCGATGAGGAGATCAATTTGGAGGCAGCTTCCCCACCGCCTGCCCAGCCAGCTACGTAACCGAAGCTGTACTGACTCGAGTCGAGACCCAACTCGCTGCACACGACGTACGCGACACTTTCTGCCTCCAGTTCGAGTAAGCCGCGGGTCGCGTCGGCGGGGCGCACCTCCGGACCATGAAGGATCCCGTGACCGATTTCGTGCGCGAGACTTTTGACCGCCTGTGCGGCGTCGACGCTTTCGTTGATCCTTATGCGATTGAGTTCGAACTGGAAGTCACCATTCTTGCGTCCCAGTGAGTCGCTGAGCTCCACGTCAAATCCGAAACTATTTGCGACTGCGGTCAAGGATTGGAAGGCGCCATCGGGATCTGACCCGGTGAGGCGATGGGTCACTTCGGGAAGTGGTTCGCCATCGGTCTGCGAAACGTCGAAGACGTAGGCGGGACGAAATGCGGTGACAATGCCATGGCCGATGCCTTCGGTCTCGGCATCCTCGCTGTCGACCTTGTTGCGGTAGATGATGGGTGCGAGGATGGCAATGCCCTTCTCGCCCTTGAGCACGTGTCGTCCCATTTCCTGCCAGCGCCGATAGCCGGCAATTCGCGTGGCGTCGGGGCGTTGCAAGGCGATGAGCAAGCAGTTGCCCCACGAGTACGCATGGAATCGGCGCTGAATGTCGAGCCACTGCATCCACTGGTCGGAGTTGGTTAGGTTGGTGACTCCCTCACGGAGCCGTTCCAGTACGTCGGTTTTCGGATTGGTTGCCATTGTCGGTCTCCTCTTGGTTGCTGGTGTGAAGTACCCGGCCAATGGCGGAGCCGGGAGAAAGCGGAAGGGCCGTGCGAAGCGCGCCCGGCTTGAGCCTTGAAGCGACCTTCCGGCGTGGCCACGGTCTGGTGACCACACCAGCTATGAGGAGACTGCGCAAGGCAATCCCTCTGACGGACCGCGACGGCCTGGGATCATCCGGAAACGAGTCACAGAAGCCGCAAGTGGACGAGGTCATTCAGGGCTCCTCCCCGTCGAACATCACCATGTCGGCGCGCAGCGATCGGCTTCGACCTATAAGCTCATCGATGATGCCGACACAGTCGGCGCAGAGTTGGTCGCGGTCGATCTGCGTCCAGGTGCCGCAGCGAATGCAGCACCAAAACGTCGGGGGTTCGGCGCAGCCGTTCGAGGAGTCAGCCACTATGCCAGTCCCTCCTTCTCGGCGACGGCGGCGGTGCGCCGTGTGCGTCGACGCGCCGGGGGAACCTGCGGAGTTGCGGCGAGTTCCTGCTCCGATGGCTCCGCCTCGGTTGGTGGAACCGGAGAGTTGATCTGGTGACCGCGGCCAAGAAAGACGACCCGGCCGGCAACAATGCGTGTCTGTTGGCGTCGTTCGCCCGCCTTCTCCCACGTGCTGGTTTCCAACCGGCCGTCAACGTAGATCAGCTCGCCCTTCACCAGGTTGCCAACCTGCTCCGCAAGAGCGTTCCAGGTTACGACCGTGTGGTAGTCGGGAACGTGTTCGCCGTTGACGCGGCGATTGGTGGCGACTCGCAGCTGGCAATACGCGGTTCCCTGCTGCGTGTACCCCAGCTCCGGTTCGTGTGTCAGGCGTCCGATGATCTCTGCGCGATTCAGCATGTCGATAGACCTCCGTTTGGCGTTGGCATTGGCAAGGGGCGTGAGGAAATTGCTCGCCGCGGCCTCGGTTCGCGGCAGATGTGTTTGGCAACAGAGCGCGCGTGGTCGCGGGCGCGTTGGGCCAGGACTCGCGTGTATGGCACGGACTGACCGAGCGCCTTCGCGACCTGCTGGTACGTGGAGTCTTCGAGATACAGCTGGATGAGTACGAAGCGCTCGCGTGCCGAAAGGTGTCGCATGATTTGACACACAAGCTGCCGTTGCGCGACGAGCGTCTCGGGATCGAGCGCACGCTCTGCTCCAAGTGCGTGCGATGCAACCGCATCGCGTTGCTCGTCGATGGGCAGCAAGAGCTGCCGGCCTTCCTCCGAAACCTGGCGACGATGAATGTCAATGCAGGCCCGCGATGCAATCCGGATGAGCCAGGCTTCCGGATTCTCCAGATTCCGTTGCGAGCGCCTGATGAAACGGGCAAAGGTGTCCTGCGCCGCGTCCTGCGCATCCTCTCGGGTACGCGCGCGCGACAGACAGAACCTCTCTACCGCCGGGCCATACTTCGTGAGGATGGCCCGGTCATCTATTGGGACCTCGCACGGTCCGGAAGTCGAGTCCATTCGTCACGTACTCGTTCCGGTCCCGCCGGGCATATCAGGCGATTTCGGAAAGCCTCCCGAATCGGGTAGGGGAACGGGGTTACCCCGTCCCCTCCCACACCACCGGACGTGCGGGCCTCGCATCCGGCGGTTCGTCAGGCACTCCGCAGCCTTGAGTAGCTGGCAGCAAATCCTCTCAGGCCAAGCGATTCCCAATAGGCGTTGGGCAGCGTACGTTGCAGGAGTGCTGACCCAGCAATCCGCCACGGGCCTTTGCGGGTGTTACCCCACTCATAGGCCTTTTGGTGTGGGGTGCCAAGGGCACGCAGGTTCCGGACCCGTGTGCGCACACGTTTCCATTCCTTCCAGCGCGCTTGCCGCAACCGGCGACGGAGCCATTCGTCGAGGGCCTGGAACGTTCCCGGCGTCTCGGCGATTGCGAAATAGGCGCACCAACCGGCGATGAACCGGTTGAGCAATCCAATCCGCTTCTCCATGCTGATTCCCCGCGCACGGCGGGTTAGCTTGCGAATCTCATACCGCAGTCGCGTGAGCGCCTTCGGGTCAATCCGCAATGCCGGTCCATGCTGGGTGAAGTAGAACGCGAATCCAAGCACTGCCGCTTTGGCGGCGCGCTTGGTCGTGGACTTCTCCCGATTCACCTTCAATCTCAACCGACGTTCGAGAAATCCGGTGACACTTGCCAATGTCCTTTCCGCCGCTCGCTTGGTACGCGTGTAGACGCGAATGTCGTCCGCGTATCTCACAAAGCGGTGGCCGCGGTTTTCCAGCTCCCGGTCCAAATCATCGAGCATGATGTTGGCCAGCAGCGGCGAGAGTGGCCCACCCTGGGGTGCACCGACTTCGCTAGGTTGCTTGATGCCATCCACCAATATCCCGGCGTTCAGATATTTCCGGATGAGCCGAAGTACGCGCGGATCAGAAACCTTGCGGGCCACTCGTGCCATTAGAGCGTCGTGCTGCACTCGGTCAAAGAACCGGTCCAGGTCAACGTCAACAACCCGCCTGTATCCCTCGGCAACGTACCCCTTGGCCGTGTTGACGGCTTGATGGGCACTGCGCCTTGGCCGAAAACCAAAACTATGCTCCGAGAACTCAGGGTCGAAGATGGGCGTGAGCGCTTGCGCCACGGCCTGCTGGATAAGCCGGTCCAGCAATGTCGGTATGCCCAGTTCGCGCATTCCACCGTCGGGTTTGGGAATTGTCACCCGGCGGACTGGCGCCGGGCCGGTACATACCTGCGTCTAACGTTGAGCGGATTTCTAGCCAATGCGCCTTTAGCCACGGACGCATCTCTGCCACCGTCATGCCATCAACTCCTGGCGGACGGCCATTGCGCTCGACACGCTGCAATGCTCGCTTCATGTTGTCGCGGGCGAATACTTTCTCCCACAACATCAGTTCCCGAGCAGGTTGAACATCCTCTCCAGCGGGCGTCGAGAGATTCCTCGGCTCAGCGCTGGCTTCCGCGGGATTCACCGCTTTCCCCATACGCTGGCTCGTCGCAACGAGTTGGCTGCTGTCATCGAAATCTCCACAAGCTACACCGGCGGTTTGCTCGCCTAACGTTCAGCCCTTCCCGGTCATGTCTATCCCACCGGTACTATGGCCTCGGCTGACCCCTGCATAGTCAGCCCACGCATTGCTGCGCAGACCGTCGGCTATCACCGACCCCATGCAGGTCTCCCCAGATAAGAACAATCACTTTCCCCCTACGCCCGCTGCATCTACTTGACGATCTCTTGGTGATGACGGACTTCGCCGTGTGTTGCCGACTCATCCAGATCGCCCTGCCTCATATGCAGTTCGTGTTCCTCGGTGCAGGGTTTCGCCTCGGGCTTCCTTCCGACCTCACCTCGCGATGAGGCCGTTGCCTCCGGCTAGGACTTTGACATCACCTCCTCGTCCGGGAGACTTTCACTCCCAAGTGATTGCCCATGCTGGGCGTACAACAAGAAAGGCAGGCCCGAATGGGCCTGCCTATGTGGTCGCCTTATCGCGGA
>Ga0070739_10005802_pt1 | contig 13891 bp, 13 predicted proteins | sample Coa_R1_7_FD_66445 | JGI IMG/M metagenome (GOLD analysis project Ga0070739, IMG submission 66445) | Surface soil microbial communities from Centralia Pennsylvania, which are recovering from an underground coalmine fire - Coalmine... | ecosystem: Environmental > Terrestrial > Soil > Unclassified ... | reverse complement strand
CACGCGCTGCTCGAGCCGATGCTGGCCGCGGCCGTGGACGATCGCGAGGTGCTCGCGCAGGCCCATCTCGCCAACGCGCTCGTGCAGTCGGCGCTGGGACGGCTCGAGCGCGCCTTCGCCTCGGCGGACGCCGCGGTGGCGCTGGCGCGCGAGCCGGCAAGCCGGGTGGCCGCGCTGATGGCCCGCGGCGCCGCACACGCGCGCCTCGGCCGCTTCGAGGCCGGCGTGGGCGACCTCGAGCGGGCCAGCGCGCTGGCGCGAGAGGTCGGGCCGGCCGAGCTCGCGGGCGCGCTTCACCGCGAGGCCCAGGCGAGGCTCGGGGCCGGGCAGCTCGAGCGCGGAGCCGAGCTGCTGCGCGAGGCCGAGCAGCTCGGCGAGCGCACGCAGGCGCGGGGAACGTGGCCATCGCACACGCTGCGCGGCGATCTCGCGCTGCTCTCCGAGCGGACCGACGAGGCCGTGGAGCACTACGTGCGCTCGCTCGAGCTGGCCCATGAGCAGGGGCGCGAGGTCCAGGTCTACTGGGACCTCATCTGTCTGGCCGACGCGCTGGCGGCCGGCGGCCGCGATCCCGAGGCGCTGGAGGTGGCCGGGATGGCCGAGGCGCACATCCGGCAGCTCGGCGCCACGCGGGCGGTGGGCTGGCACGTGCAGGGCGTCGACCGCACGAGCGAGGCGGCGGAGCGGCTCGGCCCGGCCGCCGAGCGGCTGCGGGCTCGCGGGCGCTCGGTCAAGGCGGGCGTGCGCGTCGCGCGCGCCTGCGCGCTGGCCCGGGCGCTCAGCTCAGTTGCGGAGTGAGCTCTCGGGCCGCGGGCGCCGGCGTGGTGGCCCGCGCCCGCGGGTCAGACGAGCAGCTCGCGCGACTGAGCCCAGGCCTGCACGTCGGCCTCGAAGCGCTGCCAGTCGATCTCGAGGCCGCCCGAGGGTGGAAGCGGGTCCCAGTGCGGCGGCAGGCCGCCGCGTCCGTCGTCCTCGTCGTCGTCGGCGGCTGGACCGTCCTCGGCCTGCTTGCCGGCCGCCATCGCGACGGCCACGAAGCCCAGCGGCAGCTGGACGGCGGCGATCAGATCGACGGCCAGGATCGGCGCGCTCAGATACCCGGTCACCGCCCCCTCGCCCGCACTGAGCACGGCGCCGGCCACCACCCACAGCAACACATAGCGAACGACCAGCTTGGGGCGCGGCTGCGGATGGTCTGGGCTCACGGCCCGATTAATCGGCCGCGAGAGCGCGATCGTTAGCCGGGGCTACCGGGCCTCGCCGCGGGCTGCGCGCGCCGAGCCCCCGCCGAGAAGACGCGCGAGGCTCGTGCGCAGGCGGGCGAACCAGCCCTGCTTGGCCGGTTCCGCGAGCAGAGCCGGGCCGCCACCGGGCGGCGGCTTGCTGGCGGAGGGATTCGTGAGCAGCGGAGGTCGCGTGGCGCGCACCGGCGGCGGCGCGGCGGCGGCCGGCTCGGCGGCCTCGGGTTCGCCGAACAGTGTGGCCGCTGCCGTGTTGGCCCACATCAGCGACTCGAGGTAGACCTCGCCGGCGCTCGGCACCAGCGCCGGGGTGGCACCGTAGTCGCCACTCTCCAGCGCCACGACGGTGTCCAGCAGGGTCCCGAGCCTGCCGCGGCGCAGCACGAGCGCCTCGCGCACGTCGGTTGCGAAGGGGAGCGACTCGACCACCTCGGCCATCGGCGCATCCATCATCGCGTCGATGACCGAGAACAACCCAAGCGTGAACAGCTCAGCCGGCGTGGCGATCCCCAGCGACGCGCCCGCCAGCTCGCAGAAGTGCGCGCGGATCAGCGCCGTCGCGGCCAGCTCGGGCGGCTTGTCGTCGATCGTGGCCAGCACGCTGAGCGTGGCCCAGCGGCGCACGTTCTCGAGCCCCAGGAGCGCAAGCGCCTGGCCGATCGAGCGGACCTCGCCGCGCAGGCCGAAGTAGGCGGAGTTCACGTAGCGCAGAAGGCGGAAGCTCAGCGCCACGTCGCGGCTGATCAGCTTCTCGACGTCGGAGAGCTGGACCTTCGGCTCCTGGAGCGCGCCGACGACCTGGAGCAGCGAGAGCCGGTTGGCGGAGATCCCGCGCGTGCACACGACGGCCGGGCGGCAGAAGAAGTACCCCTGAAAGAGGTCGGCTCCGGCGTCGACTGAGAACTCGTGGTCGGGCGGCGTGTCGAGCTTCTCGGCCACGATCGTCCCCTGGTGCGGCTTCAGCTGCGCCACGAGCTCCTTGAAGTGCTCGTGCCCGAGCTCGCCGAGGTTCAGCTTGACCAGGTCGAAGAGCTCGAGCAGCGGCGGCGTGGAGGGGAGGGCGCTGAAGTCGTCCAGGGCCAGGCGGTATCCGTCGGCCTTGAGCTGGCGCACGGCCGCCGCGACCTGCTCGTCGGCCAGGTCGCGCTCGGAGATCTCCAGACCGACCAGGCCCGGCGGGATGGCCTGGGCCAGGCCACCGACCACGAACTCGCGCGAGACGTTCACCCAGGCCGTCTTGCGTCCGACGATCCGCTTGAGATCGAGCTCGGTGAGCGCGTTCAGCAGCACGGTCGCCGTGGCCCGCTCCGGGTCGGTGGTCGAGACCTCGGTGACGTATCCGCCGCCGCGGAAGAGCAGCTCGTAGCCGACGGCTTCGAGCCTGCTGTTGAAGATCGGCTGACGAGCTACGAATGCGTCTGGCATGAGGTCCCCTCGGGTAGGTCGGCACGCGCGCCCGGGGCTTGAACCGAACCTCCTCGCGCTGGACGTTCAGGCAGCGGGCGGCGCGCCGGCACCTCGCTGCCCGACCGGGCACTCAACAGGCGGCGCGGCGGCACCTCCCGGCCGCACCGTTCAGGCGGCCAGCTCGCCGAAGCCGATCGCGGGACGCGCGGGGGCGGTCGTGTCCGCGGCGTCGCTCGGGGCGGGCGCGCTGAGCTGATCCCCGCAGCGCGGGCAGGTGTGCGGGCCGTCAAGCTCGTGCTCGGGCAGCGAGGCCCACGAGATCTGGCAGTTGGTGCAGTGGCGCCGGTGCATCTTGAGTTTCCCTCTCCGTGCTAGGACTGTTCCGATCCCAGCCGGGTTATCGGCACCAGGGCGCGCCGGCACGAGTCCCCTGGGGCAGGTGTCGGCGGGTGTCAGGTGTCGGGGTCGGCGGGTGGCGGCGGGTGCGCGGCGGCTCAGCTGCGGCAGACCGACTCGACGTTCGTCCCGTCGGGGTCGCGCACGTAGGCCGCGTAGTAGCGCTCGCCGTAGTGCGGCCGCTCGCCGGGGGTGCCGTTGTCCCGATAGCCCGCGCTGCGCGCCGCCTCGTGAAATTGCTGCACGGTGGTGCGGTCGGGGGCCGGGAAGGCCAGGTGGAGGTTCTCGGTCGGCGGGCGACCGTCCTGGATGAGCGCAAAGGTCGCCCAGGCGCCCGCGAACTGCGCGCCGCCCGGCCACCGGGTGCCGGTGCGCAGCCCCGTGTGGCGCGCGATCGTGGTGTAGAAGTGCGCCGACTTCGGGAGGTCGCGGACGCCTATCCACAGGTGATCGACGCATCCGCCGCGGCGCGTGCCGTCGTGGACGACCGCCTCGACGCTGTTGCCATCGGGGTCGCGCAAGAAGGCGGCGTAGTAGTCCTCGCCATACTGCCGGCGCTCCCCGGGCGCTCCGTCGTCCCCGTACGCGAGATCGACCGCGGTGCGCCAGAAGGCGTCGACCTCGGCCCGCGATGACGCCACGAAGCCGACATGCAGATGACGAGTGGGCGGGTGCTCGCCGTCGGCGGCCATGACCGCGAAGTCCTCCCAGGCGGTGATCTCGGTCCGGCGGTGCGTGGGCTCGATGCCGAGTACCGAGAGCACCGTGAGGTAGAACTGCTCAGAGGCGCCACGATCCGACGCCCTGATCGTCACGTGAGCGAACACCCAGCGGACTCTACGGCCAAGCACGGTATCGCCGGTCTCTTCGAGCGGGTGGTGCTGTCCGTCCTGACCGTGCTGATCAGCGTGAACCTGTGGACGGGCTTCCCGCTCCTCGCGCTGTGGATCGGATCGCGCGTAGCCGGCGCCAACCGCCTGAGCATGGGCGCGATCGCGGTCGCCCTGCTGGCGCTGTGCGTGTTCACGGCCGCGGGAGTTGCGGCCCTCGGGCGCATCAGCGCGCGGTACGACCGCGTGACCGGTCGTCCGCCGCCCATGCGCCAGCCGGCGCCATGGATGCGCAGCATGCGCGACGAGGGCGCCGCACCGGGCCGCCGTGGACGCCCGGCCAGCGCGGTGGAGACGATCGTCGTCGTGTCGGTCGTAGCTGCCGTGATCGCGTTCGAGGTGTGGTTCTTCTTCTTCGCCGGGTCTTCGCTGCCGGGGGGCAGCATGATCCGGCGCACGCTGTGAGCCGCGGGCCGGACTGAGACCGCTCGGGCGTCCGGCCGCCTACGGCCGCCCCGCGCCGCCCTCCCCCGCTCGGGCCGCCGTGGCGCCGCCGGTCCGCCGCCCGCGCCCGCCCCGACCGCGGCTGGATGCACGAACCCCTGGCCGACCACGGACGTCAGTGCGTCTGGCCGCGCATAGCGCGGCGGGATGCACGAACCCCGCGGCGAAAGCGGACGTGTGTGCGTTTAGCCGCGGGGCGCGCGGGCGTCTGCGCGTCTGGCCCGCGGGCCGCCCGGCCGCGCGCCCCGACCACGGCGCGCCCGGGCCCGCGCCCCACGGCGCAGCGCACCGTTCCGCCGACGGGCGCGCGCCGGCCTCGACCCTCACACGTCCAGGTGGACCACCTCGAACCCGAACCGCTCGGCCAGCCGCGCCGCCACGAGCGAGCGGTGGCAGGCGGCCGCCGTGGCCTCGACGCACATGAGGGCGCCCACCCCGTGCACGGGCAGCCGGCGGATCAGCGGCTCGAGCGGGACCAGGTCGAGGATCTCCTCGGTGAATATGCGGACGTACTCGGGCGCCAGGGTCACGCGCGAGCGCTTGCCCACCCCCTGGCGGTCGTCCTCGCGGTACTGGACGTGGCGCAGCTCGGTGTCGGGCGCCAGCTCAGGGTGGTACTCGTAGCCGATGTGAGCGTCGGCGAGCAACCGCTGTAGCCGCTGCGCGTTCGCCCAGGCATACGCGGAGCCCCGGACGCCCCGCCGCTGGCGGATGTCGAGGACCTTGGTCACCCCCGCGGCGTCGAGCGCCTCCACGAAACCGGCGCCCGTCCGCTCGTAGACGCCGATGGTGGCGATGCGCGGCACGGCGCCATCGTGCCACGGCTACGGTTAGGGGATGACCGTCGACGACCCCACCCTGCGCGCATCCGGCGTCCTCGACCTCGACGGCGAGGAGATGCGCCGCCTCGGCTACTCGGTTGTCGACGCCGTGGTCGAGCACTTCGAGCACGGTCGCGAGCGGCCGGCCATCCGCACGGGCGACGCGCAGGAGCTTCGGGCGGCCCTGGGCGCCGGCCCGGCGCCCGAGGAGCCGTCGGACCCGCAGGCCTGCATCCAGGCGCTGCTCGACACCGCGCTCACCCACATGCAGCATGGCGATCATCCCCGCTACTTCGCCCGCGTCCCCGGTCCGTCGTCGTTCGTGGGCGTCCTCGGGGACTGGCTGGCCACGGGCTTCAACACGCTCGTGACCTCGTGGGCGGGCAGCTCGGGCCCGGCCACCGTCGAGCTGGTGGCGCTCGACTGGCTCCGCCAGCTGCTGGGACTCCCAGAGGAGACCGAGGGCGTCCTGGTGAGCGGAGGCTCGATGGCCAACCTGACGGCGCTGGCCGCCGCGCGCCACGACGGCGGTCCCGGCGTGGTCTATATGTCGGACCAGGCGCACGCCTCGATCGCGCGGGGCCTGAGCGCCCTCGGCTTCCCGGCCGACCACGTCGTGGTGCTGCCCAGCGACCCCGGCTTTCGTCTCGACCCCGACGCCGTCCGCGCGGCCGTCGAGCGCGACCGCGCCGCCGGGCGGCGCCCCGGCTTCGTCGTGGCCAGCGCGGGAACCACCAACACGGGCGCGGTCGACCCGCTCGGCCCGCTCGCCGATCTCTGCTCGGAGCAGGACATGTGGTTGCACGTGGACGGCGCCTACGGTGCCCCCGCGGCGCTCTGCCCCGCCGGCCGCGCCGCTCTCAAAGGCCTGCCGCGCGCCGACTCGCTGGTGCTCGACCCACACAAGTGGCTCTTTCAGCCCTACGACAGCGGCTGCGTGTTCGTGCGCCGGCCGGGCGCGCTCGCCCGCGCGTTCACGATGGATCCCGAGTACCTGGTCGACACGCGGGGGCGCGGGGGCGAGGTCGACTTCCGCGACCGCACGCTCGAGCTCAGCCGCCGCGGGCGCGCGCTCAAGCTGTGGCTGACCCTGCGCACCTACGGGGCGGCCCGCCTGCGCTCGGCCATCGCGCGCGGCATCGAGCTGGCGGAGTACGCCGAGGGCCTGATCCGCTCGGACGAGCGGTGGGACATCGTCACGCCGGCCCAGCTCGCGGTCGTCACCTTCGCCCGCCGCGGCGCCGATCCCGGCCACGCCGCCCGCGCGGCCGCCGAGCTGACCTGCGACGGCTACGCCGCTGTGTCGAGCACCACGCTCAAGGGCCGCTCGGCGCTTCGCCTGTGCACCATCAACCCCCGGACGACCGAGCCGGAGATCGCCGCCACGCTAGAACGTCTGGCAGCGGCCGGGTGTTGACGACACCGGCCGCCGTGGCCCAGCCGCGGCGGGCCGTGGCCACCGAGAAGACCATGTTGGCCAGCCCGCGCACCGAGTGCGAGTCCGTCGAGCAGACGATCTGCACGCCGGCCTGGAGCGCGGCGCGGACGTACTCGCCGCGGAGGTCGAGGCGATCGGGCAGGCCATTGACCTCGAGCGCGACCCCCTCCTCGTGAGCGACGCCGAAGATGTGCTCGAGGTCGAGCGCGTTCTCGGGCCGGCGGTTCACGTACCGGCCCTTGGGGTGGCTGAGGCAGCACACGTAGGGGTTGCGTAGGGCGCGCTCGACGCGCTCGGTCATCTGCGGCGCGGGCATGCGCTGGCCCCCATGCACGCTCGCCTGCACCCAGTCGAGCTCCGCCAGCACGTCGTCGGGGAGGTCGAGGCGGCCGTCGGGCAGGATGTCGCACTCGGTCCCGCGCAGGATGCGGAAGGGCGCCAGGCGCTCGTTGGCGGCGGCGATCTCCTCCCCCTGGCGGCGCACGTCGTCGGGGGTGAGCCCGCGCACCGCCCCCACGGCCGGCGTGTGATCGCAGATCGCGATGTAGTCGTAGCCGCGCTCGGCCGCCGCGCGGCCCATCTCCTCGACGCTCGCCCGGCCGTCGGACCACGTCGTGTGCATGTGCAGGTCGCCACGGATCTGCTCGAGGCCCAGCAGCGCGGGCGGCCGCCCGCGGAACGGCGCCTCGCGCAGCTCCGGCGGGCACCACGGCACCCCGAGCGCCCGGTAGACCCGCTCCTCGTCGGGCGCGTCGGGCAGGGCTCCCAGCCCCTCCACGTAGCCGCGCGAGCCGGTCGCGCGCACCAGCTCGGTGCCGAGGCGCCCGGGCGCAGGCACGCTCAACACCACCGGCACGCCCTCGACGGTCACGCCGACGGCCCGGCGCTCGGCGCGCTCGACGACGGCCACGATCTGCGGCAGGGCGGCGAAGCTCTCGAGCACCGGCGCGGGATCCTCGGCTGCGCGCACCACGGCCAGGTCCTCGCAGGAGTCGCACCAGCGGCGCACGTCGCCCGCGGCCTCGCCGCCCAGCGCGGCGGCGACGCCGCCGACGAGCTCCCATGCGCGGTTCAGCAGCAGCCCGCGGGCCGGGCGCGGTTTGGACTCGCGGGCCAGCGCGCCGGTCAGCCGCGCCTCGGTCTTCTCGCCGATCCCCGGCACCTCGCGCAGGCGGCCGGCCGCCGCCGCGGCACGGAACTCGTCGGCCGTGCGCACGCCGAGCGCCCGGGCGAGCTCGAGCGAGCGCCGCGCGCTCAGGCCGAGATAGCGCCCGAGCCCGATCAGCTCGGGGGAGAGCTCGCGCTCGAGCTCGGCGAGCTCGGCGATCTCGCCGGTTTGCACCAGCTCGCGCAGGCGCGCCTCGATACCAGGCCCGATCCCGCGCAGCTCACGCGCGCGGCCGTCGCAGACCAGCTCGTCGATCGGCAGCGCCGCGCCGCGGATCGTCTCCGCCGCGCGGCGGTAGGCGCGCGTCGTGTATGGATTCGCGTCCGCCAGCTCGAGCAGCGAGGCGAACGCCTCGAGCCGGTCGGCGATCTCGCCGTTGGTCACCTACGGGAGCTTGTCAGCCAAGGAGAGGCACGAGCGCACACAGGGCCCCCACGCACAGGAGCAGCCCGCCGGCGCTCGCGGGCTCGGAGCGCCACGCGGGGGGGAAGCGCTCGTCCATGCGCACCCACGCGCCGCCCGCGCCCAGCAGGTCGTGCACCAGCAGATGCCCCCTGAATTTGCCCCTCGACCGCGCCTCCCGCGCCGCAGGCGGCCGAGGCGCAGTGCGCGCGGCCGCACGGGACTCAGGTCTCGCCGCGCAGCACCGGCTGAGCCGTGTCGGCCAGGCGCTCGAGCAGCGCCGCGGCCTCGGCCGGACCGTCGTGGGCGGCCAGCTCGGCCGCCAGCTCGCGCGCCCGGACGCGGTAGCGCTCGTCGGTCAACGCGCGGCGCACGGCGCGGGCGAGCAGGCGCGGGGGAGGCGCGATCCGCTTGAGGTTCAGGCCTGCGCCGCTGTGGGCGACGCGGCTCGCCACCTCGGGGTCGGTTGCACCCGCCACGACGATCGGCACGCCGCAGGCGAGCGCGTGCTGGACGCCGCCGAAGCCTCCGTTGGTCACGAACACGTCGACCAGGGGCATCACCGCGTGGAGGGGGACGTAGCGCTCCACATGCGCGTTGGCGGGCGCCGGGTCGAGCCGGAAGCGCTCGAGATCCGGCACGCCGGCCGCCACCACGAGCACGTCCTCGCCGGCCAGCGCCCGCAGCGCCGGACGGATGAGCTCGCGCACGTCGGTGTCGACGGTTCCCTGGGTGACGAGCACGAGCGGCCGCCGGCGCCCGCTGGCCTCCTGCCACCACGGCGGGTGGAAGAAGCGCTCGGCCGCCTCCGGCAGCAGTGCTCCGACGAAGTGCACCTGCGGCGGCAGGTTCGGCCGCGGGTACTCGAAGCTCCGGGCGGTGGGCTGGAGGAACAGGAAGGGCGAGAGGAGCTGGCTCTCGAAGCGGCGCGGGCGCACGCCGATCCGCCGGCACTGAGCGGCCATCTCCACCGAGACGAAGCGGAACATGAGATGCGGCGCGAGCCCCGCGAGCAGGCGGTTGCGCAGGCGGCCCAGCGGCGAGCGCCCGGGCTCCAGCGCGAGCCCGTGGGGCGCGATCCCGCGGCCGGAGAGGCCGAGGCAGGTCGTGTTGTACACGGCGTTGGGCGGGCCGCCGAGCTCGCTGACCGCGAACGGGGCCGCCATCGAGGAGTCCCCGACCAGCGCGTGCGCGGGCCAGCGGGCGAGGATCGCCGCCAGGTCGGCGTGCTGGCGCGCGAGCTGGCGGACGAACAGGTTCATGGCGTCGAAGCGGATCTGGCGGATGCCTCCGCGCATCCGCCGGCGCGACGGAAAGGCCGCGTCGAGGTCGGAGTCGTCGTAGTCATAGGCCTCGGCGTAGGGCTCGAAGGCGGCGCCCGCCGCCTCGATGTCGCCCGCGAAGCGCCCGCCCGCGTACCAGCGCACCTCGTGGCCGCGGCGCGTGAGCTCGCGCACGATGGGGAGCGCCGGGAGCACGTGTCCGGTGAGCGGCTGGCTGGCGAACAGGAAGCGGGCCATGGCGTGCCCTACGTTGGCAGAGGCCGGCCGGCGGGTGCGGTGCCGGGCGGCGCCGGCTCAGCGCACGCGGACGCTGCGCACCAGCAGCCGCCGGTGCCCGTGGGCGACGACGAGCGTGTAGCGGCCGGGCGCCAGCCGGTGGCGGCGATCGCGAAGCACGAGCACGTGCCCGCGCGGACCCAGCCGCTGCACCGCCGACTCGGCGACGAGGCTCACGCCATGGCGCAGCACGACCTCGACCCCGCGCAACGTGCCGTGAGCGCTCCACAGCTCGACGGCGATAGCGTGGCCGTGCGCGCGGCGCCCGAGATAGCGCAGCCGGACCCGCGCCCGGTGCCGGTGGGCGCCGGAGGGCACGGGCAGCGGAGCGAGCGAGTTCCCGGGAGCGATCTTGGGGCAGCCGTCGGCCACCGCCTGGCCGTGCAGGCGCGCGGCCAGGAAGGTGAACGCCGCCTGCTCGAACGGGACCGCGGCGTGGGTGTGGTCATCGCCGCCGTACTCGTTGAACTGGACGGACACGCCGCGCCGGCAGTACGTGTAGGCCAGCGCCTGGACGTCGCGAGCCACCATCACGCCGTCGCCCGTGCCGTCGGCGTTGCCCACGGCGAGCAGCAGCGGCCCCTTCGGCGTGCCGCTCCGGCCCATGATCAGCCGATCGAGCGTGCGCACGAACACCGGGATCGCGTAGATGTTCGAGAAGCGCGGGCGCAGCAGCTTCTGGTAGGTGAGGCCGGGATAGGCGCCGAGGAAGCTGTTGATGCACTGGTCCTTCACCTGATGGGTGACCTGTACGCCGTACGGCGAGAGGTAACGATCGAAGTTCACCGAGAACGCGCGCCCGAGCCCGACCAGCACCGCTGGGATCACGCCCGACCAGCTGGGGCTGCCGTTGATGTAGGCGAGGTTGTGGAAGAAGTCGACGGGCACGCCGCCCGCGGCGGCGCCGACGATGTGCAGCTCCGGCGCGTAGCCGGGAGCGAGCTCCGCGGCGAACTCGGTGGCGATCGAGCCGCCCGAGTACCCGACCATCCCCACCGGCGTGCTCGCGGCCGGCAGCCGCAGGAACCGCTCCGCGGCGCGGATGCCGTCCAGCGTCCCGTAGCCGGACTCCTGTCCCGCGCCCCAGTCCAGCTGCACGCTCTCGTAGTCGGGCACGACGACCGTGTAGCCGGCCGCCACGTAGGCGAGGATCACCTGCTCCTCGTCCTGCGCGGTGCTGTAGCCGGGGTTGCCCCCGCGCAGCGTGTAGGAGGGATCGCATTCCGATCCGAGCGCGTCGTAGGCGGTCTGGTAGGCCACGATCCGCGGGGCGGGGAGCGGCACGGCGGGCCGCAGGATCGTGGCGACGGTCACCGTCGGCGCGCCGAGCTCGCCCGTCGTGCGGTAGAGGACCTGGCTGGCGCGCAGCGGGGTCGCCGTGCCCCCCTCGGCGACCTGAACCGTGCGCGTGCGCAGCACGGTCCCCGGGGCGATGCCGGCCAGCGGCCCGTTGTAGGCGTAGAAGGGATCGCTCGAGGGCAGCGGCGGGCCGGCGGCGCGCGCCGGGGACGCGCTCGCGAGCGGTATGCCGGCCCCCAGCACGCAGGCCACCAGAGCGATTAGAAACGCTCGCCTCGACGGTCTTCCCTTACGCATGTCATCGACCTCCCAGGGGATGCCGGTCCGCGGATACGACTTATGTCACATCCGATGCGCGCGCGCGCCCGTAGAACTGCGGGAAGCCGCCGTGATCGCCTCCGACGAAGCAACCCTGAACCTCACCCTCCCGGCCGTGCAGCTCCGCGCGCTGGCGCGCCGCATGCTGGTGCCGGCACTGGCGGGGCTCGCCGTGGGCGCGTTCCTGCTGGCGGGTCACGGGCACCTCGGGACCGTCACCGACGCGCTGCGGCGCGCGCTGCATGCCAATCCCGCGTGGGTGCTGGCCGGGGTGGCGTTCGAGGGCCTGTCGCTCGCCGCGTACGTCGCGCTCCTCTCGCTCGTCGCGGGCCGGGCCAGCGAGCGCATCGGGTTGCGCGAGAGCGCGCAGATCACGCTGGCCGGGGCGGCCGCCACGCGCCTGCTGCCGACCGCGGGGGCCGGGGGCGCCGCCCTCACGGTCTGGACGTTGCGCCGGGCGGGGCTGCGCTCGGGCGCGGCGGTGAGCACGCTGCTGACGTTCTTCGTCCTGCTCTACGCGATCTTCCTGGGCGGTGTCGTCGTGGCCGGGGCGTGGCTCGGACTGGGAGGGGTGCGGGGCCCGGAGGCGCTGGCGCTGGGCTCAGCCGGCGTGGCGCTGCTCGCCGTTGCGGCCTGCCTCGCGCTCGCCGCCCTCAGCGCGGGCGGGGCGCGCGGCCGCGAGCTGCCAGTGGGCCCGAGCCGCGTCAGGCGCGGCGCGGGGATGCTGGGGGTGGCCGTGCACCGAGCGGTCCGGCTGCTCGCGGGCGCAGACGTCCGGCTGGCCGGGGCGCTCGGCTACTGGTTGTTCGACGCCGCTGTGCTCGTGGCGATGCTGCACGCCTTCGGCACGCCGCCGGCGCTGCCCGTGATCGCGCTCGCCTACCTGCTCGGCCAGGTCGCCAACACGATCCCGCTGCCGGGGTCGGTGAGCGGGGGGATGGCCGGGGTGCTGATCGCCTTCCACGTGCCCGCAGGGCTGGCCCTCCCGGCCGTGCTGGCATACCGGACGATTGCGGTCTGGCTGCCCACGCCGCCCGCGCTGGGCGCGATCCCGGCCCTGCGCCGGACGGTTGCGCGGTGGTCGCGGGAAGCGGTGGCCGCCGGTCCGGCCGCATGAGCGGCCGGCCGGGCCGGATGAGCCGCCACCCCTAGACCGGGGCCTCGAGCGGGAGCGGCGAGGAGGGCTTGAGCTCCTCCAGGCGCAGGAGCGTGTTGACCCGCGCCGCGCCGCCGCGAGTGGAGATGCGCACGAGCACGCGCTGGAGCTCTGCCACCTCTCGAGCCACCACCAGCAGCATCGCGTCGGTCTCGCCCGTGACCCAGTCGGCCGCGATCACCTCGGGCATCGATCGCACGGCGGTGGCGAAGCGCCGATGCGAGGCGTCGTCGTGGCGCTGGAGTGTCACGGCCACGTAGACCTGGAGCGCGAAGCCGGCGGCGGCGGGGTCCAGCCGGGCCACGATCCCGCGCACGATGCCTGACTCCTTCAGCCGGCGCACGCGGTGCAGGGTGGCGGCGGGAGAGAGCCCGACGACCCGGGCCAGCTCCACGTTGGGCCGGTCGGCGTCGAGCTGGAGCTCCTCGAGCAGTCGCAGATCAATTAAATCAAGCGAGATCGGCATATCACTAAAGAATATCTTGCACTTCGCCCTAGGCAGCCTGCTGTGGCTGGAAAGCCTCGTCCGCTGACCGATCATCAGTGTTGTGAAGACTTCGAACCGCACGGCGATCGCCGCTCTGGCCAGCGCAGGGGCCCTCTGGGGGCTCAGCGTGCCGCTGTCCAAGCTCGCGCTGCCCTGGCTGGGGGCGGCCTGGTTGACGGTGGCTCGCTTCGCGCTGGCCGCGCCCGTGCTCGCGCTGGTCGCGCGGCGCGGGCTGCGCGCGGCGCTGACGCCGGGCGTCGTCCTCACCGGGGCGGTCGGCTTCGGGGCCGTTATCGTGCTCCAGAACCTCGGGCTGGAGCGCACCACGGTGAGCCATGCCGCGGTGGTGGTGGGCGTCCTGCCGGTGCTCGTGGCGCTGATCGCGGCCGGCGGCGGACAGGGCGTCCCCCGGCGCAGCGCCTGGGGCGGCTACGGGCTCGCCCTGGCCGGGATCGCGCTGGTGGCCGGCAGCGGCGGATCGGGGGCCACGGCGGGTGGCGACCTTCTCGTGTTGGCCTCGACCGCGCTCTCCGCCGGCGCCGTCGTCGTGCAGCCGCGCCTGCTCGAAGGCCGTGACGCCGCTGCGGTGACCGCGGTCCAGTTCGCGGCGGCCGCCCTGATCGCGCTGCCGGTGGCGCTGCTGGGCGGTCCGGCACCCCGGTCCCCCGCTGGGGCGGCCCCCATGCTGGCGTTCGTCGCCCTGTCGCTGGCCGGCACGCTGGTGCCGTTCTGGCTCTTCGCCTTCGGGCAGGCGCGCGTGCCGGCGCACATGGCGGGCGCTTACGTGAACCTCGAGCCGGTGGTCGGGGCCGCGGTCGGCTGGCTGGCCTTCGGCAACGCCGCCGCGCCGGCTCAGCTCGGGGGC
>Ga0070739_10005801_pt1 | contig 13892 bp, 11 predicted proteins | sample Coa_R1_7_FD_66445 | JGI IMG/M metagenome (GOLD analysis project Ga0070739, IMG submission 66445) | Surface soil microbial communities from Centralia Pennsylvania, which are recovering from an underground coalmine fire - Coalmine... | ecosystem: Environmental > Terrestrial > Soil > Unclassified ... | reverse complement strand
AAGTCCCCGGCTATCCTGGATTCACGCCTCCGGTAGCGCCGGCATGGCCGCCGCAAGCCATACCGCAAATGCCGGCTCCGTCCGCTGCCGCGCCGGCGCCCGCGCAGCAGAAACCCAAACCTTCTTACCTGCCGCTGATCATAATTTTGAATGCGTTGTTTGTGCTGGCGGTGGTTGTTGTGCTGATCTTCGTGTTGACCAAGCACTAGCTCTCGACCCAGCAGCATGCGGGACCCACAGCGGGAGCCGCCCGGGTTATTCCAGGATGACGGTCAACTCCATTTCGGGCGAAGGCACATCACCCGGCACATAGACGCCTACGCGCCGCGTCATCACGATGTGGTCCCAGCACGGGCCGCTCCGCTCGACTGAAAAATATTGCCAGTCAAGCCGCGCGGACACCGCCGAGGGCGGCACCGGCACATGGGTGAGCTTTAAGCCGGGCAGCGCGCGCCGCACCAGTTCGCCGATGAACTTCGCCGAGCACACTTTCACCACCTGCGGCGTACGCAGAATCAGGTCAGCTTCAGAAATCGAGCTGCGCACCGCCAGCAGCCAGCGCGCGCGATCTAAACAGCGCTGATCGCTGATGTCGCCTTCCCACGTGTAGGCGGCCGAGGGAGCCAGCGGGATCGTGATGCTCCGGTCAGGCACGATGATGTCGAGGTGCCGCCGGATGTGCGCCTCGAGCGCGCTGAAGCATTGGTCGAGGTGATCGTGGTCATAAGCGGGCAGCGATTGCGGCTGCGCCTCGAAGCCGAACGTACACAGCGCGCCTCCCAGCATCGAGAGCTCGCGGAAAAGCTCTTCAGGATGGCCGCGCTTGGAGTAGTACAGGTGCCTCAACGCCGTCAGGCTCGAATTGATGGTGTGCAGGAACCAGAACGTCGCCACGTCTGACGATGACATTCCCGCCTGGAACTTGCCGGCCTGGGTGCGCTTGCCCCTGAGCGCCGCGTTCTTTTCTTCCAGCCGCTCAATCAGTGCCTGCACCATGCGCAACAGGCGCTCGCTGGCCGTCAAGCGCAGGCATGGCGGAATAAAAAACGCGTCGAAGGCAAAGTGGCCGGCACCATCGCGCACCACGCGCGCAATTGGCAGGCAGACCGAATCGTCGCGCGACTCCACATCAAACATCAGCTTCAGGTTCTTGCGGCCCAGTTGCACCTGCTTGTCGTCCTGGCCGGTGTTCTCATCCGCCACCGTCCCAAGCGTCCCGATGAACCGGGTTCCGGTGCCGTTCTCGGCATCGAGCGAGCAATTCGGCCCGCTCTCCTGCTGGCGCGGAACTCCCAGGAAAACCGTCAGGGTATCGGCCGTCGGCGGAAAGGATTCGGCGATATCGCGCGCCGGCGGCAGCGCGTCAGGCTGCGGCACGTCGAACGGAAGGCCGTCGGGAAAGACGCCGCGCGCGTGCAGCAGCGCCAGCGAGCCGTTGCGCAGCGCGTCAGCGTCAAACTGGCAGTTGATCAGGCCGTAGGGCTTGAACCACAGGCTTGAGGTGGCAAACTGAATCAGGTCTTCGAAATAGCGGGCCTGCGCCTGGAAATGGTGCGGCGCAAGATACATCCCTTCAGACCACACCACCCTTGAAAGCAGCTTCATTTCGGGTCACCCGGCGCATGCGGCCGGCAAGATCGCTGCCGACGCGCTACCAGCGCCATCATAAACGGGCGCAATTGGTTTTCGGCAGGAGGAGCGGTCGAATCGTAGGATGCATTCAGCTTTACTGTCAAGAGGAATGGATGGTAAGCTCTGGCAACTCCCTTTGAGATTACGCGCCCGCAGCGCGGTTCGCCCGGTCCCTTTCCGATATGGTTCCACTCCATTTAGGCAGCGCCGCTGAATTCTCCACCGCCCGCGCGTTCCTGCAGCAGGCCGGCTACAACGAAACCAATATTCGAGCCCGCGTGCGCTGCGACAGCCTGCTTCAACTCGCCGAGATACCGGTGATTCCGGGTCCCGCCGACACGCTGCAGCTGCTGGTGAAGCTGTTCCTCCAGGGCACCGCCTGCGCGCTGGCTGAAACCGAAGGCCGCATCCCCGAGGATGTGCTCACTACGTTCCTGTCGCTCGGTTTACTCTCGCTGACCGATTCCGGCAGCATCTACGGCACCGTGCTGCTTACGCCGACTGAGAATTTTTTTTGCGCCTCGGACCGCTTCACCACGCCTGAGGGCGAGCAGCGCCTGATTGATGAAGCCGTGTATCCCTCCAGTTCACCGCCAACCCAGCGCTTCCTGCACTTCGTTCCCCGCGACCCCGCGCGCAGCGTGCTTGAAATCGGCTCGGGAAGCGGGGTTTGCTCGCTGGTCGCCGCGCGCGATTACGGCGAGCAGGTTTGGGCCTCTGACATCACGCAGCGTTCGGCCGAGTTCGCCGAGTTCAATCGGCAGCTCAATGGCATCCAGAACATGACCTCGCTGCAGGGCGATATGTATGCCGCCGTTGAAGGCATGACGTTTGACCGCATCATCGCTCACCCACCGTATGTCCCGGTGCGCAAGAAGAAATGGGTCTTCTACGATGGCGGCGAGGATGGCGAGGCCATCAGCCGCCGCGTCATTGAAGGCCTGCCGCGGTTCCTCGAGCCCGGTGGGCGCTGCTACTGCAAGACGCTGGGCAGCGACCGCGAAATCCCATTCGAGCAGCGCGTGCGGCAGTGGCTGGGCGAAGCCCAGCAGGAATTTGACGTGCTGGTGGTGCAGTGGGATGAAAAATCGCCCACGCACTTTTTCGGCGAGCTCTCGCTCGATAGCGAAGACTCGAAAGAGGATTTCGCCAACTGGATGCAGTTCACCAAGAGCAACAACATTCGCGCCTTCTGCAACGTGCTGATTGCAGTTCAGCGGCGCGCGTCGGAGCGCCCGGTGTTCACGGTGCGCCGTTACTTCAGCGCGAAGTCAGATCGCGCTTCAGTGCAATGGCTGTTGAACTGGCAAACCGCAGCCATGCAGCAGGACCCGGCGGCGGCAATCCTGAACTGCCGGCCGCGTGCCGGCCGTGGTGTGCAGCTTTCGTTCAAGCACCAGCACCGCGATGGCCAGTGGACTCCGGTGGAGTTCCGCATCGAAACCGAGTACCCGTTCGCCAATGACGGCTTGCTGGAGCACTGGATGCCCACGCTGTTCAATTACTGCAATGGCAGCCAGACCACGGAAGAAATCTTCGCCCGCCTGAAAGCCGAAAAACTGATTCACGAGGCCACCGCGCCCAAGGCCTTTGCTGAAATGGTGAGTGCGTTCGTCGCGCGCGGCTTCCTGGAAGTGGACTCCTTCAGCTTGCCTGCGGCAAAAGAATGATCAACTCCATTTGCGGGTTGGCGAATTCGCTGGGCATATAGACCGCCAGGTTGCGCGCGCGGCACACCGCTTCCCAGGCTCCGCCGGCCTGGTTCAGGCTGAAATACTGGTAGTTGAGCTTTACCGGGATCGCTGTCGGCGGCGCCGGCAAATGCGTAATTTGCATCCCCGGCAGCGCCTGCTTTACCAGCGTATCGATATGCGTGGCCGAGCACACTTTTGCCAGCCGCGGCACGCCCTTGATCAAATCACCTTCGTTCACGTCGGCCGCGACCGCCAGGTACATCTTCGTGCCGTGCAGGTACTTATCGTCGTCGAGCGCGGTAGCATACACTGAGCGCTCCACCAGCTTCAGCGGCAGCGACTTGAAGTGCGTGGGCACTACGGTTTCAAGCAGCAGCCGCAGCTTCTGGTCAAGCTGCGCGAGCACAGGGCCGAGATTTTCATGGTCGTACGCGGGCAGGTCGCGGGGGTGCACCGTGTTTGAAAATGTAGTGAGCGTCCCGGCCAGCGACGCCATGGCCTCATACATTTCTTCCGGGTGGGCGTGGCCGCTGTCAAACAGGTGCTTCAGCAGCGGGAAATGAGAATTGATGGCGTAGAGCAGCCAGAAATTGGCGATGTCTGACGCTGTGAAATCGGCCAGGCTCTGGTTCTTCTGCCGCCGCGTGGTGGAAAGCGCCGTGCTCTTGGCCACCAGCACTTCCAGAATGCCGCGCAGGATTCCTCCCGCATACTCGGACGCGGCAATATCGAGCAGCGGCGGAACGAATTGCGCGCCCAGCCGCAGCGCGCCTGAGTCGGTGCGCTGCACGTTGGCAATCTTCAGCACGGTCGAGCCTTCGCGCGATTCGCCTTCCACCAGCAGGCGCAAATTCTTGCGCGCCACCTGCACCGGCTTTTCTCCGATTCCCGTGTTTTCATCGCGAAACATGGTGACATCGGCGCGGTAACGGCTGGCGCCATCGGGCTTGGTGGAAACGTTGATGCCCCGCTGACGATAGTCAGGAATCGCCAGGTAAACATCGAGCGTGTCCTGCCCCGGCTCGAAGTATTCAGTCAGCACGCGCGAACCGGGCGCAGGATCAGAATTTGGAATGTCAAACGCCAGCCCGTCAGGGAAGATGCCGGCGGCGTCTGAAATTGCAATCTGCCCTTCAGCGAGCCGGTCCTGGTCAATCGTCAGCCGGGTGAATCCCCACGTAAATGCCCTGAGCGCCTGCAGTTGGAACTGCAGCATTCCTTCGATGAACCGGTCCTGGGTCTGCAGGTGCTGCGGGGTCAGGAACGTGCCTTTTGACCAGATTACGCGCTGGAGTTGGTACATGAGCCCTCGGCTTGGCGCAAAGATAGCAGTATCGCTGCAATCGGGCAATTGCCGTGGTTCCGGGCAGCGCAGTTTTCTCGCGTCGACGCCGCTCTGCGAATACCGCGCTTGTGTTCGCTTCAGCTACTGTGCATAATGGCCGCCCCGGAAAAGAGGCAGCATGGTCTACGAGATCTCCCAAAGTGAAGCCGAGCGCCTGGGTGCTCTGCTGGTCGGGTATTACGACGAGGCCTTTGAAAAAGGCATTAGGAACCTGATGGACCGCATGGTTTCTAACAGCGCGCGGCCCGATTGGCTGGTGATTTACTCGCTCGAAGATGCATACACGTCGCTGAAGCAAAAATCGAAGGATTCGTTCTTCACCACTTTTCGCGCGGATGTGAAACGAGAGCTGAACGTATATTTCGCGAATAAGTTTGACGTTGTTTCTGACCTGCTCGGAATTGCCGAGCAAGCATTGGATGCTGCGGTCAAAAAACTCACCGACATGATCTCGTTACCCATCCTGCCGACGGTCGTCGAGAAGGGTTACAACTTCCTGAAGAGCAAGACGCTGGGCAAAGCGCAGGATGAAGCTTACAAGGCGAGCATCGCCACTGCCGGCCAGCAAGTGGCCGCCGCCTCAGGCGGCAAGGACCCGTCCACTCTGTTCAACAATGATAAGGACGTGGCCGATGCAGCCAAGGAGGCCGTGACTCACTTCAAGCAGATCGGGAAATTCGTTTCCACTCTGCCGACTAAAGTCATGAGCTTTGACGACGCCATCACCTTCCCTCGGGCCGTGTTCAAACTGCGGGCCGAGGCCTCAAACCTGACCGTCTCGCTGCAAACGGTTCGCACCTACCTGGCCTGGATGGATGAGCGTTTGGTTGAAGTGAACGTCGCCACTGAGAGGTACAAGAAGCAAGTCAAGAACAACATGGCCGAAGCCGTGAAGGAAGTGCTGAACGCCGCGTACGAGAAAGGCAACAGCAAAGGCGCTGACCATGTGCAGGCGGGCAAGTACAAGGGCGGAAGCGAACCGAAGCGCCCGGCCCTTGACCAGACAAAAGGCGGGGCCACGCAACTGGCGGTGTACGTAGCGCATGCCACCGCATTCGGGTATTACCAGGCGGGCAACAAGGTGCTGTCGAATCCTGCAATCAAGACCGTGGCTGCCGGCGGCTTTAATTTCAGCAAGAAATAATCCGTCCTCTAGCGCCGGCGTGACGACCGCATGCCGCGACCGGATGGTCAGCCCGGCCGGGCCGTCCGGAGGTCCCTTTGGTCTGCGACACAGCCCCCGGCTGCGTTTTGAAAAGGGAAAATATTTTCTCTTGCTGTGCAAGGGAAAGCAGGACCCAAGCCCGATTCGCCGCTTTTTCACTTGACTTGTGACTTCGGCAATAACATAATCCGGCACCGTTCCAGACCGTTTTCGCCAGCTAATCTTCCAAATCCCAGGAACCTAAATGGCGAGCGCTGCCGCATTACTGCGGCACAATTGGCCCCCGACGGCCTGAGACGAAGGACGAGGACCGCCATGGCAAAAGCAGCAGGCACACAGCAGAAACTAGGCCGCGTCAGACCGCCCCGTGTTCACATCACGTATGAAGTCGAGGTCGGCGGCGCAATCGAAGTAAAAGAGCTCCCATTCGTGATGGGCGTTTTGGGCGACTTTACCGGCCAGCCCGAAGAACCGCTGCCCAAGCTCAAAGATCGCAAGTTTGTTGAGATCAACCCCGACAACTTCGACAGCGTTTTATCGGCCATGAAGCCGCACCTGTCGTACTCGGTTGAGAACAAGCTGAGCGAAGATTCCAACGCTCCCAACCTGAAGGTTGATCTCAAGTTCAACAGCATGGACGATTTCGAGCCCGAGAACGTCGCCAAGCAGATCAAGCCGCTCAAGGAACTGCTCGACCTGCGCACGCGCCTTTCAGACCTGCGCGGCACGCTGCAGGGCAACGACAAGCTTGACGAGCTGTTGCTCGAGGCCGTCGGCAACACCGAAAAGCTCAACAAGCTGAAGGCTGAGTTGGGCAAGGGCCAGGGCCCGGAAGGAGGCTCCAATGCCTGAGGCGAAAAGCGCAACTGCCGCGGCACCGGCGACCGAGCAGGTGCTGGAACAGGGCCTGCTTGACCAGATTGTTCATGAAGGCCGGGTTGGGGCTGATGCCGTAGCGCGCGAGCGCGGCAAGAACCTGATCAAGGAATTCGTGAGCCAGGTGCTGGAAGGCGCCATGACGGTGGGCCGCGATGCGGAAATGATGATCAGCGCGCGAATCGCGCAGATCGATCACCTCATCTCCCTGCAGCTCAATGAAGTGCTGCACCACGAGGCATTCCAGAAGCTGGAAGGCTCCTGGCGCGGCCTGAAGTACCTGATCGATCACAGCGAAACCAGCTCGCAGCTTAAAGTCCGCGTGCTCAACGCCACCAAGAAAGAGCTGCTGCGCGATCTGCAGCGCGCGCCCGAGTTCGACCAGAGCGCGCTGTTCAAGAAAATCTACGAAGAAGAGTACGGCGTCTTCGGCGGCGCTCCGTTCGGCGCCATGATCGGCGACTTCGAGTTCGGCAAGAACCCCGAAGACGTTGAATTGGTCGAGCGCATTTCGCAGGTTGCCGCTGCCGCTCACGCTCCCTTCCTGAGCGCTGCCAGCCCCGACATGCTGAACCTGGAGAGCTGGACGCAGCTTGATGCGCCGCGCGACCTGGGCAAGATTTTCGACAACACGCTCTACGCCAAGTGGAAGTCGTTCCGCTCGACCGAAGATTCGCGTTACGTTGCCCTGGCGCTGCCGCGCACGCTTGGCCGCCTGCCCTACGGCAAGGACAAGCCGGTCGAAGCCTTCAATTACCAGGAGGACGTGGACGGCACCGATCACTCCAAGTATCTGTGGACGAACGCAGCCTACTCGCTGGGCGCGCGCCTGACGTCTTCATTCGCCACTTACGGAATGTGCGTGGCCATCCGCGGTGTTGAGGGCGGCGGCCTGGTCGAAGGCCTGCCGGTCCACAACTTCTACACCGATGAAGGCGATGTGGCCATGAAGTGCCCCACCGAGGTGCCGATTACCGATCGTCGCGAAAAAGAGCTCGCTGACCTCGGCTTCGTGCCCCTGGTGCACTGCAAAGGCACCGACTACGCCGCATTCTTCAGCGTGCAGAGCTGCCAGAAGCCGAAAGTCTATGACTCGGATTCGGCCACGGCCAACGCGCGGCTCTCCGCACAGTTGCCTTACATCATGGCGGTTTCGCGCTTCGCGCACTACCTGAAAGCCATGATGCGCGACAAAATCGGCAGCTTCATGTCACGCGAAGAAGCTGAAGTGTTCCTGAACCGCTGGATCACGAACTACGTTACGCCTGACGATTCGGCTTCGGCTGAGATCAAGGCCAAGCGCCCGCTGCGCGATGCCTCGGTCGAAGTGACAGAAGTGGCCGGCAAGCCGGGTGTGTATCGTGCCGTCATGTTCCTGCGGCCGCATTTCCAACTCGACGAACTGTCGGTGTCCCTGCGCCTGGTGTCGGAGCTTCCGGCGCCGGCAAAGTAGGCCGGTAACGAGGCCGGTAAGGTTTCCAAACTTCTGATAAGGAGAGAGAGTAATGGCGGTCAATGCATACCTTAAGATCGATGGCGTTACCGGCCAGGCCAAAGCGAAGGCCGGGCACATCGACGTCCAGTCATTCAGCTTCGGTGTCAGCCAGAGCGTGCATCCCGGCAGCCAGGGTGAGGACAAGCACTCCGGCAAGGCCGATTTTTCCTGCGTCAACGTCTCCAAGGTCGTGGACAAAACCTCAACCGACCTGTTCGTGGCCTGCGCCAAGGGCCATGTGTTTCCCAACATCAAGCTGGTGTATGACAAGCCGACCAAGGGCGGCAAGCAGGAGGAATATTTCTACCTGGAGCTGACCAACGCGGTGATTGCGAACGCCAATTACGGCGCGGGCAGCGAACATCCGAGCGAGCAGCTTTCGTTCAGCTTTGACAAGATCAAGATGGGCTACAAAGCTGAGAAGCCGGATGGCAGCCTCGACGGGTGGGTGGAAAAATACTACGACGCCGTCAAGCTGCAGAACGGCTAAACCTGCATACACGCCGTGGTCGTGGGGATGGAAGATGGATCACCACGACCACGTCGTTGCCGGTCGGTCGCGACGTTGATGTGACTACCCTGCTGCATCGGATACGGGACTTGGATGGCGATCAATGCGCACTTGAAAGTTAGTGGCTTGGCCGGCGGTCGTATCGCCAATCCCGGCGACATCGACATTGTGTCGTTCTCGTGGAGCGCAATTGCGCCTCGCGATGCGGCAACGGGTCAGCCGGTCGGGAAGCGGCAGCTTCGGCCCCTGCAGATCACAAAGCAGGTGGACAAGACCACGGTTTTTTTCTTTCAGTTGCTGGCAACAAACGCCCGGATCGATACCGTTGAGCTCGCATACGACAAGCCCGTAAAGGGCGGCAAGCAAGAGGTTTATTTCAGCGTCAAGCTGAGCAAAGCGTCGATTGCCAGCCAGGAAGTGTCACAGGCAGCGAGCACCATGGTGACGCATCCTGCAGAGGTCATCACTTTCACCTACGAAGAAATTGAAATTATGTACAAGGGCGAGAAGGCGGAAGGCTACCTTGAAGGCCCGGTGGTGGCGAGTGATCGGGTTACGTAGAGTCGCAGCGGCAGCCGGGGCGAATGGAATTGGGGAACGGACATGACGGCGAAGCAACTGTTCCAGGAAGGAAAGGTGCGCGAGGCACAGCAGGCGCTGAGCGCGTGGCTTCGCGAACACCCCGCCGACCTGGCGCAACGCACCTTCCTATTTGAACTTTTGTGCTTTTCAGGCGATTACGACCGCGCCGAAAAGCACCTCAGCGTGCTGGCACAGGGCGACACCAAGAAAGAAATGGGCGCGATTCTTTATTACTCCGCGTTGCACGCGGAAAAGACGCGCCACGATCTGTTCAAGAATCAATCGCAATCTTCCGCTCCGCCGCCGACCGAGCTGCGCGGCTCCTTGAACGGAAAGTCCTTCCACTCGATCAGCGACAGCGATCCGCGCATTGGAGCGCGGCTGGAAGTCTTTGCGGCCGGCTCCTACGTCTGGATCCCGTTCCAGCACCTGGAATCGGTGACGATGGAAGCGCCGCGCCGCCTGCGCGACACGCTGTGGCCCACGGCGATCGTCCACGCCCGGCCTGACTTCAAGCACGGCGCCGAGTTGGGCGAAGTCCTGCTCCCGGCTGTGTATCCATTTTCATGGAAGCATGATGACGAATCGGTGTGGCTCGGACGAGTGACCGATTGGACCACTGCCCCCGAGGATGACGGCCGCGAGTATCCATTGGGTCAAAAGGTCCTGCTGGTGGATGGCGAAGAGGTGCCGTTTCTCGAAATCCGCTCGCTGGAATTTGAGGCGGCGCAGGCAGCGGCAAGTTAAACCACGGCAGGGCACCCATGGCATTACGCGAAGAGCTTCTCAATCCCATTTCCGAATCTGCTCCCTGCGGCGAAAACCTTCGTTACAGCCCGGTTTACCTGAAGATTAACGAAGCCCGGCGCGAAGAAGATGACCTGCTGACGGGCGACCGCAAGACCGCCGACTACGCCGTCGTGGTGCGCCTTGCCGAAGACGCCCTGGCCACCAAGACCAAAGACCTGCAGCTTGCCGCCTGGATGACTGAAGGGCTGGTCACGCAGCAGGGCTTCCCGGGGTTGCGTGACGGCCTGGCATTGTGCCTGGGCCTGCTTGAGCGGTTTTGGGACGGCTTGTACCCGGAAATCGAGGATGGGGATGCCGAGCTACGGGCCGCGCCGCTTGAAGGCATGGCGCGCCGGCTGGAACATGCGGTCCGCTCGGTGAAGCTGGTGAACGAGGGCTACAACGCCTATCAGTACCAGGATTCGCGCATGGTGGGGTACGAGAATCCCAACGCCAGCGACAAAGAGCGCGAGGCGCGCGAGAAAAAGCTGGCCGCGGGCAAGCTTGATCCTGAAGTTTTCGATAAGGCATTCGTTGCGACGCCCAAGGCTTACTACCTGCAGTCAGAGCGCGACCTCGACACCAGCCTGCAATCCCTGGAGCAGATGCAGAACGTTGCCAGAGACAGGTTCGGCGACGATGCTCCGTCGTTCGAAAAGCTGAAGCGAGCGATTGAAGAAGTTCGCCGCATCGTCCATACGTTGCTGCAGAAGAAGCGCGAGATCGAGCCTGATCCAATAGAGCAATCTGCCGCTGCGCCGGCGGGTGGTGCTCCTTCGGGCGCGGGCGATGCCGCGGCTTCTCCCCAGGGGGCGGCGGGGGGCGCGACGGCGGGCGCCACTATTCTTTCGTTCTCGACGGAAACCGGCGAGCGGCGCCAGGCGATTGCCGCGGTCTGCTCGACGGCGGCGTTCCTGCGGCAGCGTGATCCGCTCAGCCCGGCGCCCTACCTCATGCTTCGCGGGCTTCGCTGGGGCGAACTGCGCGCGGCCATCCAGAACAACGACGCCACCGCTCTTGAAGCTCCGCCTACGGAGCTACGCCGCACCCTCAAAGCCTTGAGCCTTGAGCGCCGCTGGAAGGAGCTGCTCGAGGTGGCTGAAACCGCCATGTCGCTTCCCTGCAGCCGCGCGTGGCTTGACCTGCAGCGCTCGGTGGTCGAAGCCTGCACCAGCCTGGGCCCTGAATTCGAGCCCATTGCGCAGGCGATTTGTTCCGAACTGCGCGCGCTGCTGCGCGATTTTCCGCAATTGTTTTCAGCCACGCTGATGGATGACACGCCGGCGGCCAACGCCGAAACTCAAGCCTGGCTGCGCGAACTGGTCCGCGAAGGCGAAGTCACATCGCCTCCGCCGCCTGAAGAAGATAGCGATGCCGCCAACGGCTGGCCGAAGCGCGCGGTCGATGGATTCCAGCGCGCGCAAGATGCGTTGAAAGCGGGCGAAGAGCAGAAAGCGTTCGAAATCATGCGGCGTGAGATTGCGGCGCAGGCTTCGGGCCGCGGCCGCTTCCTGCAAAAGCTGCGCCTCGTCGAGTTGTGCGTCACGTGCGGCAAAGATGAAATTGCGCAGATTCTGCTCGATGACATCACCGCCGCCATGGAAGAGCACAAGCTGGAAGCGTGGGAAGATGCGGCGCTCATCTGCTCGGTGCTCACCACGTTGCTGAAATCGAGCCGCAAGGTGAACGAGGACAGCTCGCTGCGCCAGGTGATTTTTGAGCGCCTGTGCCGGCTGGATCCGGCGCGTGCCCTGAGCGTGGGGACTTAATCAGATGGCCCGAAACCCCAACGATACCACCGTCACGGTTTCGGTCCTCGATAGGCTCATAGATCGGGACCTTAACACGCCGTTTGAACCTGCCATGGGGCGAGCGGCTGCGGAGCGCGCGCTGCGCGCCAGCGTTCGCCGCGATCTGGAGTGGCTGCTGAACACGCGCCGCATCGCGGTGCCGCCCGATGAGAGCTTCACCGAACTGAATCGCTCGGTGTACTGCTTCGGATTGCCTGACTTCACCGCCTACGGCATACGTTCGCAGGCCGACCGCAATCGCCTGCTGAGCTCGCTCGCGCAGGTCATCCGCACGTTCGAGCCTCGCCTGACGGATGTTCACATCGTGCCGGCTGAGAAAACCGAAGGCGGCGTCAACCGCCTCCACTTCCGCATCGAAGCGCTGCTCAAGATGGACCCGGCGCCTGAGCCCATCAGCTTCGATACGGTGCTGGAACTCAGCAGTGGCGGGTACCGGATCCAGTGATCGCATATGCGTGAAGAGCTGCTGACATATTACGAGCAAGAGCTCACCTTCCTGCGGCGGATGGGCGCAGAGTTCGCGCGCAAATACCCGAAAATTGCTTCGCGCCTGCTGCTCGAGCCGGAGCGCTGCGAAGATCCTTACGTGGAGCGCCTGCTCGAAGGTTTCGCGCTGCTGGCGGCGCGCGTTCACCTGAAGGTGGACGACGACTTTCCTGAGATCACGAACGCCATTCTGGCCACCGTGTATCCGCATTTCCTGCGGCCGGTGCCTTCTATGTCGATCGCCGAGCTGGCGCTTGACCCCGAGCAGGGCAAATCGTCCACCGGCACGGCCGTGCCGCGCGGCTCAATCCTTTACTCGCGCGAAGTGGATGGCGTTCCGTGCAAGTTCCGCACCTGCTACGACGTTACGCTGTGGCCGCTGAACGTGGTGGAAGCGCAGTGGAGCACGCCTGACCGCCTGTCTCCGCCGCTGCGCATTGCCGATACGGTCGGCGTCGTGCGGCTGGTGCTGCAATGCAACCAGGATGTGACGTTCGACAAGCTTCGCCTTAACTCGCTGCGCTTTTATCTCAACGGCGAAGCGAATCTCGCGCACTCGCTCTACGAGCTGCTCTGCAACAACTGCGCGCAGATCATGGTGCGCGACCTGAGCGCGAAGCCGGTGCGTACCCCGCTGGTGCTGAATCCGTCGTCGCTTTCGCCGGTCGGGTTTGCCGAAAACGAGAGCATGCTGCCTTACTCGCGGCGCTCCTTCCACGGTTATCAGCTTCTCCAGGAATATTTCCTGTTCCCGGAAAAATTCTTTTTCCTCGACCTGAACGGGCTTGAGCAAATCGGGGCTGCCGGGTTCAAAGATAAGATCGAAATCCTGTTTCTCATTTCGCGCTTCGAGCGCCAGGACCGCGCCCAATTGCTCGAAGTGGGGCTCTCGCCGGCATCGTTCCGCCTGGGCTGCACGCCGATTGTCAATTTGTTCACGCAACTGGCCGAACCCATTCTGCTGGAAAAGAAGTTCTTCGAATATCCCGTCATTGCTGATGTGCGGCGGCAGAACGTCACTGAAGTGTTTTCCGTGGAAGAAGTGCAGGCGCTCCGCTCCGAATCGCAGGAGGTAGAGCGCTACGAACCGTTCTTCGCTTATCGTGACGGCAGCGCGCGCGACAAGGGCCGGGTGTATTGGCACACCACGCGCCGCAGCGCCGGCTTTCGCAGCGACGAGCGGACCGAACTGTACATCTGGTTCGCCGACCAGCACGGCAACAGCAGCCACGCCGACGCCGACGTCCTGAACGTGCGCTGCACCTGCACCAACTACACCCTGCCGTCGCGGCTCCCGTTCGGCAACCCCGCAGGCGACTTCCAGTTGGAAGGCGCGTCGGCAATCCGAAAAATTGTGTGCCTGCGCAAGCCAACGGACACGGTCCGGCCGCCTGCCGGGCAGGACGCCTTCTGGCGCCTGACTTCGCATCTCTCGCTCAATTACCTGTCGCTGGTGAATGAAGGCAAGGATGCGCTCAAGCAGATCCTGCAGACCTACAACTTTTC
>Ga0070739_10005799_pt1 | contig 13895 bp, 11 predicted proteins | sample Coa_R1_7_FD_66445 | JGI IMG/M metagenome (GOLD analysis project Ga0070739, IMG submission 66445) | Surface soil microbial communities from Centralia Pennsylvania, which are recovering from an underground coalmine fire - Coalmine... | ecosystem: Environmental > Terrestrial > Soil > Unclassified ... | reverse complement strand
TCGAACGCCGCTGCAAGGGCGAGCGTAAAGGCCCGCGGGCTGTGATGACGTCGTACGTATTCGCGACCGTCCTCCCGCATCTGCGACAGGCGAGTCGGCGCCTCGAGCAGGCTGAGAATCGCCTCGGCCATCTCGTCAGCGTCGAAGCCGTCGAGGACGACCCCGCCGCCGGACCGAACGATCAGGTCTTCCGGTCCGCCACACGGTGTAGCAACTACCGGGAGTCCCGCCGCGAGTGCTTCCGCAACCACGATGCCGAAGCCTTCTTGACGGGATGGCAGGACGAAGATCGAGCCTGAACGCAAGAACTGCGGCAGGTCGGGGACGAATGGCAGTGTCTCGGTGCCGGATGGCAGGCGGCCTTGGGGAATGCCGCCCGCCACCGCGAGCGTCGCCTGCGGAATCCGCGCCCGAACTCGCTCGAACGCCCGCAGCAGCAGCGGAAGGTTCTTTCGGGGATCGGCTGCTCGCCCGACGAAGACAAGCCGTGGCGCCGCGAGACCAGCCTCCCAGAGCGCGTCGGGCGCCGGCGCGAGTCGATCGACGTCCACCGGAATCAGCAATATCCGGACGCTCGACTCGTCGGCACCGGCTGCGGCTGCAAGTCGCTTACGGGCGTACGGCGAGATGGCATAGACCGCTGCTGCGCCGCGGAGGACGTCTCGCTCGATTTGCTGCAACCCAGGCGCGCTGAGGCCGTGTGTGAAGCGACGAGACCGTGAGAGCGCCGAGCTGCGCGCTCTCCAGTCGTCTTCGAGATCGGTTGCGATCCAACAGGCGTATCGCGCGCCGCTACGCAAGAGGCCGTAGCCGTAGGGTGCGCTTGCCGCAACGCACCATGCCGGGCGCCCACCCGATTCTCGAAGGACAACGCGTCTCGTGTACCAAGCAGCGACACGTTGATTGATCGCATCGAGCTCGGGAAGTACCGCCGGCACTGCCGTACCGCCGAGCAATCCATGCCGCTCCTGGCGCGAGCGAAGCGACGGTGATCGCCGGCCAAGTGACAACCCGTGCTCGAGCGATGCGTACACGAGATGTGGCTCGTACCCGAGACGTCGCGACCCTTCAGCGAACGCTGTGGCGTACGTGCGAAAACCGCCGCCGTACCGCGGATCCTGTGCCGCGACAACGAGTCTGCGCCTCCCTGGTGGGGTGTCGAAAATCGCTGGGCTACGATCGGATTGAGTGACGTCCATACTCGGATTGAATGCCTACCACGGCGACGCTGCCGCCGCGCTCGTCGTCGACGGCGAGCTCGTCAACGCGGTCGAGGAGGAGCGGCTCAACCGGGTCAAGCACTCAGCTGGATTTCCCGGCCTCGCCGCCAGGTGGTGCCTCGAGGACGCAGGCCTCGAGCCGCAGCAGGTCGACCACGTCGCGGTCTCGCGCGACCCGAAGGCGAACCTCGTGCCGAAGCTCCTGCGCGCCGCGCGCACGCCCTCGCTTGCCTTCCTCCGCTCCCGGCTCGCGAACGCCGCTCGCGTCGGGAGCGTGAAGGAGGAGCTCGCCTCGGCGCTCGGTGTGCGCGACCGAGACCTGACGGCGCGGGTTCACCACGTCGAGCACCACCGGACGCATTGCGCGAGCGCCTTCCTCGTCTCGCCCTTCGAGGAGGCGGCGGTGCTGTCGGTGGACGGGTTCGGCGACTTCGCCTCGACGATGCTCGCGCGTGGGCGCGGCAGCCGGGTCGACGTCCTCGACCGCGTGCTCTTCCCGCACTCGCTCGGCATCTTCTACACCGCCGTCACGCAATGGCTCGGGTTCCCGAGCTACGGCGACGAGGGCAAGGTGATGGGGCTGGCGCCGTATGGCGAGCCGGCCTACGTCGGCGAGATGCGGCGGCTCCTGCACCAGAACGATCGGCTGTTCGAGCTCGATCTGGCCTACTTCGTCCACCATGCGGAGGGGGTCGACATGACCTGGGATCAGGCGACCCCGACGATTGGCCGTCTCTACTCGCCCCGACTCGAGCAGCTACTCGGGCCCCCGCGCGCGCGGGGCGAGCCGATCGAGCGGCGGCACGAGGATGTCGCGGCCTCCCTGCAGGCGGTGCTCGAGGAGGTCTACCTCGGCGTGATCCGGACGCTCCACGCCCGCACGGGCTCGCGCAACCTGGCACTCGCCGGCGGCGTCGCGCTCAACGCGGTCGCCAACGGCCGCATCCGCGCCGAGACGCCGTTCGAGGAGCTCTACATCCAGCCGGCGGCGGGTGACAGCGGTACGGCGATCGGCGCCGCCTACCACGTCTGGAACGAGGTGCTCGGCGGCCCGCGGGGTTTCATCATGCGCCACGCGTTCACCGGCCCCGCCTACGACGACGTGGCGATCGCCGGTTCGATCGCGGCCGCGGGGCTCGACGCTCGGCGACTCGCAGACGAGGAGCTCTACGAGCACACCGCAGGCCTCGTCGCCGACGGCAAGGTCGTCGGCTGGTTCCAGGGCCGCGCCGAGTTCGGCCCGCGTGCGCTCGGCAACCGCTCGATCGTCGTCGACCCGCGGCGGACCGACATGAAGGACGTCCTCAACGCCCGCATCAAGCATCGCGAGGCATTCCGTCCCTTCGCTCCCTCGATTCTCGCCGAGGAGGTCGGCGAGTGGTACGAGGACGACTACCCGTCGCCGTTCATGATCCTCGTCTACAAGACGCGCGCCGACAAGCGAGCGCAGATTCCTGCCGTGAACCACGTCGACGACACGGGGCGCGTGCAGACGGTCGAACGCGACGTCAATCCGTCCTACTACGCGCTGATCGACGCGTTCCGCCGCCGCACCGGCGTCCCCGTCGTCCTCAACACCTCGTTCAACGAGAACGAGCCCATCGTCTGCACGCCCGAGGAGGCGCTCGCCTGTTTCGGCAAGACGCGCATGGACGCGCTCGTGCTCGGCAACCACGTGATCGAGCGATGACTCGCCGGCCACGGCTCCTCGTCCTCAACGAGTACTACTGGCCGGGAATCGAGGCCACGGCTGTGCTGCTCACCGAGCTCTGCGAAGCGCTCGCACGAGACTTCGACGTCACCGTCGTCACCGGCGCCCTGCACGGAGTCGAAGCGCAGCCGGGACGGATCCAACACAACGGGGTCGAGGTCGTCCGCGTGCGCGGGACCTCGTACGACCGCTCGAAGTTGCCGCTGCGCGCGCTCAACTACGCGACGTACATCGCAGGGTCCTGGTTGGAGGGGCTCAGAGTGCCGAGGCCCGACGTCGTCATGTGCTGGACCGACCCGCCGATGATCGCCGACGTCGGGCTCGCGGTCGCACGCCGGGCTCGCGCGCCGCTGCTCGTGATCACCCAGGACGTCTTCCCCGAAATCGCGGTCGAGCTCGGTCGTCTCGAGAACGCCGCCCTCGTCAGCTTGCTACGGGTGCTCGTCAACGCGTACCTCCGCCGCGCCCACCAGGTGGTCGCGATCGGCGAGACGATGGCGGAGCGCCTGGTCGCGAAAGGCGTCCCGCGCGATCGGCTCGCGGTGATCCCGAACTGGGTCGACACGGCCTCGCTCGTGCCGATGCCCACCGACAACGAGTGGGCGCGCGAGCACGGCCTGGTCGACAAGTTCGTCGTCATGCACTCGGGGAACGTGGGCCACGCCCAGAACCTCGAGTTGCTGATCCGCGCCTCGACGTTCCTCCGCGACCTGGACGACCTGGCGGTCGTGATCGTCGGCAGCGGCGCCCGCCGCCGCGAGGTCGAGGAGCTCGCGACCCGCCTCGACGCCGACGCGGTCCGCTTCCTGCCCTACCAGCCGCGCGAGACGCTCTCGCAGTCGCTGAGCAGCGCGCAGCTGCACTTTGTCGGCCTGGCTCGTGGGCTTGCCGGGTTCGTCGTCCCGAGCCGCTTCTACGGCGTGCTCTCGGTGGGGCGCGCCGTGATCGTCGCCGCGGAGACAACCAGCGAGACCGCCCGCGTCGTCGAGCAGACGGGGTGCGGCGTCGTCGTCCCGCCGGACCGTGCCGACCTCCTTGCCGGCGTGATCAGGAGCGCCCACGGCGGTGAGCTCGACCTCGAGGAAATGGGCCGCAAGGGGAGGCAGTACGTCACGGCCGCGGTCGACCGCGACGTCGTGATCGGCCGGTATCGAGAGCTCCTTGCGCGGCTCGCAAACGGGGGCGGCCCGGCGCGATGAAACACGCGGGCCGCGCAGTCGTCGCGCGGGCACGTGGTGGCTACGCACGGCTCGCCTGAGCAGGCGACTGCGGAGCAGCCGGCCGGCGAGAACGGCAGGACCGCGCCACTATGATCGCCGCGTGCCTGCCGCAGCGCTCGCGGCTCGAACGGCGGTCCGGGCGGGGGCCGTTCGGCTGCGGTGGCCGGCGACGGCGGCGCTCGCCGGCTACGTCCTCGTCGCCTTCCTCTACTTCGGGCTGCGCGCGCTCGGGCACTCCGGTCGCACCTACATCGGCACGCCGAACGCCGACGCCCAGCTCGAGATCTGGGCCTTCGCCTGGTGGCCGCACGCGATCCTGAACGGCCACAACCCGTTCTACACGCACGCGCTCTGGGCGCCGAGCGGGGTCGAGCTCGCCTGGCCGACGATGGCGCCCGGGCTCGCGCTCGCGTTCGCGCCGCTCACCTACCTGCTCGGGCCGACCGGCTCCTTCGACGTCTGCGCGACGCTGATGCCCGCGCTCTCGGCCTGGACCGCCTTCCTCCTCTGCCGGCACCTCACCCGTTCGTTCTGGCCCTCGCTCGCGGGCGGCTACGTCTTCGGCTTCTCGGCCTACGAGCTCGGCTCGCTGCAGCACATCCAGCTGACCGGCGTCTTCCTGATCCCGCTCGTCGCGCTCGTCGTGCTGCGCTACCTGGAGGGGGCGCTCGGCGGCCGCGGCCTCGCGCTCCGGCTCGGCGTGCTCGTCGCGGCGCAGCTTTCGATCTCGACCGAGATCAGCTTCACGCTCGTGCTCGCGCTCCTCGGCTCGCTCGTCCTGGCGTACCTGCTCGTGCCGTCGGCGCGGCCGCGGCTGCGCACGCTGCCGCTGCCGCTCGTCGGCGGCTACGCGGTCGGCGCCGCGCTCGCGAGCCCGCTCGCCTTCTACCTGCTCGAGTACTTCCACGGCCACCCGTTCAACCCGATCTCGCCGACGGAGTGGAGCGCCGACCTGCTGAACGCGGTCATCCCGTCGGACATCACCGCGCTCGGGACGCAGCTGACCTCGATCTCGGACCACTTCACCGGCTCGCGCTGGGAGCAGAGCGCCTACTACGGGCTGCCGGCGCTCGCGGTGCTCGTCTGGCTCGCGGTGCGGCGCCGGCGGTCGCCGCCGACGCGCTTCCTCGTCGTCGCGATCGCGGTCGCGATCTTCTTCTCCTTCGGCTCCTGGCTGCACGTGCGCGGTCACCAGACGGTGACACTGCCGTGGGAGCACATCGCCTACCTGCCGCTCTTCTCGAACGTGCTGACGGTGCGGTTCTCGATGTACGTCACGCTCGCGATCGGCGTCGTGCTCGCGCTCTGGGCCGCGTCGCCGCTCGCGCCCGCCTGGGTGCGCGTCGCGCTCGGCGCCCTCGCGGTGCTCGCGTTCTTCCCGAACCTGCGCCGCAACGACTGGGCGATCACGACGAACGAGCCGTCGTTCATCCGCGCCGGGATCTACGAGCAGTGCCTCGGCCCGAACGACAACGTGCTGATCTTTCCGGGCTCGTTCCACGGCAACGAGATGCTCTGGCAGGCGGATGCGTGGTTCCGCTTCCGGATGGCGGAGGGCTACGTCTCGGCCGTGCCGCCGAAGGAGTTCCTGCACCCGCCGGCGGTGGCGGAGCTCGCGACCTTCGGCGAGGTCCGGCACGGGCTGACGGCGGCGATCCGCGAGTATGCTCGCCTGAAGCACGTGACGGTGATCCTCGTCGAGCAGGGGCCGGTGTGGAACTACGCGGGCGGCCGGTGGCGGCTCGAGCCGAACCCGTGGCCCGCGTGGATCTCGCGCCTCGCGACGCCGCACGAGGTCGGTGGTCTGCTCCTCTACCGGCTCGACGGCTCGCGGCCGTGCGTACGCGGATGAGAGGCCGCGTGACCGCCGCCGCGCTCGTCGGCGGCTACTTCTGCCTCCTCGCGGCGCTCGGCGGCTACGACGACTGGGGGCGACTCGGCGTCTTCCCCGTCGACCGCTCGCGGCCGCTCTGGTTCGGCGACCTGCGCAGCGTCACCTCGGCGTGGGAGTGCGCGCGGCGCGGGCTCGCCGTGCTGCCGCGGAACCCGTGCGACCCCTGGCAGCGGCCGGCGAACTACCCGCACCTGTGGGTCTGGCCGACGTTCCTCGGCCTGGGGCCGGGCGACACGTTCGCGCTCGGCTTCGTCGTCGGCGCGTTCTTCCTGATCGCCGCGCTCGCGGTGCTGCCGCGCAACGCCGGCGTGCTCGCCGGCGCCGTCTACGGCCTCGCGCTCTGCTCGCCGGCGGTGATGCTCGGCGTCCAGCGGGGCAACGTCGACCTGCTTCTCTTCGCGCTACTCGTCGCCGCGGCGCTCGTCGCCGGCCGCGCGCTCGTCGCCGGCGTCCTCGTCCTCGTCGCCGCCGTGCTGAAGCTGTTCCCGATCTTCGCGGTCGGGTTGCTGCTCCGTCGCGCGCGCCGCGCCGCCTGGCTCGTCGGCGCCGCCGTCCTCGCCGGCTTCGCGATCTACGCCGCCGGCACGCTCGACACGATCCGCGAGATCCGCCGCGTCGTACCGCAGGTGAACGACACGAGCTTCGGCGTGCGCCGCTTCAGCGACTGGGCCGCCGCCGCCCTGACCGGCCACTCGTCGCCTGTCGTCTGGGACGCCGCCGTCGTCGTCGCGGCCGTCGTCGTCGCGCTGCTCTTGCGCCGGCGCCTGCGCGCGCACCTCGCGCCGGGCGGCGAGCGCGAGCTCGACCTGTTCTGGGCCGGCGCCTGCGTCTACGTCGCCTCGTACGCGCTCTACCGGAGCTTCGACTACCGCCTCTGCTTCGTCCTGATGACGGTGCCGCTGCTCCTCCGCTGGTCGCGCCAGCGCCGCGCCCTCGCCGCGGTCACCCTGCTCGCCCTGTTCGGCACGCTCTGGCTCGACGCGCCCTGGCGGGGGGTGCCGCTGCTCTCCTGGCTCGCGCGCAGTCACGTCGTCGCGCTGCCGCCGGTCGTGCTCGCGCAGCTCGTCCTCTTCCTCGGCCTGGTCGCCGGCCTCGTCGCGACGGCGCCGACGGCGGTGCCGTTCCGCGTCCCTCAGCTCGTCCGCTCGAGAACGACGAGGCAGCGCGACGCGAGGAGCGGCGCTGCCGGCGCGAGCAGCGTCTCGAGCGCCCGCAGCGGCCGGTAGAGCGCCGCCGAGACGAGCGGGCGGTGCGAGAAGCCGCCCGAGAGCGGGTAGAGGAGCAGCGAGAAGCGCTGCCGCTCGACGAGCGCGAGCTGCGGCCAGCGCCGCCGCAGCTCGTCGGCGTGACGGAAGAAGAGCAGCATCGGCACCGCCTGGTTCCCCTCGAGCGCGCCGAGCGCGAGCCGCGGGTCGGGCCGAAACGGGTCGACGCCCGCGTCCGTGTGCTCGTGGTGGAAGAGCCGGTAGGCGATCAGGGTCAGCGGCGACGTGTACGGCTCGATCGCGACGACGCGGCCGCCCGGCCGCAGCGTCCGCCGCGCCTCGTCGAGGAAGCGCGCCGGGTCGGCGAGGTGGTGGACGACGTCGACGGCGACGATGTTGGCGAGCGTCGCGTCGGCGTACGGGAGCGCGTGCGCGTCCGCGACCTCGTCCGCCCACGGCGTCGGCTCGACGTCCGTCGCGACGAGGCCCGGCAGGCGCTCTTTCAGCGGCGCGAAGCCGCTCCCGAGCTCCACCGTCGGCCCGTCGACGCGGGCGAGGCGCGTCTCGATCAGGTCGAACCAGTCGTTGTAGAGACGCCGCAGCAGCGGCCGCCTGCGCCAGACGGCCTCCTGCTCGGCGAGCGCGTCGACGAGCAGGGGCGGTCCCATCGCGCGGCTACTATAGGCCCGCCCGCGTGGAGACGGCGGCCACCCAATCTCGGACCGCGCCTGCCGCCTCGCGTGATGCGTACACGGCGATCGCGCAGGCCTTCGACGAGCTGGCGCCGCGCGACGAGCGCTGGAGCCGCCGCACGCGCGGCTACCACGACCTCGTCACCGCCGTCTGCCAGGCGACCGTCCAGCCCGGCTCGTCCGTGCTCGAGCTCGGGAGCGGTGCCGGCGACCTGCTCGCCGCGCTCGCGCCGGGACGAGGCGTCGGCGTCGACGTCAGCCACGGCATGGTCGAGCTCGCGCGGTCGCGCCATCCCCACCTGCGCTTCGAGCACGCCGCCGGCGAGGACGTCCGGCTCGGCGAGACGTTCGACTACGTCGTCCTCTCCGACGTGCTGCCGTACGTCGACGACCTGCTCGCGCTCTTCCACAACGTCGCCCGCCACTCGCACCGCGAGACCCGCGTCGTCGTCCACTCCTACAGCGAGCTCTGGCGGCCGGTCATCCGCGTGCTCGAGCTGCTGCGGCTGAAGCCGCGCAAGCCGGTGCGCAACTGGGTCGCGCCGCACGACGTCGAGAACCTGCTGCAGCTGGCGGGGCTCGAGCCGGTGACGACGACGCGACGGATCCTGCTGCCCCTGCGGATCCCGCTCCTCTCGGGCTTCTGCAACGGCGTGCTCGCGAACGTGTGGGGACTGCGCCAGCTCTGCCTCACGTACTGGATCGTCGCGCGCCTCAAGCCGCCGGAGGAGCGCCGCGAGCTGTCGGTGTCGGTCGTCGTCCCGGCGAGGAACGAGGCGGGGATGATCGAGCGGATCGTCGAGGAGACGCCGCAGCTCGGAACGCAGAGCGAGCTGATCTTCGTCGAGGGACACTCGACCGACGGCACGCGCGAGGAGATCCTGCGCCAGATCGAGCTGCACCCGGAGCGCGAGATCGTCTACGTCGAGCAGCAGGGCCGCGGCAAGGGAGACGCCGTGCGGCTCGGCTTCGCGCGCGCTCGCCACGACGTGCTGATGATCCTCGACGCCGACCTGACCGTGCGCCCGCGCGACCTGCCGCTGTTCCTGGACGCGCTCGCGACCGGCCGCGCCGAGTTCGTCAACGGCTCGCGGCTCGTCTACGGCCTCGAGCCGGGGGCGATGCGCTTCCTCAACCTGCTCGGCAACAAGGCCTTCTCGCTCGTCTTCAGCGCGCTGCTCGGCCAGTCGGTGAAGGACACGCTCTGCGGCACGAAGGCGCTCGAGCGGCACCGCTACGAGCAGATCGCCGCGGGGCGCTCGTACTTCGGCGACTTCGACCCGTTCGGCGACTTCGACCTGCTGCTCGGCGCGGCGCGGCTGAACCTGAAGATCGTCGACCTGCCCGTCCGCTACCACGCGCGCACGTACGGCGAGACGAAGATCTCGCGCTTCCGGCACGGCTGGCTGCTGCTGCAGATGGCCGTGTTCGCGTTCCGGAAGCTGAAGATCGAGCTCTACCACCCCCGCTGATGCTGGCGGTCGAGGTCGTCTTCTGGCTCTCGCTCGCCGCGCTCGTGTGGACGCACGCCGGCTACCCGCTCGTCGCGTGGGTGCTCGCGCGCGTGGCGCCCCGCCGCCGGCGCTCGGGCGACTGGACGCCGTCGGTCGCCGTCATCGTCGCCGCGCACAACGAGGAGGCGTCGATCGCGCGGCGCGTCGAGAACCTGCTCGAGCTCGACTACCCGCGCGACAAGCTCGAGCTGGTCGTCGCCTCCGACGCCTCGACCGACCGCACCGAGGAGATCGCGGCGTCGCTCGGCGCGCGCGTCGTCCGCAACCCGCGCGGCGGCAAGGTGGCGGCGCAGGACCGGGCCGTCCGGGAGACCGAGTCGGAGGTCGTCGCCTTCTCCGACGCGAACGCGACCTGGGCGCCGGACGCCCTGCGCAAGCTCGTCGCCTCGCTCGCCGACCCCGATGTCGGCTACGTCTGCGGCCAGCTGCGCCTCGAGCCGGCGAACGGCGCGAGCAAGGAGGGTGTCTACTGGCGCTACGAGCTCGCGCTCCGCGACGCCGAGTCGCGGCTCGGCTCGGTGACCGGCGGCAACGGCGCCATCTACGCGCTCCGACGGGCCGACTACGTCGAGGTCGACCCTCGCTTCGGGCACGACCTGGCGCTGCCGTACCTGATGGTGCAGCGCGGCCGGCGCGCCGTCTACGAGCCGGCGGCGCTCGCGTTCGAGAAGCCGACGCCGACGAACGAGACCGAGTACAGGCGCAAGGTGCGCATGTTCGAGCACTGCTGGCTGATCCTGTTGCGCGGCAGGATGTTGCGCCGGCTCGGGCCGGTGTATGCCGTTGAGATCGTCTCGCATCGCGTCCTCCGCTACGGCTCCGGCCTGCTCCACCTCGCCCTGCTCGGGGCGTCGATCGCGCTCGCCAGCCACGGCTCGCTCTACGTCGCCGCGCTCGCCGCGCAGCTCGCGCTGCTCGTCGCCGCCGCCGCCGGCGTCGGCATCGCGCGCTACTACGTGCTCGTCAGCTGGGCGACGGTCGTCGCGCTCTGGAACTACCTGCGCCGCGGCGTCCCGGCGACCTGGCAGGCGGCCGAGGGCACGCGCTGAGATAGCCATGCCCGCCTCCGGCGGCTATCCGATCTCGGCTCATGTCGGATATCCTGGCGTCATGAAGACGACGATCGACGTCGACCGTGAGACCGCGAACGAGGCGGCCGAAGTCCTCGGCACGACGACGCTCAAGGACACGGTCAACGCAGCTCTGCTCGAGGTCGTCAAAGCCGAACGCCGCCGCAAGCTGGCGCAGGCGGTGCGCGACGGAACGCTGTCGGTGCCCACGGTCGAGGAGCATGACGCGCTCAACGCACCGCAGGTACCGATCGGTTTCTTCGATCGCGATCCCGACGAGTGACGTTCGTCGTCGCCGACACGAGCACGTGGGTTCGGCGAGCGCAACGTGCGGTCGCAGAGCTGCTCGGCGAGGCGATCGAGCGCAACGAGATAGCCATGGTCCTGCCCGTCAAGCTCGAGCTCCTGCGATCGGCTCGCGACGCGCGACAGTTTCAGGAAGAGGCCCAGGGCTACGACGCGCTGCGCCAGATCGAGCTCACGCCGCGAATCGGCCGGCGCGCGGCCTCGGTTCAAGCAGCTCTTGCCGCGCGCGGCTACCACCGCGGACCATCTCCGAGCGACCTGTTGACGGCCGCCGCCGCCGAGGCGGCCGGCGCCGAGCTCTGGCACTGCGATCGGGACTTCGAGCTGATCGCCGAGGTGACGGGACAGCCGCAGCGGCGCGTCGGCGAGTGAACCGCGCGCTCGACGTCGCGATCGCCGGCACCGGCCTCGCGCTCGCGAGCCCCGTGCTCGGGCTCGCGGCGCTCGCGATCAAGCTCGCCGACGGCGGGCCGGTGCTCTACCGGCAGACGCGCGTCGGCCGCGACGGCCGCGACTTCGAGTTGCTGAAGCTGCGCACGATGGTCGTCGGCGCCGAGCGGCTCGGCGCCGGCTTCGCCGTCGACGAGGGCGACCCGCGCATCACGCCCGTCGGCCGGGTGCTGCGGCGGCTCTCGCTCGACGAGCTGCCGCAGCTCTGGAACGTCGTCCGCGGCGACATGTCGCTGATCGGTCCGCGCCCGACGCTCCGCTACCAGGTCGAGCAGTACGACGAGCGGCAGCGGCACCGGCTCGACGTCAGGCCCGGCATCACCGGCTGGGCGCAGGTGCACGGCCGCGCGCGCCTCAGCTGGGCGGACCGGATCGAGCTCGACCTCTGGTACGTCGAGCACCGCTCGCCGCTTCTCGACCTGAAGATCCTGCTGCGCACGCCGCGGGCGCTCCTCGGGGGGACGTACAAGGGCGAGACCGGTGGCTGGAAGCCCGCGGGCTAGCCGAGGCTCGCTTGCGAGGCCGAGCGGAAGAGGCCGCGCGGTTCGTCCGCGCGGCCGCTAGGCCGGGGCGATGGGCAGGAGCGACATGACGGCTCGTGTTCGCTCACCTCGTGCCGCGCTCGCCGGCATCTGCTGCTTCGTCCTCGTCGTCGGGGCGTGGAACGCGCTCCGGTTCCCGCCGGGGATGGGCTACGACGGCGCCGGCCACATGCTCTACGCCGACGACTTCGTCCCCGGCGGCCGCATCCCGCCGCGGAGCGATCACGAGGCGTACATCCCGCCCGGCTACTACGCGGTGGCGGGCTCGCTCGACTGGGTCGCGCGGAAGCTCGGCGTCGGCGAGCCGCACCGCGCCGGCCAGGCCCTCAACGTGCTCTTCCTGCTCGGGACGGTGCTGCTCGTCTGGCGGCTCGCGCGCGAGCTCTGGCCGGACCGCGGGCGGCTGGCGCTCGGCGCGGCCGCGTTCGTCGCGCTCCTGCCGGTGACGGTCAAGGCGACCGCGATGTTCCACCCGGAGCCGATGTCGATGTTCCTCTCGGCGCTTGCCCTCTGGCTCTGCGTGCGTAGCTTCGGCGACGGCCGTTACGTCGTCCCGCTCGGGCTCACGCTCGGCCTGGCGCAGCTCGTGCGCACCTTCGCGCTCGGTACCGTCGCCGCCGTCGCGATTGCGCTCCTCGTCGCACGCCGCTTCCGCGCGCTCGCGCTCGTGCTCGTGCTCGCGGCGGCGATCCCCGCGGCCTGGTACGTCCACCAGGCGCACGTCTACGGCAACCCGCTCGCCTACTCGCGCCCGACCCCGAGCACGCCGTTCCTCGAGCGGCGGCCGGCGCGCTTCTACGTCGACCCGGGGCTGCCCGACGTCTTCGCCGCCCCGTACCGCCCGCACGTGCTCAACCTCGCGTGGCCGACGACGTACGACGAGCTCTGGGGCGACTACTTCGGCGTCTGGGCGTGGAAGGCGCCGCAGCCGCCGCCGCGCCACCGGCTGCAGCTGCAGACGGTCGTCGGCGTGCTGCCGACGCTGCTCGCGGTCGGCGGGCTCGTCGCGCTGCTGCTCGCCTCGCTGCGGAGCCCGCCGCGTCTCGCCGTCACCCTGGCGCCGCTCGTCGTGCTGCTCGGCTACCTCTACTTCGCCGTCTCGTACCCGTCGAACGACGGCGACGACCTGAAGGCGACGTACATGCTGACGGCGACGGCGGGCTGGGCGCTCGGCTTCGGCTACGCGCTCGAGCGCCTGCGCTGGCGCTGGCTCGTCGCGCTGCTCGCGCTCTGCGCGCTCGCCGAGCTGCCGTTCCTCTTCTACGGGTAGCGGTGGCGGAACTCCTGCCTGGCTCGAGCGCCGCGCCTCGATCACGTTGCGGATGGTGTCGACGAGGAGGAGTCTGGCGTTCACCCTGCACGCTCCGGCGAGGCGTGTCCAGGCCCCCTCGTCGACGGCGGCCGGCTCGGATCGCGCACGCCGCCGGTCAGATCGGCGTGGCGTCGCGCGTCTCCGAGTGCTGAGCGGGCGCCAGCATGTCCTCGAGGAACGCGTCGAGCCCGAGCACGGGCTGCCAGCCGAGCTCCTCGACGATCCGGCTCGGGTCGGCGACGATCGCCTGCGGGTCGGCGGGGCGCAGGAAGGCGGGGTCGACGACGACCGCCGGCTCGCCGGTGTCGGCGAACGCGGCCGACCACTCGAGCGGATCGGCTCCCTCCAGGCGCCACTCGAGCTCGAACCCCGCGAGCGCGAAGGCGCGGTCGGCGAGCTCCCAGACGTGGTGGAGCTGCCCGGTGCCGACGACGTAGTCGCGGTACCAGCGCGCCTCGTCGGGATCGCCCCGCACCGCCGTCTGGCGCAGGATCGTCACCATCGCGTCGACGTAGTTCGGCGCGAAGCCCCAGTCGCGTTGCACGATCAAGTTGCCGAGCGCGAGCGGCCGCCGCTCGCCGCCGGCGCGCAGGTCGTGCAGGTGGTCGACGATCTTCCGCGACAGGAACTGCGGCCCGCGGCGGTGCGACTCGTGGTTGAAGAGGATCCCGCAGGCGATCCGCAGGTCGTACGACTCGCGGTAGCTGCGGCAGAGGAGATGCGCGGCGGCCTTCGCCGCCGCGTACGGGCTCTGCGGGT
>Ga0070739_10005795_pt1 | contig 13901 bp, 10 predicted proteins | sample Coa_R1_7_FD_66445 | JGI IMG/M metagenome (GOLD analysis project Ga0070739, IMG submission 66445) | Surface soil microbial communities from Centralia Pennsylvania, which are recovering from an underground coalmine fire - Coalmine... | ecosystem: Environmental > Terrestrial > Soil > Unclassified ... | reverse complement strand
CCGTGCGTCGTGCCAGGGTTCGACAACACTCCCCGCTCCGGCCGGCGCGGTGTGCTGCTGCACCGCCCCGACCCGGGCGTCTTCGAGACCGCGGTCGGGGAGGCCGTCCGCCTGGAAAGCGCGGCGTCCGGCCCGCGCCTGATGTTCATCAAGTCGTGGAACGAATGGGCGGAGGGTTCGGTCATGGAACCGGACCAGATCTTCGGTCGCGCGTTCCTGCGCGCCCTCGAACGCGCGCTGTCAGGCGCGCGCGCCCGCTGATCCGTCGGACTGCAGCGCGTGGGCGCACGCGGTCAGCCGGTCTGCCAGACCTTTGCGGTCCTCCTCGTCGAGCGCGGTGAGCATCACCCGCTCGATCTCGTCGAGGGCGCGGTCGCAGCGCCGCAGCACCGTCTTGCCGTCGCGGGAGAGGCCGGCGCGCAGGACCCGGCCGCCGTTCGGGTCGGCCTCGCGGTGGATCAGCCCGCGCCGCTCCAGGTCGCGGATGACCAGGTTCATGGCCTGCGGCGTGACGAAGGCGATGCGGGCCAGCTGCGCCGAGGAGGCCCCGTCGCGCAGCCGCAGCTCGCTGAGCGCCATGTACTCCGTCGTGGTCACCCCGTGCTGGGCCAGCGCCTGGTCCAGCCGTGCCCTGATCCGCCGCTCCAGGCGGAAGACGAGGTAGCTCAGCCGCGGCGCGGCCGGAGCGGGGCGGGCGGCGCCCTGGCCGCGAGGGGAGCTCACGAGGGAACGATACCGCCGCGGCCGAAGGCGGTGAAAGTTACCGGAGGTCATATCAAGTTGCTTGATAGCAAGTAACTTGACAACCTGCGCGAAGGCGCCGCCCCGCGGCAACCGCACCCGCCGCCTCACCGCAGAGCTTTGACGCAGCAGGCTCTGGGCCGCACCCTTCCTGCCACACGCACCGGCGTGTTCGAGCTCTCCGCGCCCGGCACCGATCCGGGCGCAGTCAGGAGGAGTGATGAGACGGATCGCCAAGGCGCTCGCGGCAGCGAGCGCGGCCGCCGCGTTCACGGCCTTGACCGTCGTCACCGGGCTCACCCCGCCCGCCGCCGCGGCGAGCCTGGTGCAGGTGACCAACTTCGGCAGCAATCCCGGCGGCGCGCAGATGTACGTCTACGTCCCGGCGAGCGCCCCGGCCCATCCCGCGATCGTGCTGGCCCTGCACGGCTGCGGCGGCACGGGGCCCGGCTTCTACGCGAGTTCCGAGTTCGCCTCGCTCGCCGACCGGTACGGATTCATCGCCATCTTCCCCAGCGCCGAGCAGCAGGCCGGGTTCGGCAACTGCTGGGACACCTGGTCGGCCGCGGCCAAGGTGCGCGGCGGCGGCAGCGACCCGGTGTCGCTCGCGTCGATGATCACCTATACCGAGCAGCATTACGGCGGCGACCCGAACCGCGTCTACGTCACCGGCTCCTCATCCGGCGGCATGATGACCGACGAGATGCTCGCGCTCTACCCGGACGTGTTCAAGGCCGGGGCCGCCTACATGGGCGTGCCGTTCGACTGCTTCGCCAACGCGGCCGACTATCCGCCGGGCAGCAGCAAGTGCACCAGCGGCACCCTGACGCGCACCCCCCAGGAGTGGGGAGACGAGGTGCGCGCGGCCGACCCGGGCTACACCGGCCCGCGCCCGCCGATCCAGCTGTGGCACGGCACCGCCGACACGCTCGTGCCCTATCAGCTGCTTCAGGAGGACATCAAGCAGTGGACCAACGTGTTCGGATTGAGCCAGACCCCGACGTCGACGGACACGCCGGTCTCGGGCTGGACGAGATGGCGGTATGCCGACTCGTCCGGGAAGGTCGACGTCGAGGCCTACAGCATCCAAGGCGCCGGTCACGTCCTGCCGGAGACCGGCATGGCCGCGTATGCGATCCACTTCTTCGGCCTCGACGGCAGCAGCGGCGGCACACCCTCGGCTTCGCCCTCGCCGACGCCGAGCACGTCCCCGTCCACCTCGCCGTCGCCCTCCCCCAGCGCGTCGAGTTCCGGTTCGGGAGGTCCGGGGGCGTGTGCGGTCTCTGACACGGTCAGCGCGTGGAACACCGGCTTGACCGAGAACATCACCGTCACCAACACCGGCACCACCGCCGTCAACGGCTGGTCGCTGGCGTTCACCCTCGCGTCGGGGCAGACCGTCACCGGCGCGTGGAACGCGACGATCAGTCCGGCCAGCGGGGCGGTGACGGCGAAGAACCTCAGCTACAACGCCCAGATCCCGCCCGGCGGCTCGACCAGCTTCGGCTTCCAGGCCAACCACACCGGCAACACTGCCGCGCCGAGCGGCTTCACGCTCAACGGCTCGCCCTGCGCCCTGCGGTGACTCTAGCCCTCCCAGAGGTGGGGGAACCGGGCCGCTCGCCGGGCCGGTTCCCCTGCGGCACTACGACTGACCGTGCCGTGCGGCTGCCGGGCCGGCGAACGGCCGGGTGCTCGCCATGGCGGGACGAGCACCCGGCCGCCGGGTACCGGTGCGATGCGCTCAGAAGCCTGAGATCTCGTAAATGCTCGTGTGCTGGTAAACCTGTCCGGGCCGCAACACCGAGGACGGGAAGTTCGGGTGGTTCGGCGCGTCCGGGAAGTTCTGCGTCTCCAGCGCGAAGCCGTAGCTTTGCCGGTAGACCGTGTCACCGGTGCCCACCAGCGTGCCGGTCAGGAAGTTGCCGCTGTAGAACTGGATGCCCGGCTGCGTGGTGTAGATCGTCAGGGTCCTGCCGCTGCGCGGGTCGACCGCGCGGGCCGCCGGGCGCGGCGCGCCGCCCGCGGGCCCGTTGACCACCCAGTTCAGGTCGTAGCCCTGGCCGATCAGCAGCTGCGGGTCGTTGACGGCGATGCGCGCGCCGATCGGCGTGGGCCGGGTGAAGTCCATCGGCGTGCCGTGCACCGTGGCGATCTGGCCGGTCGGGATCTGGGTGGAGTCCACCGGCGTGAACCGGTCGGCGTTGAGGTGAAGCAGCTGGCCGTACACGTTCCCGGAAGACTCGCCGGCCAGGTTCCAGTACGAGTGGTTGGTCAGGTTGATCACGGTGGGCTTGTCGGTGGTCGCGTGGAAGACCAGGGTCAGCCGGCCGCGGTTGTCGAGGGTGTACGTGGCCTGAGTCGTCAGCGTTCCGGGGAAGCCCATCTCCCCGTCGGGGCTGACGTACTCGAGTTTCAGGCTGACCGAGTCGCGCCCGCTGCTGACGCTCGGGGTCCAGACCTTCTGGTCGAACCCGATCGTGCCGCCGTGCAGCGCGTTGCCGTTGTTGTTGATCGGGATGTGGTAGGTGACCCCGTCGAGGGTGAAGGTGCCCTTGGCGATCCGGTTGGCGTACCGGCCGATCAGCGCCCCGAAATACACTCCTCCCCCGGCCTGCGGGCTGTTGTGCGCCACGTAGTCGTCGAGGGTCGCGAATCCGAGCGCGAGATCGACCGGGCGGCCGTGCTCGTCCGGGACCTGCACCGACTGCACGATCCCGCCGTATGTCAGGATCCTCACGGTGAGGCCGTTGGCCGCCGCGAGCGTGTAGCGGTACACGGTGGCACCGTTGACTTGGCCGAACGCCTCCCGGGTGATGGTCGGCGGACGGCCGTGCGACGAGGAGGACGAGCGCGCGGGCCGGGCGGCGGTCGAGGAGGCCGCCGCCTGCGCGACGCCCGGTGCGGCAAGAGTGCCGGCTCCCGCTGCGGCAGCCGCAGCGGCGAGAGCCTGGCGTCTGGACAGGGAATTCATCGCAAATCCTTCGCGGGTCAATAACTAGGCGTCGATGCGGTACTCGGCGTGCACCAGCTCCAGCAGCTCGGCCACGGAGGTGTCCGCGGAGCGCCGGTCGAAGGTGATCTCACCGTGCTGCAACAGGTTCACCCGGTCGCAGACATCGACGATCTGGCTGTAGTTGTGCGCGATGAGGATGATCGCGAGGTCGCCGCGCTGCTTGAGCCGGCGCAGCAGGCGCAGGATCTGGGTGCCCTCGCGGGCGCCCATCGCCGCCAGCGGCTCGTCGAGCAGCAGCAGCTTCGCCTCGGAGTGCACCGAGCGGGCCACCGCGATCGCCTGGCGCTGGCCGCCGGACAGCTGCCCGACCTCGGCGGTCACCGAGGGGATCTCGATGCCGACCGAGTCCAGCGCCTCGCGGGCGCGCCGGCGCATCTCCCGCCGCCGCAGGAACGGCAGCGGGTGGTGCGTCAGCTCCTTGTTCAGGTGCAGGTTCAGATAGACCGGAAGCCCGTCGATCAGCGCGAGGTCCTGGTACACGGTCTCGATGCCGAGGGAGCGGGCGTGCGCGACCGAGCGCAGCCGCGTCTCCTGCCCCTCGATGACGATGCGCCCGGCGTCCGGGCGGTGGAATCCGGTCAGGATCTTGATCAGGGTGGACTTGCCCGCGCCGTTGTCCCCGATCAGGCCGAGGATCTCGCCGCGGTCGACGTGCAGGTTGATGTCCCGCAGGGCGGTCACCGGGCCGAAGCGTTTGGCCACGTGCTCGACCCGGACGACCTCGGCGCCCGCCCCGGTCCCCGCGGTGCTCGTGGCGTCCCCGTCGGCGGTCATCGCAGCGCCCTCTTTCTCAGCGAGGCGAGATAAACGTTCAGCAGCATCGCGACGATCACCGCGATGCCGATCACGACGTCGAAGGCGTACGCGTTCACGCCGATGAGGTTGAAGCCGTCGTTGATGATGCCGAGCAGCAGCGCGCCGAACATCGCCCCGATCACCGTGCCCGAACCGCCGAGCAGCGCGGTGCCGCCGATGACCGCCGAGGCCACCGCCATGAACATGGTGGTGTTGCCGCCGCTGGTCGGGTCGAAGGAGCCGACCCGCACCTGGTCGAGGATCCCGGTGAACCCGGCCAGCAGGCTGGTCGCCATGAAGGTGGCGATCTTCACCCGGCCCACCTTGATCCCGGATTCCGCGGCGCTGAGCGGGTTGCCCCCGGCGGCCTGGATGTAGACGCCGTAGCGGGTCGCCGACAGCGCGACCTGCAGCACCGCGACGATGGCCAGTGCCCAGACCAGCTCGGACCAGCGCCAGCCGCCGATCACCTGCTGCAGTCCGCCGCCGATCGGCGGCGGCACCGGTTCGCCGCGCGACTGGATGTACGACATGCCCTCGAGGAAGAAGCCCATGCCGAGCGTGACGATGAAGGAGGAGAGGTTGAACAGCACCCGGATCAGGCCGTTGACGAGACCGACTCCGGCCGCCACCGCCAGCGCGCCGATCAGCGCCAGCGGCACGGTGGCCCCGGCGTCGTAGAACGAGGTCAGCGCGAAGGGCGTGAAGGTGTAGACGAACCCGGCGGACAGGTCGATCTCGCCGCAGATCAGCAGCAGCGCCTCGGCGCCGCCGATGATCGCCCACGGCGCGAAGTACTGCATGATGATGTGGTAGTTGTTCGTGGTGTTGAAGCCCTGGTGCCCGGCCGCCGTGAAGTAGACCACCGCGGCGATCGTGACCAGGACGATGCTCAGCTCCCTGCGACGCACGAGAGCCCGCAGCACCGCGCCGCCGACCGCGCGGGCCGACCCGCGCGGCGGCGCCGGCGGTCCGGCGGTGGCTGGGGCGGTGTCCGAGTCGATTCCGGCTTCGGCCATCTGCGCTCCCGCCTCCTACAGCTGCACCGTCGACGGCGGCGGCAGCGTGATCGATTTGGGCATGGGGATCAGGGCCTTGTTCGTGCCGCCCTCGAACCGGCTGGCGGCCGTGGAGTACGGGCCGACGTTGTCCTTGGTCACGAAGGTCAGGCCGGTGTCCGTCTGCGGCGGAGCCACCAGCGTGCCCGACAGCCGGTACAGGTAGAGATACAGCACGCTGAGGAAGCCCTGCAGGTACGCGGACTGGTCGATGGTGAAGTCGAGCGCGCCGGTCTTGACCCCGTTGATGGTGTCGGTCAGCGTGTCGAAGCCCCCGGCGTGCACCTTGCCCGCGATGCCGGCCTTGCTGATCAGCTGCGCGATCGCGGCCGTGCTGCCCGCGTCCACCGCGTACAGGCCCTTGGCGTTCTGCGCGCCCTGATACGCGGCCTCCATCGCGGACAGTTCGCCGGCCTGGGCCGCGCCGGTGTTGACGCTCTGCACGCTGACCGCGGGCGCCGCCTTGGCGAGCGCGTCCTTGATGCCGTCGAGGCGCGGCTGGACGTTGTTGCCGCCCGGCTGCGAGATGCCGACCAGGATCTTGCCGGAGGTCACGTCCTTGGCGATGCGCTGGCCCATCAGGAATCCGGACTGGTACAGGTCCTGCCCGACGTAGGCGAGCGGGTAGTTGTTCGGCGCGGTGGCGTTGTACGCGATGACCGGGATGCCGGCCGCCATCGCGGCCTTTGTCGGCTCGACGAAGGCGGTGGAGTCGGTCAGCGCCACCGCGATCCCGTCGGCGCCGCCGCTGATGGCCGTCTCGAAGGCGCTGACCATCTCGGAGACCACGCCGTTGTCCGATCCGGTCCACTGCGGCGTGGTGATGCCGAGCAGCGCGGCGGCGTCCTCGAGCCCGTAGCGGGTCGGCACGAAGAAGGAGTTGGTGGTGACATGGTTGACGAAGACGAAGCGCCACTTCGGGGTGCTGGCGAAGTTGCCGGTCCCGGCGGCGCCGGCCGCGTTGTGCCCGCTGGTGCACGCGGCCACCAGCGACGCGGTGGCCGCGGCGCCGCCGCCTGCCAGCACCTGTTTCAGCAGGCTGCGCCGCGATGGGTTGAGGGCGCCTGACTGGTCGGCGGCCTCCTCGATGTTAGCGCTCACATCGTGCGCTGCGCGCTCGGACAGATGATCGATCGACATTGACCTCACATCCCGCTAAGACGGCTGATGACGGAAAGTCCCGATCACAATGGGCGAAGCCGGCCTGGATGTCATCATTAGCCGACACGTCTAAGGCGTCAAGACATAAGTCACACAAGTCAGTAGTCTGGCTGATGCCAGCGAGCTGCCGTCGCACGACCTGACGATCGCCTTCGTGCCGTTGGTCGTCCCCCTGCCGTTAGCGTCCGGACCCGTGAAGTGGATGGCGTAACCAGGTAGGCAACTGTTATCGCTCACTGTAACCGATTGCGCGAATAGCCAATGACGCTGTGAAAGTCCCATGTTTGAAAATGTCGGCCCACTGTCGAACGTTCGAGTGTTCTCGCCCGCATCCCTCTCGACCTGACATGCGACCTGATCAGCGTGCAGAGATGGCCAGTTAGCCTCATCCCGGCTGTCCGAATAGGCGAGAATTCCACACGTCTTCCGCACGGACCCGAGGCGGCCTTCGAAACATCTCCGAAATCGTTGACCCGCGCCTGGGGCCGGTCCAATACTTCTGCCGCCGACCCGCAATACCGGAACGGGCCGCCGCACGACGCCCGCGGCTTCGCGAGGCTTCCACCAGAAGGAGCACGCACGTGCGTTCCACGCAGTCCGTACCGCACGCAGAGGGCCGTCGCCGACGGCTCGGCAAGCGCGCCAGGGTCCTGATCGGCGGCATCGGCACGGCTCTGGTGGCCGCCGCGCTCACGCTGGTGACGACGATCCTGCCCGGCACCGCCAGCGCCGCAACCACGATCTGTTCGAGCCAGACCGGCAACAGCAATGGGTATTACTACTCGTTCTGGACCGCCGGCGGCGGCTCCGCCTGCATGACGCTGGGCTCCGGCGGCAACTACAGCACTTCCTGGAGCAACGTCAACAACTTCGTCGCGGGCACGGGCTGGGGCACCGGCGGCCGTATGACAGTCAGTTACTCAGGCAGCTTCAACCCGTCCGGCAACGCATATCTCTCGCTGTACGGCTGGACGACCAACCCACTGGTCGAGTACTACATCACCGACAACTGGGGCAGCTACCGGCCCACCGGGACGTACAAGGGCACGGTCACCAGCGACGGCGGCACCTACGATATATACGAGACCCAGCGGGTTAATGCGCCGTCGATCATCGGCACCGCCACCTTCAACCAGTATTGGGCAGTGCGGCAAAGCCGCCGCACCGGCGGCACCATCACCACGGGCAACTTCTTCGACGCCTGGGCCAGCCACGGCATGAACATGGGCAGTTTCAACTACATGATCCTTGCCACCGAGGGCTATCAGAGCAGTGGGAACTCCAACATCACCCTGGGATCCTCCGGCGGCGGCGGTGGGAGCGGTGGCGGTGGCGGCACCAGCGGCGCGCTGCACGCGGTCGGCGCCGGCAAGTGCCTGGACGACCCGAACTCGACGACTACCCTGGGCACGCAACTGCAGATCTACAGCTGCAGCGGCCAGGCGAATCAGACCTGGACATACACTTCTTCCAAGCAGCTGACCGCGACCGTCGGCGGCACCACGCTGTGCCTGGACGCCTATGACAACCAGACCAGTGCCGGCACCAAGGTGGAGACCTGGTCCTGCAACGGCGGCGCGAACCAGCAGTGGAACGTAAACTCCAACGGCACGATCACGGGCGTCCAATCAGGGCTCTGCTTGGACGTGGTCGGCGCGGGCACGTCCAATGGCGCGCTGGTCGACCTGTGGACCTGCAACGGCCAAAGCAACCAGCAATGGCATCTCGGTTGACCGCGGTCGCCTGACCGGCCGCCAAAGCGCCGGCACGTTGGGCAGTGCATGAGGGATTGACGGCGCAGGAGCGCTGACCTCGCCATATCAGTACGAGCTGATCTGCGACACGGCGGAACGCATGGAATACCCCACCGGGGTATACGGTTGAGGTTGCCTACTGACCGAGCCGATGCACTTTGAGGTCACGCCTTGCACGCCGTCACGCATGCCCTGTCCATCGCCGGGTCGATGACTTGGGAGATCACCTGGGCCCTCGTCCTCGGATTCCTGCTGTCGGCGATCGTGCAGGCGCTGGTGCGGAAAAGCACCATCGTGCGCTGGCTCGGCGACGATCGGCCGCGCACGCTGGCGCTGGCCTCGGCGCTGGGCGCCGCGTCCTCGTCCTGCTCCTACGCCGCGGTCGCGCTGGCGCGTTCGCTGTTTCGCAAGGGGGCGAACTTCACCGCCGCGATGGCCTTCGAGATCGCCTCGACGAACCTGGTGGTCGAGCTCGGCATCATCCTCGCGCTGCTGATGGGCTGGCAGTTCACCGCCGCGGAGTTCGCCGGCGGACCGGTGATGATCCTCGCGCTGGCGCTGCTGTTCCGGTTGCTGCTGCGCAGCCGGCTGCTGGACGCGGCGCGCGAGCAGGCAGAACGGGGCGTCGCCGGATCGATGGAGGGCCACGCCGCGATGGACATGTCGGTGACCGGGGACGAGCCGTTCCTGCGCCGGCTGTTCTCCCGCCGCGGAGCCACCTCGGTCGCGCACATCTTCGTGATGGAGTGGGCGGCGGTGCTGCGCGACATCGCGGCCGGGCTGCTGATCGCCGGGGCGATCGCCGCATGGGTGCCGGACAGCTTCTGGGGGCACTTCTTCCTGACCGGGCACCCGCTGGCGGCCAAGGTCTGGGGTCCGCTGGTCGGCCCGCTGGTGGCGATCATCAGCTTTGTCTGCTCGATCGGGAACGTGCCGCTGGCCGTGGTGCTGTGGAAGGGCGGCATCAGCTTCGGCGGCGTGGTCGCGTTCATCTTCGCCGACCTACTGATCGCGCCGATCTTGAATATCTACCGAAAGTACTACGGCGGGCGGATGGCGCTGTTCCTCGCCGGCTCGTTCTACGTCGCGATGGCCGCGGCCGGGTACGTCATCGAACTTGTCTTCGGCGGCCTCGGCCTGGTTCCCGACCAGCACGCTGCCAAGCTGCCGACCGAGGGTGTGACGTGGAACTACACGACCGTCCTGAATATCGTCTTCCTGCTGCTGGCTGCGGCGCTGGTGGTCGGATTCCTGCGCACCGGCGGACGGGAGATGCTCGCGATGATGGGCGGCGAACCGGACCAGGAGCACGGCGAGCACCACGGGGAGCACCACGGCGAACAGCACAGTGAGCATCACGGCGGGCACCATGCTGCTTGATATTCAGCGTCGGCGCGTGCAAACGGCGTGGTGCGTGCAAGTTTCACCACCGCACGGGTATCAGTGGTCAGATCCCGCGGCTTGTGCTAGTACATCGAGGTATTGACCCGGTCAGTGCCGCGGGAGGGGCTGGATGCGCGGTCGGATAGGCACCAGAGGATTATGGGGCGGGAGATTCATCGCGGCCGCGGCCGCAGGCGGGCTGCTCGTCGCGACCGCGGCGAGCACACCGGCGCGAGCGGTGACCAGTCCGCCTGTGAGCTGCACGTACACGATCCAGAACGTGTGGTTCGGCGGGTTCACCGCGGATATCAAGATCGCCAACAACGGGGCGACGCCTATCAACGGTTGGACCGTGCGCTGGACGTTCAACGAATACACCGCGGATATCTCCGCCTGGCAGTCGAGCCTCTCGGCACCTGACGGCTTGCACGCCACGGCGACGAACGCCTCGTACAACGCCGTGATCCCGAGCGGCTATGCGACGGCGTTCGGCTGGAGTGGCCGGTCTGCCAGCACCTCGGTACCGACTGATCTGACCGTCAACGGCGTGGCTTGTTAGAGGGCCCGAAGGCAGTGGTCGCGATCCGGGGCTGACCGGGCGTCAGGCGTCCTGGATCCCGAGCTGCCGGCGGATTTCCCGGGCTCGGGCCCGGTACTCGCCGCCCTCGGCCGGCCGCCCGCAGCCGTCCAGCGCGGCGGCCAGACCGCGCAGCGCTCGCGCCTGTTCGAAGCGGTCGCCGGTGCCCTGCGCCAGGTCCAATGCGTCTCGGTGCCGGGCCAGCGCCGAGTCGGGCTGGTCGAGGGCGAGCAGGACCTCGCCGAGCGCGTTGAGCGTTTCGGTCTCCAGGCTGCGATCCGCGGTCTCCCGGCTGACCGCCAGCCCACGGTGCAGATATTCGAGGGCTGACTCGTGGCGGCCGGCGTGCCCGTGTACCGCGCCGATCGCGCTCAGCGCGCTACCCTCGCCGCCGCGATCTCCGGTGCGCCGGCACAGCTCTAGGGAGCGCTCAAGATGGGCCAACGCCTCGGCGTGACGCCCGGTCTCGCTTAACACCAGCGCCAGATTGCCCAGGGCGTAGCCCTCCAGGCGCAAGTCACCCAAATCGACGAAGATCTCAGCAGCCTGCCGCAGCCCGCGCTCCGCCTGCTCGGCGTCGCCCAGCCGCCGGCTTAGCGCACCGAGATTGAGCAACTGCGCGCCCTGGCCGTGCCGGTCCCCCAACGTGCGGTATTTCTCCAGGGCCTGACGCATGTGCTCGGCGGCGGCGTGGTAGTCGCCGAGTCGTTCGTGCACCAATCCGAGCCGGGCCAGGGCGCGCGCCTCGCCGTCCTGGTCGCCCGTGCGTCGGTGTCCGGCCAACCCCTGCTCGAAGCACGAGCGCGCCGCACTGTGCTCGCCCAGCCACCAGTGGATCCCGCCGAGATTCACGAGCGCGGCGGCGTGTCCGGGCTCACCTGCTGCGGTTGCCGCGGCGGCGGCGCGATGCAGCGTGAGCGCTTCCTGATAGTGGCCGCCCACCTCGAAGGCGCGCCACAGCACCCGCGAGAGGTCCACACAGTGCCGCGGCGAACCGTTGCGGGCCGCGTGGACCCCAGCCGCGACCAGAGCGCCGCGCCGCTGCTCCAGCCAACGCGCCGCGTTGCGCGCGTCCTCGACCGGTGGACGCGCGGTACGCGGCGTTCCGGGGTCGGGCCGGCTGCGGCGCTCGTGGGGGAAGAGGGTGTCCATGGCTGCCGCAGCGGTACCGAGGTAGTGATCGAACAACCGACAGAGCGCGGCCTGCCGTTCAGCGGGGCTGAAGGCTTCCTCCGCGCATTCGGCGGCGTACGCGCGCAGCAGGTCGTGCATCGCATAGGCGTCCTCTCCGGCCGGCTCGACCAGGTGGACGCGTGCCAGCTCGGATATAAGGACACTGGCCTGGCCGACTTCGGCCTCGGCGAGCGCCGCCAGCGCGTAGACGTCGAATTCCCTGCTCGGGTGCAGGCCGATCAAGGCGAAGGCGCGCGCGCCCATGTCAGTAAGGCTCTTATACGACCAGGAGAACACCGACCGCACCGCGGTGCGCGGATCTCCCGCCGCGTCGAGCAGGTCGAGCCGCCGCTGCTCGTCGCGCAGGCCGGCGAGCAATGCGGCCGTGCCGCGTCCGGGTTCTACCGAGGCCAGCTCCGCGGCGATCCGCAACGCCAGCGGCAACCGGCTGCACCGCTCAGCCAGTTCGGCCAGCTCGGGCATTCCGGCCACGGTATCGAGCAGGTCCGAGCTGTCTATTCGGGCCGCGCTGTCTATTCGGGCCACAGTATCTGTTCGGTTCACTGGGTCGATCCGGCCGCCGATCAGGGTTCGAAGCAAGGTGACGGCCTCGCCGGCGGTCAGCCGGTCCAACCCGATCCGGCGGGCGCCCTCCCGCGCGACCAGTCCGGGCAGGCCGTCGCGGCTCGTCACGATCACGAAGCAGGACGGCGCACCGGGCAGCAGCGGGCGGGCCTGCTCCGCCGTGGCCGCGTTGTCCAGCACCACGAGCATCCGCCGACCGGCGAGCAGGGTCCGGTAGAGCGCGGCCCGGTCGGCCGCTTCCGCGGGCAGCTGCGGCCCGGTCACGCCGAGCCCGCGCAGCAGCCGGACTAGGGCGTCGGCGGGTTCCACCGGCGGCTCGGGACCGTAGCCGCGAAGATCGAGATACAGCTGTCCGTCCGGGAAGCGATCCGCGGCGCGGTGCGCCCAGTGCACCGCCAGCGCCGTCTTGCCGACGCCTGCGGTCCCGGAAACCGCCGAGACCACCACTGCGCGGGCGCTTTCCTCGGGCCGGGCGAAAGCCAACGCGTCCAGCGTCGCCAGCTCACACGAGCGGCCGGTGAAACCGAAGACGTCCATCGGCAGCTGCCGCGGGATCGGAACGCCGGGCATTCCCCTCTCCCCCGCCGTACCATCAGCCGCGCCCTCGTGTGCGGTTTCGGCCGCGCCGTCGTCGGGCGCGGCCGCGGATCGGCGAACCCGGCGCCGGGCCTCTTCCACCCGGTCGCGGGCGGTGGCCAGCGCTCCCTGCTCGGCCGCGGTCGCGCCCAGGAGGCGCACCAGCGCGTCGAACCGGTCCGTCGGCGGCAGCACCCGGCCGGCCAGATACTCCCCGATGATCCCGTGCGACCAGCCGGTGGCCTCGGCCAGTTCCCGGTAGCTGAGTTCCGCGCGCCCCGACCGCCGGGCGTGCCGACGGCGCAGCTCGCGCAGCACCCGGGCGAGGTCGGCAGCGGTACGCACCTCGGCCGGATCGGTGCGCAGCCGTCCGCCGACGAGTGGATGAGGGTCTATGGGCCGGAGGGTAGCCGCGAGGGCGGGCGGGTGCGCGGGGCGCTTGTGGGTGCGAGCGCCCCGCGCACTTTACCCCCGTGCGGTTGTGGTCTGGATCATGCCGCTGTGCAGGGCAAACCGTTGAAGGTGAAGCCGCTCGGCGGCGCGGGCGGACTGGCGGAACCCATGAAACCGAAGTAGAGCTGCCCGCCCGGCCCGATCGTGCCGTCGTAGGAGGCCGGCGTGATCGTGCCGGAGCCGCCGGTGCGCGTCAGCACGCCGCCGAACACGCTGCTCACCGTCGCGGCGGGCGCCAGCGAGAAGCCGAATGACCAGCCCTTGATCGCGCTTTGGGTGGTATTGACGATCGTGGCCGTGGCGGTGAATCCGGTCCCGTACTGCTGCAGCTGCACGACGCAGGACGGCACCGCGGTGGTGGCCAGTGTGGTCAAGGTGCCGGGATCCGAGCGGGGCGAGGTGTTGCCCCGCGCGTCGAAGGCGATGACGGCGTAGGTGTATGAAGTCGCCGGCGACAAGTTGTAGACGGACTGGAAGTTGCCGGCCGCGCCGACGGTGCGGATCGTGGTCCAGACGCCGTTCACCAGCTGCTGCAAGTAGTAGCCGGTGACCTGCACGTTGTCAGTGGACTGACCCCAGAAGACGTTCGCGGCCGTGGTGGTGATGCTGCTGAAGGTCGGCGTTCCGGG